>UMFZ01027193.1_pt1 | contig 45527 bp, 33 predicted proteins | sample 1965141 | NCBI WGS metagenome assembly UMFZ01 (sample SAMEA4836059, study PRJEB28245) | human gut metagenome | biome: gut microbiome; material: fecal sample | place: Denmark | collected 2008
TGTGCGATGAGGGCCGCGCCCAGCTGAAAACACTGGTGAAGGATTTTGATTACCCCCAGGTGCCGCTGGTGTTCACCAGTCCGATGAAACGCGCCACCGAGACGGCGGAGATTTTGTTCCCGGGCGTGCGGCAGATCGAGCTGGACGACCTGCGCGAGATGGCCTTTGGCAAGTTTGAGGGCCGCGCCGTGCAGGAGTTGGTTAAGGACCCGGAGTTTGCCCAGTGGATGGACCCGACGAGCCGCACGGTGCCTGAAGGTGCCGAGGACCGGCAGATGTTTTTCAACCGCACGTCCTCGATGCTGATGAAGATGTTTGAGTACATGCTGCGCACCCATACCGAGGAGGCCGCCTGCGTGACCCACGGCGGCGTTATCATGAATATGCTGTCCCAGCACGCGCTGCCTTTCCGCAAGCCGGAGGAGTGGATGACCGACCCGGGCGCGGGGTACAGTGTGCGGCTGGACGCCGAAATGTGGATGCGCGATCATCTGGCCGAGGCATACGATGTCGTCCCCCACGGGTATCTGGACGGGATGGAATAATGCGGGGTTTTGTTCCTTCTTTACAAAGAAGGAAGCAGAAATTCCAAACAAAAATGCACCTGCTTATGGTAAGCAGGTGCTTTTTTATTGCAGGGGGCGGCGTCCTCGACGCACCATGCAAGTCGTTTTTATTCTGCCGGGTTCTCGGACTCGGATTCTGCCGGTTGTTCTTCCTCGGGGGCCGGGGTTTCCTCCGGCGCGGCGGCGTCGAGGATAGCCTGATTGTCAGCGATGGTCTGATTCAGCTCGTCGATTTTGGCCTGAACAGCGTCGCGGGCAGCCAACAGGTCGGCATTCTCGCTGTCGGCATCGCAGGCAGCCTGAGCCTCCTGCAATTCGTCCAGCGCGTCGGCCAGATCAGCCTTGGCCTGATCCACGGCAGCCTGTGCGTCGATGATCCGCTGTGCCGCGCTCAGTTCTTTCTCGGCGGCTGCGGCGGCCTCATCGGAGACACCGCTTTCCAGCAGAATGGGCTTTTCCGGCAGAGTCTGCTCGCTGCCGTCGGCGGCGGTCAGGGTCAGGCCCTGGCCGTAGTAGCCGCCCCAGATAGCGACAAAGCTCTTGCCGGGGGCCACAGTCAGCGGCGCACCGTCGGCATCCGTCAGAGTGAACGGCCCGGTGGCATCCTCTTTCGTCCAGTTGATCTGCTCCCACGCGCCGCCCTGCAAGTACAGGCCGGTGCCGCCGGTCATATCGTACTGGCGGGTGTAGCCATCGTCCTTGATGCCGCTGGACACGTAGAGCACGAACACGTTGGTAAAGCCCACCTGTTGGCCGTTGTCGGCGTCGGTCATCGGGCTGCCGTCTGCGTTCAGCTTCTCATACAGGCCGGTGCCGGTGTTGTAGTTCAGCTGTTCGCTGTCGGTCTTGGAGAAGGTAACGGTCAGGTTCATGCCGTTGCGGTTTTCGGGGTTGACTTCGGGCCGGGTGCCAAAGCGGAACAGCGGCGTGTTGTCGCCCTCAGCCGATGCGCCGTAGTTCGTCAGGCCGGTGCGGATCAACTCACCGGTGGTATACCAGCAGTTTTCCTCGCGGTAGCCTGCGTCCTGGCGGCCCTGGTCAAAGGCGAAGGCTGCCTTGCCGATGTGGTAGCCATCCAGATCCTGATAGCTCAGCGTGTTCAGCAGGTTGGAGGCGTAAATGTTCTTGTCGATGGACACCGGCACAGCGTTCAGCGGCAGGGCCACCTGCAAAAACAGGTCGCGCCCCGCCCCGACCGGGCCGACTTTGCTGATGCTGTCCACATCGGCAAAGATAGCGGTCAGTCCTGCGGTGCTGCCCTCGGTCACGCCCTCGACCAGCACGTCCGCGGAGGCAACGCCCCACTGAGGCTGTGCGCCGTCCAGCGTGCGCAGCGTCACGGCCACCGGGCGCTTGCCGGTGTAATCGCCGTCGTCCAGGCCGGTCAGCGGGTTGGTGTTGGGGGCCGGGGTGGGTTCCGCCGTGGCTTCGGGGGCGGCGGTGGCCGCCTGTTCAGGCGTGGCAGGCACAGCCGTCTGGCTGCAGCCGCCCAGCAACAGTGCGGCCAGCAAAGCCGCCGCGCCGCCCAATGCCTGCAATTTTCTCATACAAAACCTCTTTCACAAAAACAACGCGGCCCGCCGCCGGGCGAGCCACGTTGTCGGGTTAGACCTGTTTAGCCTACGTTGTTTTCCTCTGCGGGGGCCTCGGTGTTCTCCACGGGGGTTTCCTCAGCCGGGGCCTCTTCGGCGGGTGCCTCTTCCACAGGGGCTTCCTCCTGGGCAGGGGTCTCGTTCACGGTGGTCTCCTGGGCGGGTGCCTCGGTGACGGTCTCAGCCTCGCCGCTGCCGGTGGCGGCTGCGGTCAGGTCGTCGGTGGAAGAGCCCAGCGTCTCACCGGCCTTGGCGTCGTCCTCGACGTAGCTGCGCTCGTAAGTGACGGTGGTAGCGCTGGACAGGTCCACACCGTCCAGGCTGCTGTGGACAAAGTTCTCGGCAAAGTCAACGTCGGTCACGGCCACATAGCTCTTGCCGGTGTTGATCTCCAGCGGGGTATCGCTGCAGGTGCCGTCCTCGTTCAGGTAGTACAGGCGCAGAGCCTCCAGCGGGGTGCCCTTCTGCCAGTAGATCTTCTCGCACTTGCCGCCGTAGCAGTAGTAGCCAACGCCGCCCCAGGCGTACTCAGCATACTGCAGATCCTTGGCCTCGTGGCCGGGGTAAACGTGGATATCGGTGTAGAGCACGATGACGTTGGGGAAGGTCAGCACCTGGTTGTCGGCAGCCTCGTCGACGGTATCGCGCCACTGACCGTCGGAGTAGTTCTGCTGCATCTTGTACTGGTTGGTGCTCTCGTCGTAGATGAAGCGGGTCTTGTAGGACTGGCTGTGGACGATCTCGATATACTGACCGTCGGAGACGACCGGGCCGTACTTATCGCTGTAAGCACTGTCCAGGCTGTTGGACAGGTCGCGGGTGGTGCCCAGGCGGTAGTCCACAAAGTTGAAGAAGGTGGAATTGTAGGTGCGGTTCATATCCACGTTCTGGCTGGTGATATAATTTGCGATGTTGTCGGAGTTCGTGTACATCGTGTGCTCCAGCGCCAGCGTGCCGGCGTTGTAGCTCTTGCCGGCCCAGTTCACGCGGCCATAGTCGCGGTAGCCGTTGGCACCGTCGTTGTTGTTCAGCTTGCCGTAATCGTAGTCGATGCCGTACTGCTGCATGACGACGGACTGACCTTCATGGATATACAGTGCCTGCCAGGGCAGGATGAGGCGGAAGAACTGGTCACGGCCGGAACGGACCGGGCCAATTTCGCCGATGGTCTTATAATCGGTAAAGACCGGCATAAAGCGGGTGATGCCGCCCTCGACCTTGATTTCAAACAGGATGTCGGCTTTGGACAGGCCGCGCTGGGGGCGGGCCGCCACGATGTTGTTGACCATGACCGCCGTGATGCGCTGGCCTTCGGGGTAATCGGCCCCCTTCGGCTCGCCGGTCAGGACGTTGGCCTCATAGGGGGGCAGTTCGGTGGGCGCGGGGGTCGCCTCGACCTGGGCAGGGGTGCTGCCCGGGTTGGTGGCTGCAGAGGAGGTATCGTCGCTCTTTTTGCAGGCTGCCAGCAGCACAGTCAGGGAGAGCAGCGTCGCGATCACAAGCAGAAGACGTTTCATTCCATAGCTCCTTTTCGGGTTTCCGTATCGGTTTAGTAGTTATTTCTTATTGTATCCGTTTTGGGGGCATTTGTAAAGGTAGGCGGGGAGATTTTACAAATTAAAAATTCCCGCCTTCCCCTTTGGGGGAAGGCTCTTCCCCCCGCGTCTTGAGCCAGTATTCTCCCATGCTGCTGCCGGGTTTGCCGGTGCATTCATCGTGGAGGTAGTCGGCCAGGCCGCAGGCAGCCGGGTCCCAGGCGAGGGCCTGGGCTTCGGTTTCGTACTCGACCTCAGCATACCAGAAAGCGGTGGGTAGGTCGGGGTCCACGCAGTTGACTTCCAGCGTCAGCCCGCCGGGCAGCCGATAGCCACGGCGCTCCTTGTGGATGAGCGGCTTACCTATTAAATGTTCGAGCTTGGCGAACAGTTCGGCATTGATTTCCGTTTCGATTTCCTCCCGGCTCAAACCGCCCGCACCTTTAAAGCAGAGCACCAGCGCCGTGCGCCCGCCCTGCAAAGCCTCGCGCCGGATGCGCACCGTGGGCCGCACGCTGATGTAGCCTTGATCCATTTTATACACTTCGGTCTGTTCCAGCCCTTCCGGCCAGCCGACGACCATCCATTTGCGTTCGATTTCCATGTTGATCCTTGCCTCCCCTGTAGGGGCGGATTCCATATCCGCCCGCAAAGTTCCCGCTGCCATAAGGTCCACGGGAGGGATGAATCCCTCCCCTGCTATCTTTTATCCCTTATCTGAAATTATACCACATTCCGTCCGCCGCACGCACCTCACAATCCTGCCAGTTTTCCACAAAAAATTTCGCTTTTCTTTCGTCAAATTGCCACTTGCATTTTGCGGGCTTACCCCGTATAATAGAGGCATAACAGCAAGGGCGCTGCGAATGTGTTTTCGCAGCGCCCTTTTTCTGTAAATAGAGGAAATAAAGGAGTAAGAAGTATGGCAGCAACCGTTATGGAACTTTACGGCAGCAAAGTCTTCAACGAGCATGAGATGCGCGAGCGTCTGCCTAGCTCGACCTACAAGAGTCTGAAAGCGACGATTGAAAAGGGTCAGCCGCTTGACCTTGAGGTCGCCAATGTCGTGGCCAGCGTCATGAAGCGCTGGGCCATTGAGCAGGGCGCGACCCATTACACCCACTGGTTCCAGCCCCTGACCGGCATCACCAGTGAGAAGCACGACGGCTTTGTCAGCCCCCAGCCGGACGGCACTGCCATCATGGAGTTCTCCGGCAAAGAGCTGATCAAGGGCGAGCCGGATGCTTCTTCCTTCCCCTCCGGCGGTCTGCGCGCCACCGCCGAGGCCCGCGGCTATACCGCCTGGGATCCCACCAGCTACGCTTTCGTGAAAGACGACACGCTCTGCATTCCCACAGCGTTCTGCTCCTACACCGGCGAGGCTCTGGATAAAAAGACCCCGCTGCTGCGCTCGATGCAGGCCATCTCCGACCAGGCCTGCAAGGTGCTGCATCTGTTCGGCAAGGATGTTGACCGCGTGGTCACCACCGTCGGCCCCGAACAGGAGTACTTCCTTATTAAAAAGGAAGACTACGAGAAGCGCCTTGACCTGGTGCTCTGCGGCCGCACGCTGTTCGGCTCCGCCCCCTCCAAGGGCCAGGAGCTGGAGGAGCACTACTTCGGCACCATCCGCCCCATCGTCTCCGGCTTTATGAAGGAGCTGGACGAGGAGCTGTGGAAACTGGGCATCCCCGCCAAGACCAAGCACAATGAGGTTGCCCCCTGTCAGCATGAGCTGGCCCCCATCTACGACACCACCAACGTCGCCATCGATCACAACCTGCTGACGATGGAGATGATGAAGAAGATCGCCGACAAGCACGGCCTGGTCTGCCTGCAGCACGAGAAGCCTTTCGAGGGCGTCAACGGCAGCGGTAAGCACAACAACTGGTCCATTGGCATCAAGCACGAAAACCTGCTGGATCCCGGCGACACCCCGATGGAGAACCTGCAGTTCATGGTGTTCCTGTCCGCTGTCATCAAGGCTGTTGACGACTACGCCGACCTGCTGCGCACCTCCGTCGCCACCCCGGGCAACGACCACCGCCTGGGTGCTAACGAGGCACCCCCGGCCATCATCTCTATCTTCGTCGGTGAGGAGCTGGAAGCTGTCATCGATGCCATCTGCACCGACTCCCCCTATGCGGGCCCGATCAAGATGAAGATGGATCTGGGTGTTGACGTCCTGCCCAAGTTCAGCAAGGACACCACCGACCGCAACCGTACCTCCCCCTTCGCCTTCACCGGCAACAAGTTTGAGTTCCGTATGCCCGGCTCTGCCGAGAACCTGTCCGACGCGAACACCATCCTGAACACCGCCGTGGCCAAGAGCCTGAAGGAGTTCGTGGCCGAGACCGCCGACGCCGCCGATTTTGAGTGCGCTGCCGCCGCCTGGGTCAAGAAAACACTGAACGCCCACCGCCGCGTGATCTTCAACGGCAACGGCTACAGCGATGCGTGGGAGCAGGAGGCCGAGCGCCGCGGTTTGCCGAACCGCAAGTGCACCCCCGATGCTATGATTGCCCTGAAGGACGACAAGAACATCGCCCTGATGGAGGAGTTCGGCGTCCTGACCAAGACCGAGATGCTGAGCCGCTACGAGGTCGAGATGGAGCATTACTCCAAGATCCTCAACATCGAGGCCCGCACGATGCTCAAGATCGCCAACAAGCAGCTGATCCCCGCCGCCACCGCTTACATGGGTGAGGTCGCATCCAGCGCCGCCGCCAAGACCGCCGCAGTCGAGGGTATCTCCACCAAGGCCGAGACGAAGGTCCTGACCCGCCTGAGCAAGTACACCGACGAAATGTCCGACGCTGCCGACACCCTGACCGAAGTCACCGACAAGGTCAGCGCCATGGACAACGAGGCCGCCAAGGCACACGCCTTCCACGACGAGGTCATTCCCGCTATGGACGCCCTGCGTGCCGCCGCCGACGAGGCCGAGAGCCTGGTCGACGAGGACTACTGGCCGCTGCCCTGCTACTCTCGTATGCTGTTCTATACCGAGTAATGTAAGGGCATTCTCCGCGCGGCTCTGTAGGGGCGGATTCCATATCCGCCCGCAAGGGGCTGCCTGTTGACGGGCGCATATAGAATGCGCCCCTACGGGATGGGCTGCTTCCCCGCAAGCAGCAGCCCGCCCACACCACGCCATTCTCCTTTTCCTATTTCTTACACCAGCTCGGAAGGCCCGCCTCGCACAAGGTGGGCCTTTCGAGTATGTGTGGCTTCCCCCTTGGGGCTGCGCCCGCAGGCGCGTGTCGAAGCGCAACCGCCGGAGGCGGCTCTTAGCGCGGAGACTGAAGCTGCCGCCCGCAGGCGGCTGATGAGGGGCAGCCTCGCCATGCGACCCGTTCACGGTCTGCCGCGGCACACTCGCCCCTCATCCGTCGCTTCGCGCCACCTTCCCCCGCAGGGGAAGGCTTTTACAGGAGGTTCCCTATGAAACGCACCGCACAGGACATTCTCAATTTTGTTGAGGACAACGACGTCAAGTTTGCCAAACTGACGTTCTGCGATATCTTCGGCAACCAGAAAAATGTCTCCCTCTTCGCCAGTGAGCTGCCCCGCGCTTTTGCCGAGGGCGTCAGCTTCGACGGCTCGTCCATCGCCGGGTTCATGAACGTGGAAGAGAGCGACCTGGTGCTCTGGCCCGACCCTGACACCGCCACCGTGCTGCCCTGGCGGCCTACCGAGGGCCGCGTCATCCGTATGTACTGCGATATCACGCTGCCCAACGGCAAACCGTTCGAGGGCAACTGCCGCGGCTACCTGCAATCCGTCGTCAAGCGCGCCCGCGCCATGGGCCTGACCTGCAATGTGGGCTGCGAGTGCGAGTTCTATCTGTTTGAGACGGACGAGAACGGCAACCCCACCCGCATCCCGCTGGATATGGGCGGCTATTTTGACATTCCGCCGCTGGACAAGGGCGAGAACATCCGCCGGGAGATCTGCTTTGCCATCGAGGAGATGGGCCTGCACCCCGAGCACAGCCACCATGAGAGCGGCCACGGCCAGAACGAGGTCTGCTTCCGCTACACCACGGCGCTGAAATCCGCCGATAATCTGAATACTTTCAAGAGCACTGTCAAAGCCATTGCGGCCCGCAACGGCCTGTTTGCCAGCTTTATGCCCAAGCCCATTGCCAACCAGCCGGGCAGCGGCCTCCACGTCAATGTCTCGCTGCTGCGGGACGGCAAGAACCTGTTTGACGGTGATTTCACCCCCGACAGTGAGGCCGGGCATTTTGTGGCGGGCATCCTTGCCCACGCACGGGAGCTGACGGCCTTCTGCAACCCGGTCCCCAACTCCTACGCGCGGCTGGGTGCCAACGAGGCCCCGCTCTACGTGAGCTGGAGCCGCCAGAACCGCAGCCAGCTGGTGCGGCTGCCCAGCGCCCACGGCGAGTTCTGCCGCGTGGAGCTGCGCGGCCCGGACCCTGCGGGCAACCCGTATCTGGTCATCGGGCTGATCCTGGCAGCCGGCCTGGACGGCATCCAGCGCAAGCTGCCCCTGCCTGAGGCCGTGAACCGCAACCTGTTCCACCCCAGCGCTGCTGCCGGTCTGGAAAGCCTGCCCCGCACCCTGCGCGAGGCCATCACCGTAGCAGGCCAGAGCGAGTTTATCAGCGCCGAGCTGCCGGTCGCGCTGCAAAACAAATATTTTGAGTACCAGACCCAGCTCTGCCACGACGCCGAATCTGCCCCCGACACCGACAGCTGGGAAAGAGCGCATAGCTTCCTGATTATTTGACCCTGCGACCCACCCGGAAATTTTCCGCCACCCGTAGGGGCGCAATGTACATTATCAGGAAGGGAGGGCAGCCCATGGCCAAAGCATTGATCGTTTCGGCCGGGAACAACGCCAATGAATATTTAGCGCGGCATATCGGGGAGCTGGGCTACACCCGCCCCACCATTGTCGCCAGCGGGGGCGAGGCACGCCGCCGCATGGATTCCAACGACTATGAGGTCGTCATCATCAACACGCCCCTGCCCGACGAGTTCGGCCATGAGCTGGGCACCGCCGCCGTCGAGAAAACCGACGCCGGCGTCATTCTGCTGGCCAAGACCGGCACCGCCGAGCAGATCGCCGACAAATTGCAGGATTTCGGCGTGCTGGTACTGGGCAAGCCGTTCACCGGGGCACAGTTCCGGCAGGCCGTACAGATCGCGGCCAGCAACTACAAGCGTTTGGCCGTGCTGCGCGCCGAGAACGCCAAGCTGCTGGATAAGATCGCCCAGCTGCGGCTCGTTGACCGCGCAAAGTGCTATCTGATCGAGAAAAAGGGCATGACCGAGACCGAGGCCCACCGCCTCATCGAGAAAGGCGCGATGGATACCCGCCGCAGCCGCGGCGAGGTCGCGCAGGAGATTCTGGAAGCAGAAGAGGAAGAGTAACGCCTCAAGCCTTCCCCCTTCGGGGGAAGGTGGCCGAGGCCCCGCCCGAGGCCGGATGAGGGGCGAGTGTGCCGGATATTACCCGTTAACGGGGTGGAATGGCAGATTCTGCCCTCATCAGCCGCCTGCGGGCGGACAGCTTCAGTCTCCGCGCTAAGAGCCGCCTCCGGCGGTTGCGCTTCGACACGCGCCTGCGGGCGGCAGCCCCGAGGGGGGAAGCCTTAGAGACGCAAAAAAGAGGACGCTTTCGCGTCCTCTTTTTTACATATACCCATATTTCCGGCGTCCCCACACAATAAACCCCGCCGTACACACCAGCGCCATGGCCTCGGCGGCAACGACCGCCAGCCAGATGCCGTCCACACCAATGAGGAGCGGCAGGGTCAAAATCGACACGATCTGGAACAGCAGCGTGCGCAAAAAGCTGATGGCCGCCGACACCGCGCCGTTGTTCAGCGCCGTGAAAAACGCCGAGCCGAAAATGTTGAACCCGGACAGAATAAAGCTGATAGAGTACAGCTTCATGCCGTGGGTCGTCAGTGCCAGCAGGCCCGCATCGTAGCCGACGAAGATTTTTGCCAGCGGCCCGGCCAGCAGCTCACTGGAAGCCAGCATCGCCACCCCGGCCACCGCAATGATGCCCGCACTTTTGCGCAGCAGGTTTTTCAGTTCGTCCTTATTGTCCGCGCCAAAGTGGTAGCTGACGATGGGCGCGCAGCCCTGCGCATAGCCGATGAACACCGCCGCGAACACAAAGCCCACATACATAAGCACGCCGTAGGCCGCGACGCCGTCCGCGCCGAACAGCTTGAGCAGCTGGATGTTGTACAGCGCGCTGACCAGCGACATGGAGATGTTCGTCATCAGCTCGCTCGCACCGTTTGTGCAGGCCTTGAACAGCTCCCGCAGGCTGAACAGCGGCTTGGTGAAATACAAGCGGCAGCCGGGGCGGCGCTTGATAAAGTAGAAGATGGGGGCCACGCCGCCGACCATCTGGCTGATGACGGTAGCCGCCGCCGCGCCGGCCAGGCCAAGACCCGCCACGCCGACGAGCACGAAGTCCAGCACCATGTTGGTCGCACCCGCTGCCACCGTGAAGCAGAGGCCCAGCTTCGGCTTTTCGGCTGCGATGAAGAAGCTTTGGAACAGGTATTGCAGCATGAACGCCGTCTGGAACGTCAGCAGAATGCGGCCATACAGCAGGCAGTTGGGCAGCAGCTCCGGCGTTGCGCCCAGCAGCACGGCTACCGGTTCCAGCAGTGCAAGACCGAAAGCGCTGAACAGCACACCCAGCACGGCGGTTGCAACCGCCAGCATACTGAACAGCTTATTTGCGCGCTTTTCATCGCCGGTGCCCAGCGTCATGGCAACAAGGGCGCTGCCGCCTGTGCCGATCATGAAGCCGAGGCAGCCCAGCATCTGAAGATACGGGTAGATGAGGTTCAGCGCCGTAAACGCCGTTTTACCCGCATAGTTCGAGACAAAGAAGCCATCCACGATGGTGTAAATCGACGTAAAGATCATCATGATAATGGGCGATGCCGTGAATTTCAGCAGCCGCCCGGTGGTAAAGTGGTCAGATAATTGGATCCGGTTTGATTTTGACATAAATGCTCCTGTTTTTGCAGTAAACACGCACGCAGCGGGCCGGGTATGCCCGGCCCCTACCGCGCAATTTTTTCAAACTCCTGCCGTAAGCATTCCAGATACCGCTGGGTCAGGCGGCAGTTCTGCTCGACCTCGGCAAGACCCTGACGGGTCATGGCCTGCTGCTCGGCTGCGATGACCGGCTCCACCGTGCGGGCGGCCAGGGCACGGCCCTCGTCCGTCAGGGTCACGATCTTACCGCTGTGCGCGCCATTTCCCGGGCAAAGCTCCACCAGCCCCTTTTTCACCATGGCGGCAACGGCAGAGTTCAGCGTCTGCTTGGGCTGCCCCCACTCTGCCGCCATACGGTTCTGGGTCTGCGGTTCATGCGTAGTGCGCAGCGCATACAGCACCCAGAATGCTGCGTCCGACAAGCCGTACCGCTGCGCCACCGCGTGGTACAGGGCGTTGCACTCATTGAACTGGCGGTTCGTTATTTCAAGCAGATCATATACCTGCCGCTGTTTCTCCTGCATAGGGCGCCTCTTTTCAAAATCTGATTTCGGATTTTTATTATAATCCGAAATCGGATTTATGTCAAGCCTACAAATTTTAACGCAGTTTTTTGTACACCTTTGCCATTGTGTGTCCGTTCTTCTGCTTTTATAATAGGAGTATAAAAGGGGGTTTTTACCATGTATCAGGCATCCCAGAACCGTTACTGTGTCCTGCCCTACCGCCGCTGCGGCGATAGCGGCCTGCTGCTGCCCGCCGTCTCGCTGGGGCTGTGGCATAATTTTGGCGACACGGCACCCTACGAAAATATGCGCGCGCTCTGCCGCACGGCGTTCGACAACGGCATCACCCATTTTGACCTTGCCAACAACTACGGCCCCGAGCCGGGCGCGGCCGAGCGGAATTTCGGTAAAATTCTGCGGGACGACCTCGGCGTCTACCGCGACGAGCTGATCATCTCCACCAAAGCCGGGTTCGAGATGTGGGACGGCCCCTACGGCAACTGGGGCAGCCGCAAGTACCTGTTGGCCAGCCTTGACCAAAGCCTGCGCCGCATGGGGCTGGACTATGTGGACATTTTCTACCACCACCGTATGGATCCGAATACCCCGCTGGAAGAGACAATGGGTGCGCTGGCACAGGCCGTGCGCAGCGGCAAAGCGCTGTATGTGGGCCTGTCCAACTATGACGGCCCGACACTGGAAAAGGCAGCGGCCATTCTGGACGAGCTGCACGTGCCGTTCGTCATCAACCAGAACCGCTATTCGATTTTCGACCGCACGGTGGAAAACAATGGGCTGAAAGAGACCGCCGCGAAGCTGCACAAGGGCATCATCACCTTCAGCCCGCTGGCGCAGGGCTTGCTGACGAACCGCTACCTGGACGGCATCCCGGCCGACAGCCGCGTACACACCGACGGGCGTTTTTTGAAGGAGAAGGACATCACGCCGGAGAAAATCGCGAAGATCCGCGCGTTGAATGAGATCGCCGCCGCCCGCGGCCAGACCCTGGCCGAAATGGCGCTGGCCTGGCTGCTGAGCCACGAGGAGATCACGACCGTTTTGATCGGTGCGTCCAAGACGCAGCAGATTTTGGATAACATCAAGGCCGTGCAGAACATGAAGTTTACAACCGAAGAATTGGCGGAGATCGACAGGATCAGCAAATAGAAAACGGCTTCCCTCAATGGGAAGCCGTTTTTGTTGTAGGGCGGCCAGTCCTCTGGCCGCCGTGGCCGTTTGCGGCGGCGGGAAGTGCCCGGGAGGGATGAATCCCTCCCCTACAATGCGAACCGCAAAAAGGGATTTGGCGCAAACTTGCGGGCCGGGCATGCCCGGCCCCTACAGGGCAGTCTCCTTTCCTTGCCCGCGTTCGCGGGCGGGTGTAAGCGGAACAACCGCTGTACGCGGTTGTTTTTTATTGGTGCGTCCTCTAAAGGGCGCACTAATAAAAAAATCCCCCATCGTCCGGAGCAGAGAACGATGAGGGCAAAACGCAATAAGCAGACCGCTAAAAAGGCGCAGAGCAAAACGCCAAAACGGAGGCGCAGCCTGTTATTGGCAGGAACCGTACCGGAGAGGCAAACAGCCGGTTGACGGTTCGAGGTTGGTTATGGTTAGCAGTTCCTAACCACGAGTATACTTTACCATATTGAAGCGCTGATGTCAAGGGCTTTTCAAAAATAATTCCCACTATTTTTGTAGAAATTAGTCTTTCGGGGCATCGGGGTAATCCTGTACGTGCAGCAGCTGCTCCGCCGCAGCGATTTCCTCCGCCGTGGGCACGCGCACGCCGTCCAGCGGATAGGGAATCCCCAGATTCTGCCACTTGAACAGCCCCAGCGTGTGGTAGGGCAGAATTTCCACCCGGCGCACGGTGGGCAGCGCCTTGATAAACGCATCCAGCTGGCGCAGGCCGTCGGCATCGTCGGTCAGGCCGGGCACCAGCACATGGCGTATCCAGAGGTCAACGCCCCTGGCCGCCACATACTGCGCCATGGCCAGGATGTTTTTGTTGCTGTGTCCAGTCAGCTTCTTGTGCTTTTCGTCGTCAATTTCTTTTAAGTCGAGAATCACAAGGTCGGTGTTTTCCAGCAGTTTATCAAAGCGAGCCATCCACTCTGCGTCGTCAGGCGCAAAGGGCTGGGCGCTGGTGTCCAGCGCGGTCTGCACCTTTTTGGCGTGGGCCAGGCGGAACACCTCGCTGACAAAATCCATCTGCCGCAGCGGTTCGCCACCGCTGATGGTCAGGCCGCCGTTGTTGCGCCAGTAGTTGCGGTAGCGGTAAGCGGCGTTGAATGCCTCCTGCGGGGTCTTGGCGGTGTCCTTGGTAAAGGCCCATGTCTCGGGGTTGTGGCAGTATTGGCAGCGCATGGCGCACCCCTGCAAGAAGATGATATACCGCACGCCGGGACCATCGACCAGGCCGAAGGTCTCGACAGAATGGATGTAGCCTAAGGTTTCGGACATAAAGTGTGCCTCCGTTTATTGGGAAAATGAATTGGTAGGGGGCGGCGTCCTCGACGCCCCGCGGCTGCCGCACACGTCCCGGGAGGGATAAATCCCTCCCCTACGCATTCCTTTTGCGGGCGCTTGTAGGGCGGCCAGCCCTCTGGCCGCCGCGGAGGGTCAAGCCTCCTCCCTGCGATGCGAACCGTGAAAGGGGCAGCGCCGTAAACCTGCGGGCCGGGCATGCCCGGCCCCTACCGGGTGGTATAACACAGTATACCGCAAAAAAGCCCGCAGCCGCAGCTGCGGGCCTTATTCAGCGCAGAAAATTACAGGACCTTATGGCAGGTACGCGCAATAACATCCAGCTGCTGCTCCTTGGTCAGGTCGATGAACTTGACCGCGTAGCCGGAGACACGGATGGTGAAGTTGGCGTACTCCTCCTTCTCGGGGTGCTCCATGGCGTCCAGCAGCTTCTCGGTGCCAAAGACGTTGACGTTCAGGTGGTGGGCACCCTGGTCAAAGTAGCCGTCCATGACCTGCACCAGGTTGTTCACACGCTCGCCCTCGCTGTGGCCCAGGGCATCAGGGTTGATGGTCTGGGTGTTGGAGATGCCGTCCAGCGCCCAGTGGTAGGGCAGCTTGGCAACGGAGTTGAGGGACGCCAGCAGGCCGTGGGTCTCGGCGCCGTAGCTCGGGTTGCCGCCGGGGGCAAACGGAGTATATGCCTTGCGGCCGTCGGGCATAGCGCCGGTGGCCTTGCCGTAGACGACGTTGGAGGTAATGGTCAGGATGGAGGTCGTCGGCTCAGAGTTGCGGTAGGTGTGGCGGCGCTTGATCTTCTCCAGGAAGCTGCGCAGCAGCTCGACGGCGATGTCGTCAGCGCGGTCATCATCGTTGCCGTACTTCGGGAAGTCGCCCTCGATCTCGTAATCGGTGACAAGGCCCTGCTCGTTGCGGATGCACTTGACCTTGGCGTACTTGATGGCAGACAGAGAGTCGACCACATGGCTGAAGCCCGCAATGCCGGTGGCAAAGGTGCGGCGGACCTCGGTGTCGATCAGGGCCATCTCGGCAGCCTCATAGTAGTACTTGTCGTGCATATACTGGATGAGGTTCAGGATGTTGACGTACAGGCCAGCCAGCCAGTCCATCATGACATCGTACTTGGCCATGACCTCATTGTAGTCGAGATACTCAGCGGTGATGGGCGCGTAAGCGGGGCCGACCTGCTCGCCGAGTTTCTCATCGACGCCGCCGTTGATGGCGTACAGCAGGCACTTGGCAAGGTTCGCGCGGGCACCGAAGAACTGCATCTCCTTGCCGGTCTGGGTGGCAGAAACGCAGCAGCAGATGGAATAGTCATCGCCCCAGACAGGCTTCATGACATCATCGTTCTCATACTGGACACTGGAGGTGTCGATGGAGATCTTGGACGCATAATCCTTGAAGGTCTTGGGCAGGGCGCTGGAGTACAGCACCGTCATGTTCGGCTCGGGGGCGGGGCCCATGTTCTCGAGGGTGTGCAGGAAGCGGAAGTCGTTCTTCGTGACCATGGAGCGGCCATCCATGCCGATACCGCCGACCTCCAGCGTCGCCCAGACGGGGTCGCCGCTGAACAGCTGGTTGTAGCTGGGGATGCGGGCGAACTTGACCATACGGAACTTCATGACCATGTGGTCGATCAGCTCCTGCGCCTCGCTCTCGGTCAGGGTGCCGTTGTCGAGGTCGCGCTGGATGTAGATATCCAGGAAGGTGGACACGCGGCCGACCGACATGGCAGCGCCGTTCTGGGTCTTGATGGCGGCCAGATAGCCGAAGTACAGCCACTGGACAGCCTCCTTGGCGTTGGCAGCAGGCTGGGAGATGTCGAAGCCGTAGGCGGCAGCCATCTCCTTCATGCCTTTCAGGGCAGAAATCTGCATTGCAATTTCTTCGCGCTGGCGGACGACCTCCTCGGTCATCGTGCCGTCGCCGCAGTTGGCAAAGTCGTTCTGCTTGGCCTTGATGAGGTAATCGATGCCGTACAGGGCTACGCGGCGGTAGTCGCCGACGATACGGCCGCGACCGTAGGTGTCGGGCAGACCGGTGACGATGTGGCTGTGGCGTGCCTTCTTCATCTCGGGGGTGTAGGCATCAAACACAGCCTGGTTATGGGTGCGGGTGTACTTGGTGAAAATCTCGTGCAGCTTTTCGCTGGGCTGGTAGCCGTAGGTGGTGCAGGCCTGTTCCGCCATCTTGATGCCGCCGTAGGGCATGAAGGCGCGCTTTAGGGGCTTGTCGGTCTGCAGGCCGACGACCTTTTCAAGGTCCTTCAGCTCGGGGTCGATGTAGCCGGGGCCGTAGGCGGTCAGGCCGGAGACGACTTCTGTCTCCATGTCCAGAACGCCGCCCTTGGCGCGCTCGGCCTTCTGCAATTTCTGCAGAGCGCCCCACAGCTTGTTGGTAGCGTCAGTCGGGCCGGCGAGGAAGCTCTCATCGCCGTCATAAGGGGTGTAGTTCTTCTGGATGAAGTCACGGGTGTTGACTTCCTCTTTCCAAATGCGGCCTTCAAAGCCTTCCCACTGTTTGAAATCTGTCATTATGCACCTCTTTTAAGTTATGGACAGCCGGGTTTTCCCACCCGGCAAAGATACTATACCAGAAAATCAGGGTTTGCGTATGTTGTCTCGGCAACATTACAGAAATTTTACAAAGCTTCTCGCGCCAAAAACGCGCGATCTTTTCTGCAAATGCGTAGGGGCGGGGCTCTGCTCCGCCCCTACCGCACGCTTTTTGTCGAGCCCGGAGATTTTTCCCTGTTATTACTTCTTAATATTAAACGCCCCAAATCCCGGGTACTGCGCAGCGCCGCCAAGCTCTTCCTCGATGCGGAGCAGCTGGTTGTACTTGGCAACGCGCTCACTGCGGCTGGGGGCACCGGTCTTGATCTGGCAGGTGTTCAGCGCAACGGCCAGGTCGGCAATGGTGGTGTCCTCGGTCTCGCCGGAGCGGTGGGACGCAATGGCGGTGTAACCGGCCTTGTGGGCCATCTTGATGGCTTCCAGCGTCTCAGAGACAGAACCGATCTGGTTCAGCTTGATGAGGATGGAGTTGCCGCAGCCCAGGCTAATGCCCTTGGACAGGCGCTCGGTGTTGGTGACAAACAAGTCGTCGCCAACCAGCTGCACCTTGCCGCCCAGCTCCTTGGTCATGTGCTGCCAGCCTTCCCAGTCCTCCTCGTCGAGGCCGTCCTCGATGGAGTAGATGGGATACTTCTCGACCAGCTGCTTCCAGTGCTCGACCAGTTTCTCGCTGGTAAAGACCTTGCCGCACTTGGGCAGCTTGTACTCGCCCTTCTTGCTGCCCTTCCACTCGCTGGAGGCGGCATCCATAGCCAGGACGAAGTCCTTGCCGGGCACGTAACCGGCCTTCTCGATAGCCTCAAGGATATACTGGATGGCCTCCTCGTCGCTGGCCAAATCAGGCGCAAAGCCGCCCTCGTCACCGACGGAGGTAGCCAAGCCCTTGCTCTTCAGCAGTGCCTGCAAGGCGTGGAACACCTCGGTGCACCAGCGCAGGCCCTCTTTGAAGCTGGGGGCACCGGCGGGCATGATCATGAATTCCTGCACATCCACGGTGTTGGCCGCGTGTGCGCCGCCGTTCAGAATGTTCATCATGGGCACAGGCAGCTTATTGCCGGACACGCCGCCCATGAAACGGTACAGGGGCACATCCAGAGAGATGGCGGCTGCGCGGGCCGCGGCGATGGAGACGGCCAGGATAGCGTTTGCGCCGAGGTTGGACTTATCCTTGGTGCCGTCGGCTTTCAGCATAGCGGCATCGACGGCGTAGATGTCAGAGGCGTCCATGCCGACAAGGGCCTCGTTGATGGTGGTGTTGATGTTCTCCACGGCCTTGCTGACGCCCTTGCCGCCGAAACGGCTCTTGTCGCCGTCGCGCAGCTCCAGGGCCTCAAATTCGCCGGTGGAAGCGCCGCTGGGGGCAGCGCCGCGGCCGATGGTGCCGTCCGCCAGCCAAACCTCGGCCTCAACGGTGGGGTTGCCGCGGGAGTCGATGATCTCGCGGCCAATGACTTTCTCAATTTCCAGATAGCTCATGATGCAAAGTCCTTTCTCTATAAAATACTTTTTACAGTATGCCCGGAAGGGGACAAAGCGATACCACTTGGTTAGTGCTTTCTAACCAGCCATAAGATAGCATAGACTAACCGCATTTGTCAAGGGGTATAAAAAAACAGCCGTTCCGCACAGGGAACAGCTGAAATCGATATTGGGTTGTTGGGGAGGGATTTATCCCTCCCGGGGCGGTTTTCATAATTGCACGGTTGAATCAGCGCCGAGCACGTAGGGGCGGCGTATACGCCGCCCGCAGCTTTCCGGGAGACGGTCGTCTATGGGAAGGCTCGGGGAACTCCCTCCGGCTCCTGTCGTCGCCACCTCCCCCGCTGCGGCGGTGGAGGCTTTTGTAGGGGCCGGGCATGCCCGGCCCCTACGGAGGTATAAGGCAAATCGGGTCACAACCTTCCACGGCGCGGGCGAACAATGTTCGCCCCTACATCCTCTACTCCGATTCATAGAGTAGCCCTACGCCTCTTCCCGTTTCAACATCCTTGCCACCATAAACACACAATACACCAGCGCAAACGCCCAGGCGATGGGGTTTGCCAGGCAGATGCCCAGGTATCCCAGGCCGTGCAGGGCCAGCCAACCGCCAAAGCTGCGGCCAACCAGCTCCCCCACGCCGGAAATGACCGCCTGCGTGCTGTAGCCCAGCCCCTGCAGCGTGTTGCGGAAGATCATCAGCAGCCCATGGAAGCAGAACAGCACACTGATGACCGTCAGATATTCCAGCGCGCCCTGCGTCACGGCCGGGTCGGCGTTGCCCAGCACCAGCCCCACGGCGTAGGGCTTGCAGAAATAGATCGCCACCCACGCCGCCGCGCAGTAGACCAGCTGCACCAGACAGCCGTCGCGGACGCCCTGCTTGATGCGGTCGGTGCGGTGTGCACCGTGGTTCTGGCCGACATAGGTCGCCATCGCCATGCCGACGCTCTCCATCGGCAGGGTGAACATCTGGCGGATCTTCTCGCCTGCCGTCTGCGCCGCCACCGCGACACTGCCCATCAGATTGATGGCATCCTGCATGACGACTGCGCCGATAGCCGAGACCGAATACTCAAACCCCATCGGCAGCCCGATGACCGCCAGCCGCTTGGCGTGGGGCGCAGAAAATCGCAGGTCGTCCCGCGTGAAATGCACGTTCTCGACCTTCGCAAAGAACCACCACGTACACAGCACGCCGCTGAGCAGCTGGCTTGCCACCGTCGCGATGGCTGCGCCGTCGACGCCCATGCCGCAGGGCACGATGAGCAGCCAGTCCAGCCCGATATTCAGCAAACTTGCCCCCAGCAAAAAATAGAATGGGTGGCGCGAATCTCCCAGCGACCGCAGCACGCTGGCCGAGTAGTTGTACAAGACCGTTGCCGGGATGCCAAGGAAGATGACGCGAATATACAGCGCTGCGTCGGCAAAAATATTCACCGGTGTGTGGATGAGCGTCAGCAGCGGCGCAGCCCCCAGCGTGGTCGCCACCGTGAAAACCACGCTGAGTACCACGCAGAGCAGTACGCCATTATAGAGGTAGCGGTGCAGGTCATCGCGGCTTTTCGCACCGAAGGCTTCGGCCACCGGGATGCCGAAGCCGACGCACGTGCCCTGCACAAAGCCCAAAATCAAAAAATTCAGCGAGTAGGTGCTGCCCACCGCCGCCAGCGCGTCGGTGCCAAGGCACCGCCCGACGATGACGGTATCGGCGAAGTTGTACAGCTGCTGGAACAGTGTGCCCAGCACCAGCGGCAGCGCGAAAACCAATATGCGGGTCAGCGGTCGCCCGGTCGTCAGATCGGTCGTGCCGGGGGTTGGTTTTTTCATGGGCGGAATCCTCCTTAAAAGCTCTTCGCATTTTACCACACTCGTACAAATCTTCCTAGATGTTTGCGGCAGACTTGACAAATTTTGCGCGCTGCGATAAGATAGTCTAAGCTAACCATTAGTCTATGCTAACATCATCTTGGAAAGGGGGCGCGGTTCATGGCGAACCAAATCCCGCAGCCGGACGCCGCGCTGCACACCGCAAGCCATTTAATGCAATATCACGATTTGATCGAGAGCATCGTCGCCGCCATGGACGCCCGCGATGCCTACACCGCCAAGCACTCCGACCGGGTAGCCGACATGGTACTGGTGCTGGCCACCGCCCTGGATTTGAGCGAGGATGAGACGACGCTCCTTCACATGGCCGCCCACCTGCACGATATCGGCAAGATTGCCGTGCCGGATTCCGTGCTGCGCAAGGCCGGGCCTTTGACCAACCCCGAGTGGGAGGAAATGCGCCGCCACCCCGTCACCGGGTATGAAATTCTGCGCAAGGTCGATGATTTCAAAGAGATCGCCGTGCTGGTGCGCCACCATCATGAGCGGTGGGACGGCCGCGGCTACCCCGACGGCCTGCGCGGCGCCGATATCCCGCTGGGGTCGCGCATTCTGGCGGTGGCGGATTCCATTGACGCCATGATGAGCAGCCGCAGTTACCGCCCGGCCATGACCAGCGCCGCCTGCCGCCGCGAAATTGAACGCAACAGCGGCATTATGTATGACCCCAGCGTGGCCGCCGCCGCGCTGGAGCATTGGGACGAGCTGGTCAGCCGCTATGCCGAGGCCGACACACCCCAGACACCCTACTTTGACCGGATGCAGCTGGAGCACACCCGCCAGGCCCACGACTACCTGCTGACCCACCAGGGCAGCCGTATCACCTTGCCCGAGCTGGCCGCGCGGTTTCATCTTTCCCAAAGCTCGCTGAAGATCTGCTTTAAGGCGCTGTACGGCGTGCCGGTGGCCAGCTACCTGCGCGGGCTGCGCATGGACACCGCCGCCCAGCTTTTGCAGGAGAGCGACCTGCCGGTGGCCGAGATCGCGCACCGTGTCGGCTACGAGGACCCCAGCCGGTTTGCCGCGGCCTTCCGCCGCCACACCGGCCGCCGCCCCACAGAGCTGCGGCGGGTAGCGTGCCCGACGGTCCAGCGGCCCGCCAGCGGTGTGTGATCCGCACATAAAATCCAATCTGCACATCACACGTCTTTTTGGTCTAACCAAGTCATAACTAACCGTTGTAAAATTATGTTTAAACCTTACAGGTTCGCCCTTTAGGGCACAATTTATATAAGGCAACACCGCACAATTCCCGCCTGACGGCTTAAGCACCGCTCCGGCGGCTGCGGCACGGCATCTGCGTTGCCAAAATGCTCGATAATACACAAAGTATTATCTGCGCTTTTGGCTTAGCATCTGCCGCACCTCGCTCGCCGTATCGGCACTTAGAATTGTGCGGTATTACCATAACTTTTTGTAAAGGGGATTTGAACTATGAATTGGGCAAAGATTGGTTTGTTTGCAGGCGGCGCACTGTTTGGTTCCGCCGGTATTGAGCTTCTGACCAGCAAGGACGCGAAGAAGCTGTATACCCAGTGCACCGCCGCCGTGCTGCGCATGAAGGACCAGGTCATGAAAACCGCCACCAGCCTGCAGGAGAATTGCGGTGACATCCTGGCCGACGCCAAGGAGATCAACGAGCAGCGCGCCGCCGAGGATGACGCTGTTGTTGAGGATGCCGCCGACAAGGCCGCCGAGTAATTTTTGACAGATTACTGCAAATGCAGCCGACGCCATGTAGGGGCGGCATATAGGCCGCCCGCAACCACACGGCGGGCGACTACTAGCGGGTAGGCTGCGGGGCGCATATATGCGCCCCTACACCTCTACTGCGTTTTAACGCTTGCTAAAAAAGCCTTCCCCACCTACCGGGGAAGCCTTTTTTATTTCTTGGGAGAGTAGCTTATGAAATGGAATATTCTGCACGAGAGCCGCGGGCGGATGCGCCTGCACCTCAACAAAAAGCGGATGTCTTTAGCCGAGGCAGACCAGCTGCAGGACTACCTGACTGCCCTGCCCGGCGTGCGCACTGCCGCCGTGTATGAGCGCACCTGTGACGTCGTGGTCGTCTACACCGCTGACCGCGCCGGGGTCGTCAAGGGGCTGGCCGCTTTCAAGTTCGATGTGGAGGCCCTGGCCGAAGTCCCGGCCAACAGCCCCCGCGCCGTCAACCGCGAATATCAGGAAAAGCTCGTCAATATGACGATCTTCCACTTTGCGCGCAAGCTGTTCCTGCCTGCACCGCTGTGCATGGCCTACACACTGGTGCGCAGCGTGCCCTACGTTTTCCGCGGTCTGCGCTGCCTGTGGCGGCGCAAGCTGGAAGTCGAAGTGCTCGACGCGCTGTCCATCGGTGTTTCGATGCTGCGCGGCGACTTCTCGACCGCCGGGTCGGTCATGTTCCTGCTGCGCCTGGGCGAACTGCTGGAAGAATGGACCCGCAAGAAGTCCCTGGGCGACCTGGCCCGCTGTATGTCGCTGAATGTCGACCGCGTCTGGCAGCAGACCACCGAGGGCGAAGTGCTGGTGCCGATTTCCCAGGTCCGCGCAGGCGACGCCATCGTCGTACACACCGGCAGTGTCATCCCGCTGGACGGCAAAGTGCTGGACGGCGAGGCCAGCGTCAACCAGGCATCGCTGACCGGCGAGGCCGAGCCTGTGCGCAAGTCGAACGGTGCCGTCGTCTACGCCGGCACCGTCGTCGAGGAAGGCCAGATCACCGTGACCGTGGAGCAGCAGGCCGGCAACGGCCGCTATGACCAGATCGTCAAGATGATCGAGAACTCCGAGAAGCTGAAGTCTGCCAGCGAGACCCGCGCTGCGGCCCTGGCGGACAAGCTGGTGCCGTACAGTCTGCTGGGCACCGCTGTGACCTACGCGCTGACCCGCAACGTGACCCGTGCGATCTCGATTCTGATGGTCGATTTTTCCTGTGCGCTCAAGCTGTCTATGCCGCTGGCCGTGCTGTCCGCCATGCGTGAGTGCGGCAGCTACCACATCACGGTCAAGGGCGGCAAATATCTTGAGGCCTTGGCCAACGCTGACACCATCGTGTTTGACAAGACCGGCACGCTGACCCACGCGACCCCCACCGTCGTGCAGGTCGTGCCCTTCGGCACCCGCACTGAGGACGAAGTCCTGCAGATCGCGGCCTGCCTGGAAGAGCACTACCCCCACTCGATGGCGAACGCCGTCGTCCAGGCGGCCGCCGCGAAGGGCATCCGCCACGACGAGATGCACAGCGAGGTGCAGTACGTCGTCGCCCACGGCATCGCCAGCCAGATTGGCGGCGAGAAGGCCGTCATCGGCAGCCAGCACTTTGTCTTTGAGGACGAGGGCTGCTGCATCCCGACGGCCGAGTGCGATAAATTCGACGCATTACCGCCGGAATATTCCCACCTGTATCTTGCCATCGGCGGTGTGCTGGCCGGTGTCATCTGCATTGCCGACCCCCTGCGCGAGGAAGCCGCCGAGGTGCTGCGCCAACTGCGCAGCTTAGGCATCCGCAAGGCCGTCATGATGACCGGCGACAACGACCGCACGGCGTCGGTGATTGCCAGCCAGGTCGGCGTGGACCGCTACTACTCCGAGGTCTTGCCCGAGGACAAGGCCAACTTTGTGGAGGCCGAAAAAGCCGCCGGGCACACCGTTATCATGCTGGGCGACGGCATCAACGACTCCCCTGCCCTGTCCGCCGCTGACGTCGGCATTGCCATCAGCGACGGCGCGGCCATTGCCCGGGAAATTGCGGATATCACGATTGCCGCCGACAGCCTGCGCGAACTGGTGATTTTGAAGAGCATCGCCAACGGCCTGCAAAAGCGCACGAAGGCGAACTACCGCTTTATCATGAGCTTCAACAGCACCCTGATCGTGCTGGGTGCCATGGGCATCCTGCCTCCCGCCACCTCCGCCCTGCTGCACAACGCCTCGACCCTCGGCGTCAGCTTAAAGAGCATGACGAATTTGCTGGGGTGAAATTTTCCAGCCTTCCTCCGAGGGGGAAGGTGGCCCCGCAGGGCCGGATGAGGGGCGGATGTGCCGGTGTTTCCCGGTAAAAGGGTTGCCGCGGCGTGGTTCTGCGGGCGAACAATGTTCGCCCCTACACGCTCTGCCCCGGTGCCCACCATCACAACCAAAAATTTTCCCCATAAAAACCACCCCGCCCAGGCCATCACGCCCGGGCGGGGTTTCTGTGTTATCCTCGTTTTTCCACATTCTTGGTTGCGATCACATCCACGCCGGTGTCGGCGGCATTGGGCAAAATCACCTGCCCGATCACCACCGGCGCAGCGACCTCCACCGCTTTCAACGCGCGGATGATATCGAAAATCTTGCCCTTCGGGATATCGCCGCGGGTCTTGCAGCTCACGGCGGCCAACGCGCCGCCTGTCACACGCACCGTCGTGGTCACGATGCGGGTGGGGGCCGTCACTTCCTTGCGGGCGTAGGCGTCGCCCCGCGGGCAGGTGTTGCCGCGCACCGACACCACCGCGCCACCGTCCAGCTCCACCGTCAGGGCGCAGCCCATCGGGCAGCCGATGCAGGTCAATTCACGTTTTTCCATCGTCAGCCCTCCTCCAAAGTCACGGTCACGGCGTCGCCTGCGCCGCGCAGCAGGTCGGCTTTCAGCCGCACAGTCTCCATCTCACCAGGGGCCAGCACAGGCCGCCGGCGGCTGAAAATGCAGGTATCGCCCAGGTAGACCGCGATTTTTTTGTTTTTGTACACGCCGCCCACCCGGAACCGCAGCGTCACGGTGTCGTCCGCGCAGTCGGGGCGGATGGCCGTGGGCACGGTGTAGCGCACACCGTTTTCGCAGCGCACAGGTAGTGTACGCCCGGCTGCGTGTTCGCTTTTCAGAATGTACGCGGCGGCGTGTTCGCCCGCTGCCCCCGCTTCCTCGGAGACATAGTCCACCAGGTCATGTACATGGAGCACGTTGCCCGCCGCAAACACGCCGGGGATGTTCGTCTCCAGGCTCTCGTTCACGCTGGGGCCGCCGGTGATGGGACTGAGCGCCACCCCCGCCGCGCGGCTCAGCTCATTCTCGGGCAGCAGCCCGCAGGAGAGCAGCAGCGTGTCACAGTCGTAGTGTTCCTCGGTGCCGGGGATGGGCTTGCCGTTTTCGACCTGCGCGATCGTGATGCCGGTCACGCGCTCTTTGCCCTGGATATCCACCACGGTATGGCTCAGTTTCAGCGGGATGTCGAAATCATCGAGGCACTGTACAATATTGCGCTTCAAACCGCCAGAGTAGGGCATCAGCTCGGCCACGCAGAGGACTTTTGCGCCCTCCAGCGTCATGCGCCGCGCCATGATAAGCCCGATATCGCCGCTGCCCAGAATCACGACCCGCCGCCCGGGGAGATATCCTTCCATGTTAACGAGCCGCTGCGCCGTGCCTGCGGTAAAGATGCCCGCCGGGCGGTAGCCCGGGATGTTCAGCGCACCGCGCGGGCGCTCACGGCAGCCCATGGCCAGAATCACGGCCTTGGGGTGCAGCTGGAACAGGCCGTCCGATTTGTTCATGGCCGTCACGGTCTTGTCCGCCGCCAGATCCAGCACCATGGTGTTGAGCTTATACTCGATGCCCAGCGCTTGCACCTGCGCGATGAACCGCGCGGCGTACTCGGGGCCGGTCAGTTCTTCTTTGAAGGTATGCAGCCCAAAACCGTTGTGGATGCACTGGTTCAGGATGCCGCCCAGCTCACTGTCGCGCTCCAGAATCAAAATGTCCTGCACGCCGTTTTTGCGTGCCGCCACGGCTGCCGCCAGCCCGGCAGGGCCGCCGCCGATGATGACCAAATCTACATTTTTCATTGCCGCAGCCCCCCTTTCAAAACGCATCTTTATTTGTGCCGACGATGATTTTGGAGTTACCGCCGGATTTTGTGATTTCACTTTGGGCCACGCCCAGCTCCCGCGCCAATATCTCCATGACGCGGGGGCTACAGAAGCCTGCCTGGCAGCGGCCCATGCCCGCGCGGGTGCGCCGTTTGACACCGTCCAGGCTGCGTGCGCCGGGCGTGCGGTGGATGGCGTCGATGATTTCGCCCTCGGTCACGCTCTCGCATCGGCAGATGATTTGGCCGTAGGCCGGGTTTTGTTTAATAAGTTCGGCCCGCGCGGCAAAATCCAGCGCCTTGGGATCCAGGATGCCCTTGCGGGTCGGGTCAAAGGCCGGGTTTTCCTTTAGCTGCAAGCTGTCCCGCACGATGCCCGCCACCATCGCGCCGATGGCCGGGGCGCTGGACAGGCCCGGGGACTCGATGGCCGCGCAGTCCACAAAGCCGGGGGCGATCTCACCGATGAAAAAGTCATGCCGTGCCTCGTGGGCGCGCAGGCCCGCAAAGCTCGTGATGGTCTGGCGCAGCGGGATATCCTTGACCGCCAGCCCGGATTTTGTGCGCACCTCGTCCAGGCCCGCCGCCGTTGTGGCGGTAGCCTCCTTGTCGTCCACATCGATGGCCGTGGGGCCAACCAGCAGGTTGCCGTGGACCGTGGGCGTGACCAGCACGCCCTTGCCGTACTTGCCCGGCAGCTGGAACACCGTGTGCCGCACGTGTTGTCCGGCCGTGTGGTCCAACAGGAAGTAATCCCCGCGCCGCGCGGTAATTTTCATCGGGTGGGCGGCGTCGGCCAGGTTGTGCAGCGTGTCGGCGTAGACGCCCGCCGCATTGACGATGCAGCGCGCCTGGCAGCTGCCGCGGTCGGTATCGACCTGCCAACCGCCCCCGGGCAGTGGGTGCAGACCGGTGACTTTGGTGTCAAACCGGAACCGCACGCCGTTTTTGGCTGCGTTTTCGGCCAGGGCGTAGGTCAGGCCAAAGGGGCAGACGATGCCGCCGGTGGGTGCCCACAGGGCGGCGACGGCAGTGTCGGCAATGTTCGGTTCCATCGTGACCAACTCGTCGCGCTCGACGATGCGCAGCCCTTCCACTCCGTTGGCGACGCCGTTCTCGTAGAGTTTTTGCAGCGCGGGGCGGTCGTCCTCACTCAGGCAGACGACAAGACTGCCGCACTGGTCGTAGGCAAAGTCCAGCTCCTTGGCAAGGGCAGGCATACGGCGGCTGCCCTCGACGTTGAGCTGCGCCATCAGGCTGCCGTTTGCGGCGTCGTACCCGGCGTGAACGATGGCGCTGTTGGCCTTGGACGTGCCGCAGCAGACGTCCTCCTCTTTCTCCAGCACCAGAATATCCGCGTTATAGCGCGAAATTTCCCGTGCGCAGGCACACCCGGACACGCCCGCGCCAATGATGATGATATCGTGCATATATTGTACCTCGTGTTGTTTGTTTGCAGAGCATGTAGGGGCGACCATTGGTCGCCCGCAGAGAGTGTGCGGTGCTGGAAGCCCTCCGGGTCGATGCGAGCATCGACCCCCACAGCGTAGGGGCGGATTCCATATCCGCCCGGGGGCCTTGCCACTGCCGCAGGTCAGGCCTTTCCGCAAGCGTAATTTTGCCTTTTGGCAGAGGGCCGGACATGTCCGGCCCCTACCGGGAGGCACGTTTTTAAAAGACCTCTTCCGTAAGTTCTCCCCTCATCCGCCCCTTCGGGCCGCCTTCCCCCTAAGGGGAAGGCTTTGGGTCAATCCTCCTTCGCCCAGCCGTAGCTGCAGCGCACGGCCTTATTCCAGCCCTGGATGCGCCTGGTGCGCTCGGCCTCGGTCAGGGCGGGCACAAATTCGCGATCCACCGACCAGTTTTTCAGTACGTCGTCTGTGGACTGCCAGTACCCCACCGCCAGCCCGGCCAGATAGGCCGCGCCCAGCGCCGTGGTCTCCACGCAGCAGGGCCGCTTGACCGGCCGGGCGCTGATGTCCGCCATCGTCTGCATCAAATAATTGTTAGCGCACGCGCCGCCGTCCACCTTCAGCGCTGTCAGCGGAATGCCGGCATCCGCCTGCATCGCGGTCAGCACGTCGTTGATCTGGTAGCACAGGCTGTCCAGTGTCGCGCGGATGATGTGGTTTTTGTTCACGCCGCGCGTCAGCCCCACGATGGCCCCGCGGGCGTACTGGTCCCAGTGGGGTGCGCCCAGGCCGGTGAACGCGGGCACAACGTAACAGCCGTTCGTGTCCTTGACCTTCTGGGCCATGTACTCGCTGTCGCGGGCGTCCTCCAGCAGATGCAACTCGTCCCGCAGCCACTGGATGGCCGCGCCGGCCACAAAAATAGAACCTTCCAGCGCGTAATTCACCTTGCCGTCCAGTCCCCACGCCACCGTCGTGACCAGTCCGTTGTGGGAGAATACCGGCTTTTCCCCGGTGTTCATCAGCAGAAAGCCGCCGGTGCCGAAGGTGCTTTTCGCCTCGCCCTTGGTAAAGCAGGTCTGGCCGAACAGTGCGGCCTGCTGGTCACCCGCAGCGCCCGCAATTTTGATCTCGCCGCCAAAGTGCATCGGGTCGGCATACTCGTAAAATTCGCTGTTGGGCACAGGCTTCGGCAGCATACAGCGCGGTATATCGAGGATTTGCAGAATCTCGTCGTCCCAGTCCAGCGTGTGGATGTTGAACAACATCGTCCGGCTGGCGTTGGAGTAGTCGGTCACGTGGATCTTGCCGCAGGTCAGCTTCCAGATCAGCCAGGTCTCCACCGTGCCGAATAGCAAATCGCCCCGCTCGGCCCGTGCGCGCACGCCGGGGACGTTATCGAGTATCCACTTTAGCTTTGTGGCCGAGAAGTAGGCATCAATGACAAGGCCGGTCTTTTCGCGGAACTTTTCGGTCAGGCCGCGGGCTTTCAGCTCGTCGCAGTATTCGCTGGTGCGGCGGCACTGCCAGACAATGGCGTGGCAGACCGGCTCGCCGGTGTCACGGTCCCAGACGATGGTCGTCTCGCGCTGGTTCGTGATGCCGATGGCGGCGATATCCTCCGCCGACGCGCCGATCTGGTTCATGGCCGAGAGCGCCACGCCGAGCTGGGTGGTCCAGATTTCGTTGGCGTCATGCTCGACCCAGCCCGGTTTTGGAAAATACTGGGTAAATTCCTTTTGTGCCACACTGCACATTTCGCCCCGGGCGTTAAAGAGGATGCAGCGGTTCGACGTCGTACCGGCGTCCAGCGCCATAATGTACTTTTGGTTAGCCATCGCAATTCTCCTTTATCCTTTATAATAATGGAAAACCGATATTTGCCTTTATTATACAGGATGTTCAACTTTTATGCGCGTGGCAAATGTACCAAAGATTTGTGCAGATTTTTGGTATTGCGACACCAAAAGTGAAGAATCCCCCCTCTGAACGCCTATGCTATGAAAATCACTTTCTTAATAATCATTGATTTTTTAACATTTTTGGGCAAAAATCAATGGTCTGTTTGAATTATGCACAAAAAGTCCGTCGAAAATTCAGCTTTTCGCTGATTCTGCGAAAAACGCTTTCTTTTTTGTGAAGAATATGTTAAGATGAGATTAACAAAGTGCGCTGTTCGCAGAACCAGGCGGCCCCGCACCGAGTTGGGAAAGACCCACTCAAAAATTTGGAGGAATGCTTTTATGATGAAGTATCTGCAGAAGCTCGGTAAAGCTCTTATGCTTCCCGTAGCTGCACTGCCTGTCTGTGGTATCCTGATGGGCATCGGTTACGCTTTCGCTCCCGCTGTTATGGGTGCTGAGGGCGCAACTTCCGGTTTCGCTTACACTCTCGGTTTCCTGCTGATCAAGGCCGGCGGCGCCCTGATCGACAACATGGCATGGCTGTTCGCCATCGGCGCTGCCGTGGGTCTGTCTGACGACCACGACGGCACTGCCGGTCTGGCCGGTCTGGTCAGCTTCCTGATGATGCAGCAGCTGCTCAGCCCCGGCGTTGTCGGCGCTGTCCGCACGCTGGAGGAAGGCACCGTCGATTACATTGCTTTCAGCAAGATCGCCGGCAACTCCTTCATCGGCATCCTGGCCGCCATCATCGGTGCTGCCTGCTACAACAAGTTCAAGAACACCCAGCTGCCTGACTGGCTGGCATTCTTCAGCGGCAAGCGCAGCGTTGCTATCGTGACCGCCGTTGTTTCCATCGTGGTTTCCGTTGTTCTGCTGTTCGTCTGGCCCATCATCTTCGGCGCTCTGGTTGCCCTCGGCAACGGCATTGCCAAGATGAGCGGCATCGGCGCCGGCATCTACGCTTTCCTGAACCGTCTGCTGATCCCCACCGGCCTGCATCACGCTCTGAACAACGTGTTCTGGTTCGACACCATCGGTCTGGGCGACCTGAGCCACTACTGGGCTGGCGATGTCACCGGTCAGAATGGTGTCAATTGGGACCTCGGCATGTACATGTCCGGCTTCTTCCCCTGCATGATGTTCGGTATTGCCGGTGCTGCTCTGGCCATGGTCCAGACTGCCAAGAACAAGAAGGCTGCTATCGGTCTGGTTGTTTCCGCTGCTATCTGCGCTTTCGTCTGCGGCGTTACCGAGCCGTTCGAGTTCGGCTTCATGTTCCTCTGCTTCCCCCTGTATGTTGTCTATGCTGCTCTGTACGGCATCTTCACCATCATCACCTACTACTCCGGCTTCCGCGCAGGCTTCTGCTTCTCCGCCGGTGCTACCGACCTGATCTTCTCCGCCAGCCTGCCCGCACATGCTAAGACCTGGATGATCATCCCTCTGGGCATCGCCGCTTTCGTTGTCTTCTATCTGGTCTTCAAGTTCGCTATCGTCAAGTTCGACCTGAAGACCCCCGGCCGTGAGGACGAGGATGCCGAAGCTGCTGAGGCCAACATCACCCTCGCCAACAACGACTTCACCGCCATCGCCTCCGGCGTTCTGGCTGCTGTCGGCGGCAAGGACAATGTTGCCAACGTTGACTACTGCGCCACTCGTCTGCGCTTCGAGGTCAAGGACAGCACTGCTGTCAACGAGAAGGCCGTCAAGGCTGCTGGTGCTGCCGGCGTTATCCGCCCCAGCAAGACCGCTTGCCAGGTCGTTATCGGCCCCAAGGTTCAGTTCGTGTATGACGAGCTGAAGAAGATGCTGTAAAAATCAGCACTGCCAGGTAAAGGTCTGGTTCCCTTTATCAAATCCGCCGCGGGCGGGCGTCAAGCCCACCCGCGGCTTTTATTTTTACCATAGCAAAAACTGCTGCGGAATTTTGGGATAAAAAGCAATTTCTGCTTATAGTATCCCACCCGCAGCGTGGTATAATGAAGATAGGAGAACCGGGGCAACGCGCCCCGAAAAAACAGGAGGTATTGTCTTATGAAGATCATCCGTGCAAAAGATTACTACGATATGTCCCGCAAGGCCGCCAACATCATTTCGGCCCAGGTCATCATGAAGCCCAACTGCGTGCTGGGCCTGGCTACCGGCGGCACCCCCGTGGGCACCTACAAGCAGCTGGTCGAGTGGTACAACAAGGGCGATATCGACTTCTCCGAGGTCACGACCGTCAACCTGGACGAGTACCGCGGCCTGCCGAAGGAGCACCCCGAGAGCTATTGGAGCTTCATGCACCGCAACCTGTTTGACCATGTGAACATCCGCCCTGAGGCCATCAACCTGCCCGATGGCACGAACCTCGACGCTGCGGCCGAGTGCGCCCGCTATGACGCCATCATCCACAGTGTCGGCGGCGTTGACCTGCAGCTGCTGGGCATCGGCAACGACGGCCATATCGGCTTCAACGAGCCGAACGAGGCCTTCGAGCTGGGCACCCACTGCGTTGACCTGAAAGAGGAGACCATTGAGGCCAACAAGCGCTTCTTCGACGGCAACGCCGACCTGGTCCCCAAGCAGGCCTACACCATGGGCATCAAGACCATCATGCAGGCCCGCAAGGTCCTGATGGTCGCCAACGGCAAGGGCAAAGCCGACATCGTCAAGAAGGCGTTCTTCGGCCCTGTCACGCCGGAGGTCCCCGCCAGCATCCTGCAGATGCACCCCGACTTCATCCTGGTCGGTGACGAGGAAGCCCTGAGCGAGATCTGATCAGCGGAGGAATACTGCTATGATCATCAAAAATGCAAAAGTGTACAGCGACGGCTGCCGCTTTGTGGAAAAAGACCTCATCATCCGTAACGGCCGTATCGTGTTTGGCGCGGCGGCCCAGGAGGGCGAGGAAATCATCGACGCAGGCGGTGCCTACGCGCTGCCGGGTCTTGTGGATATCCACTTTCACGGCGCGGTCGGCCATGATTTCTGCGACGCTGACGAGGCAGGCCTGCAGGCCATCGCCGACTTTGAGGCCAGCAAGGGCGTTCTCGCTATCTGCCCCGCCACGATGACTTTCAGCGAGGAGATCCTGAGCGGCATCATGGATGTGGCCGCCGCCCACAAGAACGACCGCGGTGCAGATTTGGTGGGCATCAACATGGAAGGTCCCTACATCAGCCCGAAGAAGGTCGGTGCCCAGAACCCGAAGTACGTCATGGGCGCGGACGCTGCGATGTTCCGCCGTTTGCAGGCGCGCAGCGGCGGGCTGATCAAGCTGGTGGACGTAGCCCCTGAGGAGCCGGGCAACCTGGATTTCATCAAGGAATGCCGCGACGAGGTGCGTATTTCCATCGCCCACACCTGCACGAGTTACGACACGGCCAAGGCCGCGTTTGCCGCCGGTGCCACCCACATGACCCACCTGTACAACGCGATGCCGGGCATCACCCACCGTGAGCCAGGCCCCATCATTGCCGCGCTGGAAGAAGGTGCCGAGGTCGAGCTGATCACCGACAACGTACACATCCACCCGGCCATGGTGCGGTTTACCTTTAACACGTTTGGCGACGACCATGTGATCCTGATTGCCGACAGCATGATGGCCTGCGGCCTGCCCGACGGCCAGTACAGCCTGGGCGGCCAGGCTGTCACGGTGCGCGGTCCCCGCGCGACCCTGACCGAGCAGCCCGGCACGATTGCGGGCAGTGCGACCTGCCTGTTCGACTGCATGAAGCGTGCGGTGCTGGAGATGGGCGTCCCCCTCGAGAGTGCTGTCCGCGCCGCTACCCTGAACCCGGCCCGCAGCATCGGCATCGATGCCGATTACGGCAGCCTGGATGCCGGGCGGATTGGCAATGTTGTCCTCGTTGACGATAAGCTGGATATCTTGAAGGTGATTCGCCACGGCGAGGTGCTCTGCTAAAGTGTAAACGGCAGTCTCCCGGGAGATATTCTTTCTTTTGCCAACAAAAGAAAGAACCAAAGAAAATTGCCGCTCTTTCGACGGAGCGTACCCACGCCCCTAGGAATCCCAAAGAGGAAGTCGGGTGTTCCCCCGCGCACTTTAGGGAAAAACTAAAGTATGTAGAGTTGTAGGGCGGCCAGCCCTCTGGCCGCCGCACAGTGCCCTTACTGCAGCTCACCACTTTAGTTGTAGGGGGGCGGCGTCCTCGACGCCCCGGGCCGTTTGCCTTTACCACCCCTTCCCCTTCCATCATACAAAAAATCCTGCCGACACTTTCATCGGCAGGATTTTTTGCTTTATTCCTATCTATCCATCCGTTCTTACTTCCGGTCGATCGCCACGACCACACCCGACAGCGCCAGCAGGGCCAGCAGGTTGGGCACAGCCATCAGGCCGTTGAACAGGTCGGCCAGCGCCCACACCAAATCTACTTTCAGCGTGGAACCAACCAAAATAAACACGACCACGATAAGGCTGTACACCGGCAGCATCTTCTCACCGAACAGCGTTTTAAAGTTCGACTGGCCGAAGAAATACCAGCCGATGATCGTCGAAAACGCGAAGAAGAACATACACACCGCAATGAAAATCGGCCCAAACCCGCCGAACGCCTGGCTGAACGCAGCCTGGGTCAACGCCGTGCCGGTCAGTCCCTCAGGGATCAGCCCCGACGTGATGAGTACCAGGCCGGTCAGCGTCAGCACAACGAACGTGTCGACAAACACACCCAGAATTGCCACTGCGCCCTGATCCTGCGGCTGCTTGACCTTTGCCAGCGCGTGGGCATGCGGCGTCGAGCCAAGGCCCGCCTCGTTGGAGAACAGGCCGCGGGCCACGCCAAAACGCATGGCCTGCTGCACGGTCACACCGGCCAGGCCGCCTGCCATCGCCTGCGGCTGGAATGCCAGCACAAACACCTGCTTCAAAGCGTTGGGCAGGACCTTCGCGTTCATGACCAGGATAACGATGCAGCCCACAATGTAAAACGCCGCCATGACAGGTACGATTTTTTCCGTTACAGCGGCAATTCTTTGTACGCCGCCCAGGAAGATGAACGCCGCAATGGCCGCCACAACGACGCCCACCACCAGCCGGTTCACACCAAAGGCGTTGTGGAAGGCGTCGCCGATGGAGTTGGACTGGACCATGTTGCCCATGAAGCCCAGCGCCAGAATGATAAGTACCGAGAACACGGTCGCCAGAACCTTGCCGAGTTTGCCCTTGAATGCCGCCCGGATGTAGTACGCCGGGCCGCCGGTCACATGGCCGTTCACGGTCGTCTTGTAGTGCTGCGCCAGCACGGCCTCGGCATAGATGGTCGCCATGCCGAAGAACGCCGACATCCAGGTCCAGAACAGTGCACCCGGGCCGCCGCTGACCAGCGCCGTGGCACAGCCGGTGATGTTGCCGGTGCCCACCTGCGCCGCAATGGCCGTCGTCAACGCCTGAAAGCTGCTCATGCCCTCGGCGTCCGCCTTTTTGCCGCGCAGCGTGAACCCGCCGAACACGCGGCGGAAGCCCTCGCCAAAGCGGCGCACCTGCACGCCCCGCAGCCGAATCGTAAAGAAAATGCCTGTGCCTACGAGCAAAAACAGCAGAAACGAGTTCCAGACAATGTCGCTGAACTGCTCAACAAACGTGGTAAATGCCGTCATATTGACCCCCTATTTCTTTCACATCCCAATACCCCGCCGCAATGCGGGTGCCTTATTACTATACTATGATTTTTGTGTAAAGTCAAGTGTATTTATTCGGCGCACAGTTTAACAAAAAAATTTGTAAATACTGCCAAAATCGCCCTTCTGTGTAACAAGTAGGACACAACCCCATGGTATACTACCCGCAAATCAAACCAGAAAGGGGAATCACCATGAAAAAACTTGCTCTTGTATTTGTGGCTGCGCTGGCCCTGACCGCCTGCACCGCTGCGCCGACCGAGACAACAACCCTCCCTGCCGCCGACCCGCCCGCCGAGGCAGCGGCAACCGAGGAAAATGCGGACGCGGAGCAGTTCCCGGTGGGGGAGCTGCGGCTGACTACCTTTGATAACACGGATGGCACGGCCTTGTACGGCGGTTTCAGCAGCGGGAACAACACAGTGTGGACGGTTCTGCGGCTGGACTACGCCACCGGCGTGCAGAGTAAGCTATGCGACCTTACCTTCACGGATGGCCTCAATATGAACTGCATGATCACTATGGGCGAAAACGAGGTCGCGTTCTGTTCAGACGAGGATGACACGCAGCACAGCTACATAATTGTCCGCCCGGACGGCACAACGGACGACCACACCATCAGCCGGGCGTTCACCCCCACCGTCTATGACGAGTATGCCGCCTACGAAGTCAACGGCACTAGCTGCGCCCGGCTGGACTTGAATACCGGCGAAGTAACGGACTTTAGCGCACCGCTTTTGCAGCTGGCCTCGGTGGAGGGCGTGGTGGACAATCGGCTGCTTGTCACCCGCATTGTGTCAGATACGCCCCTTCCTGCCGAGGGCGAGGACGAGGAAATGCGCGAAGCTATCCTGCAAAATTCCCTGCGGGAGTACGATCTGTACGACTTGGCAACAAACACGGTTGAAAAACTATTTGATGAACCGTACTATCCCGAGGATGGGTCATCATCCTGGAAAACTTACGAAGGCTGCCGGGGCGGCACGTTGTATTTTGTGCATACGCTTTGGGACAAAACCACCCCAGACAACACCGACAACACACTGTTAGCCTACGACCTGGCCAGCGGTACCTGGCAGGAGCTATGCACACTGACCGACAAGCAAGGCAGCTGGTGCCCGGGGTTTTCCAAAAACGGACAGTTGGAATATGTGCTGCTTTGGCAGTCGGCGGACACCCTGACGCTGTACAACCTGGCCGATGGCACGACCCACGATGTACCGTACCAAGTACCTGCGGGAGGACAATACGGAAGCGGCAAAAACTACGGCTGGCCGTTAGACCTGACGGGCGACGGCCGCATTCTAGTGACCGACGGCTACGCCCAGCAGGGCGGTTATGCGACGGATGGATACGCGCTGGTTGATGTTGATGATTACCTTGCGGGCAGCACCGACTACCAACCTGTGCAGATGTGGGAGGAATAGTCATGAAAAAACTTGCTCTTGTATTTGCGGCTGCGCTGGCCCTGACCGCCTGCACCGTTGCGCCGACCGAGACAGCAACCGTCCCTGCCGCCGACCCGCCCGCCGAGGCGGCGGCAACCGAGGAAAATGCGGACGCGGAGCAGTTCCCGGTGGGGGAGCTGCGGCTGTGTGATGACTGGCGGCGTGACACGGACACAGCCTATTACACGCTGTATGGCGACGTGGACACGACCGAGCTTACAGGGCTGAAGCTGGACTATGCCGACGGTGTGCAGACCAAGATAATGTCGCTCGATATTGCCGATACCCCCCACTCCGATTTTCTTGTCACAAACGATAATGTAGTTCGCATGTTTTTGTCGAACGCGGACGGATCAGAGTTTCGTTTCAAGACTTTTTACCCGGATGGCCGCAGTGAAGAACGGACTGCCAGCCAGGAAATTACGCCCACTGTTTATGACGAGTATGCGGCCTATGTCCTGCGCGACAACTATGTTGCCCGCTTGGACTGGCAAACCGGAGAGGTTACAACGTGGGACGCGTCGATTCCACAGATACATACCGTGCTTGGCGGTGCGGGCGGCAAGGTGTTGTTGACCCGCATCGTCTCCGACATGCCGCTGCCCACCGATGCCGAAATGTTTGAGGCCGTGCTGCAAAACTCCCTGATGGAGTATGATTTATACGATCTTGCGTCGAACACGCTGGAAAAGCTGTTTGCCGACGACTTCTACCCGGACGGCGGTTGGAAAACTTACCTGGGATATCGCGGAGATATGCTGTACTTTGTGCAGGGAAGCCCCGATGGCGACGACTACAAAGAGCTTTTGCTGGGGTACGACCTCACGACAGGCACCATGCAGGAGTTGTACGCAGAGGAAGCCACCGATTGTGTGGGTGCCTTTAACAGCCCGAAGAGCTTTAGCCGCGGCGGGCAGTTGGAATTGGTGTTCCTGCAAAGCACGCCGGACGCGCTGCATATCTATAACATCGCCGACGGCCAGATGTACAACGTACCCTGCCACGACCCGACGCTGAACGCCGCCTATGGTATCGAGGAAAACTACGGCCGCCCCATCGCCGTGACCGGGGATGGCCGTGTGCTTGTGATTGACGGTTACGCCCAACGCGGCGGCTACACGGTGGATGCCTATGGACTGATCGACCTGGATGATTATCTGGCAGGCAGCACCGACTACCAACCCGTGCAGATGTGGGCACAGTAGGGGCGGCATATATGCCGCCCGAGGACTTCCCATAAACGACCGTTTTCCGTACACGCGCGGGCGGCACATGTGCCGCCCCTACAATGCGGCAATGTTTTAGCGCAGAATCGTAAATAAAAAAGCAAGAGCCGCTCCACTCGGGGCGGCTCTTGCTGTATCGTGCAAAATTACTTATTCTTCTTGCTGGCGGCCTTCATGCGCAGGTCGTGATCCAGAATGCGCTTGCGGATACGCAGGTTCTCGGGGGTAACTTCCAGCAGCTCGTCGGGGGCCAGGAATTCCAGGCAGCCTTCCAGGCTGAACTTGGAGACCGGTACCAGGCGCAGGGCGTCGTCGCTGCCGGAGGCGCGGGTGTTGGTCAGGTGCTTCGTCTTGCAGACGTTGACCGTGATATCCTCGCCGGTCGGGGTGTAGCCGACGACCTCGCCCGCGTAGACCTTCTCGCCGGCGTTGACGATCAGGGTGCCGCGCTGCTGGGCGTTGAACAGGCCGTAAGTGACGGCGTCGCCGGTCTCAAAGCTGATGAGGGAGCCGGTGGAGCGGGTCTGGATATCGCCGCACCATTCCTCGTAACCGTCGAAGATCGTGTTCATGATGCCCTCACCGTGGGTGTCGGTCAGGAACTGGCTGCGATAGCCGAACAGGCCGCGGCTGGGCATACGGAACTCAATGCGGGAACGGCTGTTCATCATCTGCATATTCATCAGGATGGCCTTGCGGGCACCCAGAGCGGTCATGACGTTGCCCTGATAGACCTCGGGCACGTCGATGACAACGCGCTCCATAGGCTCCATGACCTTGCCGTTCTCCTCGTGAGTCAGAACGTGCGGGGGGCTGACCTGCAGCTCATAGCCTTCGCGGCGCATCGTCTCGATCAGGATGGACAGATGCATCTCGCCGCGGCCCATGACGCGGAAGGAATCGTTGGTGGCGGAATCCTCGACCTTCAGGGCGACATCCTTCAGCAGCTCGCGCATCAGGCGGTCACGGATCTGGCGGGAGGTGACGTACTTGCCCTCCTTGCCGGCGAACGGGGAATCGTTGACCGAGAAGGTCATCTCGACCGTGGGGTCGTTGATCTTGACGAAGGGCAGGGGCTGCACCTTGCTGGGGTCGCAGATGGTGTTGCCGATGGAGATATCGGGCAGACCTGCGAAGGCGACGATATCGCCCGCCTGGGCGCTCTCGATCGGCTCACGGCCATTGGCCTTGAAGTCGAACAGCTTGGTGATGCGGCCGCTCATATGCACATCGGGGTTGTGCCAGTCGCAGACCTGGATGGGGCTGCCGACCTTGATAACGCCGTTCTGCACGCGGCCAACGCCCATGCGGCCGACGAAATCGTTGTAGTCAACGCTGGAAACCAGCATCTGCAGCGGCTCGTCAGGCTCACCCTCCGGCGGCTGCACATATTTCAGGATGGTGTCAAACAGGGGCTTGAGGTCCGTGCCGGAGGAAGGATCGGTCCAGTCATAGCTGGCCGTGCCGTTACGGCCGGAGCAGAAGACCATCGGGCTGTCCAGCTGCTCGTCGGTAGCACCCAGGTCCATCAGCAGCTCCAGAATTTCGTCGATGACTTCCGCAATGCGGGCGTCGGGGCGGTCGATCTTGTTGACCGCGATGACGAGAGACAGGTTTTGCTGCAAAGCCTTCTGCAGAACAAAGCGGGTCTGGGGCATGCAGCCCTCGGCTGCATCGACCAGCAGCAGAACGCCGTTGACCATCTTCAAAACGCGCTCGACCTCGCCGCCGAAGTCCGCGTGGCCCGGGGTGTCTACGATGTTGATCTTAACGCCGTTGTACTCGCAGGAGCAGTTCTTGGCAAGGATCGTGATGCCGCGCTCGCGCTCGATATCGCCGGAGTCCATGACGCGCTCGGCGACCTGCTGGTTCGCACGGAAAGCACCGGACTGCTTCAGCATCTGGTCGACCAGCGTCGTTTTGCCGTGGTCAACGTGCGCAATGATTGCAACGTTGCGGAGATTTTCCTGAATCATATACGTTCCCTCTCAAATTAAAAATGCCGATATACTGATATTTGCAGGGGAATAACCCCAATATCCACATACTATTTTATAATACGCTATTATGTTCAATTTGTCAAGAATCGCAAAACGCAAAAAAGTGTGCTATAATACAGAATATTATAGTTATATTTTACACTAATCATGCAATGAGGGGAACCACTATGGCAAATACGATGCGCCACATCAATATCATTGGTCACCAGAACCCGGACACGGACTCCATCTGCTCCGCGCTGGCCTATGCGTGGCTGAAAAACCGCGGCAGCCTGACCGGCCTGTATGAGGCCCGCCGCGCCGGGCACGTCAATCGCGAGACGAAATTTGTTTTGCAGCATTTCGGCGTCGAGCCGCCGCGCCTGTGTACCGATGTCAGCCCGCAAATTAAAGATATCGACATCCGCAAGCAGGCCGGCATTGACGGCGAAATGAGCCTGCGCGCCGCCTGGAACCTGATGCGCGATGTGGAAATCGACACGCTCTGCATCGTCGATGACGAGAACGAGCTGCAAGGCCTTATCACCATCAAAGACATTGCCGACGCAAACATGGATCTGTTTGACACGGCCGTGCTGGCCGCCGCCAACACCCGCTGCACAAATGTGTTGGAGACGTTGGAAGCGGAGCTCATCGTCGGCAACGCCGACGCCCACATTGACAGCGGCGTCATCTGCATCGGCACCAGCCCGGAAATCATGGAAGAACTGGTCAAGCCAGGCGACATCGTGCTTGTCTCCAACCGGTACGAGACGCAGATGTGCGCCATCGACTGCGGCGCACAGGCCATCATCGTCTGCTGCGGCTCGGCGGTGCCCCGCACCATCGTGGCCCGCGCCCAGGAGAAGGGCTGCGCCGTGCTGGCAACCCCCTACGACACCTACGCCGCCGCGCGGCTCATCTCCACCGCCGCGCCGGTGCGCCACTTTATGCGCACGAAAGAGCTGCTGAAATTCAGCGTCAATACGCCGATCGAGGACGCGAAAAAGGTCATGGCCAGCGTGCGCCACCGCTACTTCCCGATTCTGGACGAGAACGGCAAGTACTGCGGCGTCGTCAGCCGCCGTAACCTCTTGAACCTGCACCGCAAGCAGCTGATTTTGGTTGACCACAACGAGCGCACCCAGGCCGTGGACGGTCTGGAACAGGCGGATATTTTGGAGATCATTGACCATCACCGCATCGGCAGCCTGGAAACGACCGGGCCGGTCTATTTCCGCAATGTGCCGGTGGGCTGCACGGCAACGATTTTGTACCAGATGTACGGCGAGCAGGGCCTAACGCCCAGCCGCGAGATCGCGGGCCTGCTGCTGTCGGCCATTCTGTCCGACACACTGGTGTTCCGCTCACCTACGTCCACCCCGCAGGACGAGGCCACCGCCAAGGCGCTGGCCGAGATTGCGGGCGAGGATATCCAGATCTACGCCGAGCAGATGTTTGAAGCGGGCGCGGACCTGACCGGCCGCACAGCCGAGGATGTGTTCAGTTCGGATTTCAAGGCGTTCAGCCGCGGCGACGTCAAGTTCGGCGTCGGCCAGTCCACCTACATGACCGACAAATCCCGCGCCGCCGCTGAGGCGCTGGTGGAGCCGTATCTGCCCGAGGCCAGCCGTCGCGAGGGTCTGCCGCTGATTTTCTATATGTTCACTGACATGAAGACCCAGAGTACGGATTTGATGTTCTACGGCCACAACGCCGAGGAGATCATCCGGGATGCGTTCCATGTTGAGCCGGAAGGCGATATTGCCAAGCTGCCCGGCGTCGTCAGCCGCAAAAAACAGCTGATTCCCCCGCTGCTGGCCGCGCTGCAGGCGCGGCAGTGACCGATTAACGGCAGCCTCCCGGGAGGTCTTACTTTCTTTTGTGACCAAAAGAAAGTAACAAAGAAAAGTCTCGCTGTTGCGACGCAGCGAACCCGCGCCTCGGGGGCTGCGGGGTTGCGAGCGAGGGGCCACAGTTGAGCGGAGCGAAACTGGGGTAGTGAGCAATGATTGCCCCTGCGGGGCAAGCAACCGCACGAGCGTGCCAGCTTTGCTGGCTGGCGGCGCTCGTTGCGCGCCGCCAAGCGCCCCGAACCCCCGTTACCGGAAACAGCAGTCCGTAGGGGCCGGGCATGCCCGGCCCGCGACTTACCGACAAATCCCTTTCACGGCCAATCCGTAGGGGAGGGATTCATCCCTCCCGCACACCTCCCCATCGCCACCCACCGCACAAAAAAGGACGCGCAACCGTAAAGGTCATGCGTCCTTTATTTTTATGCCAGCTTTTTTATGGCCTTGCTGATTGGCCCGCTCACCGCCATCAGCACTGCCGCCAGCGCAAAGCTGACGACCAGATACACCGGGAACATCCCGGTCAGCGGCAGATCGAACCGCGCCGCGACCCGCAAGAACACCAGCGTCAGCAGCACGTGATGCACAAGGTACACGCCATAGCACCAGCCCGCCAGCCGCCGCAGGGCAGGGCAAAACCGCCGGGGCAGCCGCTGCCCGGCAGCATAGACCGCCCAGAACAGCACCGCCGCCAGCACCAGCAGCACGACCAGGCGCGGGACCGCATCTACCCACAAAAGCGGGCAGACCGCCAGTCCGATACAAATGCGATAGGACGGCTGCACGTTGTTTTTTAACGAGCTGCCGAACCACACGCCCAGCGCAAACGCAGGTAAACGGCCCAACACTGTGTGCCCGGCCTCCCACGGCGCAGGGCAGACCAGCGGCCAGACAACCGCCAGCACCGCCATCAAGACGCCCAGCGCCCTGCGGCGCAGCGGTGTTTCCATGCACCACAAAAGCAGCGGGAACACGAGATACAAAATCAGGATAACGCCCAAAAACCACTCGCCAATTTTGTAGAAAGTGACGGTCACAGGGGCTAAATATCCGTCCAGCCCCAGCACCGAAAATACCACGCGCCAGCGCGGGATATCGGCGTTGTTGCCGTGCAGGACCTCACCGTAGACAAACAGCGCCGCAAACCCCAGCCAGAATGCCGGGTAGGTGGCCGCCACGCGCCCCACAAAGTAGCGCCGGGCGCTAAACCGTCCCTGCCATTGCAGGCAGAGTGCCGCACCCGACAGTAGGAAAAACCACGCCAGCCCGATTTCTACCCAGTCAGCCATACCGCGCCCGATGAGCGCCGTCGGCACGGCAAAGCCCAGCCGCGCGGCCTCGATGCAATAGTGGTAACACAGCACCGGCAGCAGCGCCGCCAGCCGCACCACATCCAGCCCGGGGCGATAGTTGCGGGGCATTTACGCCACGACCGCGCCGAAGGCGGAGACACCCAGCACGCTCAGCGCACCCATGATGCAGCCCGCCAGCAGCACGCCGCCCATGCAGGCGCGGACACTGGACTTGAAATCCATATCCAGCAGGCTGGCGGCCAGCGTGCCGGTCCAGGCACCGGTGCCCGGCAGCGGGATACCAACGAACAGCAGCAGCGCCCAAGGCAGGCCGCGGCCAGCCTTGGCCTTCAGCTTCTCGCCGCCCTTGTGGCCTTTTTCCAGGCAGAAGGTGAAGAATTTGCCAATGACCGGCTTACCCGCACCCCATTCCAGCACCTTGCGGGCAAAGAAGAAAATGATGGGCACCGGGATCATATTGCCGATGATGGCAATGATGTACACCTGCCACAGCGGCAGGCCCATGGCCACGCCCACCGGGATCGCGCCGCGCAGTTCGATCAAGGGGACCATCGAAATAAAGAACACACTCAGGTATTTTGTCAGCATTTGAAAACCTCGCTTAAACGTTCAAAACCATAGTACAGACAAATTTAATTATACAAAATATTTATGTGCTTGGCAAGAGGGCACACCCATAAAATTTGCCCAAAAATCCGGCGGGCACAAAAAATCCCACCCCCGCGCCGCGCGGAGGTGGGCGCATACAGTCTCATTTCGTTTTCTTCCGCTTTTCTTTCGGCAGCTCCTCCGCCACAGCCACGGCGGCCACCGTCACATCCGTGGCCCCGGCTTGCAGCAGGGCCAGCGCACAGGCCGACGCCGTCGCACCGGTGGTGATGATATCATCCACCAGCAGCACGCGCTTGCCGGTCAAATCCGCGCCCGGGTGGCAGACAAACGCGCCCCGGGCATTTTGCAGGCGCTCGTCCCGGGTCAGCTCCTTCTGCGGGCGGGTGCCGGGGCGGACTGAAAGCGGCGTTTCCACCGGGATCCCCAACACCTGCCCTAAGCGCCGCGCCAGCAGCAGCGGCAGGCCCGGCACACCGGGCAGCGGCTGGCGGGGCGGCACCGGCACAATGCAGTTGTACAGCGGCAGCATGGCGACGCCCAGATATTGCGGCAGCCCTCCCACCCGCCTGGCAGGCAGCGCACCGAACACCAACACCGCCATGCGGTCGGCCAGCTCCCGGGCACGCCAGGGGCTGCCGCCGCGCTTGCAGCGCAAAATCGCACTGCGCACCGTGTCGGCATAATAGTAGGCTGCGGCAGCCTGGCTCAGGGCATAAAAGCTGTGCTCTCCTTCCGGCAGGCGTGGTGGGATGTGCTGCAGCCGCATTTCTTCGGGCACGCAGGCCGGGCAGACGGTCCCCTGCAAGGCATCCGCGCCCAGCAGCGCCCCGCAAAAGGGGCACCGCCGTGGGAACAGCGCATCCGCCAGCCGGGGCAGCCACTTTTTAATAGAATCCACAGTCGTGCCTGCCATTCTGTTTGACCTGGTACAGCGCCTGATCGGCGTCCTTGAAGATGCTCTGGCCGGGGTTCTCGCGGTCGGTAAAGGCCACCAGATAGTCCGACCCGCTTTGCAGCTGGCGGGCCAGCGTTTCGCACTGGATGTAGTCGTCGGTAGTGGTTTTCATCTTGGCCAGTTCCCTGGTACCGCGGACAGCCAGCGCGATAATCACCACCGCCAACAGCAGCGAGACCGCGATATCAAAGACACTCACACGTTGTATTCTAATTTTTTTCAACGGCAGTCCAGCTTTCCACCTGAAATTTCGACGGAGCTTCAGGCTATTTTGTATATTGTGTATACCAGTATACCGAAAATCCCGCCGCATTGCAACCAAATTGCTTTGGGCATATCTTCCAAAATTGTACAGTGATTTTCAGCAGATTGCTCGCCGCCGCGCAGCAAAAAAGCGCAGGGGCCTTTGGGGAAAGGTTCCTGCGCAAGGTAGTTTATGTAGGGGCGCCGGCTGTGCTTTTAGACAGTCTGCGCGGTGCGGCCTGCCATCAGCGCACGCATCTTGTCGCGATACTGGAAGAGGAACACGGCAAAGCAGATGCAGACCACCGCATTGCACAGGCTGCTCAGCACCGAGGGAACGCTGCCGAAGCCCAGCATGCCGATCACGGCGCCGATGCCGTTGAGGAAGCTGATGACCGCCACGTAGGTTGAGATTTTGTCCGAGGGCTGCGCGGTCTGGGCGGTTTTCGCCATCACGCCAAGAGTGCTCAGGGTCTTGCTGTTCATCAGGATGCCCAGGCCCATGACGACCAGCAGAAGCAGCATAATGATGATGCCGCCGCCAATCGCGGAATCATCGTATTTTGCCGCGGTTGCGGTGATCATGATGGCCAAAATTTCCGCCACGACCAGGCCCAGAATGCTCACGGCCAGACTGATGATGGTGCTGATCTTGACGAGGGTAAAGCCGGTGTTTTTCGTCGCTGTGCTGATCTTGCCAGCCTCCGCAAGGTAGATGAGCCAGAGGCCCACGGCGATCAGGATAGCCGGGCACTGCCCCACCAAGGTCGCGCCCAGGGACGCCCCGGTGAACAGCGAGCCGATGCCGTCCAGCAGGCCGGATGCCTCCCGCGAGCTGTACCCGCCCAGGCTCAGGATCATCGAAAGATAGGTGCCCACCGTCCCCAGCAGGCCGCTTGTGCCCGCCATGGACGCGATGATGTTGAACAGCACCATGCCGCTCTGGGCAGCCGTCGCCGCCAAAAATAGCGGCGAGGTTGCCATCTGTTTTATGGTGTTCAGCACCGGGTTGGCAGGTGCGTAGTAGTGCTGCTGGGTGGGTTGCTGGGCGAACCGGGGCGCGGATTGTGTAGGCTGCGATGCAGGCCAGACCGGCTGCTGGGGCGGCTGGGGTGCAGGTTGGGCAGCCGCATTTGCCAAGGGCGTGCCGCACTGTGTGCAGAACGCCATAGAATCATTGAGCATCTTACCGCATTTAGGACATTGTTTCATCGTTATTTCCTCCGCTTCTGTGTTTTTTACTGTGGCTTTATTCTAGCACGCTGTCTGACGTCAGCGGGGCAATCATGGATAAAACGTCATTGAAGCGGGATGAATGACCGATTTCTAGGCTCGTAGGGGACGGGTTCATCCCTCCCGGCAGCTTCGCCTCTACCAGCACTTAAACTTTTCGCATCCCGGTAGGGGCCGGGCATGCCCGGCCCTCCACTGTATCTCTATCGCCCCCTTCCCTTTCACACCGTAGGGGCG
>UMFZ01033914.1_pt1 | contig 45250 bp, 41 predicted proteins | sample 1965141 | NCBI WGS metagenome assembly UMFZ01 (sample SAMEA4836059, study PRJEB28245) | human gut metagenome | biome: gut microbiome; material: fecal sample | place: Denmark | collected 2008
GCACCATGGTGGATGGGAGCGCTTGGAAGTGTATTTGCAATTCTGATCATAAAACAGTTATTTGGAGGACTGGGACAGAACATTATGAATCCGGCTCTCGGAGCAAGATGTTTCCTGCTCATTTCCTTTACAGGTCCGATGACAAGATTTATCTATGACGGAATGACAGGTCCTACACCACTTGCAGCATTGAAAGCTGGTGAATCTGTAGATACAATGGATATGCTTCTTGGAACAATTCCGGGAACAATCGGTGAGACTTCTGTGATTGCAATTATTATTGGAGCAATCTTCTTGATTCTTACAGGAGTGATCGACCTTCGTATTCCAGGTACCTATATTGTAACATTTGTAATTTTTGTAGGAATCTTCGGACAGTTTACAGATGCACAGGCTGGTTTCTTTGATCCACAGTACATCACTGCACATCTGTGTGGAGGAGGACTGATGCTTGGAGCATGGTTCATGGCAACTGACTATGTAACTTCACCGATCACCAAAAAAGGACAGTATGTATATGGAGCACTGATTGGTATTTTAACTGGTCTGTTCCGTCTCTTTGGCGGTTCTGCAGAAGGAGTATCTTATGCGATTATCATTAGTAACCTTCTTGTTCCATTGATCGAGAGAGTTACTCTTCCAAAGCCATTTGGTAAAGGAGGAGAGAAATAATGAATAAAATTTTGAAAAATACAATTATTCTTACATTGATCACATTGGTAGCTGGACTTGGACTTGGTTTTGTATATGAGATTACAAAAGAACCAATTGCTCAGGCACAGGACAGCGCTAAGAAAGAAGCATGGCAGGCTGTATTCCCAGAAGCAGACATCGATGATTTTGAAGCTGTCGATGTGGATGAAAAAGCAGCAGAGGCAGCGATTAAAGCTGTAGGTGCAAAAGCGACTGTCGATGAAGTATGTAAAGTTGGCGACCAAGGGTATGTTATTACCACAACTGATAAAGAAGGATACGGCGGAGATATTCAGATTACGGTGGGTATTACTTCTGACGGAACCGTAAATGGAATTTCTATTTTGTCTATTAGCGAGACAGCAGGTCTTGGTATGAGAGCGACAGAACCGGTTTTCTATGAACAGTATCAAGGGAAACAGGCAGAGAAATTTGTAGTATCTAAAGATGGCGGTGAAGGAGAAACGATTGATGCTATCAGTGGTGCAACGATTACATCAAGAGCGGTTACAGGAGCTGTCAATGTTGCCCTTGCTTATTATCAGAATATGGTTTAGGAGGTAGTGAAAATGAATAGATGTACAGAAAGACTCTATAATGGTTTAATTAAAGAAAATCCTACCTTCGTTTTGATGCTTGGTATGTGTCCGACACTTGCCGTTACCACATCTGCCATCAATGGTGTAGGTATGGGATTGTCTACAACAGTTGTATTGGTGTTGTCCAATATGTTGATTTCCATGCTGCGTAAGATTATTCCGGATTCAGTGAGAATGCCGGCGTTTATCGTAGTCGTAGCATCATTTGTAACAATTGTACAGTTTTTATTGGAAGGTTTTGTTCCGAGTCTCTATGATGCACTTGGACTTTACATTCCGCTGATCGTTGTTAACTGTATTATTTTAGGACGTGCGGAGAGCTATGCGTCCAAAAATCCAGTGCTTCCATCTATCTTTGATGGTATTGGTATGGGACTTGGATTTACAGTAGGTCTTACATGTATCGGTGTTGTCCGTGAGATCATTGGTGCAGGTAAAGCTTTTGGTTATCAGCTTCTTCCGTTAGCTGATGAAGCGGCTGGAAAAGCGGGATATGTTCCGGTTACAATCTTTATTCTTGCGCCGGGTGCGTTCCTTGTATTGGCAGGTCTGGTAGCACTTCAGAACAAAATGAAGAAAAAGGCAGCACAGAAGGGCAAGAAAGTAACAGAATCAGCAGGCTGTGACGAAGGCGGATGCGCTTCTTGCGGCGGATGCAGCGGTAAAGTGTTCCCAACGGGAAATGAAGAATAGGAGGAGTACATAGATGAAAGAATTATTGATTATTGCAATTGGATCAGCCATTGTAAATAACGTTGTACTCAGCCAGTTCTTAGGAATTTGTCCATTCCTTGGAGTATCCAAAAAGGTTGAGACTGCTTCCGGAATGGGTGGCGCTGTTATTTTCGTTATTACAATTGCTTCATTTTTTACAAGTTTAATTTACAAATTTATTTTAGTACCATTGAATATTGCTTATTTGCAAACGATTGTATTCATTCTTGTAATTGCAGCTCTGGTACAGTTTGTAGAAATGTTCTTAAAGAAGGCGATGCCATCTCTTTATAATGCGCTTGGTGTATATCTTCCGCTGATTACAACAAACTGTGCAGTTCTCGGTGTTGCGCTTACTAACGTTCAGAAAGAATACGGCATTTTAACAGGTGTTGTAAATGGTATCGGAACTTCTCTCGGATTTGCAATTGCTATTGTTATTATGGCTGGAATCCGTGAAAAAATTGAGTACAATGATATTTCAGAGTCTTTCCAAGGAACTCCGATTGTGCTGATCACAGCAGCACTTATGTCTATCGCTTTCTTTGGATTCTCTGGATTAATTTAGGAGGAAACAGACTATGAGTATTACAGGAATTATTATTGCTGCTGCAATCGTAGGCGGCACCGGATTATTCATTGGTGTGTTCCTTGGTATTGCAGGAAAGAAATTTGCAGTAGAAGTAGATGAAAGAGAAGAAGCGATTCTTGAAGTTCTTCCGGGAAACAATTGTGGAGGATGTGGATATGCTGGGTGTTCCGGTCTTGCCGCTGCAATCGTAAAAGGCGAAGCAGAAGTGGGTGGATGTCCGGTCGGCGGAGCTCCTGTTGCAGCTAAAGTGGGCGAGATCATGGGCATTGAAGCGGGAGCACAGGTGCATCAAGTTGCATTTGTAAAATGTGCCGGAACTTGTGATAAAGCAAAACAGGAATACGAGTATCATGGCTTAAAAGACTGCGTTATGGTTAATATGATGCAGGACGGAGGTCCGAAAGCATGTAACTATGGATGTCTTGGAGAAGGTAGCTGTGTGGCTGCTTGTCCGTTTGATGCAATTCACATTGTAAATGGTGTTGCTCTTGTGGACAAAGAGGCATGTAAAGCATGTGGAAAGTGTATCGAAGCATGTCCGAAGAAGCTGATTGAGCTTGTTCCTTATGAGCAGAAACATTTAGTACAGTGTAGCTCCAGAGATAAAGGTAAAGACGTTATGGCTGCATGTTCTGTTGGATGTATCGGATGTAAGATGTGTGAAAAAGTCTGTGAATTTGATGCTGTTAAAGTAATCGACAATATCGCACATATTGATCCGGAAAAATGTACAAACTGCGGAAAATGTGCAGAAAAATGTCCGAAAAAGATTATTATGTAACTATTCAGCCATGCGCTGAGAAATTTTATACAGATTGTGCAAGCTTGCTTGCAACAAGATGTATAGAAGACTCAGCATATGGCGTTTAGCCATAAACGAGAGCCTTAGCTGTGATAACAGCGAGAAAGACTGCGAAGCAGTCGGGTCGAGTTTAAAGGGCTGGATAGTTAGAAAAGAGGACTTTGAATGAGACGATCTTTCAAAAAAGTTTTATCTGATGGGATGAAATTATTTATAAAAGATATTAAGTCGGCAAAATGGGTGATTATTTTTGCAATCGCCTATTTTGCTTTTTTGAGAAATATTATATTTAGTATGTGTCCGATGGTGATGATTACAGGATATCCTTGTCCTTCCTGCGGGATGACACGTGCAGGAATCAGACTTCTCCATTTGGATTTTGAAGGGGCATGGGAGATTCACCCCTTTATTTACGGAGTGGTGTTGCTTGTAATATTATTTGCATGGAACCGCTATATTCGTCTTCGTCCGATGCCGAAGTATCTTTCGTGGATTGCGGGGATCATGCTGATTGCATTAGTTGTGTTCTATGTGTATCGAGTGAAAAAATATTTTCCCGGTGATCCGCCTATGAGTTATTATAAAGATAATGTAGTAAATAAAATTCGAGGGTTTTTACATCATCTAATATGAAAAAATCGCAACAGAAGTAATATCTGTTGCGATTTTATGCTTATAAGTCAAATTCTTCAAAAAGCAAGAGAGGGAGCAAGGTGATTTACTGGATAATTAAAATTGGTTGTATGTTTTACACCTTCACTATCTGCTGCCGATATTCATTAATAAATGACGTCTCAAATTTATCGGTAATCACGCTTTCGTATAAATCACTGGCGAAGATGTCCTGAAGCAGCATTTGACATCCTGCTTCGGATAAGTCTTCTGTCTGTGTGAGCTTTGTAAGCAGAGGAACTTTGGAAGTGCCTTTTAATAAAGACAAAAGTTCTGCGCTGCTTTTTCGAAAACCGAGGATGTGTGCATAGTGACAGTACCCATTCTTTTTATAATTTGCCAGGTGTTCTGTCCGAATATTTAATAAGATATGAAGAAGTCCCCGGCTGATTCTTGCGTAAGTCATATCTTTTGTTTTTAATGCGTCACAGAATCCATCGAAGGATTGAAAATCATTTCGCAGATTTATGATTCGGTTTGCCAAATCTTCAGACACATCCATGTAAGAGGTCAGAGATTTTTTTGTCTCCTGTAATAGTTTGTATTTTAATATAAGAGAAAAATCATTTGCATACACCGGATAGCGCATGTCAAAGGTTTCTTTCATAATGGTTTGTGCAACAAAAGGAAGCTGTCTGTATATGCCTTCTGACAGACTGTCTTTTGCCAATGACTGGCGGATTGCGGAGGCTGAACTATACTTTTCTGTCAGTTCACTTTCGTGGTAGCCTGCGCCGATACGCCTGATAGAATATGCTTTCATAGAGCTGTTTCTCTGATATAGCGCTTTCATATATTCAATTCCGAGAATATTGTTGGGCTGGGATAAAACATCAGCTAAAGCGTTGGCATCAAAATGATTATTGATGAAATACTCCTGTAATGCGTGCTGCCTTGCCTGTGGGAATGACATCCCTTTGCGTAAAGCATTTTGAAGTGCTTTTTTATAATCGTCCGGTTCTTCTGATAGAATCTTTGCAATTTTCCCGAGAATCTCACTGTCTCCGCACTCGCTTCCGAAGCAAATGGAGTCAACACATCCCAGACTGTCAAGCAAAGCGATAGCCCCCATAGCAAAAAACTCTGCACTACCGGTGGCAAAGCATACCGGAAGCTCCAGAACTAAATCAGCGCCGGATAAGAGCGCAGATTTCGCCCGCAGATGTTTTGGCATGATTGCCGGAGCCCCCCTCTGTACAAAGTTTCCGCTCATAATGACAACTATGGCATTCGCTTTGGTTACTCGTTGTGCTTCCTGTATGTGATAGAGATGTCCATTGTGAAATGGGTTGTATTCTGTAATAAGTCCGACAATATTCATAAAAATCTCCTTGTATATCACGTTTAAATTGATTATACTATAGAAAGGTTATGTAAGCAATATTTTGGGAAGGAGGGTATTTATGGGTCAGGATAAAATGAGCCAGATGACACCGGAAGAATGGGGTGATGCGGTAGCTCAAGGCGAATTTGATCATAATATGGGGGAAGTGATCGAAGAGCGTGAAGAACTTACAGAAGACCGTATTCTGGAAATGCTTGACAATCGCCAGTTTAAAGAACTAAAAGAAGAACTGGAAAATAATATGTACCCAGTAGACCTTGCGGAAATTTTGCAGGAATTTGAGCAGAAACAGCTTGTAATGGTATTCCGTTTGCTGGCGAAAGAAGAGGCTGCGGAGACATTTACTTATATGAACAGTGACATGCGAGAGGTATTGATTAATGCGCTTACCGACTCTGAGCTGGAGGAAGTGATGGAGGAGATGTATCTTGACGATACGGTAGACGTATTGGAAGAGATGCCAGCCAATGTTGTAGATCGTCTTCTTATGGCAACTGATGAGGAGAAGCGTGCGCAGATCAATCAATTGCTTCAATATCCTGAAGACAGCGCCGGAAGTGTTATGAACGTGGACTACATTGCGCTGAGTCAGGAGATGACCGTCGAGGATGCAATCATGAAAATCCGGCAGGTGGGGTTGAACAGGGAGACTATCTACACTTGTTATGTAACGGAGAAGAGGCGATTGATCGGGGTAGTAGATATTAAAGATCTTCTCACAACAGGAGAATCAAGAACCATTGATGAGATTATGGATACCAATATGTTGTATGCACAGACGACCGATGATCAGGAGGAAGTTGCCCGAATGATTACAAAATACGGTCTCATCGCATTACCGATTGTGGATCATGAGCATTGTATGGTCGGTATCGTTACTGTTGATGATGCTATGCTCGTCTTACAGGAAGAGGAAACGGAAGATATTAGTATCATGGCCGGTGTGGCTCCAAATGAAGAGTCTTATTTTGGCACAACCGTTTATGAACATGTGAAGAGTCGTCTTCCGTGGTTATTGTTCTTAATGCTATCGGCGACGGTGACGCAGATGATTATGAACAGCTATGAAGCGGCACTTGCAGTTATGCCGCAACTGGCAGGATTTATTCCTATGTTGACCGGAACAGGAGGTAACTGTGGTTCACAGAGTTCTACGCTTGTAATCCGTGGACTTGCTATTGGAGAAATAGAATTTCGGGATCTTCTTAAGGTCATCTGGAAAGAAGTGCGGATTGCTGTTTGTATCAGTATTATCCTTGCGGTAGTCAATGGAGCGCGTATTGTGATTATGGGACAGGGAGATGCTATGATGGCATTAACGATTGGAGTTACAATGGCATGTACCGTTATCATTGCAAAAGTAGTCGGCTGTACACTTCCGTTGGTTGCAAAGAAAGTAGGGCTTGATCCGGCAATCATGGCGACGCCTTTGATTTCCACGCTGGTAGATATTAGTACAATTAGTGTGTATTTTGCGATTGTAAGTTTTGTATTTCATTTATAGAGGGAAAAAGAGGACGCACTTTCAGTGATGCGTCCTCTTTTGATGTATTAATTTTCTTTTTCATATAATGCGCTATAGATTTGTTTAAGATTATAATCGGGGGCAAAGTCTCTCACGATAGTGCAAATGTGACGAATAGTATTCACATCTTCTTCTAATTCATCCGCAATAACTTCAGGAGTTTTGTCTTTGCGGATCTTTTTGATGATTAAATCTAATAGAGTCAATTAACCTTTTGTACACGTTGATGAATTCGTTTGATACGGTCGCTGGTTGAATGTTCAGCTACTTGATTTGTAGTGTTTTCCAGATAGTGCAGAAATTCGACAAGCTCCGCGGATACTTCTTCAGGATTTGTGCCACGAGTATTTAAGAAGATCTTAGTAGCTCCGTCATTCAGTCCGCATTCAGGTCGTTCTTCGCATTTATAATGGAATTCCATCTTCACCAGCTCAGGTATTGTTGATCGATGGAAAGACTGGTGTTGTGACAGCTGTCTTAGATGGAACCTATGTAACTCAGCTTCGTACAGGAGCAGCATCGGGGGCTGCTTTTGATGTACTTGCTAAGAAAGAATGCAGAATCGGTGCGCTGATCGGAACCGGAGGACAGGCAGCCACACAGTTAGAGGCGATGATGGCAGCAAGAAAGCTGGAAGAAGTTCGTGTGTTTGATCTGAACTTTGAGCGTACGAAAGAATTTGCAGAAAGAATGCAGGAAGAACTGAAGGCATATGGAACGAAGATTGTAGCAGTAGAATCTTCAGATGCAGCAATTGATGATGCGGATCTTTTGATCACAGTAACACCATCTTCTAAGCCTGTATTTGACGGAACAAAAGTGAAAAAAGGTGCAACCATTAGTTGCGTGGGAGCATATCAGCATCATATGCAGGAGATGGATCCGGCAATCCTTCCGCGTGCGTCTAAAATATATTTTGATTCAGAAGACGCAGTGTTGTCAGAATCTGGGGATATTCTGATTCCACTGGAAGAAGGAATCATCACAAAAGATGATTTTACTGGAGATCTTGGAGATGTTATTAAAGGAAATGTTGTTGGAAGAGAGAATGATGAAGAAATTATTGTGTTTGAGACAGTAGGTGTCGCTACACAAGACCTCGTTGCGGCAAAGAGTATTTACGAAAAAGCAGTAGCTGCAGGTGTAGGTACAAATTGGGGATAAGATAGTTTGATGTTTTTATAAAATAAGAGCGGAGGAGGAAGCATTATGCCACATATAGCAATTAAGATGTATCCGGGAAGAAGCGAAGAATTAAAGAAAGATATTGCAGAAAAGACAAGAGATTTTCTTGCAAAAGAAATGGGAATGGAAGAGAAATTCTTTTCAGTGTCTGTAGAAGATATCGAAAAGGACAAATGGCAGGAAGAGGTAGTAGATAAAATTGCAAAAGATGATTTGTATGTAGAGTCTAATTTTTAACAATATTCTGTACATATAGATAGAACATTTCTCAATTGAATGAAAAAGGGGCTGGTTGGAAAAAATCAGTCTCTTTTTCGTTAAAATGTACGAAAAAAGAGACATAAGAGTGGCTTGTATACTACATTCTTTTGTATTATAATGTCAGTAGTAGAAAAAGAAAGGAGTCTATCAGAAATGGGATTCATAGACGAAATTAAAGCAAAAGCAAAAACCTGCAAGAAGACAATTGTTCTTCCAGAGACAGAGGATATCAGAACTTATGAGGCGGCAGAGGCTGTGTTAAAAGAAGGTACAGCAAATCTTGTACTGATCGGAAGTGAAGAGGAGATCGCGAAAAATAAAGGTTCTTTTGATATCAGCGGAGCAACAATTGTTGATCCTGCAACATATGATAAGACAGATGAGTATATTGCAAAACTCGTAGAGTTAAGACAGAAAAAAGGCATGACAGAGGAACAGGCAAGAGAGCTTCTTCTTACAAATTACCTGTATTATGGAGTTATGATGGTTAAAATGAAAGACGCTGACGGTATGGTAAGCGGTGCATGTCACTCCACAGCAGATACATTAAGACCATGTCTTCAGATTTTAAAGACAAAACCGGGAACAAAATTAGTTTCTGCATTCTTTGTAATGGTAGTTCCGGATTGTGATATGGGAGCTGACGGAACATTTATTTTTGCAGATTCTGGACTTGAGCAGAATCCGGATCCGGAGAAACTGGCTGCAATCGCACTTTCTTCTGCAGAATCTTTCAAGACTCTTACAGGAAAAGAGCCAGTAGTAGCTATGCTTTCTCACTCTACAAAGGGAAGTGCAAAACACGCCGATGTAGACAAAGTAGTAGAAGCTACACGTATTGCAAAAGAAAATGCTCCGGAAGGTCTTATGCTTGACGGAGAGTTCCAGCTGGACGCAGCAATCGTTCCGGAAATCGGACAGTCTAAAGCACCGGGAAGTCCGGTGGCAGGTAAGGCGAATGTATTAGTATTCCCAGATCTTGATGCCGGTAATATTGGGTACAAGCTTGTTCAGAGACTTGCAAAAGCAGAGGCATACGGACCACTTACACAGGGAATCGCAGCGCCGGTTAATGATTTGTCTCGTGGATGCAGCGCCAAAGATATCGAGGGTGTAGTAGCAATTACAGCAGTACAGTGTATGGCTGCTGAATAAAAATAAGAGAGGTAAATAAAATGAATGTATTAGTTATCAACTGCGGAAGTTCATCTCTGAAATTCCAGCTCATCAACTCTGAGTCAGAGGAAGTTCTTGCAAAAGGTCTCTGTGAACGTATCGGCATTGACGGACGTCTTACTTATCAGCCGGCAGGTGGGGACAAAGCTGTTTCTGACAAGGCAATGCCAACACACACAGAAGCAATCCAGTTTGTGATCGATGCTTTAACAGACGCTGAGACAGGTGTTGTTAAGAGCTTGGACGAGATTGGAGCAGTGGGACACCGTGTAGTACATGGCGGAGAGAAATTTGCAAATTCCGTTGTAATCACAGAAGATGTTCTGAAAGCGATCGAAGAATGTAATGATCTTGCACCTCTTCACAACCCGGCAAACCTGATCGGTATCAATGCTTGTCAGAAATTAATGCCAAACACTCCAATGGTTGCAGTATTTGATACGGCATTCCATCAGACCATGCCTGAGAAAGCTTATCTCTATGGTCTCCCATATGAGTATTATGAGAAATATGGCGTAAGACGTTACGGTTTCCATGGTACAAGCCACAGCTTCGTATCCAAACATGCAGCAGAATTCCTTGGATTAGATCTTGAAAATTCTAAGATTATCGTTGCACATCTTGGAAACGGTGCATCCATCAGTGCTGTATTAAACGGAAAGTGCGTGGACACATCTATGGGACTTACTCCATTGGAAGGTCTTGTAATGGGAACACGTTCCGGTGATATGGATCCGGCAATTATGGAATACCTTGCTAAGAAGGAAGATCTCGATATTGCAGGTGTTATGAATGTATTAAATAAGAAATCTGGCGTATTTGGATTGTCCAAAGGATTATCCAGCGATTTCCGCGATCTGACAGATGCTATGAACGGTGGAAATAAGTACGCAACAGCAGCGGTTGAAGTATTCTGCTACCGCGTAGCTAAATACATTGGCTCTTATGTAGCTGCAATGAACGGTGTAGACGCAATCGCATTTACAGCAGGAATCGGTGAAAACGCATATGTTGTCCGTGAAAAAGTATGTGAGTATCTTGGATACTTAGGACTGGAACTCAATGCAGAGGAAAACAAAAAGCGCGGAGAAGATCTTGTGATCTCTACTGCTGATTCTAAAGTAAAAGCAGCTGTTATTCCAACAAACGAGGAACTTGCAATTGCACGTGAGACAGTAGCGCTCGTATAGTTTTATTGAACTGAAAAATGTATGTTTCAACACCCTCCCAAGTGATTGGTGAGGGTGTTGATATCTGTTAAAAGAAATTGCGAAAAAAAGCTTTGCAATTTTACGGAAAATGCAGAAATTTCAGTTGACAAAAAGCTTTTACGTGATATAATAGTTTAAGTGTGAATAGGAGTAGATATTATGAATTTAAACCTATCAGACACTTTATCAGAACCTTTCCGCACGATTGAGACAGACGTACCGGTGGAGATGGAATATTTTCAATCTTCCTTGGGATGTTTTCAAGTAAGCAGGAAAGAAAGTTGCCATATAAAGGTTGAACATGTGAATGAATCGGGAAAGAAGCTGGTCATTACCGGACAGGCTGATGTTACATTAAATATTCCGTGTGACAGATGCTTAAAAGAGGTAGAGGTTCCATTTTCACTTGATTTTGAAAAACATGTGAATCTTGAGGCAGAAGATGATAAAGAATCAGACGAAACAAACTATATTGACGGATATAACCTTGACGTAGACAAATTACTCTATAATGAGATATTGATAGGATGGCCGATGAAAGTTCTATGTAGCGAAGACTGTAAAGGAATTTGCAGCGTATGTGGTCAAAACCTAAATGAGGGAACCTGCGACTGTGAAGATACAGGCCTCGATCCGAGAATGTCAGTTATCCGCGATGTTTTTAAGAATTTTAAGGAGGTGTAACCTATGTCAATCTGTCCAAAGAATAAATCTTCTAAAGCAAGAAGAGACAAAAGAAGAGCTAACTGGAAAATGAGCGCTCCAAACTTGGTAAAATGCAGCAAATGCGGCGAGTTGATGATGCCTCACAGAGTATGCAAAGCATGCGGCTCTTACAACAAAAAAGAAATCATTGCTCAGGACTAATTGTTACTGAATGAGAGGAAAACAAGGTTTTCGCGTTAGAACGTGGAAGCCTTGTTTTTTTGTGTAATTGGAAATTACTTTGTAATCTTTCTATTACATAAAAACGCTCCGCGAAAATGTAACATGTCGCAAGCGACCGCGCTCGGCTCTAGCATGTGCTATGGCACATGCTTTATTTATCTTGTAATATATCGAAGAATGATATATAATAAATATATAGATTGCCGATATATAAAATGCGATGTAGGAAGGGATGGCGAATGATATGAAGAAGAAAGAACGGTTAAAGTATATCCGTATTGTGTTACTGTTTCTTATATTTTTGGCTGTGTTTTTTCCGTGGGTGTGTATGGGAAATGAAAGCTTTACAATTCTTGAATTTTATAGAAAAATCACGGCTAACGACGTTCTGACAGAAACAGTTCAAAATGGGGCGATTCTTCAACTGTTGCCGTACTTTTTGATTTTTCCGCTGACAGCCTCTTGTCTGTCGGGGATAAAAGCAGTGCTTCTTATTTTGGGAATCCGTTCGAGTCTGCTAGGGAAGGTGATATACGGGGCAGAGCTTGTGTATATCGCTACCTATTTTGCGTTTCAAGGGTATATGCCTTGTCCGACAGCGTTGGTTGCTGTACTTCTTGTTTTTGCGGAATTCATGATCAGTCGTTATGCTTCAGATTATGAGACATTTACAAAAGAATGGGAACGCACAAAGGTAAAGGAGCAACAAGAAAAAAGCGAGAAAAAGAAAAGACTTTTCTTTCAAGGGAAATATGACAAAGAGATTTGGAAAGTTGTTAAAAGAGCAATGACACATCGGAAAAAATCCGTATTCCTCATCTGTATCGGAAACAGTATATTTTTTGCAACACTTTGTGTATTGTTTACAATGCGGGAACATTTGCAGCACGAATACAGTACCGTGGATGCGATTCCGACAACAGGTATTAGTGGAATTGTTCACTCGGCAACGACAGTGACGATAATCTTATATCTCTTTTCTGAAGTATTGGCGTTTTATCATTATGCAAGAAATCGGAGAACGCTGGAGCAGACATTTTGGAGACTGGGGGCAAGGAGTGGTTTCAAGTCACAGGTTCGTTTTCTTGAATACTGTATTTTGATCGTACTGTCTTTTGGAATTGGACATATTTTGGGGATGGGAATTTATCTGTTGGCTTGGGAGAGCTTTCAGAAGCATTCCACAGTTATGCTTCCGCTGCAAGGTTCTTTCCCTGCATATTTAGAAAGCACAGGTGTATATTTTGTTGTAGCATGTATTACCGCTTTTCTTACAAATGATAAATGGGGAAGAATAAGAGAAACGGAGTCAGTTCGTTTTAGATATAACTTTTATCGTAATTCCAAGTTTCAAAAAATATTATTCTTCACAGGTGCCCTTATTACAGGTCTCTCTTTTTATTGTTTTTCAATGCCGAGAAATGGTGAAAATATCTATACGATACTTTTTGGAATCGGCGGCGGTGTCCTTCTTTTGAACGTTGCCGGAAATAAGCGAAAGGGGAAATGTCTCATAAATAGAACGTCAAGTCTTCTTTTCTTATTGCATTTGGTGTTTTTTGCTGTCCTGTCAATGGATTTAGCAGGAAATTTAACGGCGCCGGAAGCGGCAGCTTTATTTCCATATGACTATGTATGTATGGCTTATGAAGAAGACGAAGAATTATTTCAGAAGATAGAAGAAGAGGATATCGGAGAAGTAAAGTCTTATCCGATGACGAGAGTTACAACTGTGCAGGGAGCCCCGGTAAGCTGGATAGATGTAGCTAACAATTATTATATGAAAGTTATCTGGCCACAGGGGCAGCATGTAGGTATTTCCGAAAATACATATAAGGAATTACGAGAAAACCTGGGACTTCCGGAGGAAAAACTCCAATTAAAAGGAGATGAAATCTATATTGTATTTCAACAGGACTTGTCAGTAAAAGCCCATCCGCTGGATTGGTATATGAGTCGGAGAAAGCCATATGTGCGTATTGGACAGCCGCTTCAATATTATCAATTTGTTTCCAGAGAGAGGTTGTATCCTCCAAGAAAGGTTGCTGGCACGGAAAGAGAGGTATTAACCGGAGTGTTCCAAGGTGGAAGAGAAGAAAATCTGGTTGTGTTTTCAAATGATTATTTTGAAAAATTATCGGTTACAGAAGGTCCTTGCAGGCTTTATCTATTGGATGTTCGAAAAGGAAAAGAAAAAGAGGCAAAAAAGAGGCTTGAAAGTTTTCAAAAAGTCCATGCCGAAGATTCTTCATGGTCCCGTTCCATTCAGCCGTGCTACGGAAAAACAGAAAAAGTCCGTGATATTGAAACAGAACGTATGTTGAAAAAAACATCATTACTATTTGAAATCGCACTTCTTATAATGTGCGTATTTCTCATAGAAGAAATGAAAATGCAGTTGGAACGAAAGGAACGAGGTCAAAAATATCGTTTACTCTTGTCTCTGGGGGCTTATCGATCTGTACTGAAGTCATTTCTTAAAAGGGAATTTGGAGAAGTTTTCATAAAACCACTTATTTACGCAATGTTATTGTCTGTGCCTTTGACTGTGATTACTTGTTATCTTCGCAAAATGACGTATTCGGAAATAATTGCTTTTGCGGGGGCTTGTCTGCTCCTGTGGGGGATTTATTTTGTGATACACGCAGCAGTATATGGAATCATATATCGTAATGAGGAGGAGCATTGTTTATGAAGATCGAATTAAAAGGAATTAAAAAAACATATGTGTCAGCAGGAGCTGAGAAACTTTCAGTGGATGTATTGAAAGGTATTGATGTTGTGATCGGGCAGGGAGAATATGTGTCATTTATCGGGAAATCAGGATGTGGGAAAACTACGCTTCTTAAAATTGTGGGACTTCTGATGTCGCCAACGGAAGGCGAACTATTCATAGACGGAAGAAAGATTTCCGGGCTTTGGACAGACGAGTTGGCAGATATACGCAGAAGGAGAATGGGATTTGTATTTCAGGAATACGAACTTCTCAGTGAAATAACTGCCCTTGACAATGTGATTCTTTCGGGGCTTTTGGATAAAAGGAATAAAGAAGAACTGGTAAAGCGCGCGCATGAACTTTCGGAATACCTTGAGATTGATCGACAGCTATTAGGAAAGTATCCGCAGGAATTATCCGGTGGAGAGAAGCAAAAAATTGCCATAGCAAGAGCCTTATGTAACGACCCGCCGTTCTTATTTGCCGACGAGCCTACAGGAAATCTGGATGATGCCTCCAGCAAAGTGGTGGAAGATATTTTTGATATGCTTCACAGAGAAATGAAGAAAACAATTATTTTAGTAACTCACGATCTTGATTTTGCAAATAAAAGTGAGAAGAAATACTCCATACTGAACGGAAGATTAGTGGCCGAATAGAACAGCTTTTTTTGCAACAAATATTGATTTTTATAGTAATGTTTAGTAGAATGAACTCTAGCAGTATTGCGCTTAGATACTGTCAGGAGGAAAGATCATGGAAGATATGACAAAAGTAGTGTTAGATGCCATGGGAGGTGACAATGCTCCGGGAGAAATCGTCAAGGGAGCAGTAGACGCCCTCGCAAGAGAGGCTGGTCTTCACATTATTCTCGTGGGTCGAAGAGAAGATATTGAGAGAGAATTAGCGAAATATTCCTATGATAAAAGCCGTATGGAAATTGTTCATGCAGAGGAAGTGATTGAGACCGCAGAACCACCGGTAAATGCGATTCGAAAGAAAAAAGATTCGTCTATCGTAGTCGGCATGAAGATGGTGAAAGAAGGTCAGGCGGATGCTTTTGTTTCTGCGGGAAGTTCCGGGGCTATTCTGGTAGGAGGCCAGGTAATCGTCGGAAGGATTAAAGGAGTAGAAAGACCACCGCTTGCTCCATTGATCCCTACAGAGAAAGGCGTATCGCTTCTGGTAGACTGTGGAGCGAATGTGGATGCAAGACCGTCCCACCTTGTACAGTTTGCAAAAATGGGTTCTATTTACATGGAACATGTAATGGGAATTAAAAATCCAACTGTTGGAATCGTGAATATAGGCGCAGAAGAAGAAAAGGGAAATGCACTTGTAAAAGAGACATTCCCGTTGTTAAAAGAAGAAAAGAGTATTCATTTCATCGGAAGCGTAGAAGCAAGAGAGATTCCGAGCGGTCAGGCGGACGTTATAGTCTGTGAGGCATTTGCAGGAAATATTATATTGAAACTGTTCGAAGGTGTGGGGAATACGCTAATCCGCGAGATCAAAGGCGGCATGATGAAGAGCTTAAGAAGTAAAATTGGAGCGCTTCTTGTAAAACCAGCATTAAAAGAGACGCTGAAAAAGTTTGATACCGCAGAACACGGCGGAGCGCCGCTTCTTGGACTTAATGGTCTGGTAGTAAAGACGCATGGAAGTTCTAAGAGCAAAGAGATCAGTAATACACTGGTGCAGTGTGTAACATTTAAAAAGCAGAAGATCAATGAGAAGATCAGAGAAAGTATTCAAGCGGAGTAGATTCCGTTGGATAGATGTATTATGAATGAAAAAGGAGAATGATTATGGAATTTGAAAAATTAAAATCAATCATCATGGATGTGTTAAATCAGGATACACAGGAGATTACAATGGAGTCTACGTTTGTAGATGATCTGGGTGCAGATTCTCTGGATATTTTTCAGATCATCATGGGAATTGAAGAAACCTTTGATATCGAAATTGATAATGATGAAGCGGAGAAGATCGTTACAGTAGGGGATGCTGTAGAACAGATCAAAAATGCAATTAACGACTAGGCATAGAAGGAAAGTGAAAAAGCCCTAAAGGGCTTTTTCGCTTTATGAGGTATCTATTATTATGAGAAAAAATATAGAAGAACTGGAACAGAAAATCGGATATAAGTTTCAGGATAAAAACTTGCTGAAGAAGGCCATGCTTCACAGTTCGTATGCTAATGAAAAGCAGCTCCCGAAAAGTGAATGTAATGAGAGACTGGAATTTTTAGGGGATGCTGTTTTGGAACTGGTATCCAGTGAGTTTTTATTTTTTTCCAATGAAGAAATGCCGGAGGGAGAATTGACGAAGGCAAGAGCAAGTATGGTGTGTGAACCTTCACTGGCTTTTTGTGCGAGGGAGATTGACCTCGGAGAATATCTGATCCTTGGAAAAGGTGAGGAAGCTACCGGAGGAAGAAAAAGAGATTCACTGACTTCTGATGCGTTGGAAGCCTTGATCGGGGCTATTTACATTGACGGTGGTTTTGCTAATGCAAAAGAGTTTGTTATGAAATATATTTTAAATGATCTGGAGAATAAAAAACTCTTTTTTGATAGCAAGACTATCTTGCAGGAAATCGTACAGTCAGAGTATAAAGAAGGTATCAGATACGAGATGATTGGAGAATCCGGACCGGATCACAACAAAACTTTCCAATATGCAGTATATATCGGAGAAGAGAGGTTTGGAGTGGGAGCAGGAAGAACGAAGAAAGCTGCGGAGCAAAGTGCTGCATATGAGAGTATTTTAAAACTGCGGGCAAAAAACGAAAAGTAGGTGAAATATGTATTTAAAGAGTATAGAAGTTCAGGGCTTTAAATCTTTTGCCCATAAGCTGAAATTTGATTTTCACAATGGAATTACCGGAATTGTGGGACCGAATGGAAGTGGAAAAAGTAACGTTGCAGATGCGGTGCGCTGGGTACTTGGAGAGCAGAGAGTCAAACAGCTTCGTGGCGGTACTATGCAGGATGTGATATTCTCAGGTACGGAGAATCGAAAACCGTTAAGCTACGCATCTGTTGCAATTACGTTAGATAATTCAGATCATCAGCTTCCCATTGATTATGAAGAGGTAACGGTAGCGAGAAAATTATATCGTTCCGGTGAAAGTGAGTATCTGATCAACGGAAGTACATGCAGATTGAAAGATGTCAACGAATTGTTCTATGATACCGGTATCGGTAAAGAAGGATATTCGATTATCGGACAGGGTCAGATTGATAAAATCTTAAGCGGGAAACCGGAGGAGCGCAGAGAACTTTTTGACGAGGCTGCCGGAATTGTGAAATTTAAAAGAAGAAAGCTGTTATCTGTAAAAAAGCTGGAGGAAGAGCGGCAGAATCTTCTTCGTGTCAATGATATTTTGGCGGAACTTGAGAAGCAGATCGGTCCGCTGGAACGTCAGTCAGAGAAGGCAAAAGAGTATTTAAAGAAGAAAGAGTCCTTAAAAACTTACGATATCAATATGTTCCTGTTGGAGACAGAACGAATTCGTGAACTGTTAAAAAGCACAGAAGGAAAGCTTGCATTGACGCAGGAAGAATTATCTGAGGCTGGTATCCGGTACGAGGATATGAAGCAGGAATATGAGGCTGTGGAAGAACAGGTAGACATCATTGACGAGTCTATTGAACATGCAAAGAATCAGTTAAATGAAACTACGATGCTGAAACAGCAGTTGGAGAATAAAATCGCACTGTTAAAGGAACAGATCAACAGTGCCCATATGAATGATGAGCACTACGCACAGAGAGCACTTACGATTCAATCTGAGACAGGGACCAGAGAGCAGCAGCTAAAGGAACTTGGCAAAGAGCGTGAAAGCTTGCAGACAGAGCTTAAAGAACGAAAAGCAGTTGAGGATGCCGCAAGAGAAGAATTGATCGAAGTACAGAGTAGAATCGCGGCTCTGTCAGACGGGATTGAGAAGAATAAAAGCGATATTATAGAACTTTTAAATAACCGTGCTTCTACAAAAGCCAAAATTCAAAAATACGATACAATGCTGGAACAGATCCAAGTGCGGAAAGCGCAGATCAACCAGCGGATTCTTGAGGCGAGAAGTGAAGTAGAGCTTCAAAATGAAGAGAAAAACAAGTACACAGGTGAGCTTCAGAATATCTCGGATCAGATCATTCGTCTGAGTGATGAACACCATGCCTATGAAAAGAAAATAGAAGATATTCAGAGAATCCTTGCCAAAGAAACGGAGAAATTCCGCATTGGTCAGACGGCTTATCACAGAGAGCAGTCAAGACTTGAATCTTTGAAAAATATTACAGAACGCTATGACGGTTACGGTAACAGTATTCGAAGAGTCATGGATAATAAGAAGCAGGAGCCGGGACTTCTTGGCGTTGTGGCAGACATTGTCAAAGTTGAAAAGGAATACGAGGTTGCAGTGGAAACTGCGCTTGGCGGAAGTATCCAGAATATTGTTACGGAAGATGAAGATACGGCGAAACGTATGATTCAATTTCTAAAGAAAAACAAATTCGGCCGTGCCACATTTCTTCCACTGACCAGTATTCAGTCATACGGAGCGTTCCACAAGCCGGAGGCTTTGAAAGAGAACGGTGTGATCGGCATTGCAAGTACACTTGTCAATGTGGATGCTAAATACAGAGATCTGGCAGGTTATCTTCTTGGCAGAACACTGGTGGTAGATCACATTGATCACGGAACAGCCATTGCAAGAAAATATAAGCAGACAATCCGTATTGTGACTTTGGAAGGAGAGCTTATTAACCCCGGCGGTTCCATGACAGGTGGAGCGTTTAAGAATTCCAGTAATCTGTTGAGCAGACGCCGTGAAATAGAAGAATTTGAAAAGACTGTGAAACAGTTGAAATCTGAGATGGATCAGTTGGAAGAATATTGTAACGGACTTCGAAAGGAAAGAGCCGGTTACTATGAAGAGATTGAATCCTTAAAGGAAAAACTTCAGAAGGCTTATGTCATCCAGAATACAGCGAAGATGAACGTAGATCAGGCGGAAGGACGCATCAGATCCATTTTCAATACGTTGGAGGATATAGAGTCCGAAGCTGAAAATCTGGACTGTCAGATCACAGATATTGTAGATAATCAGGAGTCTATTACCGTAGAGCTTGATACTTCAGAACATCTTGAAGAGGAATTATCCGGTAAGATAGATAATGAGCAGAGCATACTTGAAAAAGAACGAGAGCTCGAGGCGGAAAAGCAGAAGACAGTAGAAGAGATCCACCTTGTCAGTGCGGGTCTGGAGCAAAAAGAAGCCTTTGTTGTAGAGAATGTGACTCGAATTCGTGACGAACTGGAAAAGTTTGCTCAGGAGATGAAAGAGCTGGAAGAAAGTAAAAGCGGCACATCCAAAGAGATTGAAGAAAAAGAAGAACAGATTGCGGATCTTAGACAGACAATTGAAAATTCAAAAGAATTATTTACGGAGATTCAGCAGGAAATCGAGAAATTCAAAAAAGACAGAGAAATGCTGAATCAGCAGCATAAGACATTTCTTCAGAAGAGAGAAGAACTGTCCAAGCATATGTCACAGCTTGACAAAGAAGTCTTTCGTCTGGAAAGTCAGAAAGAAGGATATGAGGAAGCTTCTGAAAAGCAGATCAATTATATGTGGGAAGAATATGAGATCACGTATAATCACGCCCTTGAACTCAGAGACGAAAATCTGACAGACCTGTCTAAAATGAAGAAGAGAATCTCTGAATTAAAAGGAGAAATCCGAAGTCTTGGAGATGTCAATGTCAATGCTATCGAAGATTATAAAAATGTGTCGGAGCGTTATGAATTTCTAAAGACACAGCACGATGATCTTGTGGAGGCAGAGGCGACTCTGGAGCAGATTATTGAAGAACTGGATGCCGCAATGCGAAAACAGTTCAAAGAGCAGTTCGCAAAGATCTGTTCAGAATTTGATACAGTATTTAAGGAACTCTTCGGTGGCGGGAAGGGAACTTTGGAACTGATGGAGGATGAAGATATCTTAGAGGCGGGAATCCGTATTATTGCACAGCCGCCGGGGAAAAAGCTTCAGAATATGATGCAGCTGTCCGGTGGAGAAAAGGCGCTTACGGCAATCGCACTTCTTTTCGCGATTCAGAACTTGAAACCGTCTCCGTTCTGTCTTCTTGATGAGATCGAGGCGGCGCTGGACGATAATAATGTTACAAGATTTGCAAAATATCTTCATAAGTTGACGAAATATACACAGTTTATTGTGATTACACATCGAAGAGGAACTATGACGGCGGCAGATCGACTGTACGGTATTACCATGCAGGAAAAAGGCGTATCCACCTTGGTTTCTGTAAGTCTTTTAGAAGATGAATTGGATGCATAGAGAGGAGTTTGCTATGGCAGAGGAAAAGAAAACTGGTTTCTGGGGGCGTTTGGTTTCAGGACTCAGTAAAACGAGAGATAATATTGTGTCCGGGATGGACAGCATTTTCAATGGATTTTCACATATTGATGAAGATTTCTATGAAGAATTAGAAGAGGTTCTTATTATGGGGGATCTTGGTGTGCAGGCAACGTATGACATTTTGGACGACTTAAGAGACAAAGTCAAAGAACGTCATATTAAAGAGCCTTCTGATTGCAGAGAAATTTTGATTGAAAGCATTAAAGAACAGATGGATGTAGGCGAAGCAGCATACGAATTTGAAGATAAAACGTCTGTCGTTATGGTGATTGGTGTCAACGGCGTGGGAAAGACAACGACCATCGGGAAATTAGCAGGAAAGCTAAGAGCGCAGAATAAGAAAGTGATTCTGGCAGCGGCAGACACTTTCCGTGCGGCGGCAGGAGAGCAGCTTAAGGAATGGGCAAATCGGGCACAGGCGGAACTGATCGGCGGTCAGGAAGGCTCTGATCCGGCATCTGTAGTGTATGACGCAGTTGCAGCTGCTAAAGCAAGACATGCAGATGTGATGCTCTGCGATACGGCAGGAAGACTCCATAATAAAAAGAATCTTATGGAAGAATTGAAAAAAATGAACCGGATTATTGATCGTGAATTTCCGGAAGCATTCAGAGAGACATTAGTAGTCCTCGATGCCACTACTGGGCAGAATGCATTGCAGCAGGCGAAGGAATTTAATGAAGTAACTGATATTACAGGAATTGTTCTTACCAAAATGGATGGAACAGCAAAGGGCGGCATCGCCGTGGCGATTCAAGCAGAGCTTGGCATTCCGGTAAAATATATCGGAGTTGGTGAGTCCATAGATGATCTGCAAAAATTTGATGCAGATACATTTGTAAATGCGTTATTTACAACAGGAGAAGTTTAGAATCAGACAATGAGAGAACAGGAGGAGAAGCAGATGGACAAGTTAACATTAGAGAAATTCGAACAGGCAAGTGAAATTGTAAAAAAAGTAACGCTTCCGACAAAGCTGGTGTACAGTGAATATTTGAGTCAGCAGACCGGTGGAAGAATCTATTTGAAACCGGAAAATATGCAGTATACAGGTGCTTATAAGGTGCGTGGTTCGTATTATAAGATCAGCACATTGAGTGAAGAAGAACGCGAAAGAGGACTGATCACTGCTTCCGCAGGAAACCATGCGCAGGGAGTTGCTTATGCAGCGTCCAAATTCGGATGTAAAGCGACAATCGTTATGCCGACGGTGACTCCGCTGATCAAAGTAAACCGTACGAAAAGCTACGGCGCAGAAGTCATCCTTCATGGAGATGTGTACGACGATGCCTGTGCCTATGCACTGAAGCTTGCAGAAGAAAAGGGTTATACATTTGTACATCCGTTTGATGACCTTGATGTAGCTTGCGGACAGGGAAGTATCGCAATGGAAATCGTGCAGGAGCTTCCTACAGTAGATTATATTCTCGTTCCGATCGGTGGCGGCGGACTGGTAACAGGTATCTCCACTTTAGCGAAAATGCTGAATCCGAAGATTAAAGTGATCGGTGTAGAGCCAAAATCAGCAGCGAGCATGACTGCGGCTTTGAAGGCAGGGGAACCTGTAACATTGGAATCTGCAAACACAATTGCTGACGGTACTGCGGTCAAACGTGTTGGAGAAACAATCTTCCCATATGTACAGGAAAATATTGATGATGTGCTTCTGGTAGAAGATGATGAACTGATCGGTGTATTCCTTGATCTGGTGGAAAATCATAAAATGGTAGTTGAAAATTCCGGTCTTTTGACAGTTGCTGCACTGAAACAACTTGATTTAAAAGGTAAGAAGGCAGTTTCTGTTTTAAGCGGAGGAAATATGGACGTAATTACCATGTCCTCTGTGGTACAGCACGGATTGATCCAGAGAAACAGAATCTTCTCCGTATCTGTACTGATGCCGGATAAAGCGGGTGAACTTGTGAAGGTGGCAACACTGATTGCCAACAATAACGGAAACGTTATTAAACTGGAGCATAACCAGTTCGTAAGCACCAATCGTAATGCGGCAGTGGAGCTTCGTCTGACCATTGAAGCATTCGGAACAGAGCATAAGCATGAGATCATGCAGGCGCTGGAAGACGAAGGTTTCCGCCCGAGAGAAATCGGAGCAAAATTATATTAAGAAAAAGAGCGTTGAATAACAGAAAAAGGCAGTTGAAAATCAAAAGAGATTTTCAATTGTCTTTTTTGTCTTTTGCAGGAAATGAATGTGTAAAGAATTTATCACTTTATCTTGACATAGCAAGAAAGAAGTGTATAATTGTATACAATGATACAAAACAAAAGAAAGAGAGAGAGGACATCATGGAAAATCGTAAGGTATATTTAAATCATAGTAATAATCTGTTGCAGTTAGAAGAGCATATGTATCCGTTAGTGGACGTGGAAAAGCCGAATGTTTTCCGTAATCTGTTTCACTATGATGAGATTCCGAAGATTGCGTTTAACGATCGTATTGTACCGCACTGTATGCCGGATGAGATCTGGATCACAGATACTACTTTCCGGGATGGACAGCAGTCCAGAGCGCCATACAGCACAGAGCAGATTGTTAAGATCTATGATTACTTTCACAAATTAGGCGGACCGAATGGTAAAATCCGTCAGAGTGAATTTTTCCTTTATAGTAAAAAAGACCGTGATGCAGTATATAAATGTATGGAAAAGGGGTACCAGTTCCCGGAAGTTACAAGCTGGATTCGTGCAAATAAGAAGGATTTTGAACTGGTAAAAGAAATCGGAATGAAAGAGACCGGAATACTGGTAAGCTGTTCGGATTATCACATTTTCTACAAAATGAAAATGACAAGAAAAGAGTGTATGGAGCATTATCTGTCAGTTGTCCGGGAATGTCTGGAAACGGGAATCAGCCCAAGATGCCATTTGGAGGATATTACAAGAGCAGACATTTACGGATTCGTTATTCCGTTCTGTCTGGAGCTTATGAACTTAATGAATGAATACAAGATTCCGGTTAAAATTCGTGTGTGCGATACGATGGGGTACGGAGTGAATTATCCGGGAGCGGTGATTCCGAGAAGTATTCCGGGAATCATTTATGGTCTTCGCATCCATGCCGGTGTACCAAGCGAGTTGATCGAATTTCACGGACACAATGACTTTTATAAGGCTGTGAGCAATTCCAGCACTGCATGGCTCTATGGTGCCTCCAGCGTCAACTGTTCGTTATTTGGTATTGGCGAACGTACAGGAAATACACCGCTGGAAGCAATGGTATTTGAGTATGCGCAGCTTAGAGGTACATTAGACGGTATGGATACAACAGTGATCACTGAGCTGGCAGAGTACTATGAAAAAGAGATTGGATATCAGATTCCGGCACAGACTCCATTTGCAGGAAAGAATTTTAACGTGACAAGAGCCGGTATCCATGCGGATGGTCTTCTTAAAAATGAAGAGATCTATAATGTGTTTGATACACAGAAATTCTTAAACCGCGCACCGCTTGTGGCAGTGTCGAATACTTCCGGGCTTGCCGGAATCGCACACTGGATCAACACCTATTTTAAATTAAAAGATGACAAGAAGGTGGATAAAAATTCCGAGCTTGTAGCAATGATCAAAGCGTGGGTAGACAATGAATATGAGGGAGGCCGTGTGACGGTTCTTACAGATGAAGAACTCTTGAAGGTTATAGATGATGCCTGTAAGAAGCTTGGAGTAAGCCTGCTCTAGTCTGGGTATTATTTTGATACGGTATGTGATGATAGAAATGAGAAGGTGAAAATAAATGGAAGAATATCAGGATAATTCATTAAGAGGCAGAGTTTTTCGAAAGCTTCGGGAAGATATTTTATCCGGCGTCTATGAAGACCAGGAAGAGCTTCGGGAAATTACGATCGGAGAAGAGATGGGAGTCAGCAGAACGCCGGTCAGGGAAGCTTTGCGGCAATTAGAGCTGGAAGGACTGGTGACGATTATTCCGAACAAAGGAGCGTATGTCACAAGTATCAAGGCAAAAGATGTGGCAGACATTTATCATGTCCGCTCTATGCTGGAAGGCTTGTGTGCGCGCTGGGCAACCGAGCATATTACAGATGAACAGATCGGAAGACTGGAAGAGATTCTTGTATTATCGGAATTTCATGTACAAAGAGGGAACGGAGATACTGCTCAGGTATCAGAACTTGATGGAAAATTCCATCAAGTCTTGTATGAAGCGTCAGATAGTCGTATACTGGAACATGTATTATCTGATTTCCATAAATATGTACAGATGGCGAGAAGGTTATCTGTAAAGAAAAAGGAAAGAGCAGAAAAATCAATTGCAGAGCACAGAGATATTCTGGAAGCCATCAGGAACAAAGATGCCGATCTGGCTGAGAAGCTTGCGAATCAACACATTATGAATGTGATGGAGAACCTGCATATGGAGAATTAATGAAGGTATGGTTTGAAAATCAAGAAAAGGAGAATGGAACTATGGCGAAGATTAAAATGACAACCCCTATCGTTGAGATGGACGGAGATGAGATGACACGTATCCTCTGGAAGATGATCAAAGAAGATCTTTTGGAACCATATATTGAATTGAATACAGAGTATTATGACTTGGGACTGGAATACAGAAACGAAACCAATGATCAGGTAACTATAGATGCGGCAAATGCGACAAAGAAGTATAAAGTGGCTGTAAAATGTGCGACGATCACTCCGAATGCAGCCCGTATGACAGAATACAATCTGAAGGAAATGTGGAAGAGCCCGAACGGAACGATCCGTGCAATTTTAGACGGAACCGTATTTCGTGCGCCAATCGTAGTGAAAGGAATCGAACCATGCGTGAAGAATTGGAAGAAACCGATTACAATCGCAAGACACGCGTATGGCGATGTATATAAAAATACAGAAATGAAGATTCCGGCAGCGGGAAAAGTAGAGCTTGTATATACTGCGGAAGATGGAACAGAAGTGCGGGAACTCGTACATAATTATACCGGCGCCGGTGTAGCTCAGGGAATGCACAACTTAAATGGTTCTATAGAAAGTTTTGCGAGAAGCTGTTTTAACTATGCACTGGATACAAAACAGGATCTCTGGTTTGCGACAAAAGATACGATTTCCAAGAAATATGATCACACCTTTAAAGATATTTTCCAGGAGATTTTTGATACAGATTATAAAGAAAAGTTCGAAGATGCAGGAATCACGTATTTCTACACATTGATTGATGACGCAGTGGCACGTGTGATGAAGTCAGAAGGCGGTTACATCTGGGCATGTAAAAACTATGATGGAGATGTAATGAGTGACATGGTATCATCCGCTTTTGGTTCCCTTGCAATGATGACATCTGTGCTTGTATCTCCGGATGGATATTACGAATATGAGGCGGCGCACGGAACCGTACAGCGTCATTATTACAAGCACTTAAAAGGAGAAGAAACATCCACTAACTCCGTAGCAACAATCTTCGCATGGACAGGAGCACTCAGAAAACGGGGAGAATTAGACGGAAATCAAGAATTAATGGAATTTGCAGATAAATTAGAAAAAGCAACGATTGATACTATCGAAGAAGGAAAAATGACAAAAGATCTGGCACTGATCACAACACTTCCGAATCCGACAGTATTAAACAGCGAAGGATTTATCAAAGCAATCGCAGAAAAATTGTAAAAAAGGACACCCCAGAAGTTAAATTGGGACGTAGCATTTTGTAAAAATGCTACGTCCCAATTATTCTTCCAGCTCTTCCCATTTTTCATATAATTCTTCTAATTCTTCTGCGATAGTGGCTTTTTCCTGTGCCAGTTCCTGGCATTTTACGGAATTGGTGAAGATTTCTTCTTTCATCATCAGCTGATCGATTTCGCTGTCTCGTTCTTCCAGAGCTGTAATTCGTTTTTCTGTTTTTCGTAAATCGTTTTGACGTTTTCGTTCTTTTGCCTGTGCTTCTTTCTGCTCCTGCCAGCTTAATTTGTTCTCGGAAGGAGCGGAAGCGGGGGAAGCAGAGTCAGACGCGTTGACTTCAGATGTGTATGCGGCGGTCAGTTCTTCTTTTTTCTCCAGATAATAATCATAATTTCCGATATAGTTGACGAATTTCTGATTTACCAGATCAAGAATCCTTGTGGCAGTCTGGTTGATGAAATAACGGTCATGGGACACGTAGAGCAGTGTTCCGGTGTAATCATTTAAAGCGTGTTCTAAAATCTCTTTGGATGCAATGTCTAAGTGGTTGGTAGGCTCGTCCAAAATGAGGAAATTAGCCTCTGAGAGCATGAGCTTTGCCAGAGAGACGCGTCCCCTTTCTCCACCGCTTAAATCGCCGATCAATTTAAATACATCATCCCCGGTGAAAAGAAAGGCTGCCAGCATATTGCGGATCTCTGTATTTGTAAGAGACGGATAATCTTCGGAAATTTCATCAAAGATGGTTTTCTCCATGTGAAGGACATGGTGTTCCTGATCATAATATCCAATATGTACATTTGTTCCCAAGGTAAAAGAACCATGGTCTGCATCTACAAGTCCGTTCAAAATTTTAAGAAGCGTTGTTTTGCCGGTTCCATTGTCACCGATGATTGCCACATGCTCGCCGCGCTTGATCTCAAAAGAAACATCCGAGAACAACTGCTGTGGTGGGAATGCTTTGCTTAAATGTTCGATAGATAAAACATCATTTCCGCTGACAACAGATGGGGTGAGTGTTAAATGGATGTCGGTGTTGATTTCCTGTGGTTTTTCAATGCGCTCAATCTTATTCAACATCTTTTCGCGGCTTTCAGCACGTTTGATAGATTTCTCGCGGTTGAACGAACGAAGCTTTTCAATTACGGCTTCCTGATGTTTGATTTCCTGCTGCTGGTTTAAGTATTCTTTTAACTGTGCTTCCCGGAGCTGCTTTTTCTTATAGGAAAAGTCGCTGTAATTTCCAAGGTATGTCATAACCTGACCGGCTTCAATCTCAATTACCTTTGTGACAATTCGATTGAGAAAATATCGGTCATGAGAGACAATAAGGACAGCGCCCGTATAGTTGAGAAGGTAAGTTTCCAGCCATGTGATGGAATTTAGATCCAAATGGTTGGTCGGCTCGTCGAGAAGTAAAATATCGGGTTTAGAAAGAAGCAGTTTTCCGAGGGAAACTCTCGTTTTTTGCCCACCGGAAAGAGTGGAGACCGGTCTTGAGAATTCTTCCTCCTGAAATCCCAGTCCTTTCAGAACTCCGGTGATTTCGCTTTCATATGCATAACCATTTTCCCGCTCAAAAGCGGCAGTCAACCGATGGTAGGTCTCCATACGGCTGTTTAATTCACTCCCTGAGAGATCTTTCATTTCCAGTTCAATGCTGCGAAGCTGTTCTTCCATAGCGATCAGATGTGCTTTTGCAGACTTCACTTCATCATAAATAGAGTTGGAACTATTCATGTTTTGGTGCTGTGCCAGATAGCCAAGTGTCTTTCCTCTTGTCAGGATTACATTTCCGCTGTCTGTCGGAAGTTCACCTACGATCATTTTCAGGATGGTGGATTTTCCGGCGCCGTTAGGTCCTACAAGAGCAGCCTTTTCGTGGTCTTCTATATGAAAGGAACCATTGTCAACAATGATTTTTTCTTCAAATGCTTTACTGATTCCGTGACATGCAAGTATCATATGTAACCTCCTATATCTATAACATACGACCTTATTATAGCGAAAAGAACATAAAAAAACCACTAAAAGTTTGACTTTGAAACCACAATTTTATATAATAATTCATAGAGAGTGAATGGGAAGGTGAGAAAATTGGAGAGCAGAGACATTTCTCAGGCAGTAATAAGACGACTGCCAAGATATTATCGATATCTCGGAGAGCTTCTGGAAAACGGAGTGGAAAGGATATCTTCAAACGATTTAAGTAAACAAATGAAAGTAACTGCATCGCAAATTCGTCAGGACTTGAATAATTTTGGTGGATTTGGACAGCAAGGCTACGGATATAATGTGAAATACCTGTATACAGAGATCGGAAAGATCCTCGGACTGGAGGAAGATCATAACATTGTGATCATTGGTGCTGGTAATCTTGGACAGGCTCTGGCAAATTATGCAGCCTTTGAGAAGAGAGGGTTTATTTTAAGCGGTATTTTTGATGTGAATCCAAGACTTCAGGGGATGACGATTCGTGGTGTCCCAATACGGATGATGGATGAACTAAAATCTTTTGTGAAGGAAAATGATGTTGAGATCGCGGTGCTTACGATACCGAAGGAGAAGGCTATTGAAGTTGCAAATATGCTGGTAGATAACGGAGTTCGTGCGATCTGGAATTTCGCACATACAGATCTGAATCTTCCGGAGAATATAATTGTAGAGAATGTGCATTTGTCAGAAAGTCTGATGCAATTATCTTATAACATCAGTCGCTATAAGGAAGAGCATAAGGAATAGTGATACAAAGACGTATGAGAAAGGCTTGTGCATGGCAGGCTTTTACTCATACGTTTTTTTCTATGAAGGAGGATGAACGAATATGCAATATCTTCCCAATGGGATGCAGATGAAGGAAGCTGATACTTATACGATAGAGCAGGAACATATTCCGTCTTCGAAGCTTATGGAACGTGCGGCGAACGCGTGTGTATCTTGTATGATAGATAGCGGTTATGATCTCGGGAATATACTGATCGTATGTGGAAAAGGAAATAATGGCGGAGACGGGCTGGTGATGGCGGAAATCTTCAAAAAGAAAGGGTATCCTGTCACCGTGTATCAAATTCATCCGTCTGTCGGTGACGAATATCCACAAGGTGAATATAGTATTATAGTAGATGCTATGTTTGGTGTGGGATTAAATCGTCCGGTGCAAGGAGTTTATGCTAAGACGATTGAACATATGAATGCGTCATCCGGTGTCAAGGTTGCAGTTGACATTCCCTCAGGAATCAGTTCTGACAGCGGATGCGTGTTAGGAACAGCTTTTCGTGCAGATCTTACGGTTACGTTCCAGACGAAAAAGGCAGGACACATCCTCTATCCGGGAAGAAGCTATGCCGGAGAAGTGGTTGTGGCAGATATAGGAATCACAACAAATATTTTTGAGCGTAATAAAAGTGTTGCCTGCTGCTATGACAAAGAGGAATACTGGAGGTTCCTTCCCGAGCGAAGAAGAGATTCACATAAGGGAACGTATGGAAGACTTCTTGTGATCGCAGGAAGCGAAGGGATGAGCGGCGCAGCTTATTTTAATGCAGCTGCAGCATACCGAACAGGTGCCGGACTGGTGGAAATCTATACTTCCGGAGCAAATCGTATTGTGCTGCAGAGTCTTCTTCCGGAGGCAATCGTTACCACATACGATTCCTATGAAGAAGAAAAATTAAGAGAACTTCTTGATAAAGCAGATGCAGTATGTATTGGCTCGGGGCTAGGAACCGGGAAAAAGGCAAAAAAGATTCTGCGAACCGTTCTTCGGGAAGCAAAGGTGCCATGTGTCATTGATGCGGATGGGTTAAATCTTCTTGGCGAGTACCCGGAATACATGGAACTTTTGCGTGAAGGAAGATTTGTTCTGACCCCTCACATGAAGGAAATGTCAAGACTTGCGGGAGTTGGCATCAAAAAGATCAAGGAACAGAGAATTCCGTTTCTTGAAGAATTCGTACAGGAATATGGATGCACATGTATATTGAAGGATTCCTGCACCATTGTGTCAGCAGAAGGGGAACATACTTATGTGAACCAATCCGGAAATGAAGCAATGGCGAAGGGAGGAGCCGGTGATGTGCTGGCAGGAATTGTTGCCGGACTTCTGGTACAAAAAGTGCCGGAGAGAGAGGCGGCCGTTCTTGGTGTATATGCACATGGAACATGTGGAGATCTTGCAAGGGATGAGTTGGGAAGCTACAGTGTTCTTGCCACAGATCTGATAAGGAAACTAAGTGTTGTATGGAAAGGCGAGGAGGAGATAAGACATGAAAAGTTACACAAGAATTCGTGCAAGGATTGATCTGGATGCAATTGAATACAATATTGAAAAAATGAAAGAAAACCTTCCGGAAGATACCAAACTGATCGTTGTTGCCAAGGCAGATTGTTATGGACACGGGGCTTTGCAGACCACAAGTCTTCTTTCGTTGAAAGAATATGTGTGGGGATTTGCAGTAGCTACGCTGGATGAGGCAATCGTGCTTCGAAGAGGAGGAATTACAAAGCCGATCCTTGTACTTGGCTGTATTTTCCCTGAACAGTGGGTAGACGCACTGGAAAATAATATTCGAATTACCGTTTATACAGAAGAATTGACAAAGGTTTTATCGGATCTTGCAGTGAAAATAGGAAGAAAAGCTTATGTGCATGTGAAGTTGGATACGGGCATGGGAAGAATCGGCTTTACTCCGGGAAAAGAAGGTGCCGATAAGATAGAAGAGATCAGTAAGCTTCCGAACATTGTAATGGAAGGCTTATATACTCATTTTTCTAAGGCTGATGAAGGTGATAAAAGCTATACAATGAAACAGATGGAAGCGTATACATGGATGAAAGAAGAATTGGCCGGTCGGGGCATTACATTTTCGTACTATCATTGCTGTAATAGTGCCGGAATCATTGACCTAAAAGGGGCAGGTCAAAATCTCTCCAGAGCCGGAATCTCCACTTATGGCATGTATCCTTCGGAGGAAGTGCATAAGGAAAATGTAGATCTTAAACCGGCGCTTGAGCTTATCAGTCATGTGGCATTTGTAAAATGGGTAGATGAAGGAGAAATGATCAGCTATGGCGGTACTTATGTAACAAAGAGGCGTACGAAGATTGCCACGATCCCGGTAGGATATGGAGACGGTTATCCGAGAAGTCTTTCGAACAAAGGGTATATGCTGATCCACGGAAAGAAGGCTCCGATCATAGGAAGAGTCTGCATGGACCAATGTATGGTTGATGTAACGGAGATTGAAGATGTCAAGTTTGGCGATGAGGTTGTACTGGTAGGGCGCGACGGGGATGAGTATCTTTCCGTAGAAACATTAAGCCGGCTGTCTGACCGTTTTAATTATGAATTTGTCTGTTTGATGGGCAAGAGAATTCCAAGAGAATATATAAGACGTGGAGAGGTTCAGGAACAGATGGATTATTTTGCTTAAAAACAGGAATGTGAACTCTGTGGAATACATCCGAAAAAGATGGAAATACTAATTTTATCTTAAAGAAATCGGAGTGTGAAAGAGAGTGCAGGTAAGACGCGGAGATATCTATTATGCGGACTTAAGTCCGGTTGTCGGTTCAGAACAAGGCGGCGTACGCCCGGTTCTTATTATACAGAACGATGTGGGAAACAAACACAGCCCTACGGTAATCTGTGCGGCAATTACTTCACGGATGAATAAGGCGAAGCTGCCAACGCATGTGGAGATTGATGCAAGGAAATATCAAATTGTGAAGAATTCAGTTGTTCTTTTAGAACAGATTCGAACCATCGATAAACTGAGACTAAAAGAACTTGTATGTCATTTAGATCAAACAATTATGAAGAAAGTAGATGAGGCGATCAAAGTAAGCTTTGAGCTTCATACATAGCAAAGGAGTTAAAGAACAGATAATATGGAAAATGGGAGTTTATTTCAAAGAGTACGACAGATCCTGAAGATTGAAGATGATATGGACGATGAGGCGAAAAAAGAAGCAGCTTCCTTGATTCGAAATATTTTCCGTTATATGGATAAAGATGCGAAGGATATTATGACGCATCGAAAAAATATTGTTGCCATTGATGAGCAATTTACGATGGAAGAAGCGCTTGAATTTATGTTGGATGACAAATATTCTCGTGTGCCGATCTATCATGAGAGTATTGACGATATCATTGGATTTCTGCATTTGAGAGAGGCAATGACCTGTTATCTTAAGGAAGAAAAACTTCGAAAAGTTTCTGTGAAGGAGCTTGGGGATTACATAAGACCGGTAGTATTTATTCCGGAGACAAAAGGAATCGACCGTCTGTTTAAAGAAATGCAGATGAAGAAAAACCATATTGCGATCGTGGTGGATGAGTATGGACAAACCTCCGGTCTGGTGACGATGGAAGATATTGTAGAGGAAATTATGGGGAATATCCTTGATGAACATGATGAAGAAGAGGAGCTGATCCATGCACAGCCGGATGGAAGCTATCTGGTTGACGGAATGACGGTTCTGGAAGATCTGTCTGATCTTCTGAACATCAGTTTTCAGTGCGAAGAAGATGAAGAGTATGACACTTTAAACGGATTTTTGATTGGTGAACTTGAACGGATTCCGGCAGAAGACGAAAAGTGTGTTATCGAGAAGGACGGCTATCGCTATACGATTTTATCGATGGACAACAATACAATAGATCGAGTTAAGATTGAAAAAACACAAGAAGAGTGTTAGAATAAAAAAATGTGAAAAAGATAAGAGATACAAGGAGAGATTGATTTATGTCAGGACATTCAAAATTTGCCAATATTAAGCACAAAAAAGAAAAAAATGATGCTGCGAAGGGAAAAATCTTTACGAAGATCGGAAAAGAGCTGGCTGTGGCAGTAAAAGAGGGTGGCGGTACAGACCCTGCGAACAACAGCAGACTTCGTGATGTAATTGCGAAAGCAAAAGCAAACAACATGCCAAATGATACGATCGAGCGTAATATTAAGAAAGCTTCCGGCGATGCCAACGCAGCTAATTATGAGCATATTACATATGAGGGATATGGACCGAACGGAACAGCGATCATTGTAGAGACATTGACCGATAACCGCAACCGTACAGCGACAAATGTAAAGAATGCATTTACGAAAGGAAACGGAAATGTAGGAACACCGGGTTGTGTATCCTTTATGTTCGATACAAAGGGACAGATTGTGATCGATAAGGAAGAATATGAAGCAGATGCGGACGAGCTTATGATGATGGCTCTGGATGCAGGAGCAGAGGACTTTGCAGAAGAGGAAGACAGCTTTGAGATTCTGACAGATCCGGATGATTTCAGCGACGTGAGACAGGCATTAGAGGACTCAGGCGTTCCTATGGCTGCGGCTGAGGTTACTATGATCCCGCAGACTTACGTAGAACTTACAGATGAGACAGATATCAAGAATATTCAGAAGACTCTGGATATGCTGGATGACGATGACGATGTTCAGAATGTATACCACAACTGGGATGAATAAAAACACAGCGGAGGACAGAAGATGGAAGAAGATGTAAAGAAGAAGCTGCGTGATCTATTCGATGATATGCTGACGAAGGTTGGGGAATTCAAACGAAAAACCTATAGTGATGTTTTTGAAGAAGGTTACGGGATTTATAAAAGTCTTCCGGAGGAAATCGCCGGTTTATGCGAAGAGGCAGAAGAAGACAGACGCGAAGAACTGGTGGAAGAATTAGCTTTGGTAATTCCGGATTATGCGCTGGGGAAAATAGGGGAACGATCGAAGAAAGAAAAAGACCAGCTATATGTAGACTTTAATCTTAATATGGCTGTGTATGTAGTCCCGGTTCTCAACTATTCGGGGAATGAATGGTGTGAAAAATTAGCGAAACGAATGGTGGAGTTATGGAATGAAAAGAAAGTTTCAAAGCTTACACTGTCATATTCCACCTATGATAATATAAAAAGTGGATTTAAGAGCAGATTATGCTATATTACGACAGCAGTCTGCGAACACCTTGACAAACCGGATGATTGTTACGAACTTACGACACTTAGAGATTACAGAGACCACTATTTAATGCAGACAGAAGAAGGACGGGGTATTGTAGAGGACTACTATGAGATCGCGCCGGGAATTGTGATGATGATCAATATGAGAAAGGATGCTGAAGCTGTTTACAGCAACCTGTATCAGCAATATTTGGTGCCGTGTATTGAAATGATCGAAGCTGGGGAAAATGAAGCGTGCCAGAATCTATATATGGATATGGTACATAATCTGCAAAAGGAATACTTATATTCATAGGAGGACAACAAGATGAGTGATTACAGAATTGAAACAAAATGTATTCAGTCCGGTTATGAGCCGGGAAATGGAGAACCCAGAGTGCTTCCAATCTACCAGAGCACGACATTTAAGTATAGTTCCAGTGAACAGATGGGACGTCTGTTTGACTTGGAAGAATCCGGCTATTTTTATACCAGATTGCAAAATCCAACGAACGATGCAGTAGCAGCAAAGATCTGCGATCTGGAAGGCGGAGCGGCTGCTATGCTGACCTCTTCCGGTCAGGCTGCAAACTTTTATGCGATTATGAATATTTGCGAAGCAGGAGATCACATTGTATGCGCATCTGCTGTTTACGGAGGTACATATAATCTGTATGCACACACTATTCGCAAAATGGGTGTGGAGGCAACCTTCGTTGATCCGGACTGCAGTGAGGATGAATTAAATGCAGCATTTCAGGAGAATACGAAAGCAGTATTCGGTGAATCTATTGCCAACCCGGCATTAGTTGTTCTTGATTTTGAAAAGTTTGCCAAGGCAGCACATGCTCACGGTGTTCCATTTATCGTAGATAATACGTTTTCTACACCGATCAACTGCCGTCCATTTGAGTGGGGAGCTGATATTGTAACTCATTCTACAACAAAATACATGGATGGTCATGCTTCCTGTGTGGGCGGAGCAATTGTAGACAGCGGTAATTTTGACTGGGCAGCATATGCAGACAAATTCCCGGGACTTACTACACCGGACGAGACTTATCACGGAGTCGTTTATACAGAAAGATTCGGAAAGGGCGCTTATATCACAAAAGCGACAGCGCAGCTTATGAGAGACCTTGGCTCTATCCAGTCTCCTCAGAATGCGTTCTTGTTGAATCTCGGACTTGAGACTTTGCATCTTCGTATGGCAAGACACTGTGAAAATGCAGTAAATGCGGCAAAATATTTGAAAGACCATGAAAAAGTGGCATGGGTATCCTGTCCGTCACTTCCTGGAGATAAATATTACGATCTTGCAAGCAAGTATATGCCAAACGGAACCTGCGGTGTAATCACCTTTGGTCTTAAAGGCGGAAGAGAAGCAGCTGTTCGCATGATGGACAGCCTGAAGATGATCGCGATTGTCACACACGTGGCTGATGCGAGAAGCTGTGTGCTTCATCCGGCAAGCCATACTCACCGTCAGATGAACGATCAGGAATTAATGGAAGCAGGCGTACAGCCGGATCTGATCCGTTTTAGTGTAGGAATTGAAAATATTGAAGATATCATTTCAGATCTTGAACAGGCGTTAGAGCAGGTATAAAATTATCTAAACACCTCCATACTAAGAAAAAAGTATGGAGGTGTTTTTTGTATGGGAAAGGAAGAAAAGGAGGAGCGCTCAGAAGCGGAAATCCGGGAAACAGGAAGTGTAAGTCTCGATGAGAACAGGAAAAATCATCGGATTAAATTACTTACGATTATCGGAGAAATTGAGGGGCATGAAGCAGTGTCCGGCAATACAAAAGCAACGAAATATGAACATCTTCTTCCGATGCTTGCAGAAATTGAGGACAGTGAAGAGGTGGATGGATTGCTGATTTTATTAAATACACTGGGCGGAGATGTTGAAGCAGGTCTTTCTATCGCCGAGATGATCGCATCAATCAGTAAACCAACGGTATCCCTTGTCCTGGGAGGAAGCCATTCTATCGGAGGCCCGCTTGCGGTATCGGCAAAGTATTCTTTTATTGTACCAAGCGGAACGATGGTGATCCATCCGGTGCGAACCAACGGGATGTTCATCGGTGTGGAACAGAGCCTTCGGAATATGATCAGAACGCAGGATAGAATTACGAGATTTCTGGCAGAGCATTCACATATCTCTAAAGAGCGAATCGAAGAGCTTATGCTTAACCCAACGGAACTTGTCAAAGATGTAGGGACACTGCTGGAAGGAAGAGAAGCGGTGGAGGAAGGACTGATAGATGCAGTAGGAGGCATGAAGGATGCTCTTGGCAAATTGCACGCAATGATCGAAGAAGAGGAGAAGAAAAAGGGCAAAATTATGTAATGACAGTCCATTTAAAAAATGCTATACTATTAATAGTATTGCCAATAATAAGGGGGAAAAGTTAATGGCTGCAAAGTCAAAGAAAAAGAGTAGCAGGAAACCGACGAAAAAGAAGAAGACAGAACAGAGTTTTTTGCAGGATGAGGTGATCATTTGGCTGACACTTGCAGTCAGTCTTTTGCTGATACTCAGTAACTTTGGACTGGGGGGATGGATCGGCGATGAAGTATCTTATTTTTTTAGCGGAATCTTCGGTCTGATCACTTATATTATTCCATTTGCTTTGTTTGGTATAGCGGCATTTCTTGTATCGAACAAAGGAAATGTGTCAGCTTATATAAAAGTAGCGGCAGGAATCGTTTTTCTGATTCTTGCCTGTACCTTTTTAGAACTTGTGGATCATAAAGGCGGAAGTCTGGGGAAGAGTATTGCAAAAATATTGACGCCTACGATCGGGACAGCGGGTACATATGTAGTGATCATTATTTTTATGATCATTTGCTGTGTGATTATCACAGGAAAATCATTGCTTCAGGGCGTGAAAACACAGAGCGGAAAAGCTTATGACAAAGCAAAAGAAGACAATGCAAGACGTCGGAAAGAAGCAGAACTTCGAAGAAAAGAAAGAGAACAGGAGAAAAAGAAAACTACCGGGAATTCTGAAAAAGAGAAGAAAAAGAGAACAGATAAACATGCCGTGGGAGTCTCTTTTGCCACTACTTTGACAGGAAAATCTCCGGATATGAAAGAAATTGCACCGGAATCGGCTGAAGAACCTGTACCAGAGCCGGAAGAAAGCCCATCATTTGTGATTAACCGCGCAGAACCGGCGCCGGATGTTGAAGAAGCAGAACCATTTGCGGAAGAACCGTACGAGCCGGTCAGGGAATCAAAAAAGAAGTCGGGAGCTATGGCGGCTGCAGAGATGGAGCGTGTGGCGGCTGCAGTTGCTGCGGATGAAGCAAAACCGAAAAAAGCATATCATTTTCCACCGATGAACCTTCTGAAGCGTGGAAATAAAACGTCCGGTGAATCCGATGCACATTTGCGTGAAACAGCTATGAAGCTTCAGCAGATTCTGCAAAATTTTGGTGTGAGCGTTACAGTTACCAATGTAAGCTGCGGACCCGCAGTTACAAGATATGAGCTTCAGCCGGAGATGGGTGTCAAAGTCAGTAAGATCGTAGGACTTACGGATGACATCAAATTAAATCTGGCGGCGGCTGATATCCGTATTGAGGCGCCGATTCCCGGGAAAGCAGCAGTTGGTATCGAGGTTCCGAACAAGGAAAACTCAGCGGTTATGCTTCGCGATCTTTTGGAGACTGCGGAATTTAAAAACAGTCAGTCGAAGATATCCTTTGCAGCCGGCAAAGATATTGCCGGTAAGGTCGTAGTGGCAGATATTGCGAAAATGCCGCATCTTCTCATTGCAGGTGCGACGGGGTCCGGTAAATCGGTCTGCATTAACACACTGATCATGAGTATCCTGTATAAGGCTTCACCAGAGGAAGTAAAACTTATTATGATCGACCCGAAGGTCGTGGAATTAAGTGTGTACAATGGAATTCCTCACTTGATGATTCCGGTAGTGACAGATCCGAAGAAAGCGGCGGGCGCTCTGAACTGGGCGGTTGCGGAAATGATGCGGAGATATCAGGCATTTGCAGAGCAAAATGTAAGAGATATGAAGGGCTATAATGAAAAAGCAGCGTCCTCTCCTGCGATTGATGGAGAAGAGTTAAAGATGATGCCTCAGATTGTGATTATCGTTGACGAGCTTGCCGACCTTATGATGGTCGCTCCCGGAGATGTGGAAGAAGCAATCTGTAGATTGGCACAGCTTGCAAGAGCAGCAGGAATTCATCTTGTAGTGGCAACCCAGCGTCCATCGGTCAATGTCATCACAGGACTTATTAAAGCAAATATGCCGTCACGTATTGCATTTTCGGTATCTTCCGGTGTGGATTCCAGAACGATCATTGATATGAACGGAGCAGAGAAGCTGCTTGGAAAAGGAGATATGCTGTTTTATCCATCAGGATATCAAAAACCAGCTCGTGTGCAAGGTGCGTTTGTCACAGATAAAGAAGTACAGAGTGTGGTAGAATATTTGAAAAATCATAATGGTGATGCGGATTATGATAATGAGATTGTACAGCATGTAAATACCAGTGAGATCGGAACCGGACAAGGTCTGGGTGCCGGTAGTGAAGAGAATGAACGCGACATGTATTTTACAGAAGCAGGTCGCCTCATTATAGATAAGGACAAGGCTTCCATTGGAATGCTACAGCGGACCTTTAAGATTGGATTTAACCGCGCGGCAAGAATTATGGATCAACTCTGCGAGGCAGGAGTGGTTGGCGGAGAAGAAGGCACGAAGCCAAGAAAAGTGCTGATGTCAAAGGAAGAATTTGAACAGTACATGGGTGAAAATTCATAAATGTAAAATGGAAGCAAAAAAACACAGAAAAAGAAAGGATGAAGGGCAATGAAAACAGATATCCAGATTGCACAGGAAGCAAAAATGTCACATATCCGAGAGGTGGCACAGACATTGGGGATTCAAGAGGATGAGTTGGAGCTTTATGGAAAATATAAAGCAAAACTTTCTGACGAGGTATGGAACAATGTAAAGGACAGACCGGATGGAAAACTTGTTCTCGTTACTGCAATCAATCCGACACCGGCAGGAGAAGGAAAGACAACAACTACCGTCGGACTTGGACAGGCTATGGCAAAATTAAATAAAAAGGCAGTGATTGCGTTAAGAGAGCCTTCGCTTGGCCCATGCTTTGGAATTAAAGGCGGTGCAGCAGGAGGCGGCTATGCACAGGTTGTTCCGATGGAAGACCTCAATCTTCATTTTACCGGAGATTTCCATGCGATCACTTCTGCAAACAATTTGCTTGCAGCAATGCTGGATAATCACATTCAACAAGGAAATGCTCTTCAGATCGATCCGAGACAGGTTGTGTGGAAACGCTGTCTGGATATGAATGACCGCTGCCTTCGTAACGTAGTGGTGGGACTTGGAAATAAAATGGACGGAATGGTGAGAGAAGATCATTTTGTAATCACGGTTGCTTCAGAGATTATGGCAATTCTTTGTCTTGCCGACGATATCGACGATCTGAAAAAGAGACTTGGAAGAATTATTGTAGCATATACTTTTGCGGGAGAGCCTGTCACAGCCGATGATCTTCAGGCGACAGGTGCAATGACAGCTCTTTTGAAAGATGCGATCAAACCAAATCTCATTCAGACATTAGAACATACTCCGGCGCTTGTACATGGTGGTCCATTTGCCAATATTGCACATGGATGTAACAGTGTACGCGCAACAAAGATGGCTCTGAAGATGAGTGATATCACGATTACAGAGGCAGGCTTCGGAGCGGATCTCGGTGCTGAGAAATTCTTCGATATTAAATGCCGCAAAGCCGGACTTAAACCGGATGCTGTAGTTTTAGTTGCAACTGTGCGTGCATTGAAGTATAATGGTGGGGTTGCCAAGAGCGACCTTGCAGAAGAAAATCTGGAAGCATTGAAAAAAGGAATTGTAAATTTAGAGAAACATATTGAAAATATTCAGAAATACGACGTACCGGTGATCGTTACTTTGAACTCTTTTATTACCGATACCGAGGCGGAAAATACATTTATCCGGGAGTTCTGTGAAGAGAGAGGATGTGAGTTCGCTCTTTCAGAAGTATGGGAAAAAGGTGGCGAGGGTGGAATCGCTCTTGCTGAAAAGGTTCTGGACACATTGGAAAATAAAGAAAGCCATTTCCATACGCTCTATGAAGATGAACTTTCATTGAAAGAAAAGATTGAAAAAATTGCAACAGAGATCTATGGAGCCAAAGGTGTTGTCTATGAACCTGCAGCTTCAAAACAGCTTGCGAAGATTGAAGATATGGGATTTGGAAATCTTCCGATCTGTATGGCAAAAAATCAATACTCTTTATCTGATGATGCGAAGAAGCTTGGACGACCGGAGAATTTTGATATTCATATCCGTGAAGTATATGTAAGTGCGGGAGCAGGATTTGTGGTAGCACTGACAGGTGCGATCATGACCATGCCGGGACTTCCGAAAGTACCGGCTGCGAACGGCATTGACGTATCTGAGGATGGAATGATTACCGGATTATTCTAATTGATTCTAACAGGAGGTTATAAGAAGCAATGAAGTGTAGATATTGCGGAAAGGAAATACCGGAAGGTGCATTATATTGTAAAGCATGCGGCAGGGAAGTATTTATTGTTCCTGAATACAATCCGTTGGATGATATGCTCACGGAGCAGATCAGAGATTCCATTGACGGAACAGGACGAGAGGAGGATTACCTTGTCTATGATGATGCGTCTTTTCAGACGCGCGCAACATCTGCACGCAGAAATACCGGACGGACAGTGAGAACTGGCAGTACCGGAAGGATGGAGAATACCGGACGTACAAGAAACACAGGGCGGATGAAAAATACCGGACGGACGGCTCCGCTTACAAAGGAGCAAAAGAGACGTCAGGCAGAGAAGAGAAAGCAGAAACGCCGTAAGAAAAGAAGAAAGGTTCTGTTGATCATGGCGCTGATTCTTGCTGTGATCGTAGGAATCAGTATTGTTCTCTATCAAAATTCTTATACCGGAATTGTGGCGAAAGGAAATAAAGCTCTTACATCTAAAGAGTATGGAGCAGCACAGGAATCTTTTGAAAAGGCTCTGTCAAAAAATGACGAGAAACCGGATGCATATGTGGGGTTGTCCAAAGTATACATCGGTCAAAATGATTTAGATGCGGCAGAGCAGGTATTTACGGATGCGATTGAAAAACATAGTAAGAATACCGAGCTTTATGAAGCATGTATTCAATTCTATTTGGATACAAAGCAGGCGATTAAAATACCGGAGCTTATGGATGAGGCATCGGACAGTGTGGCAGAAGCGTTAAATGGATATATCATCGACAAGCCGGAATATAGTCTGGATGATGAGGAAACCTATGATGATGTTCAGCAGCTGACGCTTAGTACAACAGGAAAAACGATTTATTATACTACGGACGGTTCCGATCCAACCTTCCAGAGTACAAAATACACAAAGCCGATTCAGCTTGATGAAGGTAAGACAACAATCAAGGCAATTTCTGTTGATAAGCGCGGAGTGCCAAGCCAATATGAAGAGAAAACTTATGTTATCGAGCTTCCGATCGAAGAAGCGCCGGCTGTTTCCCCTTCTACCGGACAGTATGAATCTGAAATGACGATCGAAGTAAAAGTTCCGGAAGGGTACGATGCCTATTATACGATGGACGGAGAAGATCCGACAACAGCATCTACAAAGTATACCGGTCCCATTGATATGCCAAAAGGAGACACTCTTTTTAAAGCAGTTCTTGTGTCCGCTGACGGAAGATTAAGCGGGGTAACCACCAGAAACTATAGTTTAGAACTTAGTGAATAAGCATAAAAACAGCGATCTGTTACTTGAAATTTTGTGATAAATACATTATGATTAAAAGAGCATGAATTATTAGGAGGAGACAAGATGTACAAGATATTAAAAGCAGAAAAACTGGCTGCTAATATTTATCTTATGGATGTAGAAGCACCTCGTGTTGCAAGACATTGCGAGCCGGGGCAGTTTGTCATTGTCAAGATGGATGAAAAAGGCGAACGTATTCCACTTACCATTTGTGATTACGACAGAGAGGCAGGAATTGTAACTATCGTATTCCAGCCTGTTGGCGCGTCTACGACAAAGATGACGGAGTTAAAAGCAGGAGATTCTTTCCGTGACTTTACCGGTCCTCTTGGATGTGCGTCTGAATTTGTAGCAGAGGATTTAGAGACTTTAAAGAAGAAGAAATTCTTATTTGTAGCCGGAGGTGTTGGCGCTGCTCCGGTTTATCCACAGGTGAAGTGGTTAAAAGAGCATGGTATTGAGGCGGATGTTATTGTCGGTGCAAAGACAAAAGATCTCCTGATTCTCGAAAAGGAGATGGAGGAAGTATCCGGTAATTACTACCCATGTACAGACGACGGCTCTTATGGTCACGCCGGCATGGTTACTACTATGGTAGACGAGTTGGTTGAAAAAGGAAATAAATATGACGTCTGTGTTGCAATCGGACCAATGATCATGATGAAATTCACTTGTCTGACAACGAAGAAATATGACATTCCGACAATTGTCAGCATGAATCCGATCATGGTAGACGGAACAGGTATGTGTGGTGCCTGTCGTGTGATCGTTGGCGGAGAAGTAAAATTTGCCTGCGTAGACGGACCGGAATTCGACGGACATTTGGTAGATTTCGACAATGCAATGAAGAGACAGCAGATGTACAAGACACAGGAAGGCCGTGCAATGTTGAAATTACAGGAAGGCGACACCCATCACGGTGGATGTGGTCATTGCGGAGGTGACGAGTAATGGCAGATGTATTAAAGAGAGTACCTGTAAGAGAACAGGAACCAAAAGTAAGAGCAACAAACTTTGAAGAGGTTTGTTACGGATATAATCAGGAAGAAGCAATGGAAGAGGCTTCTCGATGCCTGAATTGTAAAAACGCAAAATGTATTCAGGGATGCCCGGTATCTATCAACATTCCGGAATTTGTCGCAAAGGTGAAAGACGGAGATATCGAAGGCGCCTATAAGGTAATTGGTGAATCCTCCGCACTTCCGGCAATCTGCGGACGTGTATGTCCACAGGAGTCACAGTGTGAGAGCAAATGTATCCGTGGTATCAAGGGAGAGCCGGTTTCCATTGGTAAATTGGAAAGATTCGTTGCGGATTATGCATTAGAGCATGATATCAAACCGGAAAAAGCAGAAAAGACAAACGGACATAAAGTTGCAGTGATAGGTTCCGGTCCGTCAGGACTTACATGTGCCGGCGATCTTGCAAAGCTTGGATATGAAGTGACAGTATTTGAAGCACTTCACGAGCTTGGCGGAGTATTGGTTTACGGTATTCCGGAGTTCCGTCTTCCAAAAGAGAAGGTTGTTAAAAAAGAAATCGAGAAAGTAAAAGAACTCGGTGTAAAATTCGAGACTAACGTAGTTATCGGTAAATCAACAACGATCGACCAGTTAATGGAAGAGGAAGATTTCGAGGCAGTATTTATCGGATCAGGAGCAGGACTTCCAATGTTCATGGGGATTCCGGGCGAGACAGCAAACGGGGTATTCTCTGCAAACGAGTATCTGACAAGAAGTAATCTTATGAAGGCATTTGATGATAATTACGATACACCGATCGCAGCCGGCAAGAAAGTTGCTGTTGTAGGCGGCGGAAACGTTGCTATGGATGCAGCAAGAACAGCGCTTCGTTTAGGAGCAGAGGTACATATCGTATATCGTCGTAGTGAAGCAGAGCTTCCGGCCAGAGTAGAAGAAGTACATCATGCAAAAGAAGAAGGAATTATCTTCGATCTTCTTACAAATCCAAAAGAGATTCTTGTAGACGAAAATGGATGGGTAAAAGGCATGAAAGTAATCAAGATGGAACTGGGAGAGCCTGACGCATCCGGAAGAAGACGTCCGGTAGAAATTCCAGGTTCCGAATACGAGATAGAACTTGATACAGTGATCATGTCACTCGGAACATCACCGAACCCATTGATCGCATCTACAACAAAAGGACTTGAAACAAACAGAAGAAAATGTATCGTGGCAGAAGAAGAGAACGGACAGACATCAAAAGCAGCAGTATTCGCAGGCGGAGACGCCGTAACAGGTGCAGCAACCGTAATCCTCGCCATGGGTGCAGGAAAAGCAGGAGCAAAAGGAATTCACGAATTCCTTTCTAAAAAATAGTAATTTGGGACGTAGCATTTTTACAAAATGCTACGTCCCAAATTGCATTTCAGGGTGTCCCAAATTGAAAAATGCTCTGTACCACTTGGGGCAATTATGGTAGAATAAGTCCATTAGAGAAGAAACGAGGGTTTATGATATGACTATTTTTTGGGGACTTATGATCCCGTTTATCGGTACTGCGGCTGGCGCTGCATGTGTATTGTTTGTGAAAAATGAATTGAAACCGCTTCTTCAAAAGTCTTTGCTTGGCTTTGCGGCGGGGGTGATGGTGGCGGCTTCTGTCTGGTCGCTTTTGATTCCGGCAATGGATATGTCTGCGCATATGGGAAAGCTTTCTTTTATCCCGGCTGCTGTAGGATTTATTCTTGGAATTGCATTTTTACTGATTCTTGACAGGGTGATTCCGCATCTTCATATTGGTTCTGAGGAATGCGAAGGTCCGAAATGTTCGCTCAATAAATCGACCATGCTTACATTAGCTGTTACGATCCACAATATTCCGGAAGGTATTTCAAGCGGAGCGATTTTTGCCGGTTTATTAATGGATAATGCCAATGTTACGCTGGCAGGCGCATTTGCTCTGTCTATCGGGATTGCGCTGCAAAATTTCCCGGAAGGTTTTA
>UMFZ01033294.1_pt1 | contig 39363 bp, 36 predicted proteins | sample 1965141 | NCBI WGS metagenome assembly UMFZ01 (sample SAMEA4836059, study PRJEB28245) | human gut metagenome | biome: gut microbiome; material: fecal sample | place: Denmark | collected 2008
TTGTGGTATAGTGTCCTTAGACGATAAGATATGAAAAGTTATAACGAGATATGGAAAGAGAGGGTTTTCAGATGAATACAATCGCAGAACGGATTAAATTTGCCATGAAAGCAAAAAATAAAAAACAAGTAGATATAGTCAAAGATACAGGTATCAGCAAAGGGGCGTTTAGTTCCTATCTTTCGGGACAATACAACCCCAAAGCCGATAAAATGGAACTGATCGCCGACTCCTTAGATGTAGATTTGCGTTGGCTTTACGGACAAAATGTGCCTATGGAACATACAAGTCAAAACGATAACGCCCTGCAATATGTCTTTTATAACAACTCCTGCTCTGAGTATCTTCTTGATGATTTAGATGATATATATATCGCCATGATGACACAATATGCCGCCCTCATTCCACGCTTTTATGTCCTTGTCAATCGTGCTGGAAATGCAATGCACATACTGCCACTATTTTTGAAAGAGGATAGTTCCCAATTCTATGAATGCCCGTCTGATTTCTTTTATTCCGACAGGCATACAATTTTTACAAGAGATTTTGAAAGCATTCACATGGTATTAACAACCGCCACGATTTACTATTATGGAATTGATACAGCAACCTATGAACCGAAAGTTACCATGCTCTCCTACTCACAGACTGACGACTGCTTTCATATCGACAACGGAATACAAGACGGTCACATAAAAGCATTTGAAAAGGAACTGGAGAAAGAAGCACTTTACTTAAAGCATAACGCCCAGTAACAGACAAGAGGACTTGCAAGGTTTCCGACCTTTCAAGTCCTCTGCTGTATCATGGTGCTGTTGGCTGTGTCCGTTCCGTCAAGGACTGCCCTACGGCGTATCGGCTACGCCTTGTTCCTTGACCTCACTACATTTTCTCTTTTTCTTGACACAACAAAAGCCTGCACGAATTTTCTTCAATCCGACAGGCTCTCATTCTTTCACATACTCTATCAGTTCTTCTATTCCACACTCCAAGTAACTGCACAGTTTACAGATTAGTTGTGCGTCTAATCTCTGAAATTCATTTCTGCAATAACGATTAAAATTAGACCTCGGTATATCCAATTCCTTACAAATGGTATTCTTACTAATTCCTTTTTCTTTCAGCAGTTCCTCTATGTGAAGTTCCAAATGTCCATACTTCATTGCCTCACCTCTACATAAAAGTATATTCAATAAATCTTTATGTAGTAATTCACTATATAGTGAGGTACTATATACTTATCCCTATAACTATACAGAAACAGAGGTATATCAAAATGAAAAAGAAATTGTTATTTGCCACTATTATTCTAGTCTTGCTTGCAGGCATTCTCTATTACATTAGCTTGCCCGATTATCTTGTATTTAACAGTATGTCATTCAGCAATGGGGCTAATCGTGATACCGAACTACAAGTTATTGTACAACTGGTATTACTTCTATTATCAAGGGATATGAAATGGACGCAAGTGACGCAGAACATGTATCAGATGTACTTGTAAAAGTAGGTCAGGAATACGCTATTTCAGCTGAGGAGCTTATGGCTGCATTCCAGCGAGGTGGTGCTGCTCTCCATGCATCTGGAACCGATTTTGAGAAAAGTGCTGCTCTGTTCGCTGCTACCAATGCATCCCTGCAGAACGCTGAAACCACAGGTACAATGTGGAAGACAGTTAGTGCTCGTATTCGTGGAGCTACAACAGAACTCGAAGAGATGGGCGAAGAGACAGACGGATTAGCTCAAGGTTTGTCTAAATATAGAGAAGAAATCATTGCTTTATCCGGTGTTGACATCATGAAAGATGAAAACACATATAAAGACATGTATGACATTTTTGTACAGTTAGCTGAGGTTTGGGATAACATGGAAGATGTATCTCAGTCCCGTGTTGCAGAAATTCTTGGTGGTACACGTAATACTTCTGGTATCATGTCTACTATCACAAATATCAAGGATGCAATAGGTGCTTACTCAAGTGCTATGGATTCAGCAGGAGCTGCAACAGAAGCAAATAATCTGTACATGGATACAACGAAAGCAAAAGTCGGAGAATTGAAAGCAGCTTTTCAGGAGCTGTCATCTGACTTTATCAGTTCCAATGTAACAAAAGGTGCTGTTGATGCTCTCAAAGGTATCGTAGAGGCTATTGATGCAGTGGTTAATTCAGTAGGTTCTCTTGGAACAATTCTTGCTGGATTAGGTATTGTCAAAATAGTAAAGAACGTGGCTTGACCCAAAATCATGGGTTACTTTTATAGTAGAGGTCGGCATGGTTAAGGACGTATCATTATGGAGATATGAGCCAAGACTATGGGTGAGCGTTTGAAAATAAATCACACAAAGGGGTAATTGCTGGGAAACTGGTTAAACCAATCATACTACAACGGAATCGGAAACGATATGCGTGAATGTTGCGAAAGGCAGAAACAAATGATTGGATGGCATATGGTGATAGTAAGCCTAAGTGCCTTGCAGATATTATCTGCGGATAGGATAACATCAGCCGGACGAAGACTCACAGCTTCATCCTCAGAGACTACCCACCCTTTGAGCCACTACTGCCTAGTGTAGTGACTTTTAATGTATAGTCCTCGTGTAGTGAGAACTTATCTCTCACTTTAATTGTGGTACGCCTTATATCGGCGTTGATAAGAAGATAATTATGGTTGCCAAGTATAACCGCATTTTGCGCATCGGTTTACTGTTTTATGGCTTCCAATAAATCCAGTTAATAAACTGAATCCTTTTTGCCCTGTTGTAATTTGAGTTGATTTACACCTTGGACACATGACAGGTGCATTTTTATTGAAGTTGATATCGATAAAATCCATCATCTTTTGATTGATAGATTGACTTGTTTCATCGATAACCACTTCTGCTTCTCCTCTGTTTTTAGTGATAAAATCTAATAGCATTTCTGCTCTATCCTTTGTAATTCCTGACGCTATAATTGAATAATCACTATTTTCAGATGAATGCGTATTTGTGACATATATTTGAGCTAATAAAGTTCTTGCTTTGCCAAGTACCCACTTATCCTCAATTCGTTTCACGCAATATAAATCTGGTATTTTATCAACATCTTGTAGTGGATATCCACAATGTATACAACATGATGACTTGTCAGATATTTGAGCACCGCATTCCGGACATTTAATAAGTGCCATGTTACTACTCTCCTTCTTTTTTATTTATCATACCACATGATCTTACCTTTGAAAAGAGTCTGCTATAAAAGGTATTGAAGGAGCAAAGACACTTACAAGTATTATCGAAGCGTTGTCAGTGGCATTTCCGAAACTTACTGTAGCAATTAGTGCAATGCAAACAGCGTCAGCAGCTGGATCTGGCGTATTCGCTGCTCTTGGAGCTGGAGCAACAGCTCTATTTGGCGCATTAGCTCCGCTTGTTGGCATTATCGCAGCTGTCGGTGCGGCTTTCTTAGTATGGAAAGCCTATGATAACTATATGCAGAAACAGGTTCAGGCTGCTCAAGAAGCTGGCAATGCATGGAAAGAAACAAATAATTCACTGAGTGATTATAAAGACAGAGTTGTTGAGTTGAGAGCGCAACTTGCATCCGGAACTCTTTCGGAACAAGAGGCGTATCAAGCAAAATCAGAACTTTTGTCGATTCAGCAGTCTCTGACTGATTCATATGGAAGTCAGGCTGATGGGATAGATCTTGTAAACGGGTCACTTCGTGAACAAATCGGATTGATGGAGCAGTTGAGTCAGTCTGATGCAAATAAATATCTGAATGAAAATCAGAAAGGTATTGATAAAGCTACCAAGGAAATGGAAAAGAAAAGAACCTATTACCTTGGTCAGTATTATGATACTGGAGACGAAGCTTCGGAAGCTCTAAAAAAGGCAATCAAAGCTTCTCAGGAAAAATACGGTGATTTAATTACATCACGAGAAGGTGCTAGTGGTGAAATGCTCCTCTATTTTGATGGAGATGCATCTCAAGCAGAAGCGGCTTTAAACGACTTTATGACAGATGTCCGCAACGCATCCGAAGAGCTCGATGGCAACTATATGTTGGACGATATTTTCAGTTATTCAGAAAGTAGTCTCAAGGACGCGAATAAGATACTTGACAAATATCAAGAAGTCTATGAGCAAGCTAAGGCTGCAGAAATTGCCGGAGATAAAAACCAGTATAAAGGTACTAATGGTGTATCACAGACTGCTGCAAAATGGCTAAATGATTATTCAAAAGCTGTCGAAAATTACAATGATGCTCTAGCAAGTGGTGACACATCAAAAATAGCTGAGGCGAAGGCTGAGTTCGATGCCGTTGACGAATCTGTTCAGTCATTGCTCCAGTCAGATATGAGCGGTTATGCTGATTCATTTAATGAAATCAGTGACCAGCTTGATACTGCTGCTGTAAGCGCGCAAAACTTCAAAGATGCGATTAACGGTGTAGATACATCAAATGCATCAAAGAAAGTAAAAGAGACTGCTGATGCATTAAAAGACTTGAAGTTAGATGATAAAGACTTTGTTTATGCATTCCAGACAGATGGTGTGCAAGAAGGCGAAGAACAGATAAACGCTTTAGTTCAAGCTGCTCTTGATGCAGGTGTTATCAGTGATACCTCTTCAGCAAGTATTCAAAAACTTGCTAATATGCTTGTCGAGCTTGGTATTATTTCCGGAGAGCCAGTGGAAGGTCTTGAAAGTACAACGAATGCCGTTGAAAACTTAAAGTCCGCACTATCCGATTTGCAGGATACGCAGGAGAAAGTACAGACAGCCTTATCAAATTCAAAATCAGCTACTGGATTAACAGCAGATGATATAGACAATCTTACTACTGCATACAAAGACTTAGATGGCTACAACCCATATAAGTTATTTGAAGAAACAGCTAATGGTGTTCATTTGAATGCTGATGAACTGGAGAAATTAAATAACCAGTTAAATGCAAATAAAATACAAGAGTTCTCTGATCAGATTTCAAAATTAAGAGATCAGATATATGAGAAACGTGCCAAAGGCGAAGACACTTCTGAGTTGGAGTCACAGCTTGCAAGCGCGAAATTACTCAAGAGTGAATTAGAAGGGGCTACCTCTGCCTATAACAAGCTTATCAGTGCGATGAATGGAAGCAAAGAAAGAGACTCCTACGAAAGCCTCGGCAATGCATACGAAAGTATGAAAAATACTCTCGACCAAGGATGGTACGGAGATGAGTCTCTGAATGCCTATCTCGACCTTCTGCTGTCTGCTCAGCAACGAACCGGAGACGCAGCAGCTGACTTCGAGAAGCTTGGAAAAACGATAGAAGGTACAAGCCACAGCATACTCGATTATTGGAAATATGACGATGATAACAATCTGGTTACCGATGGTCTTTACGACTTTCTTGATGATGTCAACAGGAAAATGGGCGACTCGTTTGCCAAGATGAATGAGGATGGTACATACCAGTTCGATTTCAATGGAGATAAGCTCAAACAGGTAGCTGATGCATTTGGAATGTCAACCGAAGCAGTTGAGTTGTTTGAGCGCGCCATGATTGATGCTGGCATGGCTGTTGATATGACAGACCTTGATTTTTCCGGAGAGGTAGAAAAAGCTGTAGAGGCACTAAAGGATTTACAAGAAGCTGGTAAGATATCAGATTCAATCAATTTAGATTTTGATGTTGATACCGCTCCTATTGAAGATCTGCAGTCTTATATTGATCAGTTAAAAAATGAACGAGTCAATATTGATGCAGGAGGTGGTCGCAGACCTAGCTCTGGAAGCAGCTCATCTATTCATAAGACATCTAGTTCAAGCAAGAAAAAATCAAGTGGCTCTAGTAAGACAAGCGGTACGAAGTCATCCTCTAAAAGTTCAGGCTCAAATAATGACGCTGAAAAAGAGTTTGAGGAAGAATTTGACTTAATTGCCATTGCTGTAGACAGAGCTTCTGAAGCTATCGATCGCTTAAAAGTTATTGCAGATAGTGCATTCAAGACACTTACGACGCGTAATAGCGCTCTAGTATCGGAGATATCTGCCGTAGCAAATAAAATCAATGTAGAAAATCGTGCATACGAAAGCTATATGGCAAAAGCCAATTCTCTCGGTCTTGATGAAACATGGGCTAGAAAGATACGTGAAGGTTCATTTGAGATATCTACTGTAACAGATGAAGACTTAGCTGATAAGATTAAAGATTATCAGGACTTCTATGAAAAAGCAATCGAAGCAAAAGATGCAGTGGCTGATTTGCATAAAGAAATTGCAAATTTATATAAGGATAGATTTGATAATCTCTCGAATGATTTTGAAAATCAGCTCAGTCTTTTAGAGCATCTTACAAACACGTATGACAATGGCATTGACGACCTTGAAGAGCGTGGATATCTTGCAAGTACTAAATTCTATGAAGCAATGCAAAATGTTGAAAAACAGAACATTGATATTCAAAAGAAAGAACTTGATTCGCTTGTAAAATCCATGTCAGAAGCCGTTAACTCTGGAGAAATTAAAGAAGGTAGTGAAGCTTGGTATGATATGCAGAATGATATCAATTCTGTTAAAGAAGCAATACAAGAATCTGAGACAGCTTTAGTAAAATTCCAGAATTCAATACGTGAGACGAAATGGGATCGCTTCGATTATCTGCAAGAACAAATAAGCAATATTACTGACGAAGCAAACTTCATGATTGACTTAATGGAGAACTCAAATCTATATACTGATAACGGTAAATTTACCGATACAGGTATGGCAACACTTGGTCTCCGTGGTCAGAACTATAATGTATATATGGCTCAGGCTGATAAATATGCGGAAGAGTTAAAGAAGTTGAACGCAGAGATTGCTAATGACCCTAATAATACAAAATTATTAGAACATCGACAAGACCTATTAGAGGCGCAACGTGATGCAATTCTCGCAGCTGAGGATGAAAAACAAGCAATTAAAGACCTCGTAGCTGATGGTATCGAAAAAGAACTTGATGCCTTACAGGATTTAATTGATAAATACACTGATGCTATAGATACGGCTAAGGATTTGCATGATTATCAGAAAGACATTGAGAAGCAGTCATCAGAAATTGCTAAACTTCAAAAGCAATTGCTTGCTTACTCTGGAGATAATTCTGAAGAAACCAAAGCCACTATACAGAAAATTCAGGTTGACTTAGCTGATGCTATGGACGACTTGGAAGAGACACAGTACGAGCATTATATCAGCGAACAGAAAAAGCTTCTCGATAATCTATATGATGAATATGAAGCAATCTTGAATGAACGCTTAGACAATATCGATGCCTTAATGTCGGATATGATAGCTACAATCAATTCCAACTCGGCTAATATTAGCACAACACTGCAAACACAAAGTGAAAAGGTCGGCTATGATTTATCTGCAGCGATGCGTTCTATTTGGTCAAATGAAGGCGGTGGATACTCCATAATTACCAAATATGGAGAATCATTCCTTACTCAGCTGACATCCGTAAATGATGTTATCACAAAGATAGCATATAAGATTGGAGCGATGGTTAAGGAGAGCGATAAGAAGGCTGATTCAACTATAAATTCTGCCACACCATCGACAAAGACAGACCCGTCTGCAAAGCCTCCTGCTCCTTCTGCACCTGCAAGTACGCCCGCAAACAATGCCCCTAAGTTTACAGAAGATGTAAAACGAGGTGTTGCAGCTGCTATTTGGATTTACGGCTCTAAATCTGGATGGGGAAACAACCCAGACAGAAAAGGTAGACTAACATCTAAATTTGGAGCTGCCAACGCTGCTGCTGTACAAAGCTACATCAATGCTCATGCAAACAATGGAGATTTGTATAGATATTGGGTAAGTACAGGAAAGAGTAAATTATCGCAGTATTATTACAGCGCATTTAAGAAGGGCGGTCTCGCCGATTACACAGGAGTTGCTTGGCTGGATGGATCTCCAACGGAACCTGAGATGGTTCTTAACCCAGAAGATACTAAGAACTTCATTGCATTAAAAGATGCGATGAGAAGTATCGCAGACGGAAGCAATCCAATCAGTGCATTGTTTGGAGATGATGGTACAACAAATGTATTATCACAAATCGCCAAAATGAGCACACCGGTTTCTGGCAAGGACACAACAAATATCGGAGATATTACCTATACGCCTATCTGGCTACAGGCAATCATCGGATCGTGCATCGTAACAGCTGGAGAGTTTGTATCTGGATGTATTTTGAATCTATGGCTCGGACTTGGTATCTGGGACTACTCAAATATGCCATTTAATATTCTTGGTCAGATTTGTCTGCCATTCTCTCTTTTGTGGGTGATACTATCCGCTTGTGCGATTGTAATTGACGACTACGAAAGGTATTGGTTTTTTGGAGAAGAAAAACCATATTATCTATGGAAATTTAAGGAGAAAAAATGAACGATTTAACTACAGTATTAAGACAAAGAATTTTAATTGTATATACTGACATCGAATGGAGAGACGAAATGTTTAGTACGATTCTGAGCATATATCCTCATGACATGATTAACAGAATGATTAAATCACGTTGCAGCTGCTGGATTGAGTTGATAGACGGCACAATATTTCGGTTTGCTTATGCAGGTGATTCAGCTCGTGGCATGAGGGCAAATAAGGTTATCATTCAACCTGATATTAGCCAAACATTCTCAGATATCGTATTGAGACATTTGCTGATAAATAGCTCAGAAATGTATGTGGTATCTGATGAAGGAATCAGACCTGCGGCTATTTACTACACAGACAAGGATGTGCGGAATGTTAAGTAACGCTGAACTTCTTGATAAATGTAGATCAAATCAACCTATAACATGTGAAGATTTAGGTCTACCGGAATGGCGTAATCATACCGACGGAACTGTTTACATATGCGGAGGTTATACAATCTATAAAACGCCTGACGGATATAGACATGAAAGCGGTAAATTTGTTACTCCGCTTCAAAGGCTATTATATGGATTAGAGTAAATCAAATTCACGTTTTATAAACGTTAAGATGCTATATATAGTTTTCATTATCATTTCTTTCTCTATATATAGTATCGCAAAGGTGGTGAAACAATGAGATATATCAGTGAAAAAGAATACAATGCTGAGATGTCACGAATCAAACATGAGAATGAAAGTAAAGCTAGAATGAGAAAGCTCAAAGCGGAACGTGCGAAAGGGCAGCCACGAAAGTCCAAGAAAATTTCTAACAGTAAGTTAGTGCTCTGGGCTATGGTTGCTCTTGTATTTTGCATTGCTATCTGGTTTATGTATGAATCTCATAGATTGTGTGACTTATCACAGGCTTATGCCTTACTAGGTATTGTAGCTTCGCTTGCTCCTGTAATTTTTGGTTACTATAGCAAGTCAAAAGCAGAAAATACATCTGGAGGCATCATCTACGAAACTGCTATGAAAGAGCAAAGCTCAACAAATGATTCAGAGTCTGGAAAGGGGTAATGAATTATGGAAGGATTACAGAAATTTTTACAACTCCTGAATGACAACTGGACAAGTATTCTTGTATGCATCGGTCTTGTCATCGGTATTGTGAAGAAAACTCGAGATTATATGTCCAAGAGTCAGGATGAAAAAATTGAAATTGCAAAGAAACAGATTCAGACAACCATTCTAAAAATGATTAGTGACGCAGAGGTTGACTGGCAGGAATGGAGTAAAGCAGGCTCTATCAAACGTGCTCAGGTAATCAAACAGATTTATGAAGAATATCCTGTCCTCTCTAAGGTCGTAGATCAGAAAGCTCTGATCGAGTGGATTGATGAACAGATTGATTCTGCATTGGACACTCTACGTGAAATTGTAAAAACAAACGAGACAACTTCTGATAAGATCGGAGTTTAAAATCTGTCCTTATCATTAGTTTCTCATGCTAATTTAATTATTTACGAAAGGGGATTGATTTCTCTATGGCATTGACAGGAACAACAAATGAACAGCGCATTTGGAACTTTTGCATTAGCAAAGGAATGAGTAAATGCGGAGCATCAGGTCTTATGGGAAACATATACGCGGAAAGCGGTTTAATCCCTACGAACCTGCAAAATTCGTTTGAAAAGAAACTTGGATATACCGATGCCGATTATACATCGGCTGTCGATAGAGGTTCTTATAACAACTTTGTGCGTGATAGCGCTGGGTACGGATTGTGTCAGTGGACGTATTGGAGTAGGAAACAGGCATTACTTGAATTCTGCAAATCAAAGATGACTTCAATTGGCGATTTAGAAATGCAGCTTGAATTCATGTACAAAGAGCTCAGTGAAAATTATAGTTCTGTTCTCTCTGAGCTGCGTAGTGCCACTACTGTTCTACAGGCATCTAATGCTGTTCTTCTTCAGTACGAACGCCCTGCTGACCAGAGCGCCTCTGTACAGAACCGTAGAGCCTCTTATGGACAGGTATATTACGACAAATTTGCTTCACAAACAACTCATCAAAAAGGAGGTAATACTATGGGTTATACTAACAGTTCACTTGTAGATTGCGTGGTAAAAAGTCCTAATCATAGTGGTCAGCGTACACATGCAATCGATAGAATCACACCTCACTGCGTTGTCGGTCAACTGTCTGCTGAGTCTATAGGAGGTTGCTTTACAAGCTCTTCAAGGCAGGCAAGTTGTAACTATGGCATTGGTAAAGATGGTCGCGTTGTACTTTGCGTAGATGAAGCAAATCGTAGCTGGTGTTCATCTAGCAACGCAAACGACCAGAGAGCTATTACTATCGAATGTGCTAGTGGTATGCAGGAACCGTATGAAATGAACAACGCAGTATATGAAAAGCTTATTAAGCTTTGTGCTGATATCTGTCGTAGAAATGGTAAGAACAAAGTTGTATGGATGGGAAGCAAATCCGCATCTCTCTCATACGAACCAAAGAGTAATGAGATGGTACTGACAGCGCATCGCTTCTTTGCGAATAAGAGTTGCCCTGGCGACTGGCTCTATTCAAGATATGGAGATTTGGCTAATAGAATCAATGCTTTACTTGGTTCTGCGTCTAGTACTCCTAGTACAGGCGGTAATAGCACACCTGCTAAAACAAATACTTCATTTCCAAATACTCCGTTCACGGTGAATGTTATCGTAACAGATTTGAATATTAGAACATCACCATCAATGAGTGGCAAGGTTGTTGGACAGACTGGCAAAGGCGTGTTCACAATCACAGCCGTGAGCAACGGATGGGGTAAATTGAAATCTGGCGCGGGCTGGATTTATCTTGAAAACGCGTCTTATTGCACCATTGGTTCTACATCTGCTGGATCGTCAAAACCAGCAGTAAAATCAAACGTTCCGTACAAGGTTCGCATTGATGCAAATGACCTTAGAATTCGTAAAGGTGCTGGCACTAATTATCCTACTACTGGTGCATATACCGGAAAGGGAACTTTCACTATTGTAGAGGAAAAAGCAGGAGCTGGCTCAAAAAAGGGCTGGGGAAAATTGAAATCCGGAGCCGGATGGGTTTCTCTTGATTACTGCGTAAAACTGTAATCTATGTATGGGCGGTATTATCCGCCCTGCATATTTCCGGTATGTAACTTATTGGAGGGAAATATGGAAAAATTACTTATAAACTATTCTCCCACAGACATTATTATGTACACAGTGATTCTGTGTCTTGCGGTTAAGGGAGTTGTGTCTTTCATTGATTGGGCTTGTGATCGTGCTCGTAAAGTCTATGACAAAGACCATGATGAGCGCGAAGAGATTGACTCAATTAAAGAAGATGTATCTGAATTAAAAGACGCAAAGGCTGATACCAAAGAATGCATTGATAAAATCAATGAAAGTATCGCCATGCTGATTGAATCAGATAAGGAAGATATTAAGTCATACGTGACGGAGCGCCATCATCATTTTGTGTACGAACAGGGATGGATTGACGACTATTCGTTGGAATGCTTAGAGCGTAAATTTGTGATTTATCGCCATGAACATGGAAATTCGTTCGTAGAAGGATTGATGGATGAAATCCGAGCATTGCCAAAACAACCGCCAGAGCAGTATAAGCACAAATTTGATGGTACTGCTACATATGTGCGAAATGCAAAAGCAAAAACAAAGCATTAAATAGGAGGTGCTTGAGAATGTATAGAATTATGATTGCTCAGGCTAAACGGGATAATTATGAAACGCTGTATAAATATTTAACAACAAATATTGACGGTGAGGTTATCCCACTTGAACTCGGTTCCAAAGAAGCTTTGGATAAAAGAGTTGAAAAGATGCTCAATGAAGAAGGGTATGCTAAGAGTGACTTTATTATTGTGAGAGTCGTGGACTACACGATTGACGCTACCGCATACACTAATACAGATGCATCTGTCGATACTTCAGAAATCGATATGACACTGTTGAGAGCAGAAAAATAATATGTAAAATTGTGAGTGTGTATATAAATATAGGCAGATTGGTAAATCAAAACCAGTCTGCCTTCTTTTTCTGCATAAACAAAGGCGGTCAAACGACCGCCATGTAATGTATATGTGTAAATTGATACTGTACCCTATCATTTTGCGTAAACTTCGCTGAAGATAATTGAATTATATTTTACTCAATTTCCTACGCAACTTTGACGCAAAACCATATGATATTTTGTAATAAAATACGATACTTTATGATAGTTACTCAAACCACATATTAGATACAAGCCTTCTACAAGTCGTTGAATTTCAAGTAATTATAAGGCTTATATGATTTACTTTGCTGACGTACTTACATTCCCATCTGTGCTGCAACTTCAGCTGCGAAGTCTTCATTCTTCTTCTCAAGACCTTCTCCTGTCTCAAAACGAACAAACTTCTTAACTGTCATGTTAGCTCCGTTCTCTTTAGCTACCTTCTCTACGTATTTAGCTACTGTAAGGTCGCTGTCCTGAACGTATACCTGATCTAACAGGCAGATTTCTTTCATCTCTTTGTTGAGACGTCCGATAATCATCTTTTCGATAATATTATCCGGTTTGTTTGGATTCTCCTGTTTAGCCTGAGCAAGAAGAATCTCTTTTTCATGCTCTAAGAAAGAAGCATCTACTTCATCACGTGAAGTATATTTTGGAGACATAGCTGCAACCTGCATAGCTACGTTCTTCAGACATGATCTGATCTCATCGTTAACAACATCTGTCTCAGCTTCTACAAGAACACCGATACGTCCGCCGCCGTGGATGTAAGATACTACACAACCATCAGTAACAACTTTCTCAAATCTTCTGATGCTGAGTTTTTCTCCGATTATAGAGATTTTCTCATTTAATGCATCCTGTACTGTCTTAGAAGCGTCTTCATTCCAAGCTTCAGCCATGAATCCATCCATATCTGCAGAATCAGAAGCGATTGCCTGATTAACAACTGCTTTAACGAATCCCTGGAATTCAGCATTCTTAGCAACGAAGTCTGTCTCTGAGTTAACTTCTACGATAGCTGCTGTCTTGTCATCCTTAACATCAGCCATAACAATACCTTCTGCTGCGATACGTCCGGCTTTTTTAACAGCCTTAGCTTCTCCGTTCTTTCTTAAGAACTCGATAGCTGCATCCATATCACCATTTGTCTCATTAAGAGCTTTCTTGCAGTCCATCATTCCTGCACCGGTCATTTCTCTTAATTCTTTTACCATCTTAGCTGTAACTGCCATGATCTTATCCTCCAATTATGTTTTTTAAGAATCTTATTCTTCTACTGCTTCTTCAGCTTCTTCAACATACTCTTCTTCGCCTGCAACACCCTGGTTAGCTTCTACTACAGCATCAGCCATCTTAGAAACGATCAGTTTTACAGCACGAATAGCATCGTCATTTCCAGGAATTACATAATCAAGTTCCTCTGGATCACAGTTAGTATCAGCGATACCGATAAGTGGAATTCCAAGAGTGTGTGCTTCCTGAACACAGATTCTTTCCTTCTTAGGATCTACGATAAAAATAGCATCTGGAAGTGTCTTCATGTCTTTGATTCCGCCAAGGTTCTTCTCAAGTTTATCCCATTCTTTCTTTAACTGGATAACTTCTTTCTTAGGCAGTACATCAAATGTTCCGTCTTCTGACATTCTTTCGATATCTTTCAGACGAGCGATTCTGCTCTTGATTGTCTTGAAGTTTGTAAGCATTCCTCCAAGCCATCTTTCATTTACATAGTACATTCCGCAACGTTCAGCTTCTACTTTGATAGCATCCTGAGCCTGCTTCTTAGTACCTACAAAAAGGATTGTTCCACCTTCTGCTGCGATATCAGCTACTGCCTGGTAAGCTTCATCTACTTTACCTACAGATTTCTGAAGGTCAATGATATAGATACCATTTCTCTCTGTGTAGATATAAGGAGCCATCTTAGGGTTCCATCTTCTTGTCTGATGTCCAAAGTGAACACCTGCTTCTAAAAGTTGCTTCATTGAAATAACGCTCATGTTTCTTTCCTCCATTGGTTTTTTACTTCCGCATATGTTGTTATACGTCCCCGAAACCGTCCTGTTACCAGGCTTTGGCACCATCGGGACAAGCCTATGCGTGATTTTTTGCGACTTTTTAATATTACCATAAAGGTTGTCTGTTTGCAAGGATTTTCATTTTATTTTTCTGCAAACTTTAGCATAAAAAATAAAAAACCGAAGCCAGTTCCCTGATTCCGGTTTTTTATTTTATTTACTTTTCATTATCTACGCACATAGATCATACCAGACTGTACCGGTCCGACTTTTACAACATCTCCTGTGTGCGGAGCATGAATCATCTGACCATTTCCGATATAAATACCACAATGTGTTGCTGTTGTTACAACATCACCAGGCTGCGGGTTACTTACTCTTGTCCATCCCATGAATGTAAGTGTTGTTCCGAGACGGCTATAGCTTCCTGTCAGACAATAGCTTACAAATCCGGAACAGTCGAAACTGTTTGGTCCGCATGCACCCCATACATAAGGTTTTCCAAGCTGGCTGTATGCTCTGCTTACGATTGAACCTCCGTTTGCATTCGTTCCACTCGTTGTAGTACTGCTGCTTGAATTGGATGGCTTTGTCGCAACAGATGCACTTGAGCTGCTTGTTGTATTATTTCTGTTGCTTGTAGCTGTTGAACTGCTTGTTGTGTTATTTCTGTTGCTTGTTGTATTGTTTCTATTCGATGTTGAAGCTGCATTATTATTGCTTGCTGCTGCCTGCTGTCTTTCCGCTTCTTTTGCTGCTTTTTCCGCGGCCTCTCTTGCTGCTCTTTCTGCTGCTTCTCTGGCTGCTGCTTCTGCTGCTGCCTGAATCTCTGAATCCAGATTAGCAACTTCTGCTGATTTAGAAGTAATCAGGTTATTCAGGTTATCACCCTGTTTTTCATATTCCACCTGTTTACTTTCCAATTCTTTCTGGTCTTTTTCAAGACTGTCTTTCAGATCGGAAATCTGCTGTTTTGTCTCTACATATTCCTGCAATTGTTTTCTGTCGTAGCTATGTACATTCTGAACATATTCTGCTTTGCTGAGAAGATCTGTAAAGTCTTCTGATGTAACCAGTGTCTCAAATGCTGAATCATTACCGGCTTCATACATATATTTGATACGCTTCTTCATTGCTGCATACTGTTCTTTTTCTTTTTCCTGCGCAACTTCCAAATCGCCCTGTGCTTTTGTAATGTCCTCACCGGTCTGAATCAATTCACTTTCCAGTGTATTGACTTTTCCCATTAATGTTGTCAGCTGCGACTGCAAGGAACTTACTTCACTCTGCTTTGCAGCTTTTTCCTTCTTCAAATCATCGACAGACGGTGCCGCCAAAACAGGTGTTACAATCATTGAACTTGTCACCACTGCTGTGATCAATCTGATTCCGTGTTTATTCATACTCACTCTTCTTTCTTTTTGTTTTAATTATTGCTTCCCCTCAGGCGCAAGATTATTCTTTCTTCCGCATCTGATTGCTATTATAGCTCAACATAGAGCAAATTGCAACATTTTTTAATACTTTTATAACAATTACAGGCCGGAATATATGATTCCGACCTGTTCTTTCCTATTATAATTCAGCTTTTTATTTTATGCAAGGAAATTTTTCGCCCATCCTTTTGCTGTACTTTTTCACTACTGGACATACATATTCGTATATCCCATCAAACTGATATCTACAGCTTTTGCAGCCTCGCGCCCTTCACGGATTGCCCACACAACCAGTGACTGTCCTCTGTGCATATCGCCTGCTGTGAAGACATTTTTAACGTTTGTACTATATGCTCCGGCTGCAGTCTTAACATTTGTGCGTTCATTTACTTCTACGCCAAATGCTTTGGTCACATAATCCTGACTTCCCAGGAATCCTGCTGCGATCAATACCAGATCTACATCCACCGTGTATTCACTTCCGGCCACCTCTGCCATCATCATACGGCCTGTCTTTTCATCTTTTTTCGACTCTAATTTCACCAGAACTGCCTTGCAGACTTTACCGTTTTTGTCTTTTTTGAATTCTTTGACGGTTGTCTGGTATACACGTGGATCATGTCCAAATACGGCAGCGGCTTCCTGCTGACCGTAATCTGTCTTGCAGACTCTCGGCCACTCCGGCCAAGGATTCATCTCTGTACGTTCATCCGGAGCTTTCGGCATCATCTCAAGCTGCAGTACACTCTTGGCACCATGTCTCATCGATGTTCCCACACAGTCATTTCCTGTATCTCCTCCACCAATGACCATAACATTTTTTCCTTTTGCGGAAATGTATGTGCCTTCCTTCAGACTCAGGTCATAGGTTCCATCTGCATTCTGTTTTGCATTTTTCCAGAGTGCTTTTGTTGTTGATTTTAAGAAATCTACTGCGAAATAGATGCCTTCGGCTTCTCTTCCTGGTACTTTAATATCTCTTGGATTTGATGCACCGCAGCAAAGTACTATACGGTCAAATTCTTTTAATAATGTAGCTGCTTTCTTATCTTTTCCGATATTACATCCTGTCACAAACTGAACCCCTTCTTCTTCCATGATTGCAATCTTGCGATCAATGAACTGCTTTTCCAGTTTCATATTCGGGATACCATATCGGAGGAGTCCACCGATTTTATCTTCTCTTTCAAAGACAGTCACACTGTGTCCTCTTCTGTTCAGCATATCAGCAGTTGCAAGTCCCGACGGACCGGAACCTACAACTGCAACCTTCTTACCAGTTCTTACCTTTACCGGTTTTGCTGCTGCATAACCTTTTTTGTATGCATTTTCAATAATGCTATATTCATTCGCCTTACTTGAAACTGCATCTCCGTTCAGTCCGCATGTACATGCAGCCTCACAGAGTGCCGGACATACCCTTGATGTAAATTCCGGAAAGTTGTTCGTCTTTTTCAGTCTGTAATATGCTTCTTCCCAGTTTTCCTGAAAGATCAGATCATTCCATTCCGGTACCAGGTTGTGAAGAGGGCATCCGCTTGCCATTCCCATCAGCATCTGACCGGACTGGCAGAACGGCACGCCACATGCCATACATCTGGCTCCCTGCAGCTCCTGTTCTTCTTTTGACAGAGGTGTATGAAACTCTTTAAAATGCTTAATTCGCTCTTTTGGATCTTCAGCCATCTTATCCTGCCTGTCATAATCCATAAATCCTGTTGCTTTTCCCACTGTTCTTACCCCCTATCTTCCTTCTTTGATCGCATAAAATGCTTCTGTCTTTGCCTGTTCACTGCTCATGCCCTGTTCTTCCATCTGAAGGATGGTTGTCAGCATACGTTCATAATCAATCGGAATAATCTTCTTGAATTTCGGAAGATATTCAGTGAAGTTATCCAGAATCTTCTTACCAAGTTCCGAATTGGTATTGGCAACATGTTCTTCGATCATGCTCTTTAATTCTCCGACATCGATCTTGGTTGTCACATGTTCAATATGAACCATCTCTTTATTGACTCTTGTATAAAGATCATTTTCCATATCCAGTACATAAGCAACTCCACCGCTCATACCGGCTGCGAAGTTCTTACCTGTTCCGCCAAGGACTGCTACGCGTCCGCCTGTCATATATTCACATCCGTGATCTCCTACACCTTCTACAACTGCTGTCGCACCGGAATTACGTACTGCAAAACGTTCTCCCGCCACGCCATTGATGAATACTTTACCGCTAGTTGCCCCGTAGAGTGCCACGTTACCGATGATAATGTTTTCTTCCGCTTTATAGCGTATTCCTTTTGGTGGATATACTACAAGTTTTCCGCCGGAAAGTCCCTTTCCAAAATAGTCATTACTGTCACCGGTCAGTTCCAGTGTCAGTCCTTTCGGAATAAATGCGCCGAAGGACTGTCCGCCGGCACCCTTACAATGTACCACATAGCTGTCTTCGTCCAAACCTTCCGGATATCTTCTCGTAATCTCCGAACCAAAGATTGTACCAAATGTACGGTTCGTATTTGTCACATCTATTTCAATGCTTCTCTTCTGTTTCTTCTCTACCGCCGGGAGCAATTCTCTGACCAGAACTTTTTCATCCAGAGTTTTCTCCAATTCAAAGTCGAAGACTTTCTTCGGATTGAATGTCATCGGTGTCTTTGTGCCTTCATATGGATTATCGAGAATCTGTTCCAGATTCAGTGTGGCTGCACGTTCTGAAGTTGCCACTTCCTTTACTTTTAAAAGATCTGTTCTTCCAACCAGTTCATCCAGTGTACGGACACCGAATCTTGCCATATATTCTCGCAGTTCTTCTGCAATAAAACGCATAAAGTTCACGACATATTCCGGTTTTCCACGGAAACGTTTTCTCAGTTCCGGATTCTGCGTTGCCACACCGACCGGGCAGGTATCCAGATTACATACACGCATCATTACGCACCCCATCGTTACCAGCGGTGCAGTTGCAAATCCGAATTCTTCTGCTCCAAGGATCGCTGCGATCGCCACATCACGACCACTCATTAGCTTACCGTCTGTCTCGATACGGACTCTTTCTCTTAAGCCATTCTGAATCAGTGTCTGATGCGTCTCTGCAAGTCCCAGTTCCCATGGAAGTCCTGCATTATGGATGGAACTTCTTGGTGCTGCCCCGGTTCCTCCGTCATATCCGGAAATCAATATCAGGCCTGCTCCCGCTTTGGCTACACCGGCTGCAACTGTACCGACACCGGCTTCTGATACCAGTTTTACTGTAATTCTCGCATCTTTGTTCGCATTTTTACAATCGTAAATGAGTTGCGCAAGATCCTCGATCGAATAGATATCATGATGCGGCGGTGGTGAGATCAGGCTGACCCCAGGTGTAGAATGACGTGTCTTTGCAATCCACGGATATACTTTTCCACCAGGCAAATGTCCGCCCTCTCCCGGTTTTGCCCCCTGCGCCATCTTGATCTGTATTTCCTGTGCACTTACCAGGTATCTGGATGTAACGCCAAATCGTCCGGAAGCTACCTGTTTGATCGCAGAGCATCTGTTCGTATCCAGACGTTCAATCTCCTCTCCACCTTCACCACTGTTGGATTTACCATGCAACTGGTTCATCGCAATTGCCAGTGTCTCATGCGCTTCTTTCGAGATAGAACCATAAGACATTGCTCCTGTCTTGAATCGTTTTACAATCTCGTCGACGCTTTCTACTTCTTCGATTGGAATGCCTTTCTTTGGATAGTTGAATTCTAACTGTCCACGCAGGTTGATGTGTTCTCCTTCCGCATTGACCAGCTCTGTATACTGTTTGAACATACCATAGTCACCGCGTCTGGTAGATTCCTGCAGCATATGGATCGTCTGTGGATTATAAAGATGTCTCTCTCCGCCGCTTTTTAGTTTGTGCTGCCCTACACTGTTCAGTGTCATATCCACTTCCAGTCCAAGCGGATCAAATGCCTGTGAATGACGCGCAATATAATCTGCTGCAATCTCTTCAATTCCGATTCCGCCAATTCTGCTGACAGTATCTGTAAAATATTTATCAATGAATTCCTGTTTTAATCCGATTGCTTCAAATATCTTTGCTCCCTGATAAGACTGGATTGTGGAGATACCCATCTTTGATGCAATCTTTACAATTCCGCTAAGTACCGCATTGTTATAATCATCTACTGCTGCATAATAGTCTTTCTGAAGCATATCTGTACCGATCAGCTGTTTGATGGATTCGTGTGCAAGATACGGGTTGATCGCACATGCACCATAACCGATCAGTGTTGCGAAGTGATGTACCTCTCTTGGTTCTCCGGTCTCCAGAACGATTCCTACAGAAGTACGTTTCTTTGTGCGCACCAGATGCTGCTGCAGTCCGGAAAGCACCAGGAGCGAAGGCATTGCCACGTGATATTCATCTACACCTCTATCTGAGAGGATCAGAATGTTGGCTCCTTCACGGATAGCTCTGTCAACTTCAATAAACAGATAATCAATTGCCTTTTCAAGGCTCGAATTCTTGTAATAGATGGTCGGAATCTCCGCAACCTTGAATCCATCTTCTTTCATATTTTTAATTTTCAGAAGATCTGTCTCTGTAAGGATTGGATTGTTAACCTTTAACATCTTACAGTTCTCTGCTTTTTCTTCCAGAAGGTTTCCATCTTCACCAATATAAACCGTTGTAGATGTAACGACCTTCTCACGGATTGCATCGATTGGAGGGTTGGTTACCTGTGCAAAACGTTGTTTGAAATATCCAAACAGGTTCTGATGCATGTCAGATAATACCGCAAGCGGCGCATCAATACCCATGGCTGCTGTTCCTTCGGCACCATTCTTCGCCATGTTCAGGATAGAAGTCTTTACTTCTTCATATGAATAGCCGAATGCTTTCTGAAGTCTTCTGCATTCTTCTGCTGTATAAGCTGGAACCTTCTGATTCGGGATCTTCAGATCCTTTAATTCGATCAGATTGTTATCCAGCCACTCACCATAAGGCTGTCTGCTTGCATAAGTTTCTTTTAATTCTTCGTCATCAATGACTTTTCCTTTTTTGATATCTACCAGAAGCATCTTTCCCGGATGCAAACGTTCTTTCACTACAATCTTCTCCGGTGGAATATCCAGTACACCAACTTCCGAAGAAAGGATCAGCATATCATCATCCGTGATATAATACCTCGATGGACGCAGGCCATTTCTGTCAAGCACGGCTCCCATGCAGTCACCATCACTGAACAGGATAGACGCCGGACCATCCCATGGTTCCATCATAGTTGCATAATACTGATAGAAATCTTTCTTTTTCTGGGAAAGGTTTCTGTTATTTGCCCACGGTTCCGGAATTGCGATCATAACTGCCAGTGGAAGATCCATACCACTCATAACCATGAATTCAATTGCATTATCCAGCATTGCCGAATCAGAACCGCTACTGTTGATTGCAGGAAGCACTTCATGAAGTTTTCCTTTCATACACTCGGATTCCATATTTTCTTCTCTGGCACGCATCTTATCCGTATTGCCGCGGATCGTGTTGATCTCGCCATTATGCACAATAAAACGGTTCGGATGTGCTCTCTCCCAGCTTGGATTCGTGTTCGTACTGAATCTGGAGTGAACCAGTGCGATTGCGGAATCATAATCTGGATCCTGCAGATCAGGGAAGAACAGTCTGAGCTGATCTACCAGAAACATTCCTTTATAAGCGATGGTACGGCTGGAAAGCGATGCCACATATGTATCATCTGCACTCTGCTCAAATACGCGCCTTACAATATACAGTTTACGGTCAAAGTCAACCCCCTGCTCTACCTTCTTAGGTCTTTCAATAAATCCCTGCATAATACATGGCATACATTCGACCGCTCTGCTTCCAAGTACGTCTGCCTTCACCGGAACTTCTCTCCATCCAAGGAAATTCATTCCTTCTTTTTTGACGATCACTTCGAATATCTTCTTTGCCTGATTTCTCTTTAATTCGTCCTGTGGAAAGAAGAACATTCCCACTCCGTAATCTCTTTCAGAACGTAAAAAGATGCCGAGAGGTTTACAGACTTTAGAGAAGAATCTGTGAGAAACTTGTAATAAGATTCCAACTCCATCACCTGTCTTACCTTCGGCATCCTTGCCAGCTCTATGTTCAAGATTTTCAACGATTTTCAATGCATTTGCCACTGTATCGTGACTTTTCTGTCCTTTGATATTAACGATCGCACCGATTCCACAGTTATCATGTTCAAATTCGGAACGATACAGTCCACGTTGCTGGACTACATTTCCTTCTTTCATACATCTGTTCCTTTCTTTTGTTTTTTCCTACTATATCACAAGGCTTTACTGTTGTAAAGATAAAAATTATTTTGAGTTGTCAGATTATTCGACTTTTTACATTTCAGCTTAAAAAGAATCTGACAACTTACATTGTCAGATTCTCGTTTTCTTTCTTCTTTATTGGTTTTTCTTCAATGCGCTGGATTATAACAAACATTGTTGATGCAACTGCTGCACAAACAACTGTAATTATACCGATCCGGATATTATCTTTCAGCATCCAGTTATAGAGTCCATATCTGGTAGCCAGCACAGATAACAGATTCATTGACATATGTGCTGCCACCGGTGCTTTCAATGAACCATATTTTTCATACACATATGCCAGCATCATCCCCAGGGCAAATCCATAGAGCATCTGCACCAAATTCACATGCAATATGCCAAATACGACGGATGAATAGACCATCGCATACACAAATGAGCTTTCCCTTTCCATTCTTCTGAAGAACAATCCTCTGAATACATATTCTTCACAGATAGGTACCAGCACTGCCAGACACACGATCTGTATTGCAAGCGGTGCCGAATACATCGCATTCATAGTTGCCTTATAATTTGCATCTATCGCTGACAGATTTCCAATGATGATCAGATTATTCAGCCCCAAACTCATGGCAAGTGCCATAATGATCACTGCCGGATATTGCCACAACGGCGCTTTCTTATCCTGTATGATACCGGCTGTCTTCTCTTTCTTTCTGTCCCCGTGATACATAAGTGCCATAACAGGGATTGTAACAAGTGCCGACAGACCTTCTACCCATGTCGTATAGTCGATATACTTATTCAACATCTTTTCATAAAAGGCCATCAGCTTATTCTGATCAGACATCAACGCCTCTAATGCTGCCTGCGTCTGATAGTGTGTCTTCATATATGCCATCATCATGGCTGCCATGACTGCCATACCTACGCCGATTCCGATCCCCCATTTGATCAGGAGCGGTCCCCACATCTTCCAGAAACGTTTTCCCGGTGTCTCAACTGGTTTTCTCTCCTGTTCCTGGTGATAATGGTATCCCGGCTGGTCGTGTCCGTTCTGCCATTCTTCCATAGTTATCCTCACTTTCATCTGTTGCTTCGTATCATATACTGTTCTATTCTACTTCTACGTGAGGAAAGTTGCAATTAAAAAAATATAAACTTTTTTACAATTTGATCTTTACGACATCGACATCCAGATTCCATAAAAACTTATCCAGATCTTTGAACGATATGAATACTGTTGCTGTATTTTCCAACGGATGGATTCCCATACTTTTACATCTGCTTAAATTTTTATCGATGAAAAATTCTACCGCATGCTCGGTATCATTCATCAGCGCAAACGGAGTTACGCTCCCCTGCTTTACGCCAAGATATTTCTCCAGGCGTTCTTCGGATGCAAAGCTTAGATTCCCTGCTCCAAGCTGTCTTCCGAGCGTCTTTAAGTCTACTTTTGTCTTCTCATCTGCTGTGATCAGGAAGTGTCTCTTTCCTTTGGAATCTCTCAGGAATAAGTTCTTGCATAAAGTTCCTTTTTCCGGGAGTCCCAGCCGGTCCATATCCTCCATCGTATGTACGGGTTCATGCTCTACCACCTCGTACTTAATTCCCATCTTGTTTAACGCATCATATACACGCTGTTTCTGGTCTTCCATGCTGTTTCTCCTTTCTAATTCGGGTAATGTACTACGATATTCGCAGTCACCGTTCCCTTTCCTGTGTTCTTATACACGTAATCATCAAAAGCATTATACGAAGCCGCATCGCCGGCTCTCAATACATATTCCTGGTCTTTAAAAATCAATGTCAGTTCACCGGAATACACGGTAATGAATTCTCTCGTACCATTCATCTGACGATTCGCCTGCATCATTCCGTTCTCATCAAATTCCAGGTCAAAGATTTCAAAATCCTGTCCCTCCCGGAAACTGAAGATCGGATAAAGACGGTATCTTCCATCATCCCCCTCCAAAGGTTCTACTTCTTTCTTCCCGGTTTCAAAGAATGGCTGTGGTTTGTCTGCGGTAAATGCAGTAACCGGTACCTTTAATCCCAATGCCAGTTTATACACTGTTGATATCGTAGGATTGACTTCTCCTCTTTCCAGCTGGCTCAACATACTTTTGCTGATTGTGGTAAGGGATGACACTTGTTCCAGACTCAGTCCTTTTCCTTTCCTGATATCTTTCAGATTCTCTGCGATCAACTCATTCAAATGATCCAATTCATGCCCCTCCCTTTTTCAAAATTCCTGTATATAGAATTTTTATCTATTATATTGCATACGTTTTCAAAAGTAAAGGATTTCTTCTACAGCTGCTTCATAGCGGTCCAGTTTCTCTGCCTTCCGGATCTTTTTTAACTGTTTTTCTTTATCCGGGAACAAAGTTCCAAGATAACACCAGAGTTCTTTCATCTTGAACAACACATTCTTATCCCCACTGCTTACCTCCTGGTAATCCTGAAAAATCTGGTCATGGAATGCCCTTAATTTTTTCACATCAATTCTCCCGCCACCGGATTCGATAATATCTGTCAGTTCCGGATTCCTCAGGATTCCTCGCCCCAGCATAACACAGGATATCTCCGGAAACCGTTTTTTTAACCTTTCCATATCCTCAACTGTAAAGATATCGCCGTTATAACACAATGGATGCCTGCATTCTTTCACTGCGTCCGCAAATGCATCCAGATCTGGATGGCCTTTATAAAACTGCTGCTGCACCCTGGGATGCACGATCAGTTCTTCCACCGGATATTTATTATAAATATCCAGAAGCTTTCCCCACTCATCGGCGTCATATTTTCCGATTCTTGTCTTAATAGAGATCTTTACATCCGCTTTCGCATAGATCTCATCCAGGAACCGTTCCAACTTCTCTGTATAAATCAGGAATCCGGATCCCCGCCCTTTCGATACTACGGTCTTCGACGGGCATCCAAGATTCAGGTTCACCTCGTCATATCCATACATTTTTAACTTTTCTACTGTATCCCAAAAACCTTTTGCATCATTTGCCAGGATCTGTGGCACCAGATACATGTCCGGATTATGTTCCGGCAAAATATCATTCTTCTCCCGTGTATTAAAATCCTTTTTGGTATGCGGCACCAAAAACGGTGTGAAATATTTCTCCATCGGACGGTAATGTGTGTGATATGCCCTCCGGTATATGTAAGTTGTGATTCCTTCTAATGGCGCAAGATAGTACTTCACCTTTATGTCCTCCTGATTGTCTTCCTATTATTGCTCTGTCCGATCTCACAGACCGTCAACACGCAGTCTTTCACCCGGAATTTGATCTCGTATCCGGCATATTCCATTCCATACACCCTGTCCGGGTCATTCTGATAAGATGGTCTCGGATCACCGGCAAGAATCTGCCTCACACATTCCCTGTGCTCCTCCGGCAGTTTTGACAGATAGATTTCCGGAATCTCTACCTCTAATGCATAATTCTTTACCACATCAGCGAATCCGCCTCTGGCATCCGGTACACAATCCGCATATGGAAGATATGGTTTGATATCGAAGATTGGTGTTCCATCCATCAGATCTGCCCCTTCCACTTCAATAACCATTCCTTTTTCCGGATGCTTTTTAATTCCGGTCAGCTTCACACAGGATAATCCGATCGGATTCGGACGGAACGGTGATCTGGTTGCAAACACACCGCACCGTTTATTCCCCCCAAGCCGCGGCGGACGCACGGTCGGACTCCAGCCTGTTCTGACAGCCTCTGAAAACTCCCAGATCAGCCACAGATGTGAACATTCTTCGAGTCCTTTTAGTGCCTCTTCTTTGCGGTATTCCGGTTCGAATACTATAGTTCCTTTCGTATTCACAAGTCCCGACTGTCTCGGAATCCCGAATTTTGTCGGAAAGTCTGTTTGGATTTTTGCTATATATTTCAGTGCTTTCAAATATGTTCGCTCCTTGTTTCCCCCAGATACTCTTTTAATCTGGCAATTTCATCTTTGTGTCCGGCATCATCAAGCGGTGTCTCCAGATAGAATGGAAGATCTTTTAGCTTTGGATGACGCATCACATTCAGAAGAGCTTCCAGTCCGATCTCTCCACCTCCGATCACTGCATGACGGTCCTTTCTGGAATCAAACGGCATCATACTGTCATTTAGATGGACAGCTCTTAAAAGCGGCAGTCCCAGTATCCGGTCAAATTCTTCCAGCACTCCATCCAAATTATGAACAATATCATATCCCGCCGCAAACACATGACAGGTATCCAGACAGATTCCGATCCTTTCCGGATGCTGCACACCGTCCCAGATCTCTTTCAGCTGTTCAAACCGGTAACCGATCTCTGTACCCTTTCCACTCATCGTTTCCAGTAAAACCGTAATGTTCTCCGAACCTGTAATTGCCTGATCCAGTCCACGGATGATATTGGCAATTCCTGCTTCTTCTCCAATCCCGGTATGACTGCCCGGATGGAATACCAGATTTTCTATCTGCAATTCATCCATACGTCTGATATCTTCCCGTATCACCGTACAGGCAAATTCATACGTTTTTTCTGTTGCACTCGCCAGATTCATCGTATACGGTGCATGTGCGAGAACCGGACCGAATGCATGATCTTTCCGTATCTTCTGGAATCTTTCTATTTCTTCCGGCAGATACGTTTTATAACTTGATCCTCTTGGATTCCTGCTGAATATCTGCATGGTATCAGCATTCATCTTTACTACGTTTTCCGCAGTTTTTGCAAGTCCTCCTGCGATGGACATGTGTGTTCCAATTGTATACATCATTTTCCTCCATAGAATCATCTTAAAACTCTGATGCTCATTATAACATGCTTTCTATTTCAGCAAAAGAATCTCTTTTTCCGGCAGTTTCAAATAATCCGGAATTCCTTTTTCTTCCAGTTCTGCCCAGAGGGTTTTCTGTACATACCAGCAGATATCGTCGCTTTCTTCCGTCTCTCCTTTTAAGAAATATTTCCATTCGAATGGAAATTCTGCCTTTCCTTTTACCTTAACCGGAATACAGTTGTCTTCTCTTTCTCCCCATACCGGAATGAACTCGTGGGCGCGGAGCCCGATATGGGTGATATCCACATCTATCATCTGTTTCAGATGAAGACAGGTTCCCCAGTCCGGAATCCTGACATGATGTGCATCCAGACGTTCTGCCGGAACGATATTCTTACACCCGGTAAGTCTTGCAGCTTCTACCTTCTTTGGATGGTCAAATATCTCCTTCGTATCACCATAACAGATCTGCTTCCCGTCATCGATAACAAGAAGTTCTTCGCTGAACCGGTAGATTTCATCCCTGCTGTGGGACACCAGGATCACCGTCCCGTCATAATCACTCAAAAGTTCCATCATCTCCTGCTGCAGACGGTCTTTCAAGAAGACATCCAGTGCCGAAAACGGTTCATCAAGAAGGATGACGGACGGCTCATATGCCATAATCCTCGCCAGTGCAACTCTCTGCTGCTGACCACCGGAAAGCTCTCTCGGAAGTCTTTTTTCCAGCCCCTCCAGGCGGAAATGCCGTATCATCTTCTCTACCTGTTCCTGCTTCTTCTTTTTATCACCGGAAAGTCCGGCTCCTACATTCTGTGCCACGGTCATTGCAGGGAATAATGCATAGTTCTGGAACATATAACCGACATTTCTTTTCTGTGGTTTTAAACACGTTCCGGAATCGGAATCATACAGGATATGCTCTCCGATCCGGATATAGCCCTTGTCCGGATGTTCAATTCCCGCAATGCTTTTCAAAGTCAGACTCTTGCCGCTTCCGGAAGCCCCAAGGATTCCGATTCTCTTCTTCTTGGATTTCCAGTAGACATCCAGTTCATATTCTCCAAGCTTCTTATGTATCTTTACTTCCATCGACATCTGTCTTTCCTCCTACCATCTCCGGATATTCTTCATATTCCGGCCTGTCACCAGATTCATGAGGAATATCAGCACAAATGCAACCAGCATAATGATCACAACCCAGATTCCGGCTGTCATGTAATCACCATCCTGGATAACCATTGCAATCCTCTGGGAAATGGTTCCCGTCTTTCCCGGAATATTGCCTGCAAGCATGGACGTTGCACCGTATTCTCCCAGTGCTCTTGCGAATGTCAGGATCGTTCCTGCCACAAGGCCCGGTCCTGCCGAAGGAACCGCAACCTTCCAGAATATCTTATATTCCGGCATACCAAGTGTCCTTGCCGCATGGATCAGATTTACATCAATCTGTTCGAATGCCGCTCTTGCATTTCTATACATCAGCGGAAATGCGATCACCGTTGCTGCGATGATACAGCCTGCCCAAGTCTGTACAACCTTGATATCAAACTCCTCATACAGCAGAATTCCAAACGGACGTCTTCTGCTGAACAGAAGAAGCAGGAAGAATCCTGCTGCCGTTGGCGGCAGTACCATCGGCAGTGTCAGGATTCCATCTGCAATTGCTTTCACTTTCGGACCTGCCTTGATCACTTTTCTCGCAGCAAACAGACCAAGGAAAAATGAGAATATCGTTGCAACGATTCCTGTCTTCAATGATACATACAACGGACTGTAGTCCAGTCCCTTTAATATCTCTATCACTGCATCCATGTATTTTCCTCCTCGTATTTCATCTATTGCATCTATTACATACTTTATCTGTAATATACTTTGATAAACAGAAAACATGCAGCCGTAACCGTCTGCATATTTTCTGTGTTTGTACTCCTATAGATTTTCTTATCTTTCTACATCTGTATCAAAGTAGTATGCATCAAAGACTTTCTTGGCCGTATCAGATAATACAAATTTGTAGAAGTCTTTTGCTGCTGCAGTCTGTGTCTTATCTGCCTCATCATTCTGTACCTGGCAGATCGGATAGATAACATCACCTGTCAGATCATAGCTTACTGTCTGAAGGATATCGAGTTTGTCTTCATATCCGTAAGTATCTGAATAGTATGTTGTTCCCACTTCGCAGGATCCTTCTGCTACTGCTGTAAGTACTTTACTTACATTGTCTTCCTCACTGATCTCAACTCCACCGAGTGCCTGTGATACCTGTGCTGTTGTAATGGCATCTACTTCCCCGTCTGTTTTTAATGTCCCGAGATTTACAAGTGCCTGCCTTGTATACTTTCCGACCGGAACGCTTCCTCCTGCAAGTGCAATACTTTTGGCATCTTTCAAATTCTCAAGCCCTGTCACCTTTGTTCCGCTGTCCTTTAGAGATATAACTACTACCTGGTTGTTCAGGACGTTTGCTCTTGTTCCGTCTACTACCAGTCCGTCTGCTTCGAGCTGATCCATCTGCTTCTGTGCTGCCGAGAAGAACAAGTCGCACTCATATCCTTCTTCAATCTGTGTCAGAAGCGTTCCCGAACTGTCTGCGTTGAATGTGATCTTCACTTCCGGATGATCTTCGTTATACTCTTTAGCAAGTTCTGTCATAACTGTATTCAGACTTGCTGCGATGAATACCTGGATCTCCGTCTCTTTTTTGCTGTCATCTGCTGCCTTTTCTTCTGTCTTTTTGTTTCCTCCGCATGCTGTCAGTGAGACTACCATCACTCCCGCCAGAAGGACAGCTGCGATTCTCTTTACTATCTGGTTTCTCATAATACTTTCTCTTCCTGTTCTTGTGTTTTTATAAGTTTACCAGTTGCTATATCTGCACCAGGATTATTTCCTGCCACATTCCTGTACATTTCCCCGCAGAACATCCAGTCCGTGAGGAAGTCTCGGAAGAATATACTCCAATGCTTCCGTCACTGCTTTCGGACTTCCCGGAAGATTGATGATCAGTGTCTTCTTCCGAATTCCCGATACTGCCCGGCTAAACATCGCACGGTCTGTAACCGTCATGGAATAATTCCGGATTGCATCTGCAATTCCGTTTGCCATGCGGTCACAGACTGCACAAGTAGCTTCCGGCGTTACATCCCTTGGTGCGAATCCCGTTCCACCTGTTGTCAGGATCAGATCAAGCTGCCTTTGATCTGCCAGACGAATCAGCTGCTTTTTCAGTCCTTCTTCGCCGTCTGGCAGAAGAAGTGTCTCTTTTATATCAAATCTGATATGTTCTTTTTCTTCACTTTCTCTTAGCATCTTTTCAACCGCCGGCCCGCTTAAGTCTTCCCTCTCCCCGGCAAATGCTTTATCACTCAGTGTGATCACCGCAGTGCTGTATGGCCGGTTTGCCTGCGGCATTCTGACTTCTACACTGTCACCCACACAGATGTTTCCACCTTCCAGCACTTCTGCAAAAATTCCTTCTCTCGGCATGATACAGTCTCCCATCCGCCGATAGATTGCACAATGGCTGTGGCATTCTTTTCCAATCTGTGTAACTTTCAGTCTGACAGTATCCCCGATCCGTATCTCGGAATCTACCGGAACATTTCTCAAGTCGAATCCCTCTATGATCAGATTCTCTCCAAATGCCCCGAAATCCACATCTGCTCCCTGTTCCCGGAACGCTTCAATCTTCTCCAGTGCAAGGAGACTGATCTGTCTGTGCCATTTCCCGCCGTGTGCATCTTCTTCGATTCCCCAGTCCGGTACGATCCTGGCTGACTCTACCGGATACTTGGCAGTTCCTCGTTTTTTGCTGATACAGATTCCTCTGACTACGCCTTTCTTCTGATCCATCCTGTTTTTATCCTCCAATCTGTGCCATCTGATGTGCTTCTGTAATCTCCCCCGGCTTTTCAAAACAATGTGCCGCCGGCTTATTCTCTATGGCATGCTTTATCTGTTCTCTTATCTCATCATCTGTTCCGTTTTTCAGTAATTCTTTAAGCGGATATATATCCCCGTAGCACAAGCACGGCTTCAGGTCTCCGGTTGAAGTCAGCCGGATGCGGTTACAGGTGTTGCAGAATTTACCGTGCATCGCACTGATGAATCCGATGCTTCCTTCAAATCCCGGGATCCGGTAATATACCGCAGGTCCGTTTCCATGTATTTCCAGATCTATCCGGATATCCGGATACTCTTTCTTTATTTCATCCAGTAATTCCAGATTCGATACACCTGTATTCCTCTTTCCGCAGCCAATCGGCATCAATTCTATAAACCTGACATCTACCGGCAGTTTCTCTGCCAGTTTTACCAGTGCTCTCCATTCCTGTCTGTCACCGGCATCCTGCAACACACTGTTTACTTTGGTCCGTATTCCACTTTCTGCCGAAGCCTCCACTGCTTCCAGCACAGTATCACAGGCATCTGTTCCGGTGATCTTGTAGTACTTTTCATGATCCAGTGTATCCAGGCTGATATTTATGCCATCCAGTCCGGCATCCTTTAATGCTTTCAGGTTTTCTTTCAATAGGACGCCGTTTGTCGTCATCGTCACCTGGATGATACCCGGAATCTCTTTTATCATTCCGATCAGATCCACACAACCTTTTCTTACCAGCGGCTCTCCTCCTGTAATCTTGATCTTCCTGATTCCAAGCTCTTCTGCAAGCGTGCATATTTTTTTAATTTCTTCGTATGTGAGGATCTCAGACATAGCTACCTGCGTAATTCCATCCGGCATACAGTACCTGCATCTCAAATTACACCGGTCCGTAATGGAGATCCTCATATAATCAATTGTTCTTCCGGCAGCATCGATCATATGTTCTTCTCCTGTCCGGCTTTCCACACTCCACTTTTTCCACCTGTTTTCTCCAACAGCCGGATATCCTTCATGCACATACCTTTATCCACTGCTTTACACATATCGTAGATAGTAAGCAGTGCTACCTGTACACCGGTGAGCGCTTCCATCTCTACACCGGTCTTTCCGACTGTCTTCGCTGTACAGCGTGCTTCAATTTCACAGGCTGCCTCTATATATTCAAATTCTATCATAACCTTGCTCAGATTCAGGATGTGGCACAGCGGAATCAACTCCGATGTTCTCTTAGCTCCCATGATTCCTGCAATTCTGGCCGTTCCAAGAACGTCTCCTTTTTTCATTCCGCCTGTTTTCACTTTTTCGAAACACTCCTGCGACATTGAGATTCTTCCCATTGCCGTTGCTTCACGCACTGTGTCTGATTTTTCACTGACATCAACCATCACTGCATGTCCCTGTTCATTAAAATGCGTAAATTCTCCCATGATTACTCCTTTTTACTATGTGATTCTGCTTATATCCTGATTACCCGAACGACTTCTCCTTCTGCATACGTCCGTTCACCTTCCGGAAAAATCACCAGGCAGTTACTTCCGATTCCGTTCTTAAGCTGACCGTTTTTCTGGATCTGTGGTAGATATACACCGCTTTCATCACATCTTCCTTTTACAATCCGTTTCATTTTACCTGTCTTTACAAATGTCTGTTTCAATGCTTTCATCTGATTTTTCTGCAAATACCTGCTGGCTTCCATATCTGTCAGATAGCCGCCGGCTAATACTTCAAATAACGCTTCCACAGCAAATGGATTGCCTGAAAGCGACAGAACCGGAGTTCCCTTCACCATCGAAAGCATCGTCGGCATTCCGGGTTTTACCTGTATCCCATGAAATAACACGTTTCCGGTTAGATTTTCTATGACACCCGGCAGAAGGTCTTTCTCTCCTACCGACACACCTCCGGTTGTAAGGATCAGATCTGCTTCTTTCCATGCTTCTCTGATCTCATCTGCAATTTTACTTTGGTCATCTCCTGCTGTCTGATACCGTACTACCTCGCAGTCCATCTCTCTTAACCTTGTACACAGCCAGATTCCATTCGCATCGTAGATTTTTCCCGGCTGCAGTGGTGTCTCTGTATTCTGTAGTTCATCACCCGTTGTGATCACCGCTGCCTTCAGTCTTTTGTACACCGTAAGGTTTCTTACTCCTGCTGCCGTGACAGCTGCCAGCAGATAAGAATCTACCGGGGTTCCGGCTTCTGCCAGCAAATCTCCTGCCGAAAAATCTTCTCCCGCCGGGCAGTAATTTTCTCCGGGCTTCGCATTATGATATATCCGGACTGCTCTTTCGTCCCATTCTGCATCTTCCTGCTTTACCACACAGTCTGCGCCTTCCGGTATCATCGCACCGGTCATGATCCGTACTGCCTGATACGACTTTAGCACAAGTTCCGTCTCCTGTCCGGCACACACGCACCCTGTAACTTCTAATGTAACCGGATGCTGTATATCCGCCCTGCATATATCTCGGCCTCTCAATGCGAATCCATCCATTGCGGATCTTGGAAACGGCGGCTGTGTCACTGCCGCATATACCGGCTTTGCCAGAATCTGTCCCAGACAGTCTGCCGACCGCTTTTCTTCTTTTTTTCTTACAGGCATGCAGGTTTTAAACAACTCCTGCGCCTGTTCAAGTGTTACTCTGGATGGCCGCACTTTATGTCTCCTTTCCAAATGGGCAGACCGGATAATGGCATTCCCTGCATCCCAGGCAGAGTCCTCCATGTCCCATCCGGATAATCGCTTTCCGGTCAATCCGGACTCCTGCCGCTATTCTCGGAAGGATCAGGTCGAATACCGTCGCCTTTGCATACATCACACACCCCGGAAGTCCGACAATCGGTGTCCCGTCCTCAAAATATCCAAGACACAACATTGCCCCAGGAAGTGTCGGTGCTCCATAGGTTACAATCCCGGCTCCGGAAGCTTTGATCGCCCCCGGCGTCTTATCATCCGGATCAACACTCATTCCTCCTGTACAGATAATCAGATCCACTCCTGATTTCTTCATATCTGCAATCGCCTGTGTAATCATCTCTATATCATCACTGCACAGCACATGTTTTATCATCTGTATCCCGAATGCTTCCAGTTTCTTTTCTACTACCGGCGTAAACTGATCCTTGATCAGGCCTTTATAGACTTCACTTCCTGTCGTGATCACACCTGCAGTCTTTAATTTCCACGGTGTCACCTTCAATAATGGTTCTTTCCCCGCTGCTTTTTCTGCTTCTTCCAGTTTCTTTTCATCTATGACCAGCGGAATCACACGCATTCCCGCAAGCTTGTCTCCTTTTCTCACTGCCATATTCGTATGTCTGGTCGCGATCATGATCTCATCGACACTGTTCACATCATATAAACGCCCGACATCCACTTGAAATAAACCGTCAATATCCGCAATCAATTCAATCTTTCCTTCTTTTACTTCCGACGGATGCATATTTTCATTCTGTGCGATCTTACGCAGGCGTTCCGCACCTTCATCTTCATGAAGCATTCCATCTGTCTTCTCCCAGACATACAGATGTTCTTTCCCAATCGAAAGCAATACCGGAATATCTTCTTCTGTGACAACATGGCCCTTCCGGAATCTTGCATCTTTCGTTACTCCCGGAATGATCTGTGTCATGTCGTGACATAATACATGTCCTGCTGCATCTTCTGTTCTGATCAGTCTCATATTTTTCTCCTCATTTTCTTTTTGTTTACATTATTATCATGATATATTCTGTATATAGCGGAATAAAAAATCTGCCGTTTTCTCTATCTCTTCCAATGTGAAGACATTTTCGCAATCCAGAATCTCCACATCACTGATCACTGCCAGACATTCTTCTGGCAATAGCGGCATGGTTTTTCCGGTCCCCTTCCGGTGCAGCATAATCTTCGGCCATGGTCCTTGTTTAAATCCTTCCGTCAGGATCAGATCTACTCCGTCTATCTTTTTCAGAAATTCCTCCGGATCTGTCTGCCTGTTTTCCATCAATACCGCTTTTTCCGATGAGATCAGTCCCGTCACATCTGCCCCGGCTTTTGTGAAACGGTCACTGTCTTTTCCTTCGTGGTCAATTTCAAATCGGTGTCCGTCATGTTTCACAATTGCGATCTTAAGTCCCCGTGCTTTCAGCTTTGGAATTAATCTTTCCAAAAATGTCGTCTTACCGGTGCCGGAATATGCGACAAAAGATACAATCGGAATATCTGTGTGCAGTTTTTTTTCCGGACTGACTTCTAATCGTTCTGTAAACGTCTGATATTCCTCCCTGGTATTGATATTTTGGAATTTACGGCTTCCATCCGTCAATCCTTCTACAGCTACATAACACACTCTCAGACGCCCCAGCAGGTGCTTTACCTTCAAATCTCCGGATCCCATCTGTTCTTTCAGAATCTCCAGTATAGATTTCCGATACCATGCACAGAGAACGTATTTCTTTCCGGTTCTGTCTACCGGGATTACTGCATCGATTCCATCTGTCAGATAATGTTCCAGTTCCTGTGCCGTATCCCAGTTAACCAACGGCATATCACAGGACATTACCCAGACCTTATCATAACTGCATTCTTCCAACACCGAGCAGAGTCCCATAAGCGGACCCTTATCCGCTTCCCGGTCTTCGATATGCCTTGCTCCTATCTCAGGATAATCCCGCCGGTCTTTTACCGAGAGCAATATCTCATCTGCGTCTTTTAGATTTTTCTCTATCTGTTGTAAAAATGTCTTCTTCCCAATCAAAAGTCCTGCTTTATCCTGATTCATCCGGGTGCTTTTCCCTCCGCAAAGTATCACTGCGCTGGATCCGGACTTTATCTTATCCAATTCTTCATTCATAATATAAAAAACCTGCTCTTTCCGAAAAAAGAGCAGGCAGACACAGAGAACTTGCCATATATTCAAAAAATCTGCCACTGGCAGTTCTTTACAGATGCTTGGACATCCGGCAACTTCTCTTGTATATCTCAGGTGCTGCTCTCCTTTCCAAATATGCGGGAGGCAGATACGTTTCCACATCTACCCTGAGGAACTGACATATCTGCCGTTCCTGGCCAACATCCCATCATCACAATTCTTTTATTATGTCTGATTTTGATTTCATTTTGCATACATCAACGTCTCAGATATGATACTTTATGTGATCTTAGGTATGAAGGCTTCGGAGAAACCTTGTATTTTCACTTATTTTAACATGCATATTATAAACGTAGTTCTCCGTTCTGTAAAGAAATATCTCTCACAATCTCCGGAAAAGCAATCACCGGCGGCTGATCTGCCACGTGCTCTCCAATCTCTTTTTCCATCCACGCCAGATTATACCACCTGTGGAATTTATAACCACAGTTTGTAAACCAGCCGACCATACGATATCCCAGATGTTCATGATAACGAATACTTGCATTGGTCAAATATTCATCTTCTATTTCCGTACAGGCGATACACGCATTCATATTCAGTACATTTTGCCTCTTTAATATCTTCTCTAGCTTATCATACAGTGCTGTTCCGATTCCCATTCCTTTTTTATTTTGGTCCACATAGATAGATGTCTCTACATTCCATCCACCTGCCGGTCTGTCGTGAAAGGCACTTGCATATGCATATCCGCATATTTCCCCATTTAACTCTGCCACAAGATATGGATATCTCTCCAGCACGCGTCTGATTCTTCCTCGGAATTCTTCCACGGTCGGCACATCATACTCATATGTAATAACTGTGTGCTCGATATAAGGCGCATAGATTGCAAGCAGTGCTTCCGCATCTTCCTCTTTTGCAATTCGGATCTTCATTTCTTTTTTCTCATTCTGATTCATTCTATCTTCAGCTCCAGTCTGCTTATTTTTCATTCTCACTATTATAAACACGTCTGTAAAAAAATGTCATCTCCCTACAAAGTTTTCCTTGCAAAAGAAATGACATTTCTGATACTTTTCATTATCCCTGGTTCTGTGCTGCAACCAGCTGTGTTGCTCCGTATTTCGCACGAAGCTTTGGTTTTTCAATCTTTCCGGTAGGATTACGTGGGACATCTGCAAATATAATCTTCCGTGGTCTCTTATATCTTGGAAGCTTCTTACAGAATTCCTGAATATCCTCTTCCGTACATTCTACTCCCGGCTTCAGTTCAATGATCGCCGCAGATATCTCGCCCAGTCTGTGATCAGCAAGCCCGATAACAGCTACATCCAGAATTGCCTCGTTGGTACGCAGGAAATCTTCGATCTGCACCGGATAGATATTCTCACCGCCACTGATGATAATATCTTTCTTACGGTCAACCAGAAAGATAAAGCCATCTTCATCTTCCATCGCCATATCTCCGGTATATAACCATCCATCATGCAGAACTTCTGCGGTTGCTCTTGGATCTCTGTAATAACAGGTCATGACTCCAGGTCCTTTGACTGCAAGTTCTCCGGTCTCGCCCTGTTTTACAGGCTCACCCTGTTCATCAATAATCTTCGTTTCCCATCCATATCCGGCTTTTCCGATAGCTCCTACTTTATCAATATTGTCCACTCCAAGATGTACACATCCAGGTCCGATAGACTCACTCAGACCATAGTTCGTGTCGTATTTGTGATTTGGGAAGTATTCTTTCCAATGTTTGATCAGACTTGGCGGTACCGGTTGTGCTCCGATATGCATCAGTCTCCACTGCTCCAGATCATAATCTGCAATGTCCAGTTCTTTGTTGTCAAGTGCAAGCAGAAGATCCTGCGCCCATGGTACTAACAGCCATACGATTGTACAGTGCTCTTCAGATACAGCCTGTAAAATTGTCTTTGGACTTGTTCCTTTTAACAATACTGCCTTTCCACCAGTCAGAAGACTGCCAAACCAGTGCATCTTGGCTCCGGTATGATACAACGGCGGAATACACAAAAACACATCGTCTTTTGTCTGACCGTGATGATTCTGTTCTGCTTTTGCCGCATGCATCAACGATTCATGATTATGCAGGATTGCCTTCGGAAATCCTGTTGTTCCGGATGAAAAATAAATAGCTGCATCGTCATCGTCGTTCACATCAATCTTAGGTGACTGACTGGAGCAGTTAGCTGTATGCGCATTGTAATCCTCCGCAAAACCGGGACATCCGTCTCCTACAAAATATAACAGACGTCCTTTACTGATCTCGTCTGCAATCTCCTCTACTCGTCCGATGAACTCCGGCCCAAATACCAGAATATCTATCTCTGCAAGTTCTACACAATACTTAATCTCATCCGCAGAATAACGGAAATTCAAAGGTACCGCCAGTGCTCCGGTCTTCAGGATTCCGAAATAGATTGGCAGCCATTCCAGACAGTTCATCAGGAGAATCCCCACTTTTTCTCCTTTTTTTATTCCTCTTTCAACCAGCAGATTGGCAAATCTATTTGCCTTTTCGTTAAATACATTCCATGTAATTTCTCTTCTGTAATAAGCTGCACGGGATGGTTCAATCAGGTCAAACTCCTTCCATGTAGTTCTTTTTGTCTCCGGCATCTCCGGATTGATCTCTACCAGCGCAACATCGTCTCCGTACAGGCGGCAGTTTTTCTCCAATATATCTGTAATCGGCATTGGAAAATTCCCCTTTCGTGTTCATTTCATATTTATTATGTTTTATATGATTCTTAGCGTCTTTAGCTTTCGTACTTTAACGCTTTTATTCATTAAAGTCTATAATACTCAACTTTCCTTCAAATGTCAATCTATATTTGTATTATTTTCCATTCAATCGAATTTTTCTGCACTTTTGTTTGATTTTTCTGCTTCCCCAGCCTATAATAGGCAACGGGTGATAAAAATGAATTGGATACATAATCATAAACGCGCATTACTGCACATAAACCTTGCATTTATCGGTGGACTGACCGGTGTCTACGCCATCTTAGTCCGCGGTGGTAACTTCGGTGCCGCACAGACCATGAATCTGATTGAAATGATCTTAAATTTTGCTGAAATGAATCTGACAGATGCTTTTCTGCGTCTGGCGATTTTTATTTTATATGGTCTTGCAATCATTGCAGCTTTCTTAATCGGGGAACGTTTTTCCTCCGTAAAATCTTATATCGCACTGGTGATAGAAATAGTCTGTGTATGGATTGCCGGAATCATTCCGTCATCCGTTCATCCATTGATCGCACTGTTCCCTGTATTCATCCTGAATGCATACCAGTGGCAGACGTTTACTACTCCAGAATGTTATAACAGTTCCACCATCTTTTCGACAAATAACTACAAACAGACCGTTCTTGCGTGGATGAGATATCATATGACTCATGATCAGTCACAAAAAAAACGCGCATGGCTTTTTACAGGTACACTGATTTTCTTCCATCTAGGAGTTCTTGCCGGATATTTTGCAGTAAAGCACGCCGGAATTCATGGAATATGGTTTACATTCGTGCCGCTCATTACAGCCACCTGTCTGGTGCTTCCGATTGGTGAGGCTGAGATACTTGAGGCTGATGTTGGGATTTAATTTATTAACTGGGGAAGCGGCCTCTCAGTCCT
>UMFZ01009514.1_pt1 | contig 38549 bp, 31 predicted proteins | sample 1965141 | NCBI WGS metagenome assembly UMFZ01 (sample SAMEA4836059, study PRJEB28245) | human gut metagenome | biome: gut microbiome; material: fecal sample | place: Denmark | collected 2008
CTCCCTGCGTCTCGATATAATTACGGATAACATCAATCGGTGCACCACCCGCTGTCAACAGGCAGAAACTTTGACTCCAGAATGCTTCCTTCCAAAGTCTTTCCCTGATCTGTGGATATTCCTTTTTTAACAAACGACTGCTTGCACTTTTATACGCATTGATAAATTTACTGAGTTCTGATTTTGGCTGTGCTCGAAACATAACATGCACATAATCAACATCATGATTCCATTCTTCCAGTGTGATTCCATAATCAGGTGCAATACGTTCCCAGATCTCTTTTGCACGTTCCGAAATCGGATCATCTATTACTTTTCTTCGGTATTTTACAACCATGATCAGATGATAATACATCAAATATACTGAATGTGCATTATGATCCATTTTGTCCATATAGTCAGTCCTTTCTATCCTTTCGACTGATTATAGTATACCACACTTCGCATTACAGAACAAGTGTTCTATCTTCTTTTTCTGCAATTCATCTCCCACCTATAGAGGAAGGAGAATTCTTGCTAACTTTCGTTAAATTTTTGGGGTGTTTGCTTTGCATTAGTTTTAAAAAGCTCCATTCTTTTTTAGAACGGAGCCTTGTGATATACAACTCAGGTGATTTCCTTAAAAACAAATCATTTATTTCCGAGAATAACTGCTATCTTAATTTCTTTTTCTGTATCACTAAGATCAAATTCTCCTCCATCTTCTACCATAACATGCACTTCATATAATGTATCCTCTGTAAGTTTATCCGGCAATGTTCCATCTTCTTCCTGAATATGCCATAACTCTGCAGGAACTTCTTTTAATTTATTCTCTTTATCATATGCATATAATGTAAATGTATCTGCTTTTCCCGCAATTCCTTTCATTCGTATTGCCACAGTAGTATTTGGATGTACATTTTCTACTGTAATCGTATTCAGCCAGCCTGCAACATTTCCTTTCCCGCCGGCTTCTGTAAATTCTTCTTGTGTTAGTACATTTCTCTTTGCCTTGTCTAAATCTACTTTTCGATAAGGCATCTCCGGCAGATAAACAAATCTGTCCTGCAATCTTAAGAGCTCCAGATATCCTGTCGGGCAATATAATGTATTTCCACTATTTCCTGCATACATGCCGATTGCCATATTGTTGTATCCCGGTTTATCTGAGACATCCATTGTAAATGCTGTTTCTCCTGTTTCAAAATCTAACATGATGAATTGCCACATGCCACTTTCCAGATCCTGAACATAACCATAGATATAACCTGTCGCTGTAGAAAGCTTCATCATAGATGTATCATGGATATCGTTTCTGCACCAGATACTCTTCATTTCGTATCCGTCCTTTGTCTTAATGGTATCGACACGCTCTACTCCCGGCACAACCATCTTATTTCCCTTCTTCAACCAGTTTACATCGTAAATATTTTCATAGGTCTGTATAGAAGAATCGTTGTCTGCGTCCGCAAGTTTAGCACTTCCGGCTCCAAACCAGTTACATACGATTGTGCTGACTGTACCTTCTCCGTTATCATATACCATTGCTGAATTTTCTACCGACACCTGCATATTTTCCGGAAGCTCATCGATTACCGGCATGCTTGCCACTATTTTCCCGGTCTTCATATCTAATGCCAACAGATTTACCGGATCCTGATTATCTGTAAACATAACTAATTTGCTTGTCAGAGATGGTGAACATCCACCTCCCCAGGCAAGACCTCCGCCTGTAATTTCATCTCCCTCTTTGCTGTCTTTCGCTCCCACGCTTTCATATGGGGTACACCACTGCACCTGTACACCATCTTTTGCATTTAATAAATAACAATTTTGATTCGTTAATATAACTGCACCTTCCTTTGACGATGCAATTCCATTCTCTGCACCTTCGCCAGGCTCCAATTCATATACAAATGTAGATTCTTTCAGATCAACATGTTCTCCCTTTAAGATGGCATCAATTGCTGCCCTTGAAATGTATCCCATTGCACCTTGCTGTTTACGTTCCGGATAAATACGGAAACCGCCTGTAGCAAACCATAAATTTCCTTCATAGTCAAAAACTACAGATAATAAGTTCTGATCCAATGTTTTCCCTGTAATTTCTTCTGCCGCTGCTTTAATATCAATATCCAGCACTTTTTCAAATTCCGGAAGGACATTTCCCGCATCATCTGTTGCTTTCAACATAAGCACGTGGTTGTTGCTTGTCGGACATACCAGGCGATTGCTCTCATCTACAAATGAATATGAGCTTTGTATCACATATCCTCCGCCATCATGCTTTGCCGGTGAAAAATAACCTTCTGTCTGTGTTTCATCCGCATTAATATCACGGATAGCCAGTCCTCCTTGAAATGGAACAACAGCATGTCCATATGTATCAAAAAATACCGCCGGAGATGCATTTGGATTTACTTTTTCATAAGAAACATTAATCTCCGGATAAATATCAACCGGTAATACTTCATCTGTCGTATCTGAATTATAACAGTCCTGATGAACATTGGCATCACTCTTTGCCATATATGGATTATCATCAATTGCTTTTTCCGTAATCGGCTTAATTGGAACAACTGCATTTTCTTCTGTTGTCTTCTGCTCTGATTTTGCCTCCTCTGTCTTTGGTGTACCATTTGCACATCCCGATGTGAGCGTAACTGCAGATATAATAAACGCTAATAGTATTTTTCTTCCTTTCATTTATACTTTCCTCCTTTTTCCAGCCTTTGTCATCTACTGCTTTTATTATAAAAAAACACTTCTCGTTTTCAATCGCTCTGTCACGAATAGTCAAAAAATAGCACGAATTGTAAATCCGCCCCGTAGTTTGTCTATCTATTTTATGTTAAAATAAACACATGAGAGAAAGCTTTTATATATTTCTTATTTGAAAGGGGGCATATATAATGAACAATATTCTTCGCCCGACACTTGAACTTACTGTAATTATCCCTGGGATGATTCTTGTGATTATTCCGGGGCTCTCTGTTTTATACATTTTGCAATTTTCTCTTTGCTAATATGCTAGTACAAAGTCAGATACAAAAAACTTGCCACCTGCTACTTCTTACAAATGCATGGCAATACATAAAACTTGCCACTGACAGCATCTCTTGCATACTATGGTATAAAAAATGTGGACTGGCACCTCTTTTTTCAGGAACCTGTCCACATTTTTATTTTCTTTTCCGTATATTCACCTGTTATATCTTATGCAGTCCGGAATCTATTTTTTATATTCAACCTCGAATGATCCAAGTTCATATCCATGAACGCTTCCCTTTACCTCTCTGGATACAAGCTCTACTTTCTGTTCAAGATGTTCACTATATACTCTTGTTGTCAGAACCGTTTCCCCGTTATTAATGAATATCTCAATGGCTGATGTATCCGAAAAGATGGTAATATCCGAAAGCTCTTCCACCTTAGCAAAGCGCTGCTTTCTTCCACGTCCGCTTTCTCCCATCGATAAGGTAAAAAGCCCGTCCTTCCAGCTTATTGTAACATCTTCACGAAGCTTAAGCTCCAGATTTTTTGCTTCTTCCACGTCAAGTCTCAGTTCAAAACAGCAGTCCGCAGGCGCCCACTTTGTAAATGCTTCCAGTTCGCAGGTAAATGCATTTTTACGCAGATCTTTCATCTCCTTTAATGGATGCTGTAAGATCTTTCCATCTTTCCATTCCAGTTCTCTTGGCATGGTAAGTGCATGGATCCAGTCATATGCAACCGTTGCATCATTATCATAATCTGCATCCGGAATCCCCATCCAGCCAATCAGGATTCTTCTACCCGCTTCATCTGCAAATGTCTGTGTCGCATAGATGTCAAATCCTTTGTCAAATTCCTGAAATTTTCCAAAGCTGTATGATTTGTTCTTCAGGTCAAACTCTACCGGAAAATATCCACACTGGTACACATTCTGGTAATCATATCCCTTCTGATCTACTCCCTGTGGACAGCATGTCATAATCTGCTGGCCGTCAATCTCGAACAGATCCGGGCATTCCCACATATAACCAAATGGCTTTGCTGTCCGCACTGTATCGTACCATTTCCAGTGTTCCAGATCGTCGGAACAAAACAAAAGTGCACAGCCATAAGATTCCGCATCACGGCCTCCCTGGATCATATAATAACGGCCGTCTTTTTTATAGATTTTTGGATCTCTGACATGCTTGGACATATTCACCGGATAATCATCATTGGTCATTACAAGCTTCTTGTATGCAATATTCTTTCCATCCGGACTGAATACGTGAATCGTATTCTGTTCCCGTCCATTCATGATATAATCATAATCTTTATCCCAGAGTTTTACATTTCCTGTGTAAAAATAGTGAATTCCATCTTCACAGGTATAGGCTGATCCGCTATATACACCGTCTCTGTCCCATTCTTCGTCCGGATAAAGGAACGGCTCTTCTTCTTTATAATGAATCCAATCCTTTGTTGTGTAATGTCCCCAAAGCTTCGTTCCCCATCCGGCAAGAAATGGTGTATATTGGAAATAAATATGATTTACACCCTGAAATTCACACAGACCATTCGGATCATTCATCCAGCCTGTCGGCGGCATCATATGAAAGTGAAGTCTGTTTTTATCTTTTTTTACATTCTCCCTCATACTTTCATGCTTCGGATATTCTGTTAAATATGTCTCTTTGTTCATCTGTTCCTGTCCACCTTATCCTTACACGATTTCAGCCATCTTATCATTTTTTGCAATATGTTTTTCTTCTGTTTTGATGGTCTTTCCTTCCGGAAGCTCTGTGAAGATAACAAGAATCTCCGGAGAGTATCCATGCTTCTTCACCAGGTCGATGTCAAATCTGATAAGTGCTTCTTCTGCTGTTACTTCCTGTCCTTCTTTTACAAGTGTCTCAAATCCTTCACCGTTCATATTGACGGTATCTACCCCGCAATGAATCAGGATCTCTGCTCCATCTGCAGTTGTAAGTCCGATTGCATGTCCGGTTGGATATACGAGTGATACGGTTGCCTTACATGGTGCCATAACGGTTCCGTCTTCCGGAAAGATAACGACACCGTCTCCAAGTACCTTGTTTGCAAATGTCGGATCTGTCGATGCTTCGATATCTTTTACTGTTCCCTCTGCTGCTGCATAGACTGCACCAGGCTCTTCTGTAATAACTGCCTTTGTTGTATCATTTTCTTTTGTATCGTTTTTTTTGTCATTTTTATTCTTATCCGGTGCTGACCACATTTTTCCAAAGATGACTGTACATACAAATCCAATTGTAATCGCGATTGCATGTGCAATGATGTAGTTAATGTACCCGTGATGTGCCGGATTAGCAATTGCCATTCCAGGAAGTGCAGTTGTACCGAATCCAAGAGCAGTAAGCTTTGAATAGTATACATATGCACCTGCAACTGCACCACCGATACATCCACCGATCAGTGGAAACTTGTAACGTAAGTTTACTCCGAAGATTGCCGGTTCACTGATACCAAATAATGTCGAGCAGAAACTTGGAATACAAAGCTCTCTGGCTTTTAAGTTCTTCCAGTTCAGGGAAAGATAACCAAGTACCGCACCACTTTGTCCAAATAAAGCTACAGACATCAGTGGATTTAAAAAGTTTGTTCCTGTCGATGCAATAAGCTGTGCTTCTACCGCACCGATAATGTGATGAAGACCTGTGATAACTACGATCTGCTGAACTCCGGCAAATAACGCATACCCGAATGCTCCCAGATGTTCTGTACTCCACATCAGTCCGTCTGTGATTCCATTAGAAAGAATTCGTCCTGCCGGACCTACAAGTGTAAAAAGTAATACCGTAGAGATAAATACTGTCAGCATTGGTGCAACCAGAAGCTTGATTACATCCGGAATTACCTTATTGAAGAATTTATCCAGTTTTGCAACTACAAATCCCATCATAAGCGCGATGATGATTCCTCCCTGGAATCCTACCATCTCAATCTTCAGTCCGAACAGACGGATAACTTCTACATCAACGGTTCCCTGTGCAGCCTGGTAAGCATTGGCAAGAGAACTGTCTAACATGATTGCTCCGATTACCATACCAAGAACCGGATTCCCGCCAAATCTTTTTACGGCTGAATAGCATACTGCCATTGGAAGGATTGCAAAGATACCTGTAGACGCAAGACTTACCAGCCGGTTGATCGCATATAAGGTATCATGTGTCTTTACTACTTCAAGTCCGCCAAGGACGCTTGTAATTCCCATCAGAAGGGCTGCTGCAAGAAGTGCCGGCATGATTCCGATAAATACATCAGATAACGCTTTGATCACTGCCTGAAGTGGATTCTGCCTCTTCACACTTTCTTCCTTCAGATCTCCCAGTGACATATTCTGTGTATTCGTATACTCGGCAAATACCTCATATACATCATTCACTGTTCCAGCTCCCAGGATCAGCTGTAACTGATTACCTGCTATGAACGCACCTTTTACTTTGTCGATATCTTCCAGTTTTTCAATATCTGCAAGATCATTATCTTTCAATACGATCCTGAGTCTGGTTGCACAGTGTGCTGTTCCCTGGATATTATCCATTCCACCAATATTGGCTACGATCTGTTTTGATATTTCCAGATACTCATTGTTCTTTCCCATTTCTCTTCTCCTTGTATTGTTTTGTTTTGGAACCGGTTCCGTTCCTATGTTTTTATTATATACATCAGCTTTTGTATGTCAACACAAAACGTCACTGCAATTTCATTTTTGGAAACGGTTCCAAAAATTGATATCTAAATTTGTCTATATTGCACAAAAGCAGGTCTGTCAAATTGACAGATCTGCCTGATTCTCAGTTCTCTTTTACACTTTTTCTTTCTATAATTTCATACGGGTTGACCTGAAGCGGGCTTACCGGCTTTCCTAAAATCATCTGGATCATCGACTCAGCACTGATCTCCCCCCAGTTCTTCCAGTCAAATTTTACCGTCGTAAGTGGCGGCTGTAACAGTTCTCCTGCTTCGTAATCGCCAAATCCTACCACGGATACTTCTTCCGGTATCCGTATACCTTTCTCTGACATTACTTTGTACACGCCAAATGCGATACGGTCTGTTGCGCATACGACTGCCGCCGGTGTCTTCATATGATCTACAAATTTCTGTACATTTTCAATTGCATTTTCATAAAAGAACGTTGTCTCTATGACTTCTTTTGGCTTTTTCTCACAGGACATAAGTCCATCGATCACTCCATGGCGTCGTTCTCCTCCTACTGCCGGGTCATCTTCAGGTACCCAGAGCATATAAATCTCCTTGAACTTACGTTGTCCGATATAATTACCCACCGCATATCCTGCATTGTAATCATCATTAATGACAGAATTCTCTCCCGGGAAGCGTTGTCCAAGAAACAGGATTGGAATTTTTAACTTCTTTACTGCTTCTTCGTATTCTTTTGTGCTTCCCGTCGCAAGAACCATAATTCCATCTACATTCATATTCTTCAGCCGTTCGATACAGCGTATTTCTTCTTCGATATCATTTTCCGTATGCATGATAAGAGGTGTATAATCATTTTTCTTAAGATAGGCAACGATTACTTCTACAAGTCTCGGTGTTGTTACCGAGTTAAATCCAGGTACCGTAAGTCCTATGATCCGGCTCTCTTTTGCATTCAGCCTTGCAAACAGATTCGGCTCATAATTATTTTCTTCGATGATTTTTTTTATCTTCTGGGCCGTTGCATCTTTGACGCTTCCCCCGTTCAGATATCTTGATACAGTACTTTTTGCCACACCGGACATCTGGGCTATATCATTTATTGTCAGTTTTTTTTCCAAATTATTTTCCCCCATAGCGTCTATTTCGAACCTGCTTATAATACAGAGAACCTGCCAGTGACAGCTTCTTCCGGACACATGCCGATTCAAAATGTCTTAATATGTATTATACTCTTCTTTGAAATTTCCTGTCAAATTATCTCCTGTCCGAAATAGAGGATTCACACAAAGATTTTCAAGGGTTTGCGGAGAATTTAATAACAAAATATAACAGTTATTAAATCTCTTAAAACAGGTGAAATCTCAATCGGGATTTCTTTCTGCAGACGCTGCCGCAGGAATTGGTCCTCTCTCATTCTTCTCTTTCTACGCTATAATATAACTGTTTTGGACTCTTTGGCTTATCTGGAATACTCAACTTAATTACGCCAGCTTCTACTAATGGATTTACATACGTCTGTATAGCATAAGTAACAGAATTTAACCCCAGATAATCACAAATTTCCTTTCTTGTACGCGGTGTTTTACAAAATACTATTAAATTATTTGTTTCTTCATCATTTGACATATCTTCATAATCATTCTTTGATTCTTTATATAGTTTTACAATAAAACTTCCTCTTTCATCCAAGAATTCTGGCTGTCTTAAGTTATATTTCTCCATTTCCATCCGGATTGTTGGAATTCCCGAATACCTGTTTTCTGTTATTCCCAATGTTTCAAGTGCCGATGCAAGTAGCGGATTTCTTGTATCCGGTTGAATTTTTCCTAATTGGTCAATAGTGATTCTTCCATATAATCCACCTGGATTATGTATTTCAATCCTGTCTTCAAACATTATAAGTTGAATCGGCATTCCTTCTGTATGAATACTATAATCACGATGTACTAATGCATTTATAATAGCTTCTCTAACCGCTGTTATTGGATAGTCTGTTCTGTCAGTTCTTCGTCCGGTTGTCGGACTTATAATTGTCTTTGTCCGCATATTGCGTTTCACAAATAATAATGCCTCATCCAACATTTCCGGAATTGTTCCTTCTATTCTCTGTTTATCCGAGAATCTTTCCCCCATGTCGCCAAGACTTCCTATTGTTCTCCCAGGAATTACAATTGCCGTAATACACAATTGTGGAAAATATGCCTGTGGATATGGACTAAAAAGCAAAGTCGCACTAAGCGTTACTTTCTCTCCTCGCTTTATGCTCATAAGTTCATAAATACTTTCATTATCAAGTGTTGCTAATCTTTGTTTTCCTCTCTTTAACAGTTCAACATAACGATTCAGTTCTTCCTGATCCAATGACATTAATGTTACTCTCGGAACCTCACGGATATCGTCTTGATATTTTCTTCTATATGCTTCATAACTATATATTTCGTATTCTGTCATCGGTTCATCACTATCCCCAATACGGGTATAGGACCCCTTCAACCTTCCACGTCCTTGATAATAGCAAGGTCTGTCTGCCAAATCTATTCCGGGAATTTCAGCAGAAACAAATTTTTTATTTTCCTTCTCCACAACTGTAATAAGCGGCCGTACAACCGGATTCATCTGCAAGCATTGCTCGTTAATTTTCTTTTGAATGTCCTGAGCATCATAAACACCAACTTCTTTATAATCTTGTTTCTCATCAATTCCAAAAACAATAATGCCACCATCATCCTGATTAGAAAAGCTTGACAAAGAATCATATAATCGTTTCGGACATCCTTGCTCCGCTGATTTCAATTCCAAATTCTGCGTTTCGCATTTCATTTTTTGAATTAATTTTAGTTTGTCATATAATTCTTCTGTTGTCATTTTAGTTCCTCCATTTATATTTTAGATTCTAGCACTATATTTAAGTTTATGCAAGAAACTCAAATATTATTCTTATGAACTAAAAAAGAACTCAAATTTATACTTCAAATTTGAGTTCTTTTTCATTTTCAATGTCCACTTATTCCTCTCTATATTTTCTAGTCCATCTCTTCTTCAATCTTCTCCGCAACCGCCACATCCGCCGGCAGCCACTCCACATCCGTAAGCTCCTCCCTGGTCAGCCATCTGGCTGCCTCATGCTCCTTCAGCACCAGATCCCCTTTCACGATCTCACACCAGAAGCAATCCATCGAAAGATGAAATCCCGGATAATCATACTCCACCGTCTCGATCCATTCACCAACCGCAACTTCCGTATCCAGTTCTTCCATGATCTCACGCTTCAACGCTTCCTGCGGTGTCTCCCCGGCTTCGATCTTGCCGCCCGGGAATTCCCATCCGCCTTTGAACTCGCCATATCCGCGCTGCGTTGCGAATATCATCGTTCTTCCGTCTTCCTTTACCGCCTTTATCACTGCTGCCACAACTCTAATCGTCTTCATCTTACCATTTATCTCCCGTCAAAAATCTTCCTGTAACAATCTCTATTCATTCACAATATACTGGTAAATATCCTCTCTCACCGGAGTCTCCAGCTCCCATTCGATCTCCACCGCCGTCTTATCCGTATTCGGCATCACGAACTGCTTCGCATTCCCGGTCGCAATCACACGCCCCAGATAATAGAATTCCTTGGATATCTTATCATCCTTATTCTTTCTCACAAACAGCTGCACATCTATGCCACGTTCTGTTGCGTTCAGGAAATTCTGCACATCTTCCGAATCCATGCTTCTTCCACTTTTGGAAATCGCGATCAGCCGGTTCTCTGCTACGAAATGATCTTCGTATTTCGTGGTATCGCTGATATTGTCCTGCTTATCGTAGTTAATGAATATCGGAAATGTCTTAGTCTTCTTATCATATTTGTAACCGCCGATGTTCAACGGCACTTCATTTCTCTCCCAGTTCAGCAGGCGGCAGGCATCCTCATATGTATATTTCTGATACAATACCAGATTCGTATCCTGATACTGGTAACTGTAATTGACCTTATATCTCGAGATTCCGAAGTCCACCAGTTCCTCCAGAATCGCACAGAATTCCGGATTCTGTAACATTTTCCCATACACATCGGAAATGCCGTAATCATCCTGTTCCTTCTTGAGAAATACACACTGTGCGTAAGTCTTCTTTGCTGCGCTCGTCGGGAATTCATTTGTCATCATATTGATCACATTTTCCGTGCAATGCTCGTCCATCTCACAATGATACTTCTCGGATAAATACTTCCGCAGACGCCCAATGATTCCATGGCGATACTGCAACGTACGTTTCAATAATTCCAGCTCATGAATCCGCTTGCCACTCGCCAGCTTTTTGGAAATGAATTCGATTGCTTTTTCTTCGTCTTCTGACAGCCGGATGGTATATTCCTTTTCGTATTTCACAAGGAATTTATAATACGAACCCAGGCTGTTATTGTCGAAGATCCGCAGCACATCCATTTCCCCATACTTATCAAAATCCGCAAGCGCCGGGATATGCCCCAGCTTATTCTTCAGATTCGTATAATTCTCCCGGATTAATTTGATATCGCTGAAGTTCGCATTATCAATTGCCTGGAAAATCCGCTTTCTGGAAATCTCATCGAAGTGAATCGTGCTCGCACCCGGAATCACTCTGCCGCCTTCTGTGACATAACGGCGAATATTGTCCTTGTTATAACTGCGGTCGCCGGACAGCGCAATCGGAATCATAAAGTTATTCCGGTAATTTCCGATGAAATCCAGTACAACGACATATTCTTTGTTCTCAGCTTTTCGAAGTCCTCGGCCTAGCTGCTGGATGAACACGATCGGCGACTCTGTCGGACGAAGCATGATGACCTGATTGATCTCCGGCACGTCCACACCCTCGGAAAATATGTCTACGGAAATGATGTAGTCCAAAGCGTCTTCAGATTCTTCTCCTGCCAGCCGTTCGATCGCTGCTGCTCTTGCTTCTTCCGAATCACTACCGCTCAGCACCAGCGTCCGCCAGCCCTTAGCATTGAATTTCTTCGACAATTCCTTCGCCTCATCAATCCGGCTACAGAAAATCAACCCCTTCACGCGGTCGCCACTGTATCCGAAATATTCCGCCTGTTTCATGACATTTTCTACACGCTCTTCGGATGTCAGATAGCGGAAGTTCTCCACCTTTTCGTCGGATGATTTTCCCGCATCTGCAATAATATCCAGATCCGTGATTCCAAAATAATGGAACGGACACAACAGATCTTCCTCCATCGCATCCTGCAAACGAATCTCATATGCAATCTGATGATTAAAGATTTCGTAAATGTTCCTGCCTTCGAGATTGTCATCTCGTTTATCCGGCGTTGCGGTCATACCAAGCCACAGCTTTGGTTCGAAATAGTCCAGCACTTTTTTGTAGCTGTTGGCGGCGCTGTGGTGGGCTTCGTCGATTACGATTGCATCAAATGTATTCTTCTCATACCGGTGCAAATTCTCTTCTTTGCTCAATGTCTGGATGGTTGCAAAGATAAAATCCTTGTCATATTCCTGATATTTTCCTGTCACCAGTCCCATCGAAACTTGTCCACTGAACACCTTACGGAATGACTTCTTCGCCTGCTTCGCAATCTGATTCCTGTGTACCAGAAATAGCACTTTCTGGAATCCCAGTTCTCGCATGGCGAATGCGGAGGCGTAAGTCTTACCGGTACCCGTTGCCGATATCAGAAGTGCTTTTCTCTCGCCTGCTTCCTGTACCTTCCGCAGGTTCTTAATAAAGCCGACCTGCATGCTATTTGGCTCTAACTTGTATTTTTCAATCGATGTAATATCATCCAACTTCGCAACATCTCGCTGATGCTTGATGATCTTATACTTTTCCCGGTATGATTCATAAAATGTGTCAAAATCCAGTGCATACTTCGAATTCCACAGCAAATCAAATTCCTGTACAATTTCCCGTGCCATCTCACCGTCTTCCGTTGACACAATCTTCGTATTCCATTCCCGGTTGTAGGTCAGCGCTGCACTTGTGATATTAGAACTTCCGATGATAATCCGGTAGATCTCTTCTTTTTTGAAAATGTATCCCTTGGTGTGAAAGCCTTCTTTTGCTGCTTCTACATCGTACATTTTCAAAGTGATATTCTGTAACTCGTTCAGCTTTTTCAAGGCTCTTGGTTCGCTGAAATTCAGATAATTCGTTGTCAGAATCTCTCCCGGAATATTCTTCTTTTCCAGCTCTTTTAAGGTCTGCAGAAGTGGCGTGATTCCGCTCATTGTGATAAATGCTACACTGATCTGGAACTGATCACACGCCAAGAGCTCATCCTCGACGGATGAGAGAACTTTCTTTCCTTCTTTGTGATTGTTGGATACGAACTGCGGACGGTAGGCCAGGCTTGAGGCTGTGGCACCGTTGATGTAGGCGGTTTCTAGGGCGGTTCGTAGGGTGGTGATATGTGGGGTGGTCATTTAGGTAATACTCCTTTTTGAAGAATGTCCTCTCTTCTTATTAAAAATATAATTAGCTCCATTATATAACCAAACAATTTGTGACCGCTTCGCTTAACGTATCATAATAAATTGGGCAAACTCTTCCCTGCTTAACTTTCCAAATTGTATATCCCGTTTTTTCAATAACCTCGCATTTATCATTATATTTTGATTCGCTTATTAATCTAATTTCAAGATTAGGACCTTCTTCACATACATTTTCTATAAAAAACAATTTTCTTTCACTATCTGTTTGAATCAAATGGCTTCCCTTTGTATCCAATGCAAAAATTGTATTCTTTGTCCATACTACAAAATCTGGATTAAAATTATTAGTTCCTTTTCCATCTAAAAGAGGTATTGAAAAGAAACCACTTTGTGGATTTCTAAGCCATTTATTTCCTGTTTTATCTAATTCTCTTGCAAATGCTAATTCAAAAGAATTAAAATCACTATATCTCGGATGCACTGAATTTTTAAACTCATAATACTTTGTTCCCACAAATACTTCGCCCACTTCAGTTGTATCTAATGAATTTTGTACTATTTTCGACTTAGATCGATAAACATCTGCAATTTTCTTTGCATAATCTTTTATATGTGTTGCCGCATTACTACTATATTCAATCAAAGCATCAAATTTTGGCATAGAATAATCACACAATGTAGTTGCTCCTTTGGCCAATTTTTCCAACTCTCTTTTAAATATCCATCTAGCACTCACCATGTTACTATGACTTGTTTCAATTTCTGTTTCCTTTATTGTTTTCCCTTCGCCGATTATAGCAATCGCCTTAATTGTAGATCCTGTACCAACTGTATTATCTGAGTCGTTACGATAATCATTCATTGTCTTTAGTAATTTTACAATATCAGCTTCTGCATCTTCTGAATTAACTGCAACATCTGGTACCTCTACATGTACTGTTGGTTTTATAGTTGCCTTCTCTTTGCCTCTAGCACTATAGTCTCTATATGTTATAGATATTTCTGGAATATCTATGGCTAATGTTTTTTGAATTTCTTCAATTATTGTTTTAAATATATCTTTTTCATCTGTTTTTATGTAAAAATTAGCCATATTTAATTTTTCGTCTGGATAATGTCTAATTCCAGGTTGTCTGAGCACTCTTCCAATTACCTGTGTAACTTGCGTATTAGATCCCATATCTTTGTCTATATAAGCAAAGTAACAAGCAGGATCATCCCACCCTTCTTGCAATGCTTGATTAAAAATTATATGCTGATAATTGCCTGAAATGAAATCTGCATAATCATTTTCGCCACCAGAAAACAGAGTAAATTCATCTGGTTTAGGGAATTTTTTATCAAACTTCAAATTGCAATAAACTGCTATCTTATTAGGTTGAATTCCTTTACCAACAAGATATCTCCATATTTGAATTGGCCTAGCTTTTCTTTCAGAAAAAGGTACTAACACATCATCCATTTCCGATGTATGTGAAAGGATATTTGTATTACTAACATAAATAGCTTTAGGCAAAAAATCGCATCCATACTTTCTACATGTTTCTTCCGTTTCCCTCATATCTTGTAACATATTATCTAAAGCCACCTCCATTGGTGTCATGTAGCCACCAATAGCAATATGTTTTTTTATAAGTCCATTTTCTACAACTTTTTTATTACTAATAGCTGTAATCAAATCATCATCCGACATCTCGTTATCATTTTTTAATCTGTTAATATAGTTCTCCAACTTTTGAGGGACTTTTGTTGTTGCACTGGCTGCAATTAGTCCCTCCGGATTCAATTCTAGCAAAAGATTTAATTGTTGATCTGACAAATTATGCCCTTCATCATAAATTATTATTAATTCTCTTTTTTCTCCCTTCACATTTTTTCTTTGCTTTAATAAATTCCACAAAGACTGGTTTGCATTATCTAAACCTAATTTAAAAATTTTTCTATCTCCACTTTCCTTATCTTTTTGATTAAATTTTCCTACTGTAGCAAATCTTTTCCAGTATTATACGGAGGATCGGTTAGAATTAAATCTACAGTCCCTTTGTACTTATAAAGAGTAACCATTCCTTGCAGATTTTCTCCATCTATAATTAAATTTTTACATTTCCCATTTTCATCATTAAATGATAACTTTTTATTTATTTTAACTACTCTTGGCATAACCTTTCTTTGAATTACCTGAGCTGTTCTTTTTCCATTAAATGATAAAGATACTCCACCATTCATCATTTTTTGTAACAAATCGATCAGCTCATCTTTACTCATCATTTCTAATCCATTTATGTTATTTTCCATCTTATCTCCATTCATAATTATCTCTTCATTATATTTTTCTATACTGATAAAATTTTAGTTTACATACAAATAATATTCTAACATTGATCTAAACTTTTAACAAACAAAACCTTCTCTGTATTGCTCAAACCTTACAAGATATACTCTCAAACAGCTCGTGCTTTTATTTATCTCTATCTATATAATTCTATACATCCTTTATACATTGCTTTCGTTCGTCTTCAAATCTCTTAAAGTTTGAATGATATAAAGAAATGTTTTTGCAATATTCTTCATAACGGCCCGCGATCATTATTCAAATATGCAGTATCGATAAACATGCCCCCATTTCCTCGTACTTTTCTTTTTCATCCCAGGCATATGTTTTACCGGAATGCATATATAATCACTTGCAAGTTTACATAACTCTTATGAGTCGTCTATGACAGTGACTTTATATCCGCTTTCCAGAAAATGTTTTGTATCGCGTCTGGAACCGTAATTGAGAAATTCTGCTCCGAGATGTGGTTTGTTCAGAAAGTGATTTTACACAGTTCTAAAATCTACGGCTACGATTCCGATAACAAATTTCTTGGTGTTTTTATTGTAGTAATCTAGTGTTGTATCTGATTCTAAAGTTCTATTATTCTTTTTCGATAAATTTCCATCACAGCTTATCATACTTCGCACTCTTCCCCTTAGCCTTCTCCACCGGATACTTCTCTGCATTCACCTTAATCTTCTCCCGCACGATCTCATCCAGATCCAATCCGCAGGCATCTGCCATCAAGACACAATAATTCACAACATCCGCCAGTTCTTCTTTTATCTTCTCCTGTTTTCCTTCATTTGAGACATCCGCTCCGCTCCATTGGAATACTTCCAGAAGTTCTGCTGCCTCCACTGAAATGGAGATTGCCAAATCTTTCGGGTTGTGGAATTGTTTCCATTCTCTGTCGTCTCTGAATTTTAGTATTTCTTTGATTGTTTCTTCTGTCATTTTAGTTTTCCTCTTCGATATATTTACTGAAAATTTCTTATATTAATTATACTTCGCTAACCATTGACGTACAAGAAGAAGTCATATTTCTACGACTTCTTCAAATATAATTGACATTTATTAACCGATATAGTAGTATTCTATATAAAGAAATGGGTTTGTTACCGTACAGCTGTTGCTCAAGCGGTGTGCTCGTTTCTTTTTTTATATTCATCAAATTTCAAAACATCCCTCACGCCAATTTCAACTCCAATCCCGTAAATAATTCTCCAAGCGTACACGACAGATGTCCCTGCTCTTGCTCTGGCATTTCATAGCTGACTAACTTATACTGCGGATTCATTTCCAACTTTTCAATTAGATATCCTGTATTCACCGCATCATCCAGACCATCATGAAGTCGTCCCTCCGGTTCAATCTCCACCCTGCCCAGTGCTTCTTCCAGACCAATCTTTCGTTCTATTCCGAATCGTTTTACAAATACATCCTGATAATCGATCCATCTTGCTTCACAGACAAAATCCAGAATCCGCTCATCACAGATCTTCTTTGCTTTGATTTCATGAAGCAGCTGTGCTCTGTCGGAACCGCTCCAGGCATAGACTTTATACTCACGATCGCCGATCCAGGCGATCATATGTAGCAGAGCCTCCTCAATACGTGGTGCTTTCTTCACCTGACTATTTCGTATCCCTGTCAGATTCTGAATAAACGGATCGATCACTCCGTGTTCCGGATGTACATATTGGCTAAGCGTTCCGATTCTTTTGAATTCCTCATCCAGAAGAACAGCTCCGATCTGTATCGTCTCATTTGCATATTTATAAGATCGGCTCCGATAATCTCTCGGTACGTTACACATTTCTAAATCTATCACAAGGTAATTCATGCTGTTTCCTCCTGTTCACTTTTCAGACTCTTTTTACAGATCTTGCAGATTGTTCCTGTCGGTGTAACTAATACCACCTTCGCATATGCCGTGTCTCCAATCTTGTCATACAGACGACCTGCACTCATAGACTCTCCGATGACTGTATAAGAACTATTTGCCACATAACCAATCTTTCCGAGACCTTCATATGTCACTTTGATTGCTTCCTTGTCATATTCATTATCCGGTTCTTTTTCTAATCTGATCTTCATACCTTTCTTCAGAAAATCATTTCCGAAGTAGTGTTTTGTTCCTGTCAGGGTGATAAATATTTTTGCCATTGTGTGTGCTCCTTTCGCTTTGAAAACGTGTTCATCTGAATTTGATTTGTTGTCTTATAATTACTTTTATCTCCCGGAATTCTGTTTTATTCCCTTTGATGTGTATAGTATAATTCAGTTGATGGGGTATAATATTCTCACCTTATTTTTTATTTCCATACATCAAAAAAGGAAATCAACCGCAGTCAATTTCCTCTTCTCATCATCAATCATACACCCTTTTCAACACTTCCAGATCAACTTCAAGTTCCCTGGCACCATCCCTTACCCTGGCAATCACCGGGACTCCCGTTAATCTCTCGATCATTTTCTCATTATCTTCCTGCATCGCCCCACCCGAGTAATGATTCAGAATGATTCCTTTTACATCCATTCCATGATTCCGGATGTATTCTACCGTCAGGACAACCGCATTGATCGTGCCAAGTCCGGCATCTGCGATCACCAGAGTATTCAGATGCAGCATTTTCACAATGTCTTCCAGCAGGATTTCATGTTCTTCATCCCAGCGGATCGGACATACAATGCCGCCGCTTCCTTCTACCGTGACATAATCGAACTCTTTCTTTACCCTGTCAAAATCTGCTTTTACCGTTTCCGTATCAACCGGATTCCCTTCTATTCTGGCAGCCAGATGCGGAGACACCGCATTTTGATACAGATATGACAGTAAGCTGCTGTCTTCCTGTGTGATACCGGCAATCTTCTTTACATAGCCTGCGTCACTTTCTTCTATGAACTCTGCACCTGATAATGCAGCCTTATAATAGCCTGCATGGATTCCTGCATCCGCCAGCTTTTTCACGATTAATGCTGTGACATACGTCTTTCCTACATCTGTGCCTGTGCCCGTCACAAATATTCCTTTTGCCATAATCTCATGCCCCTTTTTTATTAGCTCAGATAAAATCCGCTTTTTCGCATTCTAAGTCCCACACCGGCTGCCAGCAGACATAATACAAAATCTCCAGGCATATCTAATGGAAAGCAGGACAAAAAGATCACGCCCAGCGTTGCCGGTGTATGTGCATAAAAGTTCAAGATTATGAATTTATACACGATTCCGATTGCATATGTCACAACAAATCCTGCAAGGCATGCAAGCAGATAGTTCTTATAACTTGCTTTCAGCTTTTCGCATACTTTTCCGGTTACATATGCGCTTACAATGAATCCGACCAGATAACCAAAGCTTGGCCGGAATATGTATCCGATTCCTCCGCCTGCTGCAAAGATTGGTACTCCGACAAGTCCCAGTAATACATAACATCCTACAGATATTGCTCCCTTATCAGCCCCCAGAATCAATCCTGCAAGCAGTACGAAAAAGAACTGAAGTGTGAAATAATCCATATATGGAACCGGGATCTGGATAAATGCTCCTATGGCAACCAGCGCCGCGAACATTCCGCATAATACCATACTTACGGTGGATAATTTTTTTGTTTTTGTGTTCATTAAATTGTTAACCTTCCTTTCAGTTTATGGTTAACAATTTATCGTATTTCGCTTTGATTGTCAACTTATTTTTCTCGCAAGTTTACAATCGTGTTCTTGTTTTGCTAATTCAGAATCCATTTCCTACTCCCCATACTGCTCCATAAGCCTCCGGGCCTCTCCCCGCATCTGCTCCACAACCTCATCCGGTCCAATGATCTTAACTGCTTCCCCCAGCGAGAATACCCATCCCAGGAACTGTTTGCTCACATGCACGTCCACATTCACCCGGAACTGATCCTCATCTTCCGGAATCATCATCACATCTTTCCCGAACCGGTCAATGATCACGCCCGCAAGGCTGTTATTTACCAGCATCTTTACAGACGTTTCCTTTCCCCTGAACATTCCGAAACTCTTCTTAGCATAATCCGCCATATCCAGCTTCTTGAAGTGTTCTTTTCCCTCACGGGATTCATCCGACATCCGGATACGCAGCATCTTGTCCACCCGGTAATGCTTGATCAGCTGCGCCTCTGCATCATATCCGATCATATAATAATTCTCATCATCCCAGGACAATCCCCACGGACTGATATGATACCATGCTCCTCCGTGACGCAGTTCCATCTCTTTCTTCACATTCCACTGGAAATACTGGAACTTAATCTTCTTATTTTCAGAAATCGCATTGTGGATTGCATCGACAGTATAATAGATGCTTTCATTCATCGTCTTAATTCTTCCAGATACATACACCTGTCGCTGCAGCCTCTGTGCATCGTATTTGCTGACCAGCTTTTCCAGCTTTTTTATCAGTGTGTTGGTCTTCTTCTCTGTAATGAATTTGGAAGACTGGATGGAATCTACCAGAAGCTTTAATTCCGGCAGTTCGAATGGGCGGTTGACTACGCGGTAATGATAGCGGTTGCCGATGGGTTCGCCCTCTACCTCGATCCCGAGTACAGACAGATCACGCAGATCTGCATAGATTGTTTTGCGGTCTGCGGTCACTTCGTATTTTCCCAGTTCTTCCATGATTTCCGGCATGGTAATATAGTGTTCATCATCTGTATTTTCCAGCATGATCTGTGCAAGACGGTATAATTTTAGCTTTTGATTTGTTCCTTTTGGCATAATCACATCTCCTCCACCAACATCTCCTGATACCCGGCAGTCCCATACTCTTCGATCCTATCCACCACCGGTTTCAATCTCCTATCCGTAATCCGCTCCAGTATCTTCATACGCTTCGGCGATATCACTTTCTCTGACCTGCACTTCTCATAATCCGCCGTTTCCATATGCCAGTAATGAAATTCTCCCTTATAATACTGTGATAATTTCTGTGCGATCAGTATTCCTTCCGGGTCAAGGTCGCCCGCATAATATACCCGGATTCCCGACTTTGCAAATAGATCCAACACCATCAGACCTGCCAGTCTTGGCTGTCCATTCATGCACATATATGCTCTTCTTACGTTTCCTGATTTCTCTTTTCCACACAATACCGCAAAAACAGACGGATTTTCCACAATATAGATCTCATCTTGTGGACAATGAAGCGACTCCCACTCCGTAATCACCGCAAGCGGGACCTGTACAATATGCTGCTCACTCGCAAATCCCTCCATGCCTTTATGAAGATTTCCGTCTTTCTTGACCGCCTGTACCTGATATAACATTGCATAATTTGATATATCATCCAGCATAATTCCGGCCGTCAGGTAACTTTTCTGACGCTTATACGCCGGAAATATCTCCGAGGACTCTATCTTAATTTCTCTGATTTCCAGATCCATCTGTATCATCTGATACAGGAAATTTCCTGCTGCAGTTCCATTGTCAAATGCATGCGGATTTCCCGTCAGCATGGCTGCAAATACAGCCAGATACAACTTATCACTTTGACGATATGGCAAATGATTGTACATTTCTGCTCCAAACCGCAGCGCACAATCCCATTCTGCAAGTTCCTGACTGTCACTGTCTTTGACAATATTCCTCAGTAATTCTGCCGCCTTCTCTATCTCAGTTCCTTTATAGTCTTTCAAAAACTTCTGCCAGATTTTCTCTTTTTCCCGTTCTCTCAAAAATTTCTGTTCCTGTTTTCCAAGCAAGGGTTCTCCGAAAAAATTCTCCAACAGACATTCCGGTGGGATATCTTTATAGCGGCTTGCTTTCAGTGCCTGCCGGAATTTTTCTGCAGACACTGTCACACTTTTCTGTCCATGAAAAGACTTGCCAAAGAATCCCTCCAGTTCTTCGATATCCTGTGATTTCAGATTCTTCAGAACTACTTTACCACCAAATCTTCCATAAGAACTGTATTTATCACGAAACCCTTTCAGAACTTTTTCCCAAACTGGACTTTGGTGGAAATATGTCAGGCATTCTTTTTTTATCTTCTCAAGTTCTTGTTGCTCACTCTCATTCATTGCTGTCCAATCTCGGCCCCTCTCTGCTCTACTTCCTCTTCACGTTCCAACAATTCTTTCTTCTTTCCATTCCACAGATACGGCATAACCGTCACGAATTTTGCATTGCCCGGGCGGATCAGCTGATAGATTGCCAGTGCATCCAGTGTATCACAGTCGCCCCACAGAACCTGCGAGTTAATGATAAAGTCAAATCCGAACTCTGTCATCAGGCGGAACATATCGCGGATATTCTTATTGTCCACTCCGGCAAATGCTTCATCCAGCGAGATCAGTCTTGGTGCATCTTCTCTGCCTCCCTGATACTTCGCTACAACCGCAGAGAATAACGGTATATACATGGACATCGCTTTTTCTCCACCACTGAAGGTTCCGAATACACTGTTTGTCAGTTCTTTCTGACGTTCTCCGTTCTTCTGTGAGAACAGCTGGAATTCAAACCATTTACGGTAATCCAGTGTATCTTTCATAATCTGATAGAAGGATATCATTCCGGCACTGTCTCTTGCATTCCTTCTCGCTTCTGCTACTTTTGAACGGAAATGTGCCGACAGCCGGGAGGCTTCTTCTTCGCTCATCAGACGGTAATCTTTCTTTAACAGGTCCACCAGTTCTTTTGTATCCAGCTGGTCTTCCTGTTCTGCCGTCTTACTTCTCCATCTGAGGCTGAGTTTCAGACCGCTGGATGTGTTCATCCCATTCATCAGGGAATTCATCTTCTGTACCCATGTGTTGGATGCATTGATCTTTCCACGGATCTTCCGGCTTACCGTATTGGCAAGAATGTCTTCGAACAGTTCCCTGTCACCGTCTTTGATCAGATTCTCCAGTTCTTCAATGTCTTCTTCCAGATGTGTAAGGAGACTTGAAAATGATATCTTTACCCCTTGGTATCTGGCCGAAATATCCAGTCGTTTTGCCGGGAATTCTGTCTGCTCTGCTTCTGCAAATAATTCATTCTGCATCAGATGATAATCGGTCAGAAATCCTCTATTTTCAAAATATACTTTATTCAGATCACGGATCACACTGTCTTTATCCAGTGCTTTCACGTCAGACTCCAGATAGCTCCGTACATGTCCGGCATCATCCGGTATCTCTTCCGGTATTTCCACATAGTGCAGACTCTTCTCCTGCTCATAACATTCTGAAAAATATGCCGTCTTCTTTTCATATTCTTCAATTCTCTTCCGACCCTCTTCCAGACGCAGGGTCAGCTGTCCGACTTCGTCTTCTTCATGCGTCTGTCTGCTTACACATATGCGCAGTCTTTCCGGATATTCCTGAAGCCACTTGATGCATGCATCCAAACGGTCTTTGATTTCTTCATAATCGGTCAGACGTAATTGTTCCTGAATAGAGGTCTGTTCTTCCGTCTTTCTCCGGAGTTCTTTCTGAATCTCGAACAGATCATACCGGATCTGTTCCATATCTGCATCCAGATCTTCCAGATGTTCTCTCCTCTCTTTCAGATACTCCAGGCTTCTGAGGAACATTTCATGTGCTGCAATCAGACTAATCAGATGCTTTCCCTATTCTTCCGCTGCACTTTTTGCTTCTTTGAATACTTCATAAGAACAGGTCAGATACAGAGAATCCGCAATTTCCAGTGTTTTCTTTTTCTTCTCTTTTAATATTTCGATCAGTTCACGAATCCTCTCTTCTAATTTATCACTTTCCCGTCTGATCTGTTCACATGCCCGTTCCTCCGCACGCATCATCTGAAGGGCTTCCCGCATATCCGTATCTTTTGGAAGATTCTCATATTCCTGTCTGAGAATGACTTTCCTTTCGGATAACTTCCGATACATTTCTTCCAGTTGCCGTAATACTTCTTCCAGCCCTGCGATTCTCTGTCTGCAGGCTTCCATCTTTGCCTGTCTGTGTCTTTCACGGGCCTTTGTTCCAAGGAATCCGGCCTCATATTCTCCGGTTACCGTTCCTGCAAGTACTCCCATCCGATAGGTACCGTCTTCTGCAATCGTAATTATACTTTCGTTATCATATGCAATACTTCCAAGAATTCCCGTCAATCGCTGATTGGAGAAAATGTCATTGACTTCTTCGTTCAGTTCCAGTACGTCTAACAGACTCTTTCCTGGTTGCAGCTCTTTCTGAACATTTTTGCAGCTAAACAGATAACGATCTTCACATCCCTGTTTCAAATGCAGAACCTGCTCTTTGTATTGTTCATCAATCACCAGCGCATCCAGAATTCCCATTTTCAATAATGCTTCTTCCAGCCGGTTGCAATCTTCTTCATCCAGATTGTCTCCGAACTCTATAACTTTATAAAACTCCCGGTACGGAATTCCAAGTGCATCCAATCTCTGACGGTTACGGATGACTGCTTCCGAGCGCTCCGGCTGTGGTTCTTTCTGATTCTCCCATTCCGTCAGTTCTGCTTTCACTTCTTCCAGTTCTTTTTCTGCTGTTTCTTTCTCTGCCCTGTTCGCAGAAATCCCAGATTCAACATCCGCATTTTTCCCGATCCACACATCTGCAATCTTCTGACGAACCTCTGCGAAATCAGATGTCTCTTCATAAGCCTCTGCAAATGTGCTTAACTCTTTTAGTAATTCTTTTTCCAGTACCAGTTCCCGATTCGCACCATTCCACTGATACAGGGCTTCTTTCCATTCATTCTGTGTCTGCACGAATACAGATTCCAGTTCCGATACTTTTCTCTGCAGTGTATCCAATTCACGGATCCGTTTTTCTCTTTCTTTGATCAGATCGTCTTTCTGTCTTTCCAGACGATCCGTCTCTGCAAGGATTTCCGTTCCTTCATTGATTTTTTCTTTCGTATGCTCATATTGCTGCTGATGTAATTCGAACTTATATGGTTCTTCCGGATGCTTTTCCAGTTCTTCTTTCATAAATGCATGTTCTTCAAAGGCCATGGTATCTGCCTCGTCCTGCATCTCTTCTATGAGTTCTTCCAGTTCTTTTTCTTTCTCATACTTCCGGTCTTCTTCTGCTTTGATCTGATTCTGTGCATCCTGATATTGCTCTTGTTTCAGTTCAAGAAAATGCTGTTTTTCTCTTAGATTTTTCTGCTGCCCCTCTAATTCTGTGGTCAGTTCTGCTTCTCTTCGTTTTAATGCTACAGCATCACTTTTATTCAGAGATTCCCGTTCTTTTTCCATGGACTCATGTTTTGCATCCAGTTCCTGATGTTCTGCCTGCAGCTTCTCGATATTCTGTCTGCACTCGGATAATTTCTTCTCCTGCTCTTTCTGCTGTGTCCTGGCATTTTCTAATTTGATTTCTGCCTGTTCATACCGGTCTGCTTTTTCATATAATAATTTCTGATTATATTTTGAAAATACTCCCTGAATCTTCTCTGCTGCCTGTTTTGCTTCTTTTCTATTCTTCAGATTCATGTTCATGGTATCCATATTTTCAATTGCTTCAGACATCGGACGCAGATCATCATCCGATAATGGTTGAAGTGAATCGCTTAGAATATCGTTGATCACAGATGGTTTAAAATCCTTGGAAAGCTTCGGTGTCCTGAGCTGGATTAAAAGGTCTATCATTTCCTTATATTCTTCTGCCGTCTCGAATCCGAAGATCTGACGGTTGACATACTCCATGTAATCGGCCTGTCTGTCAATAACACGGCCGCCTGTCCCAATCCTGTTCTCCAGTTCTTTTTTGGAAAGTGTGACTTTTTCTCCTGTGTCTTTATATAAGAAGAAATCTTTTCCTACCCGTCTTCCATCCGTCAGACTAAAATACCACTTGTCCAGATTTTTCCCTTTTCTCGCCCGGATTCCCATACCGATCGTCAGATATGTGTCACTGTCCTGCCTTTTGAATTCCAGATACAGATAACCGGTCCGTTCCTCGCGTCCATCATCTTCCTCCAGAAGATAACTGCTCATCTTACGGTCTCTGGAACCGAATGGATCCAATCGTTCCGGGCTCATATTGCCATCCAGAAGAAGCGGTACCACGCTCTGCATGGTTACGGATTTTCCCGATCCATTCGATCCACGAAGAAGCATCCTTCCTTTTACAAACGGGAATTCCTGTTCATCATAATACCAGAAATTAATCAGTCCGATCTTATTTGCCTGCCATCTACTATTCATCATTTCTTCCTCCCGTATAATCCTCCGGATAGCTTCCCTGTATCTTTCCTGTGAGCGGGCAGATCTTAATCTGATGAGCTGCCTTCTCCTTCCTTATAAACATCCACAATTCCATTGCATCGATCACACTTTTTACAAATTCTCCTTCCGGCATCTCACGATAATTTTTCGAAAATCCACTTCCGTATTCCTGTTTCACATCTTTTATCAGATTTTCAAACTCGATCCGATCTGTAAGACAACTTTCATCCGCTGCCGTCTTCCATTCGCCATTCTCAATCTTCTTTCGTATTTCGCCAAAACACAGAAGTAAAATATCGGATATCGAATTATTACCCGGAAATACTGTTCCCATTCTACAGTCATCCCCGGATAACAGATACGCACTTCCCCTGTGAATGTGCACCTGACAGTCGAAGATCTGTTCCAGTTCTTCGCTCAATCTCCGTCCATAATACTTCAGATATTCAAAATCTTCCGGCGATCCATCTTCTTTATACATGCCCGGCGCAAAGATCAGTCTTTTGTAGACTCTGTGTCTTCTTGCAAATCCACGGTCTTCGTCCACTTCGAACCAGTCACTTTCCCGAAAATCTTCCGGTTTCGTATACTCCATAATATCCTTCGAAAAATTCTTCATAAAGTATCTGGATGCACCTGTATTTTCATAGAGTACTTCTCCAGCCTCATCATCCATGAATGCTTCGTCTTTTCCATCTGTGACATCGACTATTCCCTGATCTACCGCAAATCTCAGCACACGGATCAGTTTTCTCCGATTCGTATATAACGTCCAGTCCGAAATATCACCCGGCAGGTTTGCCGTGATATATTCCGTCAGCTGTGACAGGATAAACTGCTCCTGTGCATCCCGGTCTTCCAGAAACATCAGCAGGATACATAGATAAGCATACTCTTCTTTTGACGAAAATTTCTGGATGCCCATGAAGCTTTCCGGGATTACCGGAATCTTCTCCATCTTGATCAGAAGAGAATTATCAATGATCTGACATCCCATCTTCTCTGTAGTAAATTTCCGAAGTTCTCCGAGTGCATCTCTTATTTTATAATACGTTTCTTTGTCTCTGGATTTTAATACCCATCTTTTGTTTAAAAGAACCTCCAGCTCCTTCATCATTCTTCCTCCTGAAATACAATGGACAGCTTCGGCATTGTAAAGTTTCCATCCTCACAATGTACTACACAGTTTTCTCCTGCCTGACTTCTGTCCAATATATATCTTCTTCCATCGTCTGTCCTTGCCGAAAAATCTGCAGATTCCATGGCATCTGACAACCATTTCAAAAGAATCTCGCGAATTCTAGGTTCCAATACAGGCAGTTTGTCAAAACATATCTTTCCATCTACTTCCAACGCCTGTAGTTTTTCCGTCTCTTTTTTCTGCTTCTCAAGCAACTTACGTCTTGTTTCCTGCTTTTGCTCTGCTGATTCACGGATGGCACTTCTCCGGGATTTTTCTCGGTATGTACGCACTCTCGGTTTCAGCGTAATCTCCATTGGCTGCTCTTCATAGACTCCGATGTTCATGCTGTCTGTCTCACGGATCAGATCTCCTGCCAGATGCTGCGGACATTCCATGCCGAATACCATTGCCGACATCTTATGCGCCTCTTCCACATCCTGACACCGTAAGAACAATTCTGCTACTTTCCGGTATTCCTCTTTTCTATTCGCACCCAGTGCATTCTTTTCGCTCAACTGTGTAGCGTATCTTGTAATCCTTCGGATGATATCATTGGTGGCATCAAAAAGTTTTCCCGCTTCGTTCTCCTGTCCTTCATTTCCCACGAACCAGTCATAGATGCTCTGATATCGTCCCTTGACTTTCTGCTCTATCATTTCTTTCGAGATTTCTATCTCCATACGCGGAATTGACAATTCATAATCTATAACTTTTTCAAATACATGCTTTTTCAGTTCTTCGTTCTGTAAACGCAGATTTTCTTCGATCACTCCGACATTTCTCTGCAGTCCTTTAATGAAGCTTCGCAGATACTCGATCAGCCGGTCCTTGAACACCAGAAATTCTTTCGTATGCATCATCTCTTCTGCCCGGACGCTGTTCAGATCCCTGATATAATCCTGATAATTCTGATTCAACCGGACAAAATCATTATTCAGATCTGTCCACCATGTGTATACTTCATTCTTATCTTTTCCTGCCATGTCCGGAAAACGCTCTACGCTTCTCCTTATGCGCTCCAGAAGTGTCGGTTCTAATGATGCTCCCTCGATGAACAGATTCTCTAACCGGATCACCAGACGCTCTATCTCCACACTGTACTCTGTCATCTGATACCGGTACTTTTTGTTCTTAAATTCTTCGATGGATGCGACCTTTTTTGTATCCTGGATTGTATTCAGGTTCTTCCACTCTGTCAGCATGGTGAGATCCTGCTGGCACTGTTCCGGTCTGTAATCCGCAAAAAGCGGGTCCTGTATCATCTCTTCATAGACCTCTTCCTGATACAGCCAGTATTTTAATTTCTCATAATGCTCAAAAAATATACGCATGATACAGCGGTATCTGCTTACGTTGTCGGCATTCAAATATTTTGCTTCTGTCAGCGGCTTGATTAATTTATCTGATACCTGCATAGAACTTCTCCTTCTGGTTAATTAAGTTCAGTATAGCACATGCGTTGGAAATATATTCCACATATTTCCTGTTTTTTAATCATTCACATAATCATAATAATCCGCTTCGCTGGCAAATAAGATATATTCACCATCTACCATTCCCATATAACCGTCACCTGTGTTAAAACCTTTCATTGCCAGTTCCTCCATTTCTTTGAAAATAAATGATCTGTTTTCCCTTTTATAGCTATAGTTTATAACATCAGATGGGGTATAAAATTACCAACTATGTTAAAAAATACCCAAAAAGAGTTCTCTTCTCAGGTATCTTTATCTATCCATATTCTATTTTCGCTGATTATGGGCATCGGCCTCTCTCCACCATCTACCCATTCCGCTTTTTCAACTGCTTAAACTTCTGCCTTCTTAATAATTCCGACACCAAGCGGATACGGTCCTGTATGCACACCAATCGTTGCTCCGATCTGGTAGATTCCAATCTCATCGATTCCAAGCCGTTCTTTTATCAGGTCCTTTATCATCTCACGGAATCTGACTGCCTCATCATAGTCATAATCATAGTCGATACAAAAATCATATTCACCAGGTTTTGCATCAATCTCGTCCAGATAATTTTTCGTCATATCTACAACCTTTTTCATAGATTTGATACGGTTTCTTGCCAGTCCGGAACTGAAGATTTCCCCTTCTTTTAATGTAATCATCGGTTTTATCCCCAGTGCGCCGGCAGCTATCCCGGCCAGTTTCCCGATTCGTCCACCATGTCTCAGATAATCAATAATTCTCTGTATTCTTTTATTCCGCATTCTCTGTATCCAGAGATTTTTCAATCTCCTCTATAATCTGCACTGCTTTTTTTGCTTCATCCGCCTCTGCCCAGATATCAACGCCGTATACTCCAAATCCGGCAACTCCATATGCCGCTACACTTGAACTTGGTTCCTGTGTGAATGCAGCAATTCCATTTTCTTTTAACATTTCTACCAGCATCTCTGCTTCCATGATGTTTTCTGCATTATAGATCTTTTTACATCCTGTTACTTTCATGAGAATCCCTCCTTCTCGTTTTAATCATTTTCCAAATCTTTTTCATAAATTGTCTCAAGCACCTCTTCTTCATTTACCAGTTTTATTCTGATAATCTCATCTCCACAAGTCTCACAGGTCACATACGTCTTCTCATCCACTCCCTGCGTAATTTCAAAAACAAATATCTCATCTTCTGTAAGTTCTCCATTTGGCTTTCCAATCTCAGCTTGAAGTTCTTTATAATCTGTACTTCGCTTTATAAAATCTGTAAAATACTGAGCCGAAAGCTCTCTGTCAACCGGATAATATTCTCTTAGATTTCCATATATAAGCATCGTCTGATAATCTTCACAGGATTTCTCCTGTGTATAGATTCCTTGTTTTGAATGCCAAAGAAAATATCTGTCATTATACGCCTTCTTTGTAGCCAGATCAATAATCTGGATTCCTTTATTTTCCGGATGTTCCTTATCCGCCGTGACAACCTCCATATAAATATAATAAGTCTGATTTCCTTTTGTTATTTTTACACCTGAATCCATTATACGATAAAGATTTCTGTCCTGACTTCCTGTTACTCTCATTAAAATACTATCCTTATCAAGAGTTCCGTCTTTTATTGTCTCGCTGTAAAATTCAAGAAATTTGTCCAGTTGCTTTTCAAACTTTTCTCCTGATACATTTTTTGCAAATAATTTTTCTATTTTCTTCTTATCATTCTGATTTGCCGCATCCAGAAAATCTGTAAGGATTTCTGTAAACTCTCCGTGATCTGATCTGAATAATCTGCTCAGAAATGTTTTCCCGCATCCAGATATCAATGTTACAGCCAGCATGAGAATCAGCATAAATGTTATCCTTTTTTTCATCATCCATCCCCTCTGTTCTCAGGATTTTACATCTTTTCATAATACCCCAAAGCTCTTTCACAGAATTTTCCCTATATATTGGCTTTAGATCTTTCTTTAATTTTTTTCGAAATGTATTGAATAGAATTATTATATTTCATATTCGATTATTCGTCAATTTATCGGTAGTTTAAAAAACCTTGAAATACAAGCTGTCTTTGCTCTTATTTCAAGGATTCATTTTTTTACTCGAATTCGGTTTCGACAACTATATATTGTGTCTGGCCAAGTTTTATATTATCCTTTTTGTATTCTTCTTAATGGCAGCTGTGGCTTCCGCATCCATGCTCGCCACATGTATGCCCTTCCTCATGGCTGTGCTCATGGTGAGAACACTTTACATCCGGATTGTAATCAAGTGTTTCATTGACAAGTGCTTTTACTGCCTCATCCGCATCCCCTGAAACACCTCCGTAAATCTTCTTCCTGGCGTTCTCGTAAATACGCTGGACCGTAATTCTTGCAATCTGCATAAATACCGCACACTGTTCCTGACTATAACCTTCCTTGTCCAAAAGACGGATTGTCTCGTATTCATCTACCGTCAGAACAATGGGCGGCATCTTTTCATTATCATCCGCCGGAAGGAATTCTAAAATATTGGGAAAATAGCATATGTCAATAACTCTTCTTAAGTGCCACATAGGAAATCAAAAAATTTGCAAACCAGCCAGCCGGTACAGCAAGCCAGACAAATGCAATGCCAAACCGGGGTGCAAAAATCAAAGCAACTGCCAAACGAATCGCAAGGTTTACCATATTGGCAATGAGAAACGGGCGCATGATTCCCAGTCCACGAAGTACTCCATCGGTTGCCATCTTGATACCCATGAAAATGAAAAAGTAACCGAGCCATCTCATATAATCCCCTGACACCTGATATGCCAAGGCGGATCCATCTTTACCCAGAAATAACGAAGAAATCTGCGTATGCAGTGTTTCAATGACTATAAAAGCAAGGACTGCAAAACACAGATCTAACACCAGTGCCGCGTGATATCCCTTTTTGATACGATCCACTTTCTTTGCGCCAAGATTCTGGGAAACATACGGTGAGACTGCATTTCCGATAGATACAAATATCAAGGAAAAAACATTCTCTACTCTCATCGTTGCCGCATAACCTGCAAGTGCCTGTGTACCGAATGGATTTACAACTGCCTGTACGATCATCATACCGATTGACACTGTAGACTGCTGCAGAACCGAAGGTACAGCAATCCGCAGCATGGAATACAATTCATGCCTGTCAAACCAGTCAAAATGACTTTGATACCGGCGCATCCTGCTAAAGAAGATCAAAAGTGAAAACACTGCCGAAATTCCCTGTGAGATGAGCGTTGCAAGTGCTGCACCAAACACTCCCAACCCAAGTCCCGCCACCATCCAGAGATCCATAAAAATGTTCAAAACAGAAGAAAATATCAAAAGTCCCAATGGAATCTTTGATTCACCGATCGAAGTGAACATTGTTGAAAGGATGTTATACATAAACAGAAATGGAAATCCCACAAAATAAACACGGAGATACAGTACTGCTTCCTCCAGTATATCCGCAGGTGTCTGTAATAAACTCATCATCGAATGGGAAAAACAAAATCCAAAGACACCCAGCAGTATGCTTAGAATCAGGAAACTGATCAATGATGTTGACACAATTGTTTTCATTTTACTATAATCTCTGGCTCCAAAATAACGGCTCACAAGCACACCTGCACCTACACCGGCACCCAATGCTATACAAATGAAGACATTCGTAAGTGCAGCACAGGCACCGACTGCCGCAAGTGCAGATGAGCCAACAAACTGACCAACGATAATAGAATCAGCCATATTATATACTTGTTGAAAAAAGCTGCCTAAAATCATAGGCATTGCAAAAACAGTCAGCGCTTTAAGAGGCGCATCTGTAATTAAATATTCGTCTTTTGACATTCGCTAACTCCTTCATAAATTCGCTTATTTTCTTTCCGTAGATATTCATTTTATATCTTTTAAATGCAAAATGCAAATTTTCCAAATTCCTCCACAAGTCCCATATGTCTGAAAATGCAGGCAACAAAAAAACAGGCTTTTCTGACAAAAAATTACTTGCCGGCAGATAAATTTCTGCCGGCAAGCGATTTTTATTTTTTCAATTAAAAACCTGTCAATCTGAAAAACATTAATTCATTTGCTGATCCGTCGTCTCGTTCCTGTGTCAGCATAATTAACAGAGAGCCGTCATCTAAAAGCTGCATGTCTTCCAGCCATGGATAACTGACACCGAATATGTCATCTGTAGAAATTGCACCTATGTGTGTTCCATCTTTTGCCCAAAATTGTATTTCACGCATATTTCCATCTGCAGCCACAAAACCATTTTCTGTTTCTGCCATGCCCGTAATGGAACCGAGCTTGTCCTTAGAACTGATGTCTTCTCCGCCTAGTTTCAAAAGCTGATTGCCTTCATAATCATAGACAATAATTTTTGTACCTTCATCTTCCGCAGCCATGGAGCCGGCAACCATGATATGACTATTCGTAATCTGTACGTCATCTAACATGGAAAATGGTCCCTTGCGTTCTTCATCATTGTTTAATCCGGTCAGTATCCACGGCTCAGCCGTCAGGTTACCATCTTGATTTGCAATCTTCTGAGTATCACTGTTCACCCAGAAACTGATTCCCCATTCTCCGGATGGATGCATATTCAAATGTCCATCTACGGTTGTCTGCATTGCCTTTTTTCCATCTTTTACGCCAATTACATCTCCGATTCCCGGCGAAAGATATAACATTCCACTGTTGTCTCCGGACAAATATTCACAATCATCGTCTAGTTCCATCGAAGAAACGAATTTGAGTCCGCTTTCTGAATATTCATAAGTATCCAGTTTGTTCTCCAGCAAATGGAATACCTGGTTGCCCTGTTTTACAAACTGATGTTCCATGATCTGCATGACACCCTGTGCTTCTTTAAACGGAATATATTCCGGAACGATTGTATAAGAACCTACCATCTGCTTTGCCAATACAGGTTCAAGAGGCTCTCCCTCCCATGGCCATGGTGCGTCTTTATTTCCTTCATCCTTTAATTTCAGCACAATTCCTTCCAGCAGTTCTTTGTCAGAATCATCTATTTCCTGTCCCTTTACTCTGATATCATAGGATGTACCAGACTTTTCATGGCGATACATATACGTTTTCTCTACGGAATTACTTTCCGGCATTGCTGTATATTCTGCATTTCCTATTGTTACAGTGTCCATTTTCCCTTTTGCATATGTCTCTAAATCCACGCCGAAGTCAACTAAACTTTTTCGATATTTATAAGAATCCTCCTTTGTTGCTTCTATATAAATGATATTCTCGGATTCATCTACTGTATCTCCATCAAAAAATCTAACGCGAGCGTAGTCTTTATCTTTCTTCATATTTTCTTTATCATAGTTCCATGCTTTCGGATAATACACTGTAAATAAATTTAATTTAAGATTTTCCCTGTCCTTAAATTTTGTTTCTGCCTGCTCTGTTTTTTTCTTCTCCGGAGCCTTTTTTTGTCCACATGCCGCTATCATCATCATGCATGCCATGATACACAGCACACACCACAATTTCTTTTTCATGGTATCTTCCCTCCCTTCACGCTTTCCATATCCGTTTCAGCTATTCACCGTCACTTTTCACACAATGAAATGTGTAGTAGTCTTCGTCATTACTGTAATCTACTTTCAACGTGCCATCATCATTTATCGCCACTGAGAGAGATGGGTTATCTGATTCAATCGCACAATACCCCAGTGCAACTGACCATGGGAATGTCCCTATCTCTTCTCCTTTATAAATAACTGTTACATTACGGTCATTTTTGAAATCAAGACGCAGTGCATCATTGATGTTGTCTACTCCTTCCATAGAAGTCTGCGGTCCGTCTCCTAAAAGTTCTTCTACGCTTTCAGAAGCCCACTTACCTATGACTGCACTTTCCTCCTCTGTCAGATAGAGCGAAGGATCCATTGCATCGGTTCCATCCTTTGCAAAAATCACCTTTACTCCCATCTCCAGCATGTCGTCAAAAGAAATGATATCTTTTCCGATGGTTCCCACCATTTTTTCTCCTTCGATGCTCAAGGTAAACTGATCATCTTCGACAGACCATTTTCCATTTCCGGTAGTGTCTCCGACTGAAAAGGATACTTTTCCGCCATTTTTCACTTCAAATTCAAAATCACCACCGAAAGTTTCATCTACACTGACGGATATTCCCATCATTTGAGCGGAGACCGCTACCCATTTTCCTTCATATGGATTCTTCTCTCCTGCTTTTCCGGAGCCTCCACACCCGGTCAGTGCTGACATACTGATGATAAACACTAATCCTAATAACAAATTCAACTTTTTTCTCATAAGCCTCTTCCCTTTCGACTACTTCTTATCTGCAAAAAACGGAGTCAGCAATTCTGCCACCTTGCTGATTGGCATTGTCTGTAAGATCACCTTTCCCGGTCCTTTCACAACAGTATTAAAAATGCCCTCTCCTCCGATCAGCATATTTTTTACTCCTTTTACGGTTACAATATCCATCGTACAGGTTTCTTCCATTGCCGCTAAGTACCCGGTACTGATCAATATTTCCTGTCCGGCACTCAGATCATATTCCACTGCATGTCCGTCAATTTCTACAAATGCAGTTCCATTTCCGCTCAATCTCTGCATAATGAAACCTTCTCCGCCAAATATGCCTTTTCCTAATTTTTTCTGGAAATGCATGGACAGTTCCACGCCTTCTTCTGAAGCAAGGAATGCACTTTTCTGCACGATCATGGAGTGACCGCTGCTAATCTCCAGCGCTTTGATTGCTCCCGGAAAACTTGATGCAAATGCAATCATTCCGTCTGTACCTTCTGCGGTATATCTGTTTTGAAACGCAGAATCACCAGACATCATTCTGCCGAACATTTTCTTCATTCCGCCACCGGAAACCGTCTCCATTTTCATGTTCGGGCTCATCCAGCTCATACTTCCGCTTTCTGTGATCATAGATTCTCCTGCTGCTAATTCACATACGACAACTGGTAAATTTCCTCCTAAAATCTCATATTTTTTCATAGTAAAGTTCTCCTTTCTTTTTCGTTTTCGTTTTTATTTTTTCGTTTTCATCCTACAACAGTACCTTTTTCATTAAGTCTTGCAGCACATTGCACACACATATCCAGATCATCACAGATCAAAAAGCAATGGTCACATACAAGACGCTTACATATCGGACAAATATTAAAGATTTCTTTCGCCTGATTCAATGCTTTTTGAAATGCTAAATTCTTTTCCCGGTCATAAAGCGTATCATAAATAATCTTCCGATTTTCATTTTCCGGTTTTTTCCCCGCTTTGGAAAAACGAATTGGTGTGCTTTTCCATACTGTTTTACATTCCATACAGCATAGTGAAAAGCAAAACTCATCCGGTGTAGAACAATCTATTAAATCCTTTTTCGTAATATATTCCACATTTCAACCTCCTTGTTAACCTCCTTGCTCTATCACCATCCCATTCTTTAGTTCTCCCTCCTTATCCATTTCCTTTATTTTTTTCTTTTATCGGGCGGCCACCATTTCGTAATGAAAGCGTAGCAGATACGGAAAGCAAATACTATGGTCACCATTCGTATATTTTGCTTATTTTCCAAAATACGAACGATTAGTATACTATATATAGCGTTTCTTTTTTATCCGTCTACTATATATACGTAATTTCTTTTTGTAAAAATGTAAACGATATCTGTCGGTCAAACTAAAAAAGAGCCTGTACAGACTCTTTTTCTTTTACTCAGTTCTATTATATGTCAGCTTATCTAACTGATCGCATTTTCGAAACAACTCAATATACAGCATTAATTCCTCTCTGACAGTTATTCCCAGTTTTCGATTCATATTTGTATTATGCTTTCTTGCTGTTCCAATACTGATATAAAGCAATGAAGCAATCTCCTGTATCGTATATCCATCAACATAATACTGAAGAACCATCCTCTCTGACGGAGTCAGAGTTTCCACGCGCAAAGCAAACGCCTTGAGCATTTCTTCTATATTCGGAGGAATGCCCCCATTTTCCAGTTTCTCCGTATTTCTTTTTTTCTGCATAAAATCAACCAGTGCATCCACTTCTGAAATTCCTGATAAATTTTCATCCGTCAGCGTATCCTCCTGCAGTGCTTTTAAACTCCGAAGAATCGGCTTCACAAAACGACGGGACATACTGACAGAAACAACCAATAATAAAATCAGGAATAACAACGTACCGATGATCCAGTCCCTTCGATTGTCCGCTGTTAATTTTTCATAATTCGCTTCTGATATCAATGTCAGTACCGCAAGCGGCATCCCATTACAACTCTTCAATTCAAGCAGTTCATGCCTGCCTATATAATTCCCGAAAGCGGTAGAATATGTATTATAATACTTTCCTTTCTTCACTGTCATCGTTCCTGATGGTGAAAGATACGTTTCTTTTGTATCTCCGAACATCGCCTTATCCAGATAGATGTTTCCTTTTTTGTCCATAGGAGCCAGTACTGTCACTATATTCCCACAGGAACCTTCCACCATAGGATAAGACAGCCTGAAATACAGATTACTCATCTCCATACCGCACAAACCGCGTACTTTTCCGGTACTGTCTAAAACCGGGACATATAAAAGCTGCACATCCTCCCATGTGTCACTCAGCTCCAGCCGGTCTGTCCACAGGCAGCTCTCTACCAGCCGATTCCCATCAAACTGCATAATCTGTTCATAACCCGGCAATGCGGACGTATCAAATTCTAAATTCCAACGGTTATGGAGCTGTACCTGCTCTGCTCTTGCAATATCAGCATTTCCCCTGAAAAAAACTACGTGCTGTTTGCTTGTATTTACTGCCTTTAAATCAGACAGGCGCAGGTAGATTCCCATGCGTGATGTATCTGCATATTCCGTCTTCGTATTTACCGTTGCATCCAATACAACAAAAACTCCACTGCAATACTTCACATCCAATGCAGATTTCAAGGAGGGATACAGCGCAGACTCTAAATCCATGATCAGCTGAGGATTATCATTCAAATCTGAAAATGTCTTTCCATTGGCTGTCAGACATTGATTCAATTCTTTTGTAATATCTTCCGATAAAGAAATACTTCTTGCCATCATAATGTCGGTCTGCTCTGTCATCGCTGACAACGTATTCTTCTGCTGGGCAGACAACATTTCCCGTACTTTAAAATCCATTCCCGGAAGAACTCCAATAATACTCAGTAACAGAACTGTCGCTAAAAAAAGTGTTAAAATCACCACGCACCAATAAACAATCAGTCTTTGCTGCATACGGATGCCTTGTCTCTTTATTCCTTTTATAATCTTCCGGAAATTTATTCTCTTTTCTCCCATATGTCAGCCACCTCTTTTGCCGATCCGGCAGACATTATTGTGTGTATGCTGCTTTGAAATCCTCTAATGTCTCTGAAACAAGTTTATCCATATTTTCCGGATGTTCCTGCCACTCCAACCGCTTTACTGACAGGGTTTGCCTGATAAGTTCTTCAAACTTTGTTTCCAGATCCAGATAGGAATCCAATTTCGGAGCAGTATAAAATGTATAGTTCTCCTGCGTCTTTAAAAAAGCCTGATACAGGGATACATACATCGGATCACTTAACTTCTCGATCGCCTCCGGAAGGTAAACATCGAAAGCTTCCTGCTTTACCGGCATATATCCAAGACTGGTCACAAATTCCACATTCTTTTGGGCTTCTGTCAGCCATTTAAGAAACGTAATACAGGCTTTTTCTTTTTCCGGTGTAGATTTTACCGTACAAATACCGGCACCCCGCTGCATGACCATCGTTTCTCCCCTGGCAAATACGGGACATGGCATGGAAACAATCTCTACTTTTTCCGATGTATTATCCGCATACGTAACTTCGTCTGAATAATACAACACGCTGGCTGACGAAGCCACCGATACAATCGAATCTCCCGTTCGCAAAGGTTCCGTCGCATAACCGCCGCGAAGCCATACTCCTCCGGACAGTGCCGCTTTTGCATAAGGTTCCCACACTGTTTGAAATTCCGGTCCGAAAGCCAGATTTTCTCCTTTAAAGAAATTTTCACCCAGGGATTCTACACCTACCTGAAAATAGTTAAAATGATAATCATGAACGAAAAAATTCTTTCCATCACCAGGAACGTCCGGCGTCTGATTGTCTGTCCATGCAGCATATTGTTCTGCCATTGCGAAGAGTCCTTCCCATGTTTTTAAATCTTCTATCTTCGCTCCTGTTTCTTTCGCGAAACGATCAAATGCTGTTTTATTGATAAACATAACTTCCGTTGATTTTGCCACCGGCAAAATGGAAAGTCTTTCATGAATGACACCTTCTTCCAAAAAGGCCGGAATAAATTCGTTCAGTTCTTCTTCTG
>UMFZ01002623.1_pt1 | contig 38392 bp, 28 predicted proteins | sample 1965141 | NCBI WGS metagenome assembly UMFZ01 (sample SAMEA4836059, study PRJEB28245) | human gut metagenome | biome: gut microbiome; material: fecal sample | place: Denmark | collected 2008
GTCAGTGTAGTCAGCTCGCTTTGACGAGTACCAGCACGCTGTTCTGCGGTACGACAATTTGTTCTTGTTTTGTAGGAATGGGCGGGTTCTTGTATTGGCGCAGGGCTTTTTGGATTTGCTGCTTGACTTCGAGCAGGGCGGCGTCTAATGTTGATGCGGTCATGACGATTTTGGGGAAGTCGGGAACATGGGCGGTGCAACCGTCCGGGGATAAGGTGCAGAGTACAGGATAAGGCTGGTTCTCTACGGAGATACTGTACTGCATAGCCTTAAAATAACTATTTTTATAGCACTACTATATCAGCGCCTTTAATAGAATACCTTTTTATAAGCTGTAAAACACTACTTTCTTGCTCTTCTTTTACTACATAAAATGTCCAATTTGCATTTGCATATCTTGCGTTCAAATAATTGAAATACTCAAAATCAATTGCACAGGAATGTCCATAAACAATGATATTTTCAATCTCACATTGATTACATATAGAAAGTCTTTTAGTAAAAGAAAAACCAACCGAGTGTGTCCCAAAAAGCAAAGCTGCGAGGGAAATTCCGAAAGCCGCACTAAAAAAGGCATGGACAGAAGCCAAAGAGAAAAGCCGAACTAAGCTGTGGGAAAGCACTTCATCACAGGAGAATGGTGATTGCAACGCAGCCCAAAACACTGGCGTAAAACTGGCCGACACATCTTATTCAGCGATAAAACAAAATACCGATTTCACCATGCGGCAGGGTCAAAAGTTTGCCTGCAAGAAGATAGAAAAATATCGTAAGCACTGCAATGCAGAACAGGTCGAAATTGCTCGCGCCGCCAGTGAGCGCGGTGCCGGCCGGAAACAGGCCGGGCACAGCACGCTGCCCGATGCAGACCAGCGCCCGCACCGAGGGGCAAATTTGCCCCGCCAGTGGGCAAAAGAAAAAGTTGTCACCGCCAAGACCGCGCCGCGCGATATTCGTGGCGTGACCCAAAGTCAGCGGCAACTGCGTACCGCCACCAATGAAGCGGTGCATAATATGGCGTTCCAAGCACAGGTGCAGACTCGTACCCACCAAGTGCAGCTTGCCATCCGAAAGGCCGCTGCTAACACCCGCAAGACGGTTGCGACAGTGCACTCGGCTATCCGCCATTTTCTTGCCAGCCTGCACAACCTTGTCGTAGTCATTACCGCTGGAGTCAGCGTGGCGCTTAGCATCATTCTTGTCATCAGCCTTGTGGCGTTTGTGTCAGGCTCGGCCTATGGCATCTTTTTTGCCGCAAATGCGCCCAATGAAAATGCCGTCACAGTGCAGAAGACTGTAGAGGCACTTACGGGGGAATACCGTAACCGGCTGGAGGAAATCTCTAATACCATACAACATGACCGCCAGGACATTGTATAAAGTTTAGGCTAATCTTTGACGGCTGTTGAGACAGTGTACAAAAACAAAATCGAAAATCGTCTGTTTTTATTTTGCAACCCTATTACGAGAAAGAGTACGCTACATGAGCATGAGGTGATGAAACACCCATGCTCAAAATAAAATGATTACGAATGTGTATATAATGTAATTACATTGTAAAATATTGTAAAAGTCCTTGATTTTGCAGTTCCTGTGTGCCATTATAAATGCCAGAAAGTATAGTGAAGGCGGCGGTTATCATGAGTACGACAATCTATCTGATCCGGCACGGGGAAACGGCAGGGAATGCAGAGGTGCGCTATATCGGTTGGACAGATATTCCATTGGATGCAAAAGGCGTTGTGCAGGCGCAGGAGCTCTGCTATAAGCTGCAGCAATATGCCATTGAGGAAATCTATGCAAGTCCCTTACAGCGAGCCATCGCTACGGCGGCGCCGATTGCAGAAGTACTGAGAAAACAAATTCACATCGAAAACGGCCTGAAGGAGATCAACTGCGGCGCATGGGAAACGCTCACCGCGAAGCAAGTTTGTGAGAAATGGCCAAAGGAGCTGGATAACTGGGCAAACCACCCGGATAAGCTGAAGATTCCAGAGGGAGACTCCTTTGCCGATGTACAAAAACGTATGATCTCTGCGCTGGGTGCCATTGCACGGGCCAATGAGGGTAAAAATGTCGCGGTAGTCTCCCATATGGGGGCAATCCTGACAGTGGGGTGTTACCTGACGAATACGCCGATCCGGGATCTGTGGTCGCTCGGACAGCCGGGTAATACATCCATTTCCAAGATTGTTTACGACGATGATTTGAATCCGCGATTGATTGGTTGGGCGGACGAAAGCTATCTGCCAATCAGTCTGCAAAGCAGTGCGCAGGTTGTCGCCGGCTTTGAGGGTCACCAGACGACAGAAAAAGCAATATGACAATAGCCATCTGAGAATCCGGAAGCTGCCGGATCCCAGATGGCTATTTTTATATCTGCTTTACGCTCCCGCATTCCTGTAAGGCAGGGGAATACAGGATCTGATGCGGGGGCTGTTGGGGATTGCTGATCCGCTCAAACAGAAGGTCTACAGCAGCAGAACCCATTACCTGTGGTTCCTGATCCACGCTTGTCAGGTGCAGGTATCCCGGAAGAGTCTCGTTGACCGTATCGTTGCAGATCAAGCTGATGTCATCGGGTACGAAGATGCCTGCCTGCCGGAACGCATCCTGCAGACCGGCGGCCATAGAACCATTTACACAGTATATGGCCGTATATAGCTGTTCTCTTGGGAGAGCAGCTATATGTGTGCCGATCTCATAGCCGCTCTTGTAAGTCCTATCTCCGCGATATACACAATCACAGGGCAGGTCTGCATCGCGCATGGCATCCATATAACCGCGGCAACGATTTTGGCAGGTAATGGAGCTCTCTGGGCCTGCTATATGGGCGATTTTGGTATGCCCCTTTTGCTGCAGATAGGTCGTGGCCAGATACCCGCAACGATAATTGTCAACGGTCACAACATCCAGATCTAAGGCCTTGAGATACCGGTTTACGAGGACTACGGGCAGAGGGTAATCCTGCAGCAAGGAGATGAGGGCCGGGTTTTCCACCGCATTCAGGAGAAAAACGCCGCAATAGCCATTCCGATTGGCATATTGCAAAGCGTCCAGCTCCTGCACGCCATCGTAATCAGTAACGGAGATAAGCAGCCGCTTGCCTTTGGCCTGCAGGCTTTCATGAATGCCGTTCAAAAAAGCGACCGCGATAGGATTTGTCAGCTTACCGATAAGGGCGAGCGCCGTGTCGGAGTTCTGGACGAGAGAAGATTTACGCCGCGGGCGCTTCTGGTAACCATACGCCTCGAGGTCATGAAGGATCTTCTCTTTTGTAGCTGCTGAGACACTGCCGTCATCGTTGAGGACGCGCGAGATAGTCGCGGTGGATACACCGATCTTCTTGGAAAGCTCCGCCAGTGTCATAGGATAACTCCTCCTGATGTCGTGTATAAGATACATTGTTTCGTTATTCTCTAGTATAGGTGTGATTGCAGCGAATGTCAATTCTGAGTGGGTGTTTTGCTGAACACATTGCAGAAAAATGACAAAGGGATGCCTTTGTAAAGACTATGTTATGTTACCGCTAAATCGCGGGAAATTCTATTGCAATATTTGGAAGGGGGTGATATTATACGGGCAAAGAAAGAAATTACAGCGGAACGCCGTTATGTAATTACATTTCTTCAATGAAATAGTGAGGCAAACACGATGACGAAGGCTATGCACAGGATACAGCGGAAGAATAAATTTCTTCCATATCTTTTGATTTTACCCTCCATGCTGCTGTTCAGCATGTTTACATTCTACCCTTTTTTAAAGACAATCGCGCTGTCTTTCTTTCTTACGGATAAGCGCGGCAATCCTACAAAATGGGCCGGTATCTCAAACTGGGTGCGAGTTCTCTCAAAAGAAACCTTTTGGAAGGTCATTGCGATCACCTTGGAGATCGCAGGAATCAATCTGGTGTTCACTTTCGGTCTTGCAATTTTCTTTGCGCTTTTGTCCTCGCAGAAGAAAAAAGGCGGAAAGCTGTACCAGACGATGTATGCACTGCCGATGGCAATAGCTTCTTCTCCTGCAGCAGCAATCTTTCTGTTTATCTTTCGGCAGAAAAACGGTGTGATCAACAGCCTGTTGGGCGGCGCGAATATCGGCTGGACGACAGAGATGCCCTACGCTATGTGGGCTGTCTGCATTATGACGATCTGGATGAATGTGGGTATCAGCTACATTTTTTTGCTGGTTGGTTTCCGGGCTGTGCCGCAGGATCTGATCGAAAGTGCCTATCTGGACGGTGCCGGTGTTTGGGCAAGAATCTGGCATGTTATGTTGCCAATGGCATCCCCGCAGATATTCTTTGTTCTGTTCTTGAATATTGCGATCTCTTTCCGCAGCTTCGCACAGATCAAATTGCTGACCGGCGGTGGACCTGCCAATGCAACCAAGAACCTTATCTACTATATTTACGAAAATGCGATTATTAACGGAAGGTACGAAACAGCATGTGTACAAGCAATCTTTCTGTTCGGTCTGATCCTGCTCTTTACAAGCCTGCAGTTCGCGCTCGAAAAAAGGTTCGTGCATTACCAGTGAGCACGGCAAGAACAAAAAAGCGTGCGGCAGAGGCAGCAGGCTTCACAGTAAAACTGGCTTTGGGGCTGGTCTTTATTTCGCCCCTGATTATCGGCCTGTTCTTCTCGTTTCAGACGGAGCAGGAGCTGATGTCTTACCCGCTGCACTTGCTCCCACAGCATTTTACGCTGGAAAACTATCAGGCAGTCTTTGCCAAGGTTCCACTGCTGCTCTACCTGAAGAACTCCGTCATCGTCTGTGTGATTGCTATATTTGCGCAGGTGATCTTCGCTACACTGGCAGCCTACGCATTTGCCTGCTTTGAATTTCCCTTTAAAAAGCTGTTGTTCTCTCTGGTGCTGGCAACCACAATGGTGCCCGGCGAGGTTGTCGTGGTAACGAACTACCTTACAATTCAGAACATGGGCCTTACCAACAGCTATGCAGGTTTGGTTCTACCGTCCCTCATTTCTGGTACTGCCATCTTTCTTATGCGGCAGTATTTTCTGGCGCTACCCAAAGAGTATAAAGAGGCAGCAACGATCGACGGCTGCGGAGAAATCGGGTATTTGTTCCGCGTAGCGATGCCGCTGGCCGTTCCGACCTTCGCCTCACTGGCCATCTACCTGTTTGTGCAGATCTACAATCAATTCTTCTGGCCTCTTTTGGTCACGCACGAAAATACGATGCGCACGATCCAGATAGGCATCGCCTTCCTCGTAACGGGTGATGTCATCAGCTTTGGTCAGATCCTCGCAGGTGCCATGATCGCAATACTGCCATCGGTCCTTGTGTATATCCTTGGGCAGGATTACATCATTCAGGGCATGACGGCGGGCGGTATCAAAGGCTAGGTTCTTATTGCCGAAAGTACAGAACTGTACTTTTTAATATATCAATCGGGAAAGAATGTCGTAAGGAGTAAAACAAATGAAAGCAAAGCATCGAATTCTGGCAGCTGGCATGGCTGCTGCAATGACCCTGTCCTTGGCTGCGTGTGGCGGTTCTGCTTCTACCGCAGAGCCTACGGCTAGTTCTGCCGTAGAAACAGTTACACCGGAAGCAACTTCTGAAGCCGCCAGCGGCGATGTAACGGAAGTGACCTGGTGGACCTACTTTGGCGACAAGAATATCGGCTACCTGCAGAACATTATTGATGACTTCAACAACAGCCAGAACCAGTACCATGTGACCATCGTATATCAGGGCAACCAGATGGAGTGCAACGCCAAGCTGCAATCTACCGAGAAAGAAAATCTCCCGGCCATGTTCTCCGGCGCAGTGGAAGATGTCGCTATGTATGCAAATTCCGACTTCTGCGTCCCGCTGCAGAAATATGTGGATGCAGACACCGAGGGCTGGCAGGAGCTTGATGATACATGGGATGCACTGCGCAGCGCCTACTCTGACGGTCAAGGCAATCTGATCGGTTACCCCATCGGCTACAGCTATCCGAACATTTTCTACAATGCGGATCTGCTGAAAAAGGCAGGGGTCGATCCTGCAAGCATTCAGAGCTTTGACGATTTGTATGATGCCAGCAAAACGATTGTGGACGGCGGCTTTGCCACCTACGGCATCGGCTTCTTTGCTAACGGCGCTATGTTCAATGTCGCGCTCGGCCGCGAGGGTGTGCAGGCCTACAACAATGAGAACGGTCTGAACGGCCAGCCCGTCACCGAATGCCTGTATGACAGCGACACGACGGTGCATGATTCCATCTACAACATGCTTTCCATCTACCAGAAGATGGGTGCCGAGAAGCTCTGTGTCCCTTACGGAGCAGACTATCAGTCTGAGATCATTCCGCAGATGGCCTCCGGTGACTGTGCTATGATGATGGGTGTTATTTCGATGACGACCAAGGTTCTGGACGCTGCAGCCGGTAATTTTGAGGTCGGTGTTATCCCAATGCCTTCTGCATCGGAAAGCGGCAAGCGTACCGGCGAGCCCGCTGCGGGTACCGGCACCTATGTCTGCGACAATGGCAACGAAAAAGCTATGCAGGGTGCCTATGAGTTCATCAAGTTTGCCTCCACCGGTGAACAGGCAGGCTACTTCGCTTCCGCTACCGGTTATATCGCACCGAACCAGGAGGCTTACGACAGCGCTGCCTATAAGACCTACCGCGAGGAAACCTTCCCCGGCATCTCGGTCGTCTACGATTCTCTGGCTAAGTCCGATTCTTCCGCTACCAATCCGTATGTTGCCATCTCCAATGAGATGCGCGATGCAAACAAGGTTGCGATGGAAACGGCTGCTACCGATCCTACGGCGGACATCAATACCGTGATTACGACCGCCAAGGACAGCATCCAGGAAGCGCTGGACATCTACAACCAATCCAATTCCTAATCATGTGTTAGACTTCTCCTTATAGCAAGGGGGCAGGGGAGACCCTGCCTTTTTGCAGTTTTCAGGAAAGGAAAATCAAAATGAATCAGAGAGTTTTAGTCTTTTCCGTGGATGCGATGGTGTATGAGGATCTTCAACACCTGCGCAGCTGCCGGAACACCAAAAAGTATTTTCAGAACGCCTGCGGCGTCCGGCATATCAGGAGCATCTACCCGACGGTAACCTACCCGGCACATACTACGATCCTGACAGGCTGCTATCCGGCCAGCCACGGCGTGATCAGCAATACGCATTTTACGACCGGCAGTACCGAATACGAATGGCTCTGGGATGCAAGCAATGTCAAGGTGCCGGATGTCATTACGGCGGCAAAGGATCAGGGGTACACGACCGGTGCGGTCTTTTGGCCTGTGACCGGTAACCATAAGGCCGTGGATTATCTGATCGATGAGTACTGGTGCCCGCATGAGGGAGAAACGCTCCTTGGTGGATTCGCGAATATGGGGTCCAGCCCGGAAATACTGAAGATCATCGAGAAAAATCAGCATCTTCTCCCCAACGGCGGCAAGCTCGGCCGTGTAGCCCTGATGGACCACCCGCAGATCGACCATTTTCTGATTTCGTGCGCCTGCGACATCATTCGTGAGTATTCCCCGGAATTTATGCTGGTACACAACGGCAATATCGACGATGCCCGCCATAAGTACGGCGTTTTCAATGAGGAGGTTCTGCATGGTCTGGATCTGGTTGATCTTTGGATTGGGCAGTTGATGCGGGCTTTGGAGGACAGTGGTCATCTGCACGATACGGATGTAATCATTGTGAGTGACCACGGGCAGATGGATCTGTCGCGTGTCATCAAGCCGAATGTATTCTTTGCAGATGCCGGTCTGATTCAGGTGGATGAAAACGGAAATCTGCGGGATTGGACAGCGTTCTGCTGCTCTAACGCCATGTCTGCCATGGTCTATCTGAAAGACCCCGCAAATGTGCAGGACTATGCCAAGACCTATGCGGTACTGCAGAAGATGGCGGCGGAAGGCATCTACGGCTTTACGACCGTCTACACAAAGGACGAAACAAAGGCCATGGGGCTGGATGGTGATTTTTCGTTTGTACTGGAAACGGATGGGTATACCTCCTTCAGTACAGATTGGAACCGTCCTGCGGTACGCCCCTTTGACCGAAACGATTTCCGGTACGGGCATGCCACACACGGATATCTGCCGGAAAAAGGACCCCAGCCTACCTTCATGGCAGTCGGCCCCTCCTTCCGGGAAAATGTATGGCTCGACAGTGCCGCTATGATCGATGAGGCACCGACCTTTGCCGCATTGCTTGGCGTGCCGCTGCCTGCAGCCGACGGAAAAATCCTGCAGGAATTGCTACGGTGAGGAAAAACCATGGAAAACGCGCATTATTTTCTGCATGTAACAGACACACATCTTTGTTTCGATGCAGAGGCCCCAGACATATGCTGCACAGAGCAGGCGCTTCGGAGCCTCTACCAGACGGCATTTGCGTGGGATCACAGGCCTGCGTTTGTGCTGATTACCGGCGATCTTGTGCATGAAGGTACATCCGCTGACTACGCCAGAGCAAAGACCCTGCTGCAGGAGCTGGACGAGCAGTATCATACGAAAACTTATCCCGCATTAGGCAACCATGATAACCGCGAGAACTTCAACAGCGCTTTTCGGGAACAGGCTTCTGATCAGCCTGTGGACTATTGTGTACAGAACGAATGGCTCAGATGGATCGTACTGGATTCCTCCTGCGGGCAGGTCATTGGCCAATTGTCCGGCAGCCAACTTGCGTGGCTGGAACAGGAGCTGTGCGACCCCACAGACTGCCCAACGATCCTCGCGCTGCACCACCCGGTATACGGAACGACTACAGCGGAAACTGATGCCAACAACCTTGCTACTCCAGACCGCCTGATTCGGCTCTTGCAAGATCATCCGGTTGATGGGATCCTTTGCGGACACAGTCATGAGGCAACCCTTGTGACAGAGCAGGGGCTGCCGCCCCAATTTGTTGGAGCCGGCGCGGCCTCTGCGGCTCTACCGCTGATACAGGGCCGGGTGCAGTTTCGCAAACAGTGCTGGATACAGTTTTGCAGGGTGCAGGACAAAAGATTGTATTGGTCCCCGCTCTGCCTGGACCGCAGTAAGCTGCTCGCCAATATGACTCCGCAGGAAATGCTGGAGTAAATGGCTGCTGCACATCATTTTGACTGAAAGTGCAGCAACGTCCCTAAGAATCAGACGAATAATCGAATAATAGAGAAAAGCATGTGCATCACAAATCCATTGAAAATCCTGATTTTCAAGGAAATCTGTTGCACATGCTTTTGTTTTGGTTGTAAATATCGCCTGATGATTACACTTTTTCGTACAAAATAGGAGCTGCTACATGTGCCCCCATTTGTGGTGCACTATGTGGAAGCAAACCAAAGACATAGCCAAAGCGTTGAATGTTCACGAAGAAAATTTCTTTACAAGGGCAGAAACACCGGAGGACATTATTCGCTTGATGATTTGGTATGACTGGGAACATGGCTGCGGCGGGAGCGTTCCGATTGACACGATTCTGCTTTTTGATAATTTTGAGGAAGTGGAAAAATTATTGAAAGAGTGGTATAGCCAAAAGGAAAAATTAAGGGCGAGGACAATTACAAGAGCAAAGTATCTGGAATGGATGCTGCATTGACCCACAGAGAAAGAAAACAATAAAAATTCTCAGCACCGTTGATTTTTCACTTTCAAAACAGGGTATCTTTTTTGTCACACTCAGACAACAAAATCTCGTTGAAACGACAAGTTTCAACGAGATTTTTTCTACATCATGGAAAAAGTGGTAACAAGCTGGTAACTTTGACCCCAAAATGACCCCAAAACGGCAAAATGACTGCGCCCGGACGGATGAAATTTTCAACCGCCCGGGCGCTTTTTGTGGATAAATTTTGCGGAGTTGGCAGGTAAATATAGGATCGGTCAGCGTAGTCAGCTTGCCTTGACGAGTACCAACACGCTGTTATTTGGTACGACGATCTTTTCCTGTTTGGTAGGAATGGGTGGGTTCTTGTATTGGCGTAGGGCTTTTTCGATTTGCTGCTTGACTTCCAGCAGGGCGGCGTCTAGTGTTGGCGCTTGTGTGGTGACTTTGGGGAAGTCAGGAACATGGGCGGTGCAGCCGTCTGCTGAGAGTGTACAAAGCACAGGATAAGGCTGGTTCTCAACGGAGATACTGTACTGCATCCCGAACATATCATCCATCTTGTCCATTTCGCGCCGTTTGTGCTCGTCCATGCTGTGGACGTATGTGTCCATTGTGAACGCTACCGAGTAGTGACCGAGGATGGCTGACAGGGTCTTGTAGTCCATGCCGCGCTCCAGCGCACGGGTGGCAAAGGTATGCCGCAGGGCGTGGAAGGTAAAGTGCCCGATGTCGGCATCCTTCAACAGGCGATCGTAGTAATCCTTGAAGGTTTTCTGCTCAAAGTAGTGACCAAATTCGTTGGTAACGATGAAGCCGTCATCAGTGTACTTATCCCCTGCCCGAATTTTATCCTGCGCTTGCTGTTGTTTCCAGCGGGTAAGCTCGTCTGCCATTGTGCGGGTCAGTGGAATCGTGCGGCGGGAGTTTTTCGTTTTGGGTGTGCCGAATATGATTTCTGTTTTGTTCTCTCCGTCATGGGCTTCGTACTTGGCAAGGCGGTTAATGGTGCGGCGTACATGAAGCTGCGCGGTGGAAAAATCAATATCTTCCCATTTCAGCGCCAGCAACTCCCCCATGCGTAACCCTGTACACAAGTCTAAGCGAATAAACACGCCATAGCGGTGGCGGTAGCTGGCTTGCACCAGCGCCCGCTGCTGGTCGTTGCTAAAAACTACGATTTCGGGCTTTTCTCCGCCGGGCAAGGTCACGGCATCACAGGGATTGTACACTAATAAGCGCTCCTTTACGGCCTGCTGTAAGCACTTGTGCAATGCCATGTGGTAGTTGCGAAGCGTCTTGGGCGACAGCCCTTCCTCGCAGAATTTGTAGTTATAAAATTCCTGCAGGGTATGAGGTTCAAGCTTCTTGAGCAGGATTTTCCCCAGCACACAAAAATGCTTGTTCAAGTAGCCGCGGTAGCTGGCGTAAGTAGATTGCTTGACGGTGTCCTTCATATAGGTGTCCAGCCAGTATTCATACCACTCTCCCAGTGTCACGGACATCGGATCGCGCCAGCCCTGTGTGCGGACTTCGTGGGCTTGCTGCTGCAAAATGGCGATCGCCTCTTGCCGAGTGTTGCAACAGGTGGATGTGCGCTTGGGCTTGCCTGTCTTGTAGTCGATTCCGGCAGATAGCCGCACTTCCCACCGCCCGTCGGTTCGCTGACGGATGTTGCCCTCGTTATGCCCGCGGCGCAGGGCTTTTTTGGATGTATCTTTCACAGTGCATCGTCTCCTTTCGTGACACAAAGACTACCACAGGTACGACCACAAAGCTATTCATCAGACCCGACAATCTTCGGGTTCTCGTTTTGGGCTTTATTGACCTTTTGCTGCTCCAACCAATCCAGCAGTTCATCCCGCCGCACCAGCAGTCGGTTTCCAATGTGGAACGCAGGAAAAGTCGCGTCGTGAAATATCCGATAGGTGGTCGAACGGGAAATGCCGAAGTAAGTTTGCACCTCCTTGGGGCTTACAACATTGGGTAAATTTTGAAATTCCGTGTTCATGGGTTCCTCCTATGTAAGTAGTGAAAAAACGCTTTCACTATATAGCCACTGGGAAAGGGCAAAAAGTATCGCAGACTTTTGAAATGTAATAATTTGTAATAAAATGCCGGCATTATATAGCCATTGGGAAAAATCAAAATCTTACCTGCTATAAAAATTTTCATCAAAATTAAAACAGGCAAGCCGCAGATTAAAACGGCTTGCCTGTAGAATGACGATGCTGACGGTGATGACGATGTTTTTGATATGCCCCTTTACCCTATCCCACGAACACCGTCATCATCGTCATCACCGTCACGCTTATAGCGAAATGACGCTTGCAGTTTACTACTGCTCGAAACAAAAACAATTATACTACGATAAAAACAAAATCAGAATGACGCAGATGACGCTAATGACGCTGAATCCGGGATATGGTATAGGGATATCCTCAAAACAGCGTCATTAGCGTCATCTGCGTCACTATCGTCACACAAGAGCAGCGAGGGGGTCTGGGGTACGCCCCAGAAATGTGCATGTGGATGACCACATGCTATGCTAGCAAAACACGTCTACCCCAAAACGATGGAAATCTAACCCGACAAACATACAAATTCGTACATTCCCAAGAGTGAATCACTTCTGATTCATCCAAAAATCTTAACTCGAAAAAGTGAATCAACTCTGATTCACTTTGATATAATCTGCTTAGCGTGAGGAAAGAAGTGACGAATAAAAGCATATGTAAAAAATATATTGTCAATATAAAACAGTACTATAAATGTAATATATAAAACTTTCCTCACAAAACAGCATCGCCCTCACTGTTGGATTCCAACAGCGGGGGCGACGTTATATGAAGGGAAAAGAACACCACTGAAAAGTGTCAACAGAATCAGAGGTTTTCCAGTTCCTCTACGCGGCAGCAACTTACATAGTGACCGGGCAGGACCTCGCGAAGCTCCTGAGGCTGGCTGCATGCTTCACAGGCGTAGGGGCAACGGGTCGCAAAGCGGCAGCCGGGTTTGGGATCAATGGGAGAGACAAGCTCGCCTTTCAGGATAATGCGCTCTTTCTTGTGGTGGATATCCGTGGAGGGAATCGCCGACAGAAGCGCTTTTGTGTACGGGTGCAGCGGTTTGGAGAACAGCTCCTTGGTCGGACTTGTCTCGACGAGCTGGCCCAGATACATGACGCAGATGTTGTGCGAAATATGACGAACGACCGACATATTGTGCGTGATAAACATATAGGTGATGCCCAGCTCATCCTGCAGATCCATCAACAGGTTGAGGATCTGCGCCTGAATGGAGACGTCCAGTGCAGATACAGGCTCATCACAGACGATGAACTTGGGATTCAGTGCCAGTGCGCGGGCAATGCCGACACGCTGACGGCGGCCGCCGTCCATCTCATGCGGGTAGGAAAGGCGCAGCCGACGGTCCAGACCGACAAGGTCCATCAGACGCTCGGTTTCCTTATCAATTTCCGCCTTGCTGAAGCGACGCGACAGGACAAGCGGCTCACGGATCGTCTGCTCCACGGTCATGCGCGGATTCAGGGAGGAATATGGGTCCTGGAAAATAATCTGTACGGAATCCTCGCGCAGCTGCTTCAGCTCCTTGGAGTTGACGCGGGTGATATCCTTGCCCTCGAACAGGATCTTGCCGTCCGTACTCTCATGCAGGTGAATCAGGGTGCGGCCCAGTGTGGACTTGCCGCAGCCGGACTCGCCGACAACGCCCATTGTGGTGCCGCGTTCAATGGTGAAGCTCACATCGTCCACAGCGTGAAGCTGGCCGCGCGCCGTCGGGAAATATTTTTTTAGGTGTTGTACTTCAATCAATGGGGCCATGCTCACACTGCTCCTCTCTTTTGTCTGCCGATATAGCAGCTGCAGTAGTGCTTTTCAGCAATCTGCTCCGACTTCGGCGGCTTGGTCCGGCATTCCTCTGTGGCGTAGGGGCAGCGCGGCGCGAACGAACATCCGGTTGGCAGATTGGACGGGTCCGGTGGAAGTCCCTCAATGTTGGCAAGACGGCGCACATCGGATTCCAAATTCGGTATCGCACCGAAAAGACCGATGGTATACGGGTGGCTGGGGTGGTCGTAAATTTCTTCTTTGCTGCCGTACTCGATGATCTCGCCCGCGTAGACGACGGCTACATCATCGCAGGAGGTTGCTACAAGGCCCAAATCATGGGTAATCAAAATAAGCGAGGTTCCCTGCTTTTCAATCAAGTCCTGAATCATCTCCATGACCTGTGCCTGAATCGTCACGTCCAGTGCGGAGGTCGGTTCGTCCGCAATCAGGAGCTGCGGGCTGTTGGCCAGTGCCATGGCGATGACCACGCGCTGCTTCATGCCGCCGGAGAACTGGTGCGGGTAGTTGCCGTACCGCTCGGCCGTGATGCCGACGGTTTCCAGCATTTTCTGGGCTTTCTGCATGGACTCCGCTTTCGTTACCTTGTCATGCAGACGAATGACTTCGGCAATCTGGTCGCCGATGCGCATGGTCGGATTCAGGGCCGTCATGGGGTCCTGGAAAATCATCGAAATCTCTTTGCCGCGGACCTTGCGCATATCGGCTTCGTTCAGCTTCATCAGGTCGCGGCCCTGCAATACCACCTGGCCGCTGCGTACATGGGCCGGTGGGTCCGGCAGGATGCGCATAATGGATTTGGCAATCGTGGTTTTTCCTGCGCCGGTCTCACCGACCAGGGCCAATGCCTTGCCGCGTTCCAAATCGAAGTTGACGCCGTTTACTGCATGGATGACCTTACCGTCTGAGGTGTATTCCACCACCAGATCGCGCACCTGCAAAAAGGTATTTGCATTCTGTGTCATAGTTCAAAGCTCCTCCATGTTATTTCTTCAACTTCGGGTCAAGGGCGTCGCGCAGACCGTCGCCGAACAGGTTCAGGCCCAGGACAGTGATCATGATAAAAATGCCCGGGAACATGATCAGATGCGGATAGCTGCGGATGTACGCGCGGCCAGCCGAAAGCATAGCGCCCCATTCCGGAGTGGGCGGCTGCACACCCAGGCCGACATAGCTCAGGGAGGCCGCTGTCAGGATGGTCTGGGCAACACTCATCGTTGCCTTGACGATAACCGGGGAGAGGGAGTTCGGTAGAACATAGCGCGTGATAATGCGGAACTTGCTGCAGGAGATGGACTCGGCTGCCTCGAGATATTCCTCGTCGCGAACGCTGAACACCTGGGCGCGCAGCAGGCGGACATACTGTGGAATCGATGTGATCGCCAGCGCCAGAATGGTCTTATCAAAGCCGGAGCCCAGAACGGCCGACACGCAGATCGTCAACAGCAGACCGGGGATGGCCTCCAGAATATCCAGAAAGCGCATGAGGACCGTGTCCAGCGTGCCGCCAAAATAGCCCGTGATGGCACCGATGGCACAGCCGACGACCGCGCCAAACGCGGTTGCCGCCAGGCCGATGCTCAGCGAGTAGCGGCCGCCGTAAATAATGCGTGAGAAGACGTCGCGGCCCAGCTCATCGGTTCCAAACAGATGCTCAAGGCTCGGGCCGGACAGCATATTGGTGAGATCCATTTCCTCATAGCCGTAGGGGGCAGCCACCGGTGCGAAGATCGCGGCCAGCGCCAGAACGATAAAGATGATCAGGCCGATGACAGCGCCGCGGTTCTGGAACAGACGCTTTACGATTGCCTGGAAGTTGCTGTTCTTTTTTACGGGTGCAGCCGCGTTGGCGGCGGGCATGGTTGCAGATGCAGTCATATTAGTGTCCACCCTTTCCGCCCTCGTACTGGGCCTTGATACGCGGATCAATGTAGGCATAGGCCAGATCCACCAGCAGCATCATGATGCTGAACGTGATTGCCAGGAAGATGACGCAGCCCTCGACCACGGGATAGTCGCGGCTGTTCACGGCCGTGATCATGTAGGTGCCGATGCCGGGAATCGAGAATACCTGCTCAATGATAAGCGAACCGCCGAACATATGGGCCAGGTTGCTGCCTGCGACGGTGACGATCGGGATCAGGGCGTTTGGCAGCGCGTGGCCGTAGATGACCTTATGCTCCGAAACACCCTTGGCACGCGCGGTCGTGATGTAGTCGGAACGGATAACCTCCAGCATGGAGCTGCGCGCCTGACGTGCCTGTGTGGCAATACCGCCAAAGGAGTTGGCAATGCAGGGTAGTATGTAATACTGGATGCCGCCGATGCCCATGGCCGGGAGCCAGCCGAGCTTGAGCGCAAACAGGATGACCAGCATCAAAGCAACCCAGAACGTAGGCATGGAGACACCGACCAGCGCAATGAACATGCAGATGTTATCCATCCAGCTGCCCTGATGGACCGCCGCGCTGATGCCCAGCGGCACGCCGACGAGCAGCGCAATAGCGATGGAAATCACACCGAGCAGAAGCGTGCGGGGCAGACGGCCCAGCAGTTCCTGTGTAATAGGGGTGTTGTTGATATAGCTCTTGCCGAAGTTGCCGTGCAGGAAGATATCGGAAAGGTAGGTTCCCAACCGCACCAAGTAGGGCTGATCCAGCCCCAGCTCTGTGCGCTTTGCCGCTAGGTCCGCTTCCGTTGCACTGGTTCCCAAAATGATCTGTGCCGGGTCACCTGGCACAAAATACATGATCGTAAAAATCGTGATGGCAACGCCAATGACAACAGGGATCATCAGCAACAGCCGCTTTCCGATATATTTACCCATCTCGTATACCTCATCCAATGGTAATGGGATGCCGCCCGCCGCCAAAGCCGCTGTGACGGCATCCCATTGCCTGATTTCTTATTTCTTACTGTTGATTAGTTCCAACTGTAGGTGCAGCTTGCCACGCAGGGGAACTGCTTGCCGTCCATCGAGATGGACTTGACGCTGTCACGGCAGACCGTATACATCTGCGCATTGAACAGGCCGACTGCATAGGCGTGGCTGTACAGGCAATCCTGGAACGCATCCATGTTGGCCTTGCTGTTGTCTTTCTCACAGGCTTCCATCAGGCTCTGCAGCTCGTCGTCATACACGCCGTTAATCGTGCCGCCGGTGGAGTATGCTTTGGCGTCGAACTTGCCGCGCCAAATCGTCATCAGGTAGTCAGAGCCGCCGCAGTTGTCCAGCAGGATATCATAAGCGGTCTCGTCGCTCTTGTAGGTGTTGAACAGCGAATCTTCGTAGCTGTTGATCTCGACCGTGATGCCTATCTGTGCCAGGTAGCCCTGCATGATCTGGGCAATGCTCTTGCGGATGGCATTGCCGTTCAGCACGATGCGCAGCGGTGTTGCGGTGTCAAAGCCGGACTCTGCCAGCAGGGTCTTGGCCTTTTCCACATCGTAGGTGTAGTAGGGATTTTCCTCCCACGCGGGGTCGTAGTCAGAGAACATGTTGCCGCCGAATGTGCTGCACACAGTGGCCTGGCCGTTTGCGGCACCGTCCACCAGACCCTGGAAGTCGATGGCGTACAGGATCGCCTGGCGCAGCTTTTCATTGCTGCAGGGGCTGTTGTCAGAACACTGGAAGAACAGCACCTGGCTCAGATTCTGCAGGTTCTCAAACACGGTAAAGCCGTCCGCGTTGGCACCGCCCTCCACAAAGCGCTGGCTCTCGGTGTAGGACAGGCCGTTGACCATATCCACCGTGTTGGATTCCAGTGCGATAGCCAGCTGGGAATCCTCGGGAATGTAGTAGTACTCAATGCGGTCCACGTTGGCGTACTGATAATCGGTGAAGTTATCTTCACTCTGCCAGTAGCTGTCCGCTTTCTCAAACGCGTACTCAGAGCCGGAGATGTAGTCGGTCAGCACGTAAGCGGTCGTGCCGACGGGGGTGGTAGCCATCTGATCGCTGGAGGCCTCATACGCAGCCTTGGTCACGCAGCGGGTAGCCTGCAGCAGCTTCTCAAACTGGCCGATGATGTCGGAGTTCATGACCAGCTCTACTGTGTAGTCGTCGATCTTCGTGCAGGTGTCCATGTAGCGGAAATCAACGAAGTTTCCGGTCTCTTTCATTGAGTTGCAGACGAACACGACGTCATCTGCCGTAAAGTGGTTGCCGGCCGTGTCATAGACATTGTCCCAGATGGTCAAATGGTAGGTCATATCGCCGACCTTTTCCCAGCTCTTGGCCACAACGGCCTTGCACTCGCCGCCGACACCCTGATACTCGGCCAGAGGTTCATAGATCGTGCGGAATGTTGCATTCTTGCCGTTGCCGCCCGCCTCAAACGGTCCAAAGGAGGCCGGGTCAGAACCGATGCCTACGCGAATGACGCTCTTGCCGTCTGCGGTGGTGGTTTGTGCGGTTGCCTGGGAGGAAGAGGCCTGCTCCGTTGTACTGCTGCTTGCGGAAGCGCCGCAGCCCGCCAGCATAGTTACTGCCAGTGCAGCAGCAACGCCCTTAACTAACTTTTTCATGAGATTTCTCCTTACTGAATGGTTTTGTGTTGATATACAGCTGTTGGTGACGAATCTGCACGAAGCGCGCTGCGCAGGTCGTTGTGAACATTCACTAAAATTGCTTCACCAAACTTCTTTTTTCTATCTACAATATTACGCGTTGCCATTCGCAAAGTCAATTCTGATATATTCTGCGGAATATTCCGTTTTGGAATTTCCTAAAATTCATATTTTTTTGCTTGTGCAGAATATACAAATAGCAGGAAAAACACCTCACAAAAAGGCGTTTTTCCTGCTATTTCAGGTGGTGCGCCCGGCATGGGCAACAACTAGGTGGTGAAAGACTACTACGCACTTGGCAGTAGGAAGCGGACGCTGATGCCTTGGGATGAATGGATGCGGCGCAGGTGTCGAATGTACATCTGGAAGCAGTGGAAGAAGCCCAGAACGAAGGTTGCCAATTTGAGAAAGCTGGGTATCCAGGCTGACAAGGCTTACCAGTGGGGCAACTCCAGACTGGACTATTGGCGTATCGCCGGGAGTCCGGCGCTTCAACGTTCCATTACAAACGAAAGACTCTCAGCAGCGGGATACTTTAGTATCCTCAACTACTACGAGTCCTTGCACTTATGCGGTTGAACCGCTGTGTACCGGTCGGTACGCACGGTGGTGTGAGAGGTCGGCTCTTTAGTTAAGAGAGCCTCCTACTCGATTATAGAAAGCTATTTTACGGCGTTATTTATATACTTTTGTTAAGAGATAGCTTTTCATCCGGCGCTGGAATTCCGGCTTTTTATCGCCCTTTACTTCCATAAGCACGAAGGGTTGCGGCTTTACGCCTTTCAGCTCAAACTTTTTCAGGCCGTCAATATGAAAGGCCGCAATGTCACTTTCGTAACACAGCATGGCGCGCGACTCGTATTGCAGGGAGAACAGCACCATATCACGCCGGATATCCGGGCGGCAGCCGATGCTTTTAAAATGAATATGATAGAGCTGCTCTATATTTTTGGCAACCATTGTGCCGTAGTAGGTCTCCAGCAGCTCCATGCCGTCTAGGTCGTAGATGGAGACCTCCTCCCTGTCGGCCAGCGGGTGGTCCTTTGGCAGAACGATGCAGAGCGGGTCATTCTGCAGAAAGGTCTTTTCAATCTGCTCCTGCTCGTGCAAGGGGTCATGGGCAATCAGATAATCAATCTCACCGTTCAGCAGACACCGTTCTGCTATGCTAAAGTCGCGCTGGGTCAAAAATTCCACATAAATATTCGGGTTTTCGTCACGGAATGTCTGCATGGCATACGGTAAATTCTGGCGGGTGTCGTTTGGCACCACGCAGACCGTGACCTTGCACTTGGAGGTAAATGCTTTCAGCCGCCGTATGGCATGGTAGTAGTTGGGCAGCATCTTTTTTACATCTTCATAAAAGCATTCCCCGGCCGGGGTCAGCTCGATGGGGTGTTTCTTTCGGTCAAACAAATGCACGTTAAGCTCATTTTCCAGCCGCATGATGGCCTTGGAAAGCGATGACTGGGAAATGTTCTGGCTTTCTGCCGCTGCAGAAAAGCTGTGCTGCTCCGCAATATCAACAAAATAAATCAATGTTTGAATATCCATTCGTGCATCTCACCTCACAATATTATCTTATCATATTGCTCTGTTTTGTTCAAGAAACTTTCTTGACAAAAGAAAAAACCCTCAAGCCCCTACAAAAGGGACCTGAGAGCCTTTTTATTATAAAGTGTTTTAATCTGACAGCAGCTTCCTTGTTTTCCACTTGCCGCTCAGGTAGTAGGCAAAGCAGAGGATGCCCGGCAAAATGCGCGAGAAAGCAATGCCCATAAAGTAGCCTACATAACCCATGCCCATAACGTTGACGAACAACAGGCTCAGACCGATCTTGCAGACAACGCCGTCCAGAATGCCGATCACAAAGCCGAGCGAGACAAAGCCGCAGCCTGTGACCATAGCCTGGAACGCGCCGACAAAGGCAGAAGCAAAGAAATGCACGACCATAATGCGCAGATATACCTTGCCCATATCGATGACTGCTACGTCCGTAGTGAAGATGCGGTACACATCCTGCGGGAAGAACAGCAGCACTACCGCGATGATGCAGGCAAAGCCGAGGCCCAGTGACAGAGTAGCCCAGCAGACCTTTCCGGCGCGTTCTTTCTTATTGGCACCCAGATTCTGGCCAATCATGGCAGCGGATGCGGTGTCCACACCGCTGTTGAATACATCCGAGAATTTCTGAATCTTGTTGCCGATGCTGTTCGTAGCCGATACCGTCAGACCGTAGCTGTTGATGTTGGCGTTGATCCACAGCAGCGAGAAGCGAACCAGCAGCGAGCGAACCACCTGCGGCACACCCAGCACAACGATGGTTTCCAGAATTTTGGCATCCGGCCAGAAAAATTCCTTGCTGAGTTCAAACTCGAACTTTTCGCGGTTTTTCCACAGATAGCGGAACGATGCGACAAAAGAGCCAACCTGAGACAGGGTGGTGGCAATGGCCGTGCCGTCCGCCTGCATGCCCAGCACCGCGACAAAGAAGATGTCCAGTCCGATATTGATGAGAGCTGCCACGCTGATAAAGTAGAGCGGCCGCTTGGATTCACCCATGCCGCGCAGTATGCCGCACACGGCATTATACCCGAACACAAACGGGTAGCCAAGAGCTGTTATAATCATGTAGGTCCGTGCCTGGGACAGGGCCTCCCCCGGGCAGTTCAGCGTGTGAAGAATTGGCAAGGAAAAAACGATCGCTGCAAGCATCAGCAGGGCGGAAACACCCAGCATAAAGCCGAGCAGTGTACCAATCGTCTTTTTTGCGCGCCGCTCATTCCTGGCACCGATAAGCTGCGCAATGTAAATTTGCCCGGCGGTAGAGAACCCCATCGCCACAGGGGTGACCAGGTCTGCAATCTCGCCGCCGGTTGAGATGCCGACCGTTCCCACGCTGCCGACGAACTGGCCAATGACCATCAGGTCCACCATGCTGTACAGCTGCTGGATCAGGTTTGTCAGAATAATGGGAACGGCAAATACAATCAGGGTCTTGTATATGGACCCCTGCGTAAGGTCATTTCCGACTTTTGGCTTTTTAGCCGCTGCTTCCATACGCATGCTCTCCTTATGTAAGATTTTTTGTGATCACATTACTCTTATCATAAAAGGAAAGCCAGGGATTTCGCAATTTTGATTTCCACAGCGTAAATTTCCAAATCGGAATATAATAGAAATTGCAGCCGGGAAATTCAACATATTCGTTGTGCAGCACTGGCTTGGGCTGGAATTCCCGCGCGTTTTTTGCCTGTATTGCCCTACTTTTTACAGCACTTTTCCACGAATTTCTAAAACAGAATAGTTTTTATGCCGGATTTGAATACTGCCGTTTTGCGTCGCCTTGCATCCTTCAACTTCTTTTTCTATAATGGTAGAAAATCAACTGAAAAGGAGTTCCCGGCTATGTCATTTCGTGAAAAATATTTTTCGGATTACCGTGCAGAGACTACGCTGCACCCGAACGGAAAGGGCTATAAGGTGGAATATGTGTACTGCGGCGATTGGTATTGCTGGGATCTTGCCAAGCCGGATTTTCTCCGTTTCAAGGGAGCGATGCTGCTTTTGTGCGGCGCGGAGCTTGTGGTATATGCAATCTGCGCGCTGCAATATGCGCCAGCCAACACGTCGCCTATTGTTGCAGCTGGCGGTTTGCTGGCGATCATTGCACAGATTTTTCAGTGGATTGGCCTTGTGCAGCTCTGCCTGAGCCGCCGCAAGGTCAAGGACCGCGATTGCCACGAGATATGGGCAAAGCTGCGTGGCAGCTCCTGCCTGTGCGCGGCGCTGCTGGCGGTTGCCGCCTGTGGCTGCCTTTTGCGGCAAGGCTGGCTGCTGGCTGCCGGGTACGCGATGGATGCGTTGCTGGCCTATGCGATGTATCGCAAAATCAAGGGGCTTACATTTTCTCTGTTGCCCGGCGACGGAAGCACTTTCACTGAGGATTGAGCATGTTGCTGCTTTTCGTGTTTGATTTTTGCCACTATTCGCAAACGGAATCGATTTGCAGGAATATCTGAATTGCAGAAACCGCGCGGCAGCGTTACTATTGTCTTAGCTCAAATACATATCTTGCAAGGAGGTAACATATGACGGAACTCACAAAATTGTACCCCATGGTGCAGATTAAGAAGAACACCTGGGAAATCGATGAATTTGACTGTGCCAGTATTTTCCTGCTGATCGGCACGGAAAAGGCGATGGTCATTGACTGCGGCATGGGTATTGGCGATCTGCGCGGCGCAATCGAGATGATTACCGACAAGCCGCTGATCTGCGTCATTTCCCACGGCCATATTGACCACACGGCCAATGCACGCCAATTCGGCGAAATCTGGCTCAACCCGAAGGATCAGGGCATTGAAATCCCCATGAACTACGCCCGCCGCCGCTATGACACGGAGCATATTGCTCAGCGGCAGAAAGGAAGCATTGGTGCGCCGTATAATATGTATCGCCTGTACGCCTACGATATTGAGGTCGATCTGCGCGAGCCCGGCCCCGATGAACCCATGCCGGTCATCCACGATTTGACGGACGGAATGCAGTTTGACCTGGGCGGCCGCACCGTGACGGCCTACGAATGTCCCGGTCACACCGCCGGTGAGATGGTGTTTATCGATGACCAAACTCACCTGATGTTTGCGGGTGACGCGCTCAACTTCAATCTGGGCATCGGAGCTGTCCCAGTGGAAACCACGCTGAAAGCGCTGCGCCGTCTGCAGGCTATGCAGGACCAGTACACGGGCATCTTCAATGGCCACCACGACTTCCGCCCTCTGGGCATGCCGCTGGATGATGATTGTCTGCCCACCGTGATTTCGATGTGTGAGGACATCGTCGCCGGGCATTACAGCGCCTGCACGGTCCCCAGCTTCTGGGGCCAGCCCATGCCGCTGAGCGCTTCGGACAAGTCGGATTTCTTGCCCAAGGATGCCCCGCCGATGAACGCGAACAAGCCCCAGCCGCCCCGCAAGCGCGTTACCTACCGCAAGGGTCGCAACTTCCTGGGCTTCAACCCCAACCTCATCCACGAGGAGTAGGCGCGCGTATACAGTTTTTGCTTTTTTCTGATGCTTGCTTTCTTCTAAGCTCTTTTATCTCCCCACTCATTTGCAAAAATCCCCCTGTATTGCTGCTTTGCGCAGCGGTAGGGGGATTTTTGCGGTTGGGTTACAGAGAAGTGGATAACGTCAGAAATTTTCTTGTGTGGATGGCTATATTCGTGGATTGGATAAATGGCTATCAGGTATTCATTTTGAAATAAAACGATATGTGCCATAATGGGGCGATTCAAGAATCCCGGCGGCAGTCAGCTCCCGAATCACCAGATTGGCGCGGCTGTTTTTGACGTGGAACGCATCCGCGACGTGACGGGTGCGAAATTCATATTCATACCCATAGCGGCGGAACAATTCCAGTATCTTTTCCTTTGTGGATGCCTGCATCCGCAGCTTGGATAAGTCATGCTCCAGCTTTTCAATAGGGGTGGAGAATGCAGAAGTTTCCACATTGTGTGTAGAGGTTTCCACGTTTTTGATGGTAGTTTCCATGTTTTGCGCGGAGGTTTCCACGTTTTCGGAATCCATAGAAAGCTGCGCTGGCGCTGCGACGCTTCGATTGGGCAGCGTTACAAGGAAAAACGTGCTGTCGGAGTAAAATATCGGCTTTTGCGCACACTCGGCGTAGGAGGTCATAATGCGGTCAATGCCGCTGCCGCGCCGCTCCATGTAGTGCAGGCGGGAAAATACATCTGAAATGACCTGATTGCGCCGCATGGAGGGAATGTGCTGCAGATCCATGTCTTGGATGCGGCGTCCATTAGCCATGCCGCCCGGTGAGGAAATCTCCATGCGGTCATCGAACATTTCGATGTGGATTTCCGAGCCAAGCACCTGATAATCGCGGTGAATCAGCGCATTTACCAGTACCTCGCGGACAGCCTTGTAGGGGTAGTCGCTGCGCTCTTCGCGGGTCATGCCGCGAATGCTCCACGGATTTTTGCTATTGTTGCGGATGAAATCCTCTGCGTTTTGCAGCAGAGAAATCAGACTGGCCCCCTGATATTCTTTGTCGTCCAGTGCATCGGCATCGATGTTGCCTTTGTGTGTGCCTTTCCAGCGGGTACAAAATATACGCGACTGCGACAGCACGCCCTGATCACATAAAAGCAGACCGCCGTTTGTGACTTGACCGTCCTCGGTGACAAGGGCGGTAGAAAGCAAATCCTTGTCTGGCTGGAAATCTTCTTTAAGCGTGTTCTTGAAGGTGGCAGCTAACAGCGTAAAGCTGACATCTCCTATGTGATAAGGCGATGGTAGTGAATCGAAAGTCTTATTCATGCCCTTGAGAATTAGGGCGCTTAACTGCTGACGAGAGGCTTCTTCCGACTGATCGCCGTTTCGGATGTAGGCGACGCAGACGCCCTCGAAGCGGTAGTAGTACGGATAGGCAGGGCCGTTCTGAATTTCCAAGTCAACGCAGATTTTATTATCTTCGGCAAAGGCGTGAAGCTGATACCGTGGCGTCGGGTCAATACGCGCTTTGATAAGCTCCGTGATTTTGCTGATGACTTCCTGCGGGTTATCTAAACCGCATACTTCACGCGGATTATCGCGGACACCAAACACGATATGCCCGCCAAAGCTGTTGGCAAATGCAGAAATGGATTTCAGCCAACTGCGCGGTTTCTTTGTTTCCAGCGCCTCTTTGTAGTCAACGGAGGAACCCTCCAAGAGTAAGTCATTCAGATTCACGGTATCACCTGCCGATATGATTTTGTTGTGGAGCCGAGGTTTGTCAGTAATTAAATTATACTACGCCCAAAGCATCAAGGCAATCGTAAGTTGTACTCTCCGGTGTTAAGTTGTACGCATCACGGCAAGACTAGAGTGGGGAAAATCCAGTTTTTTGATGTTTTACGGATAGGATACGATAGTATCTTAGTATTTTATTTATTTAGTATTTATTTGTGTTGGATTTACCTGTACAGGGAAATCCAGTCTAGGTAAAAGCCTTTGTGGTAAAATAAAAAATCCCCGGAAAGCGGGGATTTTGGGGCGGTATTTGGCGGGACGAGTACACCGGCGCCGATAGGCTGCGAACTCCCCAAAACCGGGGCGTTTCTCGCGGCGACGGGGGCGGTGTGCGGGAATGTTGCGGGTTGGGTTTGCATACAACTTCTTGCTAGGGAGTAAAACTTATATATTAGTTTGCTGGGCTTTTCACTTGCGTGAACCCAGTGATATTGGTATCCACATTTCTCAATGGAACCAAAGCTGCGCATTTATTTGAGCGTTGCGAGTCAGAATCCGTCTCACGAATTTGCCCCCAAAACTGCCCCCAAAAGGGTTTGGAACGGGTCAGCACCGTAGAGCACTCTTTTGTACACATGGGACAAAGTCTGTTCCGAGCCTTGGTACGCAATACCACCAAACCCAACAAAACGGCATTGTAACGCACAAATTTTAGATTTCTCATAACCCGGAGGTCGCAGGTTCAAGTCCTGTCTCCGCAACCAACAAAAGCTCGTTGAAACGACAAGTTTCAACGAGCTTTTTTCTACATTATGGCAAAAGTGGTAACGATCTGGTAACTTTGACCCCAAAATGACCCCAAAACGGCAAAGTGACTGCGCCCGGACGGTTGAGATTTTCAACCGTTCGGGCGCTTTTTGTGGATAAATTTTGCGGAGTTGGCAGGTAAATATAGGTGCGGTGGGGTTGCCCTGTATGATATCAAAAGGTCGGGACTTAATCGTGATTCCTGAAAGTAGTGTTGCGAAGTTCAAAAGATTGTTGGTGAATTGACAATTTTCAAGCGATATTCTATAATTCGGATAGAATATATACATGAATCGGAAACATTCGGTCAGGAATGACAGAGTTTACTGAAGAAAGGAGCTGGCTCAGTCTTGAAACATATTGCTGTGGTGGAAGATGATTCCTCCGCAAGCCAGCAGATACAGAATTATCTGAGCCTATACCAGAAAGAAAACGAGCAGGAATTTTCGGTCACGGTATTTGCAGATGGCCTGTCCATCCTGGAGGATTATCATCCAATCTGGGACATTATCTTGATGGACATTGAGATGCCGCTGATGGATGGTATGACCGCAGCCAAACGTATCCGGGAGCTCGATCAGAGCGTTATCATCATTTTTATTACCAACATGGCCAAGTATGCCATCAAGGGCTATGAGGTGGGCGCCCTGGATTTTGTACTCAAGCCAGTCAGCTATTTCGCCTTTTCGCTGAAAATAACCAAGGCGCTTACCAGCCTTGCTCATCGGGAAAAAGCCTCTGTGTTGCTGACCTTCAAAAACGGCATGATGCGCCTTCCTGCCGAGGATATCACCTACATCGAAATCCTGCGCCGCCAGATGATTGTGCATACCGAAACCGAGGTCTACCCAGTGGTCGGCACACTGACCGAAATGGAGGCCAAGCTGGGGGATGCCGGCTTTGCCCGCTGCAACAAGGGATACCTTGTGAATCTGCGCCACGTGAAGCGGATTACTGCCGACAGCGTGCAGGTGGGAAATGACGAGCTGCTGATATCACGCCGCAGGCGGGAGGATTTTCTGACCGCCATAACGGATTATTATGGGGAGAATGGAAAATGATAAATTTGACCAATGCCTTCTTTTCACATATCCCCTTTATGATGGAGCTATGGATTGGGGTTGCAGCGTTTATTGGACCAATTTCTAAGAGAAAACATTTGATTGCGAGATGCCTGTGTGCTTTTGCTGCGGCAGGGATGCTGAGCGTTTTATCACTTCCATACAGCACAGAATTGGTTATCTATTTTGCGGTAAGTGCTTTGGTTGTGTACTCTATCTGCGAAACATCCCTTCGTAATGCAGTATATTGCATAGCCTGTGGCTACGCAATTCAACATGCTAGCTATGCACTGAGAATGGTCATATATATATCCGCCGGAAGGAGTATCTGCACGGGCATGCCAACGCTGGGCCAACTGCTCTTTGGCATTTTCTTAACCTCTCTATGCTCCATTGCCGCTTACTTCCTGCTGGTGCGCAAAATGACGGATAAGCACCAGTACGACATCAGCACGCGTCAGTCACTTACCTCCACCCTGATTGTCATATTGATTGTGGAGGTTTTCAGCGTGGCGGCCTCCACAGCGTATGAGAACGGCATGGAGTCCCTGTATCTGGTCTGCAACCTGTATGATGCCTTTTGCTGCCTGTTCTTTTTGTGGAATCAGGCCAGCTGGGTGCACCGTTCCCAACTAGAAAGACAGCTGGCATTTCAACAGGCGATGGAGGAGCAGCGCGCAGAACAGTTTGCGCTTGCGCGGGAGAATATTGACATCATCAACCGCAAATGCCATGACCTGAAGCATCAGATGGCCGCCTTACAGACGGTCATACCGGAATCCCAGCGCAAGGCCTACTGCGAGGAAGTGCAGAATGCGATTCAGATTTATGATTCCTCGCTGAACACCGGCAGCAATGTACTGGACACGATTCTGACGGATAAAAGTCTGTATTGTGAGGCACACCAGATTAGCATGACCTGTGTGGCGGACGGGCACAGACTGTCCTTCCTCAACAGTATGGACATCTACGCGATTTTCGGCAATGCGTTGGACAACGCCATCCGGGCGGCAGCCGCACTGGATGACCCGCAGAAGCGCTTTATTTCGGTGTCTGTCTGGGAGAAAAACGGTCTTGTCCTCTTCCAGTTTGAAAACTACTACGAAGGCACGCTGGAATTTGACGGCGCACTGCCCAAGACAACCAAGGATTCCCCCAGCGCCCACGGCTACGGCCTGAAGAGCATCCAGCAGACCGCGCAGAAATACGGCGGGCAGATGACCCTGCACACCGACAACCACCTGTTCCTGCTGCGTGTCAGCATCCCGGTTCCCAAGGAGTACACCCAGCGTGATGGGGGATGACGAACCTGATTTCCATAAGAAGTATATGCCCGGTTGGTGTTTTGCCAACCGGGCGTTTTCTGTCCATATGTGACAGAATCATTGCGCAAGCTATGATATTTTTGTAAAATATAGCCGTTTGCGCATCCAGAATGACCGTTTGAACACAGATTGCTACTTTTCCCGGCCGGTGTGCTATGATGGCGGCAAACAAAGGCAAGCCCCAGCGCAGAGAGAAAGAAGGGTGCAATCTGCGCCGGGCTAGCTGGAAATTATGGACCGCTGCGCACAAAGAGGTGCGCACGGAAAGGAAACAGGAGGCAGACAATGAAAAAGAAGGCAGCCATAGCACGCGGCGTTGCTTCCGTCATGGCCGTGACGATGTTCACATCGGTTTCGGCCTCGGTACTGATGTTCGATAACGCCGGTGTTATCAACCAGGCACTGAACCTGAGCACGAGCAAAATCGTGGAACTCGGCGATGGGGAAGCCACAAACACGGTCTATTATGACAACCCCTACGGCACCGATACTTCGGACCGACAGGCTACCATGAACATGGAACTGGCCGTTGCTGCAGAGAACATCTCGCAGGCCGAGGAAGGTGCTGTACTGCTCAAGAATGAGAACGCCGCGCTCCCGATTACCACAGGGCAGCGCATCACCATTTTTGGCAACGGCTCTTACAACTCGGTGGACTCTGCGAGCAACGCCGTCAACAGCACCTCGTTTGACGCCATTCCCGCCGTGGGTCTGGTGGACTCGCTGCAGACCGCACTGGGCGCAGACAACGTGAATACAGCACTGTCCAGCGTGTATACGCCGATGAGCCTTACCTCCAATCAGGAGGTTTCTGAAGCTCCGATTGACCAGATTAAGGCACAGGAAAGCAGTTGGCAGAGCGATTACAACGATGTGGCGGTCGTGACCTTCACCCGTGCGGGCTCTGAGGGCAATGACAGCGCGCTGACTACTGCCGAGGACCGCAATTATCTGGGTCTCTCCAAAAACGAGGAGGACCTGCTCAGTTATCTGCAGAGTCAGAAACAGGCCGGTGTTTTCTCCAAGATTGTTGCCGTCATCAACTCTGACCAGGCAATGGAGCTTGGCTGGGTGGATGAATATGACGTGGACGCCTGTCTGCTGTCCGGCCTGCCGGGCGCAGTCGGCTGGACCGGCATTGCCAATGTGATGACCGGCAAGGTTTCGCCCTCCGGTCACACGGTCGATACCTACGCCGCCAACTCTCTGTCCTCGCCCGCCATCACCTACGCGGCTGGCAATGCGATGGACTGGACAAACAAAGACTGGTTACTTGCCAACGCGACCGATAACGACGGCAACGGCACCAACATTCTCCACTACACCATCTATGCCGAGGGCATCTACATCGGCTACAAGTACTACGAAACCCGCTATGAGGACACCGTTATGGGTACCGGCAATGCGGACGGCGCTGCGGGCGCTTCTGTCGGCAATGCCTGGGCGTACAGCAATGAGGTTGTCTATCCGTTCGGCTATGGCCTGAGCTACACGACCTTTGACCAGACGCTCGAGGGCGTCACGTTTGACGCCGACTCCGATATGTATCAGGTCAGCGTCCGCGTAAAGAACACTGGTTCTGTTGCCGGTAAGAGTGTTGTTGAGGTGTACGCACAGACTCCTTACGGCAGCTATGAGCAGGAAAATCAGGTCGAGAAGGCATCCATCCAGTTGGTCGGCTTTGAAAAGACCGCCATGCTGCAGCCGGGTGAGGAAGCAACCGTCACCGTGCCCGTAGAGCGCTACTTCCTGGCCAGCTATGACAGCAAGGGCGCGGCAGGGTACATCCTCAGCGCCGGTGACTACTATCTGGCGGTCGGTGACGACGCCCACGATGCACTGAACAACGTTCTGGCAGCCAAGGGCTACACCGCCGCGGACGGTATGACTGCGGACGGCAACGCCGCCAAGGTATACAGCTGGAATCAGGCCGAGCTGGACACCACTACCTATAAAATGTCCCGCGTGGATGACACGGTGGAGGTCACCAACCAGTTTGACCACGCCGATTTGAACAACTACGGCATCGAAATGACCTACCTGTCCCGTTCCGACTGGCAGAATACCTACCCGGTAGAGCGCATGGCCTTGGCCATGAATGATGCGCTGTTGGAAGATTTGAATCTTGACTGGTACGAAAAGCCCGCCGATGCACCCGAAGTCAGTGACTTCACGCAGGGGGCCGACAATGGTCTGACCTTCTCGGGTATGCGTCTGATTCCGTGGGAGGACGAGGACACCTGGAACAAATTCATCGACCAGTTGACGGTTGACGAGATGGCCAGCCTCCTGATGGACTCCCGCGGCTCCAACCCGATTGAGAGCATTGCCATGCCCGCCGCAGGCCGCACCGATGACAACAGCGGCTTCGGCCCGCTGATTTCGGAGGGCACCAACGGCATCAAGTGGGTCACCGAGCCCATCACCGCACGCACCTGGAACAAGGATCTGTTTGAATCCCGCGGTCGCGTCATGGGCATTGAGGCTACCTTCTGCGGACTGACCGAAATCTGGTACGGTGGCGGCAACATCCACCGCACACCGGTCGGCGGCCGTAACTGGCAGTATTACTCTGAGGACGGCAACTTCGGCTACATCATTGGCACCTACGAGGCCAAGGGTATGCAGGCACAGGGCGTCATCTACTGCCCGAAGCACTTTGTCCTGAACGATCAGGAAACCTTCCGTGAAGGCATTTCCACCTTTGCCAACGAGCAGTCCATCCGCGAGATTTATATGCGCGCCTTTGAGGGTGCTCTCTGTGAGGGCGGCGCCATGGGCGTTATGACCAGCTTCAACCGCCTGGGTACCCGCTTCTCCTCCGCCAACTACAATCTGGTGCACAACGTTCTGAAGGGTGAGTGGGCGTTCAAGGGCCACACGACCACCGACGGCTACACCCAGTCTGGCTTCAAGATGCACTTCGAGGAGGAAGCTGCCGCCGGTATCGACTACACCTGCGCCAGCAACAGCGACTACGGCGATGCCGTGAAGAGCTACATTGAGGCAGGCGACGGCTATATGCTGGAATGTCTGCGCAACATCACCAAGCACAACCTGTATGCGCTGTCTCGCACCTTCATCCAGAACGGTCTGAGCAGCAACACGGCAATCGTGACGATTGTTCCATGGTGGGAGACCACCCTGTTGGCTGTGACCGCTGTGTCTGCCGTTGTTCTGATGATTTGTGTCATCCTGATGGCTGTCTGGAACCACGAGAAAAAACAGCCCAAAAAGAAGGAGGCGTAACCCATGCTCAAGAATCTGAAATCCTCCTGCATCAGCGTAAAATTCAGCCAGATCAGTGCGCTGATTGGTTTTATAGGCTTTGTGGCCTTCTGCATCTACGCGGCACTGTTCAAGTATTTTGATCTGGCAGTGTTCCTGACGATTGCTGCCGGCACCGCCTGCGCACAGGGGTACGCGCTATCCCGTAAGCCTTTGACCGAGTACTTGAATCTGCTCAGTGTCGGCTGTTATGCCTATGCGCTGGGGCTGTTCTTCCTGAACAGCTATAACGTCTGGGCCGACTGGTACGGCGGCTTCACGATGTACGGCTCCCGCGGTGGCATCGGCCCGGTCATCGCTATCATGGTCATTCTTCTGGCAGGGTGCATCACCGGCACGGTTTCCTGCTTTACGGTAAGGAGGGACAAGCAATGAAGCAGACGAAAAAATGGGCGCTCGCAGTGACTGTTTCCGGCATGGCCCTGGTGCTTTGTTCCTGCAGTACCGCGGCCTCCAATGCAAACCGCTATTTTACCAGCGCCGGTGCGATTGCCACCAACATGATGAACAGCGGCAAGGTCTCAAACGGAAGTACAGCATCCGCCGCCAGTGAAAGTACGGCCGCAGCGCTGCCGACACCCGGGGACTTCACGATGAGCGAGGACGGCACCTACAGCTTTACCGGCGTGGACGGTGCGGGGTATTATCTGCTGTATTTCTGCGAGCCCGGCGCCGACCCGAGCGATGACAGCTTTATCTACACAAGCGAACCCATCAATGCGGTCAGCGGCACAACTACCTATACCGGCAGCTATCTGGATGTTATGCAGGCCGCCTATGGCGAATATCAGGCCCGCGTGGTGGCGTTCCCGGCAGTGGGTGACACCACCAGCAGTATGTCGTCCCCCGCGTGTGTTGATTTCATTGCAGAGGGAGAGCAATCTTTGCCAACGTTGGAGTATTTCTGGGATTCCTTCAGCGATACGTTGAATCTTCAGCTTTCCAATGTGGGTACTTATACCTATGAAGCGTATCCGAAGGAAGTTGAGGTTGTCTGCACCAATGTGAACGACGATGCCGATGTGGTTACTGCTACGTTGGAAAATGTTGCAACGGATAATATTGACTTCTCGGTAGCACTAACCAAAGGCGAAACGTACAAAATATCTGCTCACGCCATCAGCGACAGCAATTATGTTACCAATAAGGTAAGTGGAGATACACTAGTTGCAGACAATGTGACCGTCGGAGATGTGAATGTTCTAAGCAGTGCATATGCGTACTCACATGGAATTATCAATTTCCCGCTGTTGACAGAGAACTTTGATTTGGTAAACGGTGGCAGTGCCGGTGATATGCACGGAGTGATTTCCGACTATTCGTATGATTGCACACCTGTAACACCGACTCCGGGTTCTGCTTACAGCTACTATGTGTCAATCTATTTTGCAGACCAAGGCGAAGGCCAGTTGGAACTGTATGAGGACGGAACAGCAACTTTGTCTCATGGACAGTGGGCAATGCTGAGTGCCGCTCATATTGACGGCGTCTGGATTGACAATGGTGACGGAACCGCGACACTGAACTTCGATAATAGTAGTGTTGCTCCGGACTGATGCCCCACTCCGCAGGCTGCTGTTCTTCGTAAGGGACAGGAAAGCAGCCATCATGATACTTTAGCCATTCACTTATTTGCTTTTTCTCTGAAAAGGGCTGCTGTACATTTGTATGGCAGCTCTTTTCTGTGTGGTATTGTGCTATAATTAAGAAAATCTATCGGGATAAAAAGGAGATTACAAATGGGCGAGAAACAAATTTCATTGGCTTTAGGAATTGTGGTTGCAATACTCTTTTTGTTCTGGATTATAAAATCTCTGGTCACAGGCGCTGGCGTTCCGAACCTGATAATCCAAAATATGGCAGCATTCAAGAGGAATATCCCCGCCTTGGCCTTTGCAGGAAAAAGCTATGAGCATATCCAATATGCGATGGAATCCCCGGCTGAATATCTGGACATATATGTGCCGGATGCACAGGAAAAACCGCCGCTGCTGATTCTTGTGCATGGCGGTGCCTTTATCTATGATGACAGCCAATCGCGCCCCGCAAAGCTAATGTACCAGTATATGCGGGCAAATGGCTATGCAGTGGCAACAGTAAACTATCGGTTGGCGCAGGAAGCACGGTTCCCGGCAGCTGTGTGTGATGTGAAAGCAGCAGTACGCTATCTCAGGGCCAACGCAGAGCAATACGGCTATGACGCCGAACGCTTTGCCATCTGGGGCGAATCGGCAGGCGGATATCTGGCATGTATGGCGGCCTTCACGGAAGATGAACTCTATTCAGACGTTGCGTTTGTCGGAGAAAATCAGGCAAAACCGGTATCTGGCGGGCTATCAGCGGTGGTAGATTTTTACGGCGTGTTGGATTTTGACAAAAGTATTTCGGATTTTGCCTTGTCCGGTGTGCCGCGCTGGCTTCCGCGGCTGATTGGTATGGCAGACCTTGACAGCGACAAATCAATCGTCACAAAATTCCTTGGCGGCAATATTGAAACCTACACACAGGAACAACGCAATGCCCTCAGCCCCACTTATTTCGCAAAAAATCTGAAAGATAAGAGACTGCAGGTGTATATTATGCACGGCAGCGTTGATATTACTGTACCGAAGACACAGTCCGAGCGTCTGTATGAAACGCTGAAATCCGCGTTGGGAGATGAAAAGGTTACCTACTGCGAGATGAAAAATCTCAAGCATGGGGATGACAGATTCTATACGCCAAAAAACCTAGAACTTGTTAAAGAATTCCTGGACAAAGCAATTTAGCGGAGTGCGCATTGCTTTTTTGCTGACAGCCAGAACATAAGAATTACTGCGGGCAGGCTGCTGATTTTTCAACAGTCTGCCCGTTTTTTGTGGGCAAATCTTGCGCAGTTGATAGGTAAATATAGGTGCGGTCAGCGTGGTCAACCTGCCTTGACAAGTACCAAAACGCTGTTGTCCGGCACGACAATCTGTTCCTGCTTGGTGGGAACCGGCGGGTACTTGTACTGCCGCAGGACCTTTTGAATCTGCTGTTTGACCTCGAGTAAGGCGGCGTCCAGCGTGGGGGCTTGTGCGGTAACTTTGGGGAAGTCAGGAACATGGATTGTGCAGCCGTCCGGGGATAAGGTGCAGAGTACAGGGTAGGGCCGGTTCTCTACGGAGATACTGTACTGCATCCCGAACATATCGTCCATCTTGTCCATCTCGCGCCGCTTGTGTTCGTCCATGCTGTGGACATAGGTGTCCATTGTGAATGCCACCGAGTAGTGACCGAGGATGGCTGACAGGGTCTTGTAGTCCATGCCGCGCTCCAGCGCACGGGTGGCGAAGGTGCGGCGCAGGGCGTGGAAGGTAAAGTGGCCGATGCCGGCGTCCTTCAGCATACGGTCATAGTAGTCCTTGAAGGTTTTCTGCTCAAAGTAGTGTCCAAACTCGTTGGTGACGATGAATCCCTCGTCGGTGTACTTATCCACTGCCAGAATCTTATCCTGCGCCTGTTGCTGTTTCCAGCGGGTAAGCTCGTCTGCCATTGTGCGGGTCAGCGGAATCGTGCGGCGAGAGTTTTTCGTTTTGGGCGTGCCGAATACGATTTCAGTTTTGTTCTCGCCGTCGTGGGATTCGTACTTGGCAAGGCGGTTGATGGTGCGCCTAACATGAAGTTGGGCGGTGCTGAAATCAATATCTTCCCACTTCAGTGCCAGCAATTCCCCCATCCGCAGCCCAGTACACAAGTCCAGCCGGATGAACACTCCATACCGGTGGCGGTAGCTGGCTTGCACCAGCGCCCGCTGCTGGTCGTTGGTAAATACGCTGATTTCGGGTTTTTCTCCGCCGGGCAGGGTCACGGCATCGCAGGGATTGTAAATCAGCAGACGCTCTTTTACAGCTTGCTGTAAGCACTTATGCAATGCCATATGGTAGTTGCGCAAGGTCTTGGGGGATAAGCCTTCCTCGCGGAATTTGTAGTTGTAAAATTCCTGCAAGGTGTGTGGTTCAAGTTTCTTGAGCAGGATTTTCCCCAGCACACAAAAGTGTTTGTTTAAGTAGCTGCGGTAGCTGGCGTAAGTAGATTGCTTGACGGTGTCCTTCATATAGGTGTTCAGCCAGTATTCGTACCACTCTCCCAGTGTCACGGACATAGGATCGCGCCAGCCCTGTGTGCGGACTTCGTGGGCTTGCTGCTGCAGGATGGCAATGGCTTCCTGCCGGGTGTTGCAGCAGGTGGATGTACGCTTGGGCTTGCCGGTTTTGTAGTCGATCCCGGCTGACAGCCGAACCTCCCACCGTCCGTCTGTTCGCTGACGGATGTTGCCCTCGTTGTGCCCACGGCGCAGGGCTTTTTTGGATGTGTCTTTCACGATGCATCGTCTCCTTTCGTGACACAAAGACTATCACAGGTACGACCACAAAGCTATTCATCAGACCCAACAATCTTCGGGTTCTCGCTTTGGGCTTTATTGACCTTTTGCCGTTCCAGCCAGTCCTGCAGTTCATCCCGTCGCACCAGCAGTCGGTTTCCAATGTGGAACGCAGGAAAAGTCGCGTCGTGAAATATCCGATAGGTGGTCGAGCGCGAAATGCCGAAGTAAGTTTGCACTTCCTTGGGGCTGACAACATTGGGCAAATCTTGAAATTCCGTGTTCATGGGTTCCTCCTATGTAGATAAAATTAAAAGTTCTTCACTATATAGCCGCTGAGAACGGCGAAAATTACGAGGTTTTTTAAACTGTTTAGAAAAAGTTCAAATTTTTTGAAAGATTCCAAATCATATCATACAGACCGACAGTCGCAACTTTTGCAACTGTCCTCAAAATTTTTGAAAAAGCAATCCGACTAGCCCATAGTATGAAAAAAGAGCTGCGGGAAATTGCGATTGGAGAAATATATATACCAGAATATTTGAAAAGGTAGCTCATAACCAACGGCTTGCGGAGAAAACGCATTTCGTATATAATAATTCAAACAGATTAAATGAGGAGGTGTGATGATCCATGTATAACCCACAACTTGAGACTTTTCTCCGTGTGGCGGATGCAGGCAGCTTCAACAAAGCCGCCGAAGAAAGTTACATCACGCCCACGGCTGTCATCAAGCAAATCAATCTTTTAGAAGAATCCCTCGGCGTGAAGCTATTCGACCGCAGTCACCGTGGGCTGACATTGACAAAAGCTGGACGCTCCATGTATCAGGACGCCAAATATATCATTCGATATTGTCGGGACTCCGTGACACGGGCAAAAAACGCCATGCAGGAGGATGAGAACATCATCCGTATCGGCTCGTCCCCCATGACGCCCGCACAGCTTTTGATGGATCTCTGGTCCAGAGTTCAAACGCTGCACCCGGACATCAAATTTCAGATCGTCCCCTTTGAGAACACCCCGGAAAATGCGAGAGAGATCCTTGCAAATCTCGGAAAGAACATTGATGTAGTAGGCGGTATTTTTGATGAGACCATGCTGCACCTGCGGGGCTGTGCTGGGTTGGAATTGGTCAGAGGCCCGTTCCACTGTGCTGTTTCCATTCACCATCGACTGGCAGCAAAGGATAAATTACAGATCACAGATCTTTATGGCGAAAATCTCATGCTGATGCACCGGGGCTGGAGCCATTATGTGGATCAACTCCGGGATGACCTCTGGCAGCACCATCCGCAGATCCATATCGTAGATTTCGACTTTTACAGCATGGATGTGTTCAACCGCTGTGAGAACACCAATGACGTTTTGCTGGCTATTCCCGGTTGGGCAACTGTCCATCCGCTTCTGAAGATAATCCCAGTGGAATGGAATTACAGCATTCCTTATGGCATTCTCCATTCCCCGGAGCCGACACCGACGGTACAGCGCTTTTTGGATGCAGCCAAAATCATCAGCAAAGAGCTGTACAACTGATTATAACCCAAAGGTATATACTGATAAACGAAGTGAGACTTCTCTTGAAGTCTCGCTTTTTTTATAATAGAGGCAGAAAAAGCGAAAGGAGCTCCTGATATGAACAACTTTATTTTTGAAAACAAGACCAAGGTGTATTTCGGCAAGGGCGGCGTGAAAGAGTACCTCGGCAGTCTGCTGGTGAACTACGGGAAAACCGTCATGCTGGCGTATGGCGGCGGCTCCATCAAGCGCAATGGCGTGTATGATGAGATCATGGGCATTCTGAACGCCGCCGGCAAGCGTGTCGTGGAGTTCGACCGCATCATGTCCAACCCCACCTATGCCAAGGCACAGGAGGGCGCAAAGCTGGCGCGGGAGAATCATGTGGACCTTATCCTCGCCGTGGGCGGCGGCAGCGTGTCAGATTGCTGCAAGGTCATCTCCGCGCAGGCCAAACTGGATGAGGACATTTGGGAACTGGAGAACACCAAGCACACATTCCCAACGAAGTTTATCCCCCTCGGCACCATCGTCACGGTGTTCGGTACCGGCAGCGAGATGAATAACGGTGCCGTCATCACCCACGAGGAAAAGAAAATCAAGGGCGCTCTTTGGGGCGCGCAGGCGGATTTTGCTTTCCTCGACCCCAGCTACACGCTGACTGTTCCCATGAAGCAGGTTATCTCTGGTGCCTTTGATACCCTGAGTCACGCCATGGAAACCTACTTCGGCAAGCCGGATGAAAACAACCTGTCCGACGATATTAACGAAGCCGTCATGCGCAGCGTCATCCGCAACACCCGCGTGCTGCTGACCGACCCGGAGAATTACGACGCAAGAAGCGAGCTGGCCTGGGCGTCTGCTATGGCGGAAAACGGTATTTTGAAAATTGGCAAGGTCACGGACTTCCAGTGCCACATGATCGAGCATCAGCTGGGTGCCTACACCAACTGCAACCACGGTGCGGGGCTGGCGGTGATCCACCCCGTTCTGTACCGCCATATCTGCAAATCCGGTACAGCCCGCTTCGCCCGCTGGGCGCAGAATGTCTGGGGCATCGCATCCAAGGGCAGTGACGATGAAACTGCTCTTGCCGGTATTGACGCACTGGCTGCGTTCATCAAGGAAATTGGACTGCCCACCACCTTTGCAGAGCTGGGCATTCCCGCCGACACCGACTTCCGTGCCATTGCGGATTCTACCGTTTTCACCGGGGGCTGCTGCAAAAAGTTGACCCACGATGAAATATATGACATTC
>UMFZ01032651.1_pt1 | contig 36242 bp, 31 predicted proteins | sample 1965141 | NCBI WGS metagenome assembly UMFZ01 (sample SAMEA4836059, study PRJEB28245) | human gut metagenome | biome: gut microbiome; material: fecal sample | place: Denmark | collected 2008
TTACCTTACCTCAGATTGACAGAGAGTGACAATAGGTTGGAGCCCTCCTAAGGGTGAATTTTCAGTTCGATTCTGAATGGGAAGGTTTACAAGACGCCCGCTTATTAGCAGAAATGCAAGTAGTGAGGCGTTTTTTTATTTATGGAAACTTCGTATATAAATGTAAGAAAAGTCAAAGTTTTATGTGTTATTTGTTGACCTTTACCGGGGGGATAATAAAACAAATCCGAAATATTAAGTATAAGAGGAAGGGAGCACATGAAATGAGGAAGGTAATTGCGGTTTTTACAGCAATGATATTGGCGCTTAGTGTATGGAGTGTACCAACGCTTTCTTTTGCAGAAGAGAATATGATACAAAATGTAGGTATCTCTTCACAACAAGGGAGAGTAAAGCTTATAAAAGCAGATGGTGCAGGTGATGTAACTTTTACTGAAGAAGAGGGGCAAAACGGCTCTATAATGCTCGAATTCGATGGAAGTAAATGGACTTACAAAGAAGCGGAAATCGTAAATATAGAAGTAGAGGTTGATGAACCGAATTTTGCAAATTTTTTGGGGTGGCAGATAAAAATTCCGGGCGATCCAGGACCAAGTAATTACGGGGACCTGATAACGGGAAATCTTTTAGAACATACAGATTTTCCAAAGGTGGGTTTCTTTATAGAAGCTGTCTTTGATAATAGCGAAGGAGGCGGAAATCCGGGAGGGGACTCTGAATTAGATTCTGACCAAATGATATTCGAGTATACATATTATGGTGAAGATGGAGAAGTTGCCTGGCATGGAGATCAAATATCCTTAATAAAGGAAGATGGCTCTAGGATGACATACGAAGAAGCTATAGAGGAAGGTAAGAAGCTTGCTCCGGGTAAAGAGAATCACTACGATGGAATAGAAGAATATTTTCAAGAGTGGACAGTTGACGGTTCAAGCTTTAATGGCGCTGATTTAAGCCAACCGGCCCGAGGAGGAGAGGTTTATTATGGGGCAGATTATAAGGGAAGAGTCATAGTGTTGGCTGATATTGTATATTACAATTCTAAGCAAGAACCTGTCAGAAGTAAAAAGCCGATAGTAGTAGATTCTCAAAATGGTAATGCGACATATGAAGACGTATATAAAATAGTAGAAAAAGACTTGCCGGCAGCAGGTTTCCACCTTTTCCCACCCAAAAAGAGGGCAAGACTTTCGTCCTGCCCTCTTGGAAGTGCTTAATATTAGCCGAAGTATCTCTTTAACAGACCTTCGAATGCTTTTCCGTGTCTTGCCTCGTCTCTGGCCATCTCGTGTACTGTATCGTGGATAGCGTCAAGGTTAGCAGCTTTAGCACGTTTTGCAAGATCGAATTTACCAGCTGTTGCTCCGTTCTCAGCGTCAACTCTCATCTCAAGGTTTTTCTTTGTGCTGTCTGTTACAACTTCGCCAAGTAACTCTGCAAATTTAGAAGCGTGCTCAGCTTCTTCCCAAGCAGCTTTCTCCCAGTATAAACCAATCTCTGGATATCCTTCTCTGTGAGCAACTCTAGCCATTGCAAGGTACATACCTACTTCAGAACATTCGCCCTCGAAGTTAGCTCTTAAATCAGCGATGATGTCTTCGCTAACGCCCTGAGCAACGCCTACAACGTGCTCTGCAGCCCATTCTCTTTCACCTGTCTGCTCTTTAAATTTATCTGCGCCAACGCCACATACTGGACATTTCTCCGGTGCAGAATCTCCCTCGTGAACATAACCACATACTGTACATACAAATTTTTTCATAATTTTAATCTCCTTTTTTGAATTAATATTTATATTTATTGAACATTCTCTGTTCAATAAGATATAGTTTGAAAATAGTAATGATTACTGATATTAAGATAACATAGTTATCTGCAAATGTCAATTGTTTATTTGAAAATTCTTTTTATTTTTCAATGAAACTTTTTCAATGAAATGAATGTGTTTAACAGTGTTACTTCCTATATTATCTCATTGGAAAATTTATGCCTGAAGCTTGCGGTTCAAGCGCTCAGCCATACATTTGGGACATGTACCGCTGAATAGTGTAGTGTGTGACTCGATGGTACCGTCAAAATTTTCCCCGGCAATTTTATTTACCTTTTGGAAATAGTCTTCCCCAAGAGCCAGATCAGATACCTCACCGCATGTATTACATACAAAATGATAATGGGGGGTTGTGCATCCGTCAAAGCGATCACCGCCGTTAGGGGTAGATATTTTGACAGCTTCACCTGTATCGGCCAGAAGATTCAGATTGCGATATACGGTTCCAAGACTGATATGCGGAAATTCTTCTCTTACATGAAGATAAACCGTATCAGCAGTTGGATGCTCTGTGGTACTCATCAAGTATTTCTTGATAGATGCTCTCTGTCTGCTGTATTTTAGTGTAGCCATGTACATCCTCCTTTCAATAATAGTAATAATTATTAAAATCAGTATAAAACATTAATTTACACATGTCAACTTATACTCCCTGTTTGTAACAATTTGTAATAATTATATTGCTAAAAACTGGAAATGTTTGTTGTATTATAAGAAAAAATTAGGAAAAATGTAAGAAAAAACAAAGCGAATCTGCCTTGACATTTGAAATCTCAATGATATAATAATCACGTAACATATGTAACAATTCTGTAATATTTACAAAAGATAAGAAAACATAAAGGAGGGAGTTTATGGGTTCTATTCTTAAAAAGGGATTGTTTCTGGTTACTTTTTCAGGTGCTGTAGCAACATTTCCTGCAACAGCACAGGCGGCTGATGCAGAGTATATATTACCAAGCGTCGGCATTGAAGAGGTACTTAAATCTTGTTATACAGCAGAAAAAGACATTCAGGTGGAAGATTATTTGGTACCAACGAAGAAGGGTGAGTATTTAGATATGGCGTTTGCCAACGTAGATTCATTTCTATATATAAGGAGTGAACCTACAAAAGAAAGTGAGTGGCTGGGCAAGTTATACCCTGACAATGCAGCGGAGATTCTGGGACCGGTAGGGTCATGGACTAAAATAAAGTCCGGAGATGTTACGGGATATGTCTGTTCGGATTATATTATTATAGGAAATAACGCCGAACAGAAAGCGCAGGAGATCGTGGAAGAAAAGCAGGAAGAATTCGTCTATGCAGAGTCGAGAGAAGCGGAAGAAGAACGACTTGCAAAAGAGGCGGAAGAAAAAGCGAAAGAAGCAGAAGCCAAGGCAGGCACGGGACAGGCTATTGTAGACTATGCATGTCAATTTATTGGAAATCCCTATGTATGGGGAGGCACAAGTCTTACCAATGGAGCCGACTGTTCTGGTTTTGTACAATCTGTTTTTAAGAACTTCGGTATTAATCTTCCAAGGACTTCCGGAGAAATGAGATCTTCCGGAACAGCGGTAAATTATAGTGATGCGATGCCGGGAGATATTGTATGTTACGATGGTCATGTCGGAATATATATGGGCAATGGACAAATTGTAAATGCAATTAACAGTCGAAAAGGAATTGGTATCTTGTCTGCCACTTACGATGATATTATTACAGTTCGAAGACTGCTTTAACCCCCCAGTGTACAAAATAGACAAAAATGTAAAAAATTGTAGAAAATTGAAAATAACACTTATCCAAGTTATCCACACAGAAAGATGCGAAAAAGGTGGAAAAAACAGTCATTTTCAAAAATTATCCACATTATCCACATTAAAAGAACAAAAATCGGTGGATTATTTATAGCAAATAAAAGAACGAGTGTTTTGTGGACTTGTGATAAAAATAACTTTTTGTCGAAAAAAGAGAGAAAATGTATTGACTTTTAAGAAATCAAATTTTAGGAGGAAATTTGATTAAAATGTTTACACAATGGAAAAAAGCAGATATAATTAATAGCACCGAAGAGAAAAAAGGAGGTGTCATGATGGCACAGGTTACAAAAACAATGACAATCGGTGAGCTTATGTTTACAAATCCAGATGTTGCACCAATTCTTATGGAGATTGGAATGCACTGTCTCGGATGTCCATCTGCACAGGGCGAGACTCTTGAAGAAGCAGCAATGGTACATGGGATTGACAGTGATTTATTAGTAGAGAAGATCAACGCATATCTCGATGCAAAATAAAGCGAACAAAAAAGACTTTGAAGTTTTAAAAACTCCAAAGTCTTTTTTTCGTAAAAGGAGATGTTACAAAAACACATCTCAAATATACGTTTTAAATTGCAGCGAGTTTTTTGATCGCGTCATGTTCAATCATAACTTCGCAATGTTCTTCGAGAAAAGCAAGTTCTGCACCTGATGCCTTTTCCATAGTTCCGTATTCGGTCAGCATATTACAGATTCGATTAAAATCATTGTCGGTATGCTCCGATTTGGTGAGGGCAAGAAGGAATATATTTTCTGCCGGATCCTTATATAAGGTATTGGAACCATGATACATCCTGTCAAGCAGACGGGCTGCCAGGAGTACATGATCCATCGTTCCGAATGAAAAGAGACGAAGAGCTGCGTTATTTGACGGTTTCTCCTGCACTTTTTTTGGTGGTGCGGTGTCCTTAGTCTCCATTTTCTCTTTTACTTTGCCAAGAAGGTCCAGTAAAGAGTCGGCTCCTTCTAATTTGTCTAACGCTTCATATCGCTTCTCGGAAGAATCGCCCTCCTGTGATGGCGCAAATTTGGAAAATCGTGTATCCAATTCCTCCGGATCTTCAACTTTAGTAATTATCAGAACGATTGAATCCGAAGAAGCCGGAATGGCCTCGATCATCAGCGGAATATCGTCTGCTTCAAATCCGAATTCAAAGGCTGCCTGCTGCATCATATCATGGAAAAGTGACTTTGCTTTCTCGGTTCCATACGCCAGTTCGCTTAAATGGAGCTGACGCTCGGCCAGATCAGCGTGTGTAAGTGTACAACGTATCTGGTTGTCATTGATCTTCTCAATCTTCATAATCATCACTTCCTTCTAGTTTAGTATAGCATAGAACATTCCGTATGTTAAATAAAAATAATATAAATTGAAAAAGGACTTGCGTTTAAAATAACTATCGGCTATAATAACGATACTAAAAGATAGTTTATCCAGATAACTATGTTCTTAGAACAAAATCAAAATCTTTATTTCAATTATGAATCGAACAATCAGATAGTAAAACAGTCAAATGTGCTGCGTCAGGCACAGATATCTCAAAATTAAATCAAAAATCATGTGAATTAAAAATTACGTAAATTAAAAAAATATATAGGTATGATTATAATGCAGAACTATCTTTTAAGTGTATCACAGCAGTTCCTTATAAGGTCTTAAACCGGCAGGAATATGGTTGTCTGGATACAGGCATTTTAAAAGGAGGAATCCTATGGGAGACCAGAAAGAGCAGCAGATCCGCAGCCTGTTTACGGAATTGGCAGGTTATGAAAAAAGGGGAGTGGATATATTGCTGGATGGTCTGCCCGCAAGTCCCATGCAGATCGTGCAGGCTCATACGATGCGGGAAGACGTCGTTTATATGCGGGATTATGTATTAAATGATAAGGGAGATGTAGAAGAATTGTGTTTTCAAAATGTAGAAACAAAGAAAAGGCTGTAAATACCCCTCAAATGTAAGAAAATGTCGAAATAAATAATGACGTAATCCGGATGGTTTGTTATAATAAGGTCTAACAGGAGGTGCAACATGGAGGAGAGAGAAAATAAACGTCCGGCGGGAAGTCGACCGTCAGGAAGTCGACCGTCAGGAAGCCGAGCATCTGGTCGTCGACCATCAGGAGAACGCCCGACAAGAGAGCGTCCGAATGGCAGCAGACCATCAGGAAAACGTCCGTCAGGAAGTCGTCCTTCCAATTATTCTAAGGCAAAGAAAAGACGCCCGCAGTCTAAGAGAAGAAGAAAAGTGTATCTTATGGTGCGGACAACGCTTATGATCATATTATTGCTTCTGATAGTAGCAGGTGTGTTTGTGTGGAAGAGATACAGTCCTTCCAAAGAACAGGCAGATTTGAATAAGTATTATGGAATAAAACAAGAAGGCCAGCTAGCTATTACAGTGAACAACGAGGTTGTGGAGCCGAACGGAAGAATTATAGATGGCAAAGCATATGTCCAGTATGAGACCGTAAGAGATCATATCAGCAGCAGATTCTATTGGGATGCCAAGGAAAATAAATTATTGTATACGCTTCCAAAGGATATGGTTACAGTAGAGGTTGGAAGTAAAGACTATCAAGTATCTAAGGATAAGAAGAGTGAAGATTATGTCATTCTGAAAACAGAGGGAAGTACGGCATACATTGCATTAGACTTTATTAAGCAGTATGCAGGAATAGAATACGAAGTATATGATAATCCAAGTCGTGTCATGATCGTGAGTGAATGGGGAGAAACAACCGTTGCAACCGTGAAAAAAGACACGCAGGTCCGCTATCGAGGTGGTGTGAAGAGCCCGGTATTGACAGAGCTTAAGAAGAAAGATGAAGTTACAGTTATTGAAAATGAGGATAACTGGAGAAAAGTCAGAACAAAAGATGGCTTCATCGGCTATGTGAAGAAGTCAGCTCTGAAAAAAGAAGAAAAGAAAGTGGTTGATACTGATTTCGAAGAGCCGGATTTTACCAATATTAAGAAAGACTATACTATCAATATGGTATGGCATAATGTGACAAACAGTACGGCGAACAGTACCGTGTTGGAGAAAATTGCAGCAACGAAGGGGCTGACAACGATTGCGCCGACATGGTATCACGTGAAAGATACGGAAGGAAATCTGGAATCGATATCTTCAGCAGAGTATGTAAATTATGCGCATCAATCCAATATTGAAGTGTGGGCAACAGTTCGTGATTTTGACGGAGGAATCAGCTCTAACGAAGAGTCGTTGGCGCTGTTAAGCTCAACATCAAATAGAGAGAACCTGATCAATCAGTTAATCGCAGAAGCTCTTCAGACAGGAATTGACGGAATTAATGTTGATTTTGAAAAAATCTCCCAGGAATGTGGGGAGCATTATATTCAATTTATCCGTGAACTGTCTGTCAGATGCCGGCAGAATGGACTTGTTCTTTCAGTGGACAATTATGTTCCGAAGGGATATAACATGCAATATAACCGGAAAGAACAAGGTGTAATGGCAGATTACGTAGTGATCATGGGGTATGACGAGCATTTCGGAGGTTCACCGGAAGCAGGTTCTGTATCTTCATACAATTTTGTAAAAGAAGGAATTGAAGAGACCTTAAAGGAAGTGCCGGCAGAAAAAGTAATCAGCGGTGTACCGTTCTTTACACGTCTATGGCAGGAGACACCGAAGACAGAGGAGGAACTGGCACAGGATGCCGGAACAGATGCGGCTGAATATACTATGAAAGTGTCCAGTGATGCACTGGGTATGTCAAGTGCAGAGGCGAAGGTATCAGAGGCGGGAGCTGAGATTACATGGGATGAAGATACCAAGCAGGATTTTGCTACATGGGAATCAGAAGGTATAACGTACAAGATCTGGTTGGAAAATGAAAAGTCCCTGGAGCCGAAGCTTAAGCTTATGAAGGAACATAAGCTGGCAGGAACAGCGGCGTGGGCGCTTGGCCAGGAGAAAGCGGAGATCTGGGATTTAATACTGAAGTATGTAAATTAAAAAGTGAATATAAAAATGAAAAAATTGGCATATCGTAGAGATGTGCCATTTTTTTGCGATTATTCATGGGAGGATCCTTCCGATAACTTGCTTAAGTGGAATGTTTGTGTTAATGTTAAGAATAAAGTAAATTCTGTTGAAGAATCAGTAAAGGAGAAGGAAGAGGATGAAAGCCATGAGGAACGAGGTGAAGAGGGCATTAGAGTTATCTGTGGTCATTGCTTTTTTTATCTATGTGTGGAATGTGGTCGGCGTATCAGAGATACCGGAATTTTCTTTCAATCGTTACGGGGAGGGTTGGACCTTCTCTTATAATGGGCAGGAGAAAGTGATTGATATTCCTGTCAGACAGAAGGTAGACGCGGGAGATACATATGAGATTTCTCATGTAGTGTCGTGGGAACTTCCATCTGATGTAAGGCTTTTATATCGAAGTCTTCAACAGGAAGTGGAAATATATGTGGATGAAACCTTAATTTATAAATATCCTTCTGAGGATTATATTGCGGGCTTGACGCCCAACCACTGGAATATGGTGGAACTCCCGGAGGATGTGGAAGGGAAGCTCCTTACTATCCGGCTGAATTCCGAATACGAACAGTTTTCCGGAAAGATCGGAGAATTGTACCTAGGCGAATATGCAGTGCTGTTCTCTCATGTACGTGCAAAGTATTTTCTTGCACTGTTGGTCGGTCTGGTAGTCGGAGTGATTGGATGCGTGATATTTCTTACCAGTGCATTTATATATCAGAAAAAAGCACACCATGCAGAAATGGCATTAGGAGTATTGTTCATACTTACTTCGCTCTGGATGTGTGGGGAGGCAAAGGTGCCATTTGCGAAGATATCACCGCTTTCACAGTACTTCTTAGTGTTCTTTTCGCTTCTGCTCCTTCCGGCAGCATTCTATCTATATGTCTATTTTAGGATGCAAGAGAGAAATAAAAAAATATCTTTGAAAATATTTTGGTTAAATCTGGCTGTGTTTGCCGGCAGCCTGATCTTACAGCTTACAGGTATAAGAGATTATCCGGCAATGCTTCCGGTCATTCACGGAACGGTTGCGATTGTATCGCTGTGTGGAATTATAGTGATGGGCAGAGAGTTATATCAGAAGAGCGGAATCTTTAAGAAGCAGGAGTGCGCACTTGTGATTTTGTTCTTGTTATCAATGGGAGTAGAAATGATCCGGTTTTATCTGGATAGAAATCAGCTTCTCGGAATATACATACGACTGACACTGTTGTTCTATGCGGTCAGCACACTTTTGGCAAGCGGAGTGAAAATGTATCAAACCGCAAAAGAAAACCAGAAGCTTGCTCAGATGCTGCAAGAGAGCAAGACTGCTCTGATGATCAGTCAGATTCAGCCGCATTTCATCTATAATGCGCTTAATTCTATTAGAACATTGATTCGGATTGAACCGGAGCAAGCGTATGATATGGTATATGATTTCTCGCAATATCTAAGAACACATATTGATTCTTTGAGTAATGAAAGAGAAATTACATTTTCCGGAGAGCTAGAACATATCAAGTCTTATATCAATATAGAAAAAGTTCGTTTTGGAGAGAGACTGAATGTTGAATTCGATATTCAGACAACCGATTTCTATCTGCCGGCTCTTTCGGTTCAGCCTTTGGTAGAAAATGCAATTAAACATGGAATCTGCAAGAAACCGGAAGGCGGAACCGTGTGGATCAGAAGTTATGAAGATGAGGAAAGCCAAGAAGGATATGTCGTAGAAGTGGAAGATGATGGAGTTGGATTCAATGTAGAGAAATGGGAAAATGTCAGGGGCGTAAGGAGGTCTGCGGGGATTAATAATATCCGCTTCCGTGTAGAGTCTATATCAAATGCACGATTATTCATAGAGAGCGAAATAAATAAAGGTACAAAAGCAACAATAAAATTTCCTGACAGGGGGGGGGGTGGAGCATAGACAATGAAAACAATAATTGTAGATGATGAAGAATTAGCGATCAGACAATTTGAAATGGAATGTAAGAAGCTTCCGTGGGTGAATATAGTAGGAAGATTCCATCACGCGCAGGAGGCGCTGGAGTATGTGGAGAAGGAGAAGATCGAAGCTGCCTTCCTGGATATCGAGCTTCCGGGAATGAACGGTATTCTGCTGGGAAGAAAACTCAGGGAACTCCATCCTAAGCTTGTTGTGATCTTCCTTACAGGATATGATACCTACACGATGGACGCGCTTCATATGAAGGCGGACTACTATCTTATGAAACCATACAGCAGTGAGGACTTCCGTGAAGTAATGCAAAATGCAAGACTGCTCACGAGGAGACAGAAGAAACGTGTCTTCATCCGGACGTTCGGAAGGTTCGACCTTATGATCGACGATCAGGTAGTAGATCTTGCCAATTCCAAGGCGAAAGAACTTCTCGCACTGTGCGTTGACCATAAGGGCGGACAGGTATCCATTGAAGAAGCAGTAGATAAATTGTGGGAAGACAGACCTTATGATGAACGAGTGAAAAACCTGTACCGCAAGGCAACAATGAGCTTGAGGAAGATCTTCCAGGAATACGAACTGGAAGAAATCTTCGTAAGTAAAAGAGGAAGCTGCTACATTAATTCGGAATTGATCGATTGTGATTATTTTGAAGCGTTGGAGAATAAGAAGGAGAATCTCGATTACAGAGACCGGATCGTCGGCGCTTACATGCCGGAATATTCATGGGCGGAAGAAACAAATGCACAGTTATTAATGTAAGGGATGCAAATTATATAAGGTATGTAAGACATGTAAGGCGTGCAATACAAATTATCCACATAGCAGGGGATGAGTGTGGATAACTTGTGTGGAAAAGTAAAAAAATATCAAAAATACACCTGTTTAGTAACGGTTCAGTAACATTACGTTTTGTATACTGCTGTAAAGATAGGTGTATTTTGCTTTTTTTTAGGAATTATAAAAAGGGGGAAAGAAACTATTACAGAAGAAAATACGAAAATGCACTATCAAATTGACATAGATAATGGGTCACAGTGAATCAGGACCCAAATAAAAGAGAAGGGGAATTTATATGAGAAAAACGAAGAAACAAAGATTTCGTGCTTCGATACTGGCATTCCTGCTGATTGCCTCGATGGTACTTGGTATGGCACCGGGCAGTGCAGGGCAGGTATATGCAAAAGAAAGCACAAGCCAGACTTCGTCGGAAGAGGAACCGGGCTTTATCGATAAAGCAGTCGGCTTCTTCAAGGATACGGGCGAGAAGATCGCATCCTTTTTCGGCGCAGGTGACGAGGCGCAGCCTGCGGCGGCGTTTGACGAAACGTCGGTCGTAGACGCCGATACAAAGGGCAGTTGGACAGACATTGTCGAAGACTCTACCCAGAACATCGGACGTATCTGGACAGACAAGTCTGTATATAACGGTAACGTCACACTTCCGGGAATCGGAGAAGGAGGACAAGAGATTCCGATTACAAAGCCGGAAGGTTCCGACTTCATGGTCGGCTTGTCCGCATTGTCCTCCACATCCAATACAAGCGTGACGACATCTACACCGTTGGATATCGTGCTTGTGCTCGACGTGTCCGGGTCAATGAGTAATAACTTGGGAACCTCATATGTATACAGTGAGACTTATGACATTCGTACTAGCGGATGGAGGGTGCCAACTTATTATGCCTTAGATCCCCAAACGGGTACGTATGTAGAAATTAAAAAGATTACGAGCGGACCCGTTTGGGATCCAAAATTTGACCATTGGGAATTAAATGGTGACACAGTGGAGCCAAAAACCAGTCGAGATGATAACGACCCGGATCATATACAATTTTATACGGGAAGTAGTGAAGATATTTCCAGAATAGATGCGCTTAAAGATGCTGCGAGTGCATTTGTTGATGCCACAGCAGTGCAAAATCAGGGGATTAATGAAGCCAATCAACACAGACTCTCAGTTGTAACTTTTTCGGATGATGGAGATGTAGCACAAGGTCTTACTGCTTGTAATGCTAACAATGCACAGACTATAAAAAATACGATTGACAGCTTGAGAACACGTGGAAATACCTATCCGGGAAATGCAATGCGTTCTGCTCAACGGGCTTTAGGAGAAGCACGTGACGGTGCTCAGAAAGTGGTTATCTTTTTTACAGATGGAAATCCTGCGCCGGCAGGTACAAATGATTTCAATGAGAGTATGGCAAATGATGGTGTGCAGGGAGCATTGACCCTGAAAAATAACAAAACAAAGATTTTCTCTATTGGTATTTTTGAGGGGGCAGATCCGGGAAACACAAGTACAGGCACAAACAATCAATTTAATGCGTATATGCACGCAATGTCCAGTAATTATCCAAACGCAACCGCGTGGAATCAACTCGGAGAGCCTTCAACAGATAAACTGGAGTACTATTATGCGGCAACGAGTTCAGATGAACTGTCTGAAATTTTCCAACATATCTCAGAAGAGATCAACACCGGAACCGGTTATCCGACAGAGACGCAAGACGGTTTTGCAAACAAAAGCGGTTATGTAACCTTCCACGATCAGCTTGGCGATTATATGCAGGTGGATTCTTTCAATAAGCTTGTTTTGGAAGATATCACATTTGAGAAGGCTAACGAAGCAAAGGCTGATGGCGTGATCACCTATACTTATGAAGGATCAGCCGGAGAGAATAAGAACGTTTCTGATATCGTTATTAAGGTAACGAAGGGAGAAGGAAGCGTGGGTGATACGGTAGACGTATCGATTCCGGCGTCATTACTTCCACTTCGTCACTTCAAGGTGGACGTATCGAACAATACGATGACGGTAGAAAATAAATATCCGCTTCGTCTGTTCTACAATGTAAGCCTGAAAGAGGATGCCAAGAAAGCATTGGCTAATCCGGATCAGGGGATGAAGAATTATATTAAGAATAATTCAAAAGACGGAAAAGTTTACTTCTATTCTAATAAGTTCACAGGAAATAAACAGGGATCAACAGAGGGAGAGACTCTCGGTGATACGACAGCCACATTTGAACCGGCAACCGGAAACAGCTTCTACTATTTCACAGAGAACACAATGCTTTGGCTGGATGAGCAAATGAGCCAGCCAGCTACAATCTATAGTGCTGAGCAGGGGCATGATACATATTATTATGAAAAGGCTTATTATAAGTTAGTTAATGGAAAACCGGAGAAAGTAACAGAGGCAGTTTCCTTCCGTTCACATCCTCGTGATGAAGTAGAAGGTTGGGTAGGTACTGCTACGGATAGACAGCTGTACATCAAAGCAGGAGCGCCTCGACTGACACGAATTCATGACTTGACAAGCAGCAAGGAAATCAATGCTACGGAAACGGCGACAGAGGTTATCACACCGAACTGGGATGATGAACAGGCACAGAGAAACATCGAAGTATCCTTAGGTAATAATGGACGTCTTGCAGTAGAACTTCCGGGTACGCTGGAGATCAAGAAGAGAGTAACATCCGAAGTGGATGCGCCGGAGAAAGATTTTACCTTTACGCTGACTCTGAAAAATGCAGAGGGAGAAGCTCTTACCGGAGAATTTGACGCACAGAAATTTAACGATCAGGGAGTTGCAAGCGGAGATCCTGTCGAAGTACAGAATAACGGCACGGTTACTTTAAAAGACGGAGAATCTGTTAAAATCTATGGATTGTCCAATGGTGACAAATATAATATAGAAGAAAAAGAGATTCCAAGAGGCTTTACTGCAGAAGTAAATCCGATCACAGGAACGATCGAAGGAAACGCAACTGTAACCGCTGAATTTAAAAATACATATGCGGTAACAGGCGAACTTGACGGAAACACAAATCTGAAAGTGACAAAGAACTTTACCGGACGTGAAGGTAATAAGTGGCTGGAAAGTGATGCATTTACATTTACATTGACAGCAGCAGATGATGAGGCAACACAGAATGCAATCAAAGAAGAACTTATTAAATTGCCGGATCCAACAGAGATTACGATTAACAGTAAGACGGAAGGCAAACAGGCTGCATTCGGAAATATTACATTTAGCACTGCAGGAACATTTAAGTTTAATGTAACCGAGCAGGAAAGCGGTATTGCCGGAGTAACAGACGATGCGAAACCGGTAAGAGAGATTGTTGTAAATGTAGTGGATAATAAAGACGGTACATTAACAGCAACAATAGCAGAGAAAAGCGACAATCTGACCTTTACCAATACTTACGGCGCAGGAAGTGGCAAAAAAGACATTGCAGCGCAGATTCAGGCAACTAAGAAACTGACCGGACGCGATATGCAGGCTGGCGAGTTCGATTTTGAAGTTGTGACAAGAAAAACACCGGAGTATACAGGTAACTTTACACCGGTAGTTGTTGCAACAGGAACAAACGCAGCAGCGGCAGAAGGTGCAGAAGGTGGTGTGACATTTGCAGGATATGACGGCAATGGAAAGATGAATCTGGTTTACACAACAGAATCTCTGAACCAGGCAGTAACTGACGGATATGCTATTAAGGCAGTTGTAGACGGTAAGACGGTATGGACTGTAAACTATACGGCAAGAGAGTTGACAAATAATCTTCCGAAGGGTGTTAGATCGATAGTTGAAAAGACAGCATTTGATTTCACAGTTGTCGTTACAGATAATACAGATGGAATATTGATAGCAGAAGTACAGTATCCGAATGGAGCAATTACATTTGAGAATACTTACGCAACAGGCGGTACAATAGTGGATACCGATCCGACAGATGCAAATGCATTCTTCTATAAGGTATTAGAAGGACGTGACTGGCTGGAGACAGATGCATTTACATTTACCATCGAACCACAGGATGGCGCACCGGCACCGATCGATGCAGAAGGTAATCCTGTGACAACAGTAACCGTGACAAAGGCAGATCTGAAAGATGGAAAGGCACCATTTGGATTTGGTAAGATTCACTTTACAGATGCCAATATGGGAACTGCATCAGAGAAGACATTTATGTATCATGTGAAAGAAAATGATATTGATATTGATGCAGAAGCAATGCCGGGAGTATCAAAAGATACGCACACAGCTAAGTTTTCCATTACTTTGACTGATGACGGAGAGGGAACACTGAGCGCAGCAACACCGGTTGTAACTGATGGAATCTTTACAAATAGATATGAATCTAGTTTGGATTACAATGCAGTTGGCGGTTTACAGATTTCGAAAGTCTTGAACGGAAGAGATATGCAGAAAGATCAGTTTACCTTTAGGCTGACACCGAAAGCAACAGAGGGAAGCACAACGGCAAAAGAAGCGGCACAGAAGCTTGGATTTGACGAAGTCAAAGCATATGAATTCAAGAATGAAGCAGCTGCAATGGGTAAGGCAACCTATATGAACGTCCTGAGTGGAAAAGAGGTTGTATTTACACAGGCAGATGCAGGTAAGACTTATACATATGAGATCGTCGAAGTGAAAGGTCAGAATGAAGCATATACGTATGATGAAGCGGTGAATATTGTAACAATCACAGTTGTTGATAACAACAATGGAACATTGACCGTGACAACAACCGTCAAAAAGAATGGGGAAGTTGTTGATACTAAGGTGGTCAGTACAGGAGATGCAGAAGCAGCACCTGCAACGGCACCATTTGTGAATGTGTATAATGACGTACTAGAAAGTCTGGGAGGAGAAGGCAGTGTTGCAATCAACGCAACAAAGAGTCTGACAAACAGACCAATGGCAGATAGAGAATTTACGTTCCATGTAACAGACAAGAATGAAGCACAGGTTGCAACAGGAAACAATGACGCTAGTGGAAAGATCACATTTACTCCGATTGAGTACACAACAGATAAGCTGAACGAAGATGCAGAAACAGGTACAGCAAGAAAGAGATACGATGTAGAAAAAGATGCTTATACCTATACATATCAGTATAAGGTAGAAGAAGATCTGAGCAAGGTAGACGAAGGTGTTACCGGAATTGTAACAGCATTTAGTATTCAAGTAGTTGTAACAGATGACGGTAACGGAAATCTGACGATTGCAGTAGTATATCCGGACGGAAAAGATACACTTCCATTTGAAAATGCATACGGTACAAGTGCAGAAGCGGCAATCCATGTGAATGGTCAGAAAGTACTGAATGTAGAATCTGGAAATAACGCACCGGATATTACAGGTAAATATATATTTACACTGAGTGGTTCCGATGGAGCTCCGATGCCGGAGAAGGCAACTGCGAATAATGATGCGGCAGGAAATGTGGACTTCGGCAAGATTAAATACACAATGCAGAATGTATTTGGTGATACAGGAGTGACAGCAGAAGCAGAGGGAACAGAAGAAGCTCTTACAGAAGTAATGCCGGTAAGCGATACACGTACCAAGACCTTTACTTATACAGTGACAGAGTCTGGAACAGTGGAAGGTGTTACCAATGATGCGGAATCTGTGAAGACATTCAACGTTACAGTTACAGATAACGGAGATGGAACGATTAAAGTTGACAAGGATTATACCGGATTTGAATTTGGATTTACAAATACTTACCATGTAGAGCCGGTTGACTTTGATATAAACGATGCGGAAGCTGGTATTACTGTGAAGAAGGAATTGACAGGACGTGCTATGAACGCAGGTGAGTTTGTATTTGAACTGATCAGCGACAAGGATAAATCTGTCAGAGAAGCAGTCAACGATACAGATGGTAATGTGAAGTTTGAAACAATGAACTTTACAGCGCCGGGTGAATATATTTACACACTTCGTGAAAGAAATACAAAACTGGGAGGAGTTGACTATGATACAACGGAATATCAGGTTGTTGTAACAGTTACAGATAATGGCGACGGCACAATGAGTGCAGAAGCAAAACTGGCAGACGAAGGAAAAGACGTTGTATTTAAGAACCAGTATGAAGCGGCACCGACAAGCGTTATGTTCGGCGCATCTAAGATTTATAAGGGTGCAGATCTGAAAGACGGTCAGTTTACATTTGTTGTAAAAGATGCTGATGGAAACGTAGTATCAGAAGCAAAGAACAACAAAGACGGTATGGTAACATTTGATACAATTGAATTCAACGAAGAAGGAACTTATACGTTCACAATCTCTGAGAAGAATGACAAGCAGAAGAATGTAACTTACGACAAAGCAGTATACGAGGTAACAGTAACAGTTACAGATAATGGTGAGGGAAGCCTGATTGCAGAAGTTGCATATGCAGACGGTAAGGCTCCTGTATTTACCAATAAGTATACAAAGCCGGCAAAACCGGCGAAGCCGGAAGAGCCAAAAGGACCGACAGCTGTTAAGACAGGTGATGAGGCACCAGTAATACCATTTATCATATTGATGGTGGCAACACTGGCAATTATAGTAACAATTACATTCATTTTCTTCAGAAGAAAACGTAGATAGTTAATCAGGAGCGGGTTTTTATAACCCGCTCCTGATTTATTAATTCTTACTTAAGTTTCAAACTGCTCATAGCTTTTTATTAAAGTTCGTGATACAATTTTCTTGTAGAATTCCTCTGTGGAAATGGAGGAAATATGAGCAGACAAAAGAGGTTACAAGACTTAACGATCAAAGATAATTTTATGTTTGGTGCAGTCATGAGTATCGAGGAGAACTGCATTGCTTTTCTGGAGATGGTGCTAGGCTTTCCGATTGAGAAAGTTGTGGTCAGCAAGGAGAGAAGCATGATCTACCACCCGGAATATAGAGGCGTGCGGCTTGATATTTATGCAAGAGATGAAAAGCATACACATTATAATGTAGAGATGCAGGCAAGGCGTCAGGCGGATCTTGGAAAAAGAAGCAGATATTATCATAGCCAGATTGATGTGGAGTGTCTTGAGAAAGGACTTCCCTATGAGGAACTGCCAAATACATTTGTGATATTTATCTGTGATTTTGATCCCTTTGGCTGTGGTTTGTACTATTATTCTTTTCAGAATGAATGTCAGGAAGACACGCGTGCGAAGCTTTGCGATGGCAATAAGACGATTTTTCTAAGTACGAAAGGAAAGAATAAAGAACAGATGCCACAGAGTCTGGTTAAGTTCTTGAAGTTTGTAGAGGCGGATCTTGCGGAGAGTGAAGAGGATTTTGATGATGAACTGGTAAGACAGTTCCAGACCTCGATTCGTAAGATTAAGACGAGCCGCGAAATGGGGGAACGATATATGTTGTTTGAAGAATTGCTGAAAGAAGAAAGACAGGAAGGGCTAGCACAGGGGCGTCAGGAAAATGCAAGGGAGTACATTCTGGAAGTCCTTGCAGATAAGGGAGAAGTTCCTGCAGCATTAAAGGAATCGCTCTGTGAAGTGGACAGTGAGGAAGAACTGAAGCGTTTATTCAAACTGGCAGCAAAGGTGGAATCTACAGAGGCTTTTCAGAAGATCGTGGAAGAGACAGTGAATAAGCTTAAGAGTAGAGAGACTTAAAAAGATTTAAAATTATTTATATCATTTCGACAGTTATCAAAAGTGTCAATTTTATTCATTGGTCAGGCGCCTGGTCTGGTGCCTGACTGTAGTTGTATCTTATGAAAGATATCGGACCATATCGGTAATTTATCAGGTTATATTTATTAGTGTAATTTAACAGAGGAATTCTATTACTTATTTAACATTAACTCTGGCGGAAAGAAGTAACTGCGCCTTGTGCAGGTTTACCAAAAAAAGAACTGTATTTTTTGTACTTTTGCAGATAGAAAATATAAAAACATGAAAGAACTTTCAAAAAATGGGCAAACTATTGAAAATAAAATCGAAAAGCATATACTGTACTTCAGAAAGAGCAAGGAGGAATTGGGAATGAACGAGAGAATAGAAAATCTGCAGGGGAAATTGATCGTGTCATGCCAGGCGCTTTCAAATGAACCTCTTCATTCTTCATTTATCATGGGAAGAATGGCGCTTGCCGCAAACGAAGGCGGAGCTGCCGGAATCCGTGCAAATACGAAGGAAGATATTAAGGAGATTCAGTCTCAGGTAGATTTGCCGATCATCGGAATTGTAAAACGTGATTATGAGGACAGTAAAGTATATATAACACCGACGATGAAGGAAGTAGATGAATTGATGGAAGTAAAACCGGAGATCATTGCAGTAGATGCAACCGGAGCGCTTCGTCCGGGAAATGTGACACTGGATGAATTTTTCCATCAGATCAAAGAGAAGTATCCGGATCAGCTTCTGATGGCGGATTGTTCTACGGTAGAAGAAGCGCTTCACGCAGACGAGCTGGGCTTTGATTTTATCGGAACAACAATGGTTGGATACACCGAGCAGAGTCAGGGCGATAAGATTGAAGAGAATGATTTTGAGATCTTGAGAAAGATTGTTGCAGAAGCAAAACACAAAGTCATCGCCGAAGGAAATATCAACACGCCGGAGAAGGCAAAACGTGTCATTGAGCTTGGAGCATACAGCGTAGTTGTAGGTTCTATTATCACAAGACCACAGTTAATTACAAAATCATTTGCAGATGCATTAAAATAAGAAAAAGAAAAGGAGAAGGTATCATGAGAAATCTGGACAAGTACAAAGGAGTTATCCCGGCATTTTATGCATGTTATGACAAGGAGGGCAACATCAGCCCGGAAGGCGTACAGGCGCTGACAAAGTATTTTATTGAAAAAGGTGTGAAGGGCGTCTACGTAAATGGTTCTTCAGGAGAATGTATTTATCAGAGCGTGGAAGATAAGAAGATCGTACTTGAAAATGTAATGAAAGCAGCAGAAGGAAAACTTACAGTTATCGCCCATGTTGCATGTAACAATACAAAAGACAGTCAGGAGCTTGCAAGACATGCAGAGAGTCTTGGAGTTGATGCAATCGCAGCAATTCCTCCGATTTATTTCCATTTACCGGAATATGCAATTGCACAGTACTGGAATGATATCAGCGCAGCAGCACCAAACACAGATTTTGTGATTTACAACATTCCACAGCTTGCAGGTGTTGCACTTACAATGAACCTGTTTGCTGAGATGAGAAAGAATCCAAGAGTGATCGGTGTTAAGAATTCTTCTATGCCGGTACAGGATATTCAGATGTTTAAAGCTGCAGCAGGAGAGGATTACGTAATCTTTAACGGTCCGGACGAGCAGTTCATGAGCGGACGTGTTATCGGAGCAGAGGGCGCAATCGGCGGAACTTATGGCGTTATGCCGGAGCTTTTCCTTAAATTAAATGAACATGTGATTGCAGGAGAGATGGAGAAAGCAAGAGAGCTTCAGTATGCAGTTAACGAGATCATTTATAAAATGTGTTCCGCACACGGCAATATGTACGGTGTGATCAAAGCAATGCTTAAAATCAACGAAGGTCTTGAACTTGGCGGAGTAAGAGAGCCTCTTCCGGCACTGATCGAAAGTGATATGGCGATTGTTGAAGAAGCAGCTAAAATGGTACGTGATGCAAAAGAAAAGTTTTTATAGGATATAAAGAAATCAGAGAGTATTTTAGGAGGATAAGACATGCAGGGATTTACGATGATCGACCTTGTGATCTTAGTAGTGTATTTGGCGGCGGTTCTGCTTGCCGGACTTCACTTCGCTAAGAAGGAGATGAAAGGAAAAGAGTATTTTAAAGGAGATGGAACAGTTCCGTGGTGGGTAACTTCCGTATCTATTTTCGCAACCTTATTGAGCCCGATTTCATTCTTGTCACTGGCAGGAAACTCATATGCAGGAACATGGATCATGTGGTTTGCACAGCTTGGTATGCTGCTGGCAATTCCACTTACGATCAGATTCTTCCTTCCGATTTACAGTAAGCTTGATATTGATACTGCTTATCACTATCTTGAGCTGCGTTTCGGAAGCAAAGGACTTCGTGTTCTTGGCGCAGTAATGTTCATTATTTATCAGGTAGGACGTATGTCTATCATTATGTACCTTCCATGTATGGTACTTGGAAGCCTGACCGGAATCAGTGTAAATGTATTGATTATTGTTATGGGTGTGATCGCAATCATTTACTCTTATACAGGTGGATTAAAATCCGTACTTTGGACAGACTTTATTCAGGGTTCCGTGCTTTTGATCGGTGTTACATTTGCATTGGTATTCCTTCTGGCACACATTGATGGCGGACTTGGAGCAATCTTTACGGCATTTACAGCAGATCACAAATTCCTTGCTGTTGACCAGCCGATCTTCGACATCAATATTTTGAAGGACAGTGTATTTATCATGATCGTAGGAGCCGGCTTCAACACTATGGGTTCTTATGTATCCAGTCAGGATATTGTACAGAGATTTACAACAACAACAGATACAAAGAAATTAAATAAAATGATGCTTACAAATGGAGCGTTATCTATCTTTATTGCGACAGTGTTCTATCTGATTGGTACAGGACTCTATGTATTCTATCAGCAGAATGCACTTCCACCGGCAGCAGCACAGGATCAGATCTTTGCATCTTATATTGCCTTTGAACTTCCGGTAGGTATTACAGGTCTTCTTCTTGCAGCGATCTACGCAGCATCTCAGTCCACATTGTCAACCGGACTGAACTCTGTGGCAGCAAGCTGGACATTAGATATTCAGGCTCGTCTGTCCAAGAAGGAATTAAGCTTTGAAAAGCAGACAAAGATTGGTCAGTATGTATCTCTGATCGTGGGAATCTTCTCTATCGTTGTTGCTATGGTACTGGCTAACGGCGGTGTGAAATCTGCATACGAATGGTTCAATGGATTTATGGGACTGGTACTTGGAATTCTGATCGGAACATTCATCCTCGGAGCATTTACGAAGGTGGCAAATACATTCGGAGCAACACTTGCATTTATCGCAGCATCTGCAGTGATGATCGGAATCAAATATTTCGTACCGGCAGAGTCCGTAACAATCTGGTCTTACTCACTGATCTCTATTGCGGTTTCACTTGTTGTGGGAATTCCGGCAAGCCTGATCTGGAGAAAGGTAAAAGGAGATACCTCCGTGCCGGCTCCATTTACAACCGTATACAAAAACTAAGGAGAATAGATTATGATTTTCGGAAATATTCAAAATCTTGAAGAGTATCCATTTTTGGAGGAACAGATCAAAGAATGCTTTACTTATGCAAGAGAGCATGAGCTTGTATCTTATGAAAAAGGAAGCCATGAGATAGACGGTGACCGTTTGTTTGTAAATGTTGTGGAGTATACTACAACAACAGCCGAAGAGAGATTCTGGGAGGCGCACAGACAATATCTGGATCTTCATCTTATGCTTCGCGGGACAGAACAGATTGATCTGAACTTTATTCAGAATATGGATGTGAAAGAGTTCGTGGAAAAAGATGATTTTCTTCCGATGGACGGAGAAAAGAACAGCTCAGTAATCCTCCGGGACGGAGATTTCCTGATCTGTTATCCGAGCGACGGACATCGCACAGCTGTGGCAGTAGATGGGCCGGAGACAATTAAAAAAGCAATCTTTAAGATTCGTATAAAATAACAGGCGGTGAGGCAAGACGGAAGAAGTTCCGCCTTGCCTCTTCGTGCAATGAGAAGCGATTGCGGAAAATATTTCAATATATTATAATGAGGAATAGGCAAGTGGATTCCTCATTATGCTTAGAGGAGGCAAACGAACGATGGAGAAAAAATATATTAGTATTGATATTGGGGGAACGGCGATCAAATACGGAATCCTCACAGAACAGGGTGTAATTCTGGAACGGTATGAGATGGCTACAGAGGCTTATAAGGGCGGACCGGAGATCTTGAAAAAAGCAGAAGGGATTGTGGAAGAATTCTTAGCGTCCGGCAAGGTGCTCAAAGAGCAGCTTCTCGGAATCTGTATTTCCACCGCCGGAATGGTAGACACGGAAAAAGGTGAGATATTCTATTCAGCGCCGCTGATTCCCAATTATATCGGCACCCGTTTTAAAGCGGTCATGGAAGCGCGTTTCCACGTTCCGTGTGAAGTGGAAAATGATGTAAATTGTGCAGGACTTGCAGAGTATATGTCCGGCGCATCTAAGGGAAGTAAAAGTGCGCTGATGCTGACCATCGGAACCGGAATCGGCGGAAGTATGGTCATCGGCGGAGAGGTGTATCACGGATGTTCCGGAAGCGCCTGCGAAGTGGGCTATATGCATATGGAAGGAAGCGATTTTCAGACACTTGGAGCGGCAAGTATTCTGACGAGAAAAGTAGCAGAGTGGAAAAATGAGCCGGAAGAGAACTGGAACGGCTATCATATTTTCGAGGAAGCAAAAAAAGGAGATAAACTCTGTATCCGGGCGATTGATGAGATGGTAGATGTGCTGGGGCGTGGGATTGCCAACATCTGTTATGTGATGAATCCGGAGGTGGTTGTTCTTGGCGGCGGAGTGATGGCGCAGGAAGAATATTTAAGAGGCAGGATCGAAGCTTCACTTAGAAAATATCTGGTTCCGAGTATCGCAGAGCATACGAAGCTTGCATTTGCAAAGCACCGAAATGATGCAGGAATGCTCGGAGCATATTATCATTTTCAAAATATGCAGAAGAAAGAACGGAGATAGAAAGATACGGGAAAGGCGGGGCACATGGAATATTATGTAAAGTCGGTAGTACCGATCATAGAATCGAATTACAATAATTTTACAATGGTAGAGAAAAACATTGCGGATTTTTTTATTCACAACCATGAGAAAATGGATTTTTCGGCGAAAACAGTTGCCGCAAAATTATTTGTATCCGAGGCGTCGCTTTCCAGATTTGCAAAAAAATGCGGTTACAGAGGCTATCGGGAGTTCGTATACCAGTACGAGGAAACGTTGGTGGAAAAAAAGGAGTCTATGACCGGAAATACGAGAATGGTTTTGAACGCTTATCAGGAGCTGCTGAACAAAACCTACAGTCTGGTGGATGAAGAGCAGATCGGAAGGATTGGGAAATATCTGAATCAGGCAGAGCGTGTGTTTGTCTGCGGGAAAGGAAGCTCCGGTCTTGCCGCCAGTGAGATGGAACTTCGGTTCATGCGTATCGGTGTGGATATCGATTCGCTTCAGGACAGCGACAGGATGCGGATGCAGGCAGTATTTCAGGATAAGCGCTGTCTGGTATTCGGAATCAGTATCAGCGGCGAGACGGAAGGCGTCCGGTATCTCTTGCGAGAGGCGCACAAACGGGGTGCCAAGACGGTTATGATCACTGCCCAGAACAAGGATTCTTATGCGGAGTACTGCAGTGAAGTTTTGCTGCTGCCATCACTTCGGCATCTGAATCACGGAAATGTGATCTCGCCGCAATTTCCGATTCTTGTCATGCTGGACCTTATTTATTCTTATTATGTAGAGCAGGATAAACCGAAAAAAGAAAGTTTCCATGATAATACACTCCGGGCGCTGGAAGAGGGAAAAGTCGGGCGCCGCGGGATGTTCGAATAGCATTTGAGTATGTGATATGTTGATGAAAAATTGGAGGTAGTAAAGATGATTATTAAAAATGTGAGAGTGTACACAGAGGATCAGCAGTTTACAGACGGTGAGATTGTGATCCGTGACGGAATGATCGGGGACAGCCATGTTGTTTCCGGCGTAGATGCAGAGCCTGAGGCTGGAGAAGAAGTATTGGACGGAGAAGGCTGCTATGCCATTCCGGGGCTTATCGATCTTCATTTTCACGGATGTATGGGGTATGATTTCTGTGATGGAACGAAAGAAGCAATCGAAGAGATTGCCAGATATGAGGCATCCATTGGTGTGACAGCAATCTCGCCGGCAACCATGACCCTTCCGGTTGAGGAACTGGAAAACATATTGGAGACGGCAGCGGAATATAAGGAAGAAGCCAAAAAGCGTGCGAAGGAAGGCGGTTCTAAGGAGGCGGATCTTATCGGGGTAAATATGGAAGGTCCGTTTATCAGTGTGGAGAAGAAAGGCGCACAGGATGAGAGAAATATCATTACATGTAATGAAGAAGTGTGCCGGAGATTTCTTGACGCGTCCAAGGGGCTGGTAAAATACGTAGGTATTGCACCGGAGAGAAATGAAGATGCAGTGTCATTTATCCGTGCCATGAAGGATAAGGTGAATATTTCGCTGGCGCATACGAATGCAGGATACGATAAGGCGATGGAAGCTTTTCAGGCAGGAGCTAATCATGCGGTACATTTGTATAATGCCATGCCTGCATTTACACACCGCGCTCCGGGAGTGGTAGGCGCAGTGTGCGACAGTGAGCATGTAGATGTAGAACTGATTTGCGACGGTGTTCATATTCATCCGTCTATGGTGCGCGCAACATTTAAGATGATGGGTGCGGACCGTATGATTTTAATCAGTGACAGCATGCGTGCGACAGGAATGCCGGACGGGCAGTATACACTGGGCGGTCTTGATGTAAATGTAGTCGGAAACCGTGCGACTTTAGTCTCTAACGGAGCGCTTGCAGGATCCGCAACGAACCTCCTGGATTGTATGCGTGTGGCAGTCAAAGAGATGGGAATTCCATTGGAAACAGCGATTGCATGCGCAACTGTAAATCCGGCAAAGAGTCTGGGTGAATATGACAGATACGGTTCTATTGCGAAGGGTAAAAAAGGCAACGTGGTGCTGCTGGATCAGGAATTAAATCTGAAAGCAGTTGTGAAGGATGGAGTAAGAATCTAATATAAATTTTAATGATAGTGTTATTAAAAATATCTTAGACTGCATTTTAAACTATAGTCTGTTATTCTTGTTTCGTATGTGCTATAATTCTATATAGAATTATTACAGACAAGGAGAGATGAAACAATGAACGAAAGAATCAACAGAGTATTAGCTAAAATGGAGGAAAAAGGGCTGACACAGCTTCTTGTATCTGATCCGTTGAGCATCCGCTTCTTGACAGGCATCATGGTAAATCCAGGTGAGAGATTGTATGCGCTTTTGTTAAGATCTAACGGAAAACATACGTTATTCCTGAACTACCTGTACTATGTATCTGATACAGGATTTGAGGAAGTATGGTTTAGTGATATGGATGATCAGATCGGAGTTCTGATGGAGCACATCGATACAGAGAGCGTACTTGGTATCGATAAAACATGGCCGGCACGTTTCCTCATTCCGCTTCAGGAGAGATGCCCACAGATGAAGACAATCTGGGGATCTGACTGTGTAGACGGAGTTCGTGCAGTGAAGAATGAAGAAGAGATCGCAATCATGAAAGAGGCTTCTGTTATCAACGATAAGGTAATGGAGAAAGTTGCTGACTTCATCAAAGAAGGTATGACAGAGAAAGAAGTTGCTGACTTTATTAACAACGAATTCTTTGTAGCAGGAGCAAGCGGATTAAGCTTTGATACAATCGTATGCTTTGGACCAAACGCAGCAGATCAGCATCATGAGCCAAGCGATACAAGAACTCTGAAAGCAGGAGAGTGTGTATTGATCGATATGGGATGTGTATGGAAAGGATATTGTTCAGATATGACAAGAACTTTCTACTGCAAATCTGTAGATGACGAGCAGGCTGCAATCCATGATTTAGTTCGCACAGCAGTTGAGAAAGCAGAAGCAGTGATCAAACCGGGCGCTCGTTTCTGTGATATTGATGCACAGGCAAGAGATCTTATCGACGAGGCTGGATACAGCGAGTACTGGAAGATTCGTCTTGGACACTTTATCGGACAGGAAGACCACGAGTACGGTGATGTAAGCCCGATCAACAAAAATGTTGCTGAGCCGGGAATGATCTTCTCTATCGAACCAGGTATTTACATTGAAGGAAAATACGGTGTTCGTATTGAGGACCTTGTACTTGTAACAGAGGACGGACATGAACTTCTCAACGCAGTTGATAAGAAGTGGAGAATCGTAGGCTAATTGAAGAATCATTTGGCATAAAATAATATAAAATGCCTCCGGCAGACATATATTGAATCAATAAAGTCTGTCGGGAGGTATTTTTTTGCGAAAAAAAATAGAATTGATTCTTGTGATGCTGACGCTTGCCGGATTAGTGATGGTAAGTAAAAAATTGGAAAAGTACGTGAACTCGGATAAAGTGGAGAAAAAAGAGTATACTGTGGTCTTAGATGCCGGTCACGGATCATCCGATTCAGGAAAAGTAGGAATTAATGGAGTTTTAGAAAAAGATATCAATCTTTCTATTTCTAAGAAAACAAAAAAGTATCTCGAGGAAAAGGGAATCCGTGTGGTTATGACGCGAGATAAAGATGAGTCGCTGGCGGAAGGAGAAAACGGTAATCGAAAAGTGCAGGATATGAAGGCGAGAGTGAAACGAATCAACGATACGAAGCCGGATCTTGCAGTAAGTATTCATCAGAATAGTTATCATGAAGAAAGTATTCACGGAGCACAGGTTTTCTATTATGAACATTCCGAAAGCGGGGAGAAGGATGCCCGAATCCTGCAGGAGGCACTGCTTGCGGTGGACCCGGATAATACAAGACAAGTGAAGGCAAATACTACGTATTATCTTCTGAAGCGCACAGAAGTTCCGATTCTGATCGTAGAATGTGGGTTTTTAAGCAATCAGGAGGAAGCGGAAAAATTAGCTTCAGAAGATTATCAAAAAGAGATTGCAAAAGCAATTGCAAATGGAATCGAATCTTGTCTGAAAGATTAGAGTGTAGTATAATCAACCTTATGGAGACAATAATAAAAAAAGTAGAAAATGAACAACTTAATAATGAAGTGATCATTGAAGCCGGAGAGATTCTGAAAAGAGGAGGACTTGTGGCATTTCCGACAGAGACCGTATACGGACTTGGAGCAGACGCGTTAAATGAGGAGGCTGCACAGAAAATATATGCGGCAAAGGGAAGACCTTCGGATAATCCGCTGATCGTTCACATAACCAATATGGAAGATCTTCTTAAGATAACAAAAAATGTTTCGAAAGAAGCATTTAAGGTGGCAGAGGAATACTGGCCTGGACCGCTTACGATGATTTTTGAGAAGAATGAAAAGGTGCCATACGGAACAACCGGCGGTCTGAATACCGTTGCAGTGAGAATGCCAAGCCATGAGATTGCAAGAGCAGTCATTGATGCCGGCGGCGGATACATTGCTGCGCCAAGCGCGAATACATCCGGGCGTCCGAGTCCTACAGCAGCAGAACATGTGAAGGAAGATATGGATGGCCGGATCGATATGATCGTAGATGGCGGGGATGTAGAGATTGGCGTAGAATCTACAATTTTAGATATGACCGTGACACCGCCGATGATTCTAAGACCTGGTGCAGTCACGAAGGAGATGCTGGAAGATTTAATCGGAGAGGTGGCAGAAGATGTGGCACTTATCGACCCGGATAGTAAGAAGAAGCCCAAGGCTCCGGGCATGAAATACAGACATTATGCGCCGAAGGCTGAACTTCTTATTGTAGAGGGAAAGATGGATCAGGTGATTGAAACAATCAATCGCATGGCGAAGGAACAGATCGGCAAAGGATATAAGGTGGGGATCATCGGAACAGAGGAAAGTGTAGCCAGTTATGAAGAGGGCGATGTTAAGTCCATAGGAACACGGGAAGATGAGTCTACCATTGCAGTCCATCTCTATGGTATCCTGAGAGAATTCGATCAGGATGAAGTGGATTACATATATAGTGAGTCGTTTGCTACAGGCGGGATCGGAAGTGCGATCATGAATCGTTTGTTAAAGGCAGCCGGACACCATGTAATAAATATATAAATGTCAAATGAGGAGGAAAAAAGATGGCAAAAGTACAGGTTATGGATCACCCGCTGATTCAGCATAAGATCAATTGCATCCGCAGAGAGGATTTAGGTTCGAAAGATTTTCGACAGATTGTAGGAGAAATCGCTTCGCTGATGTGCTATGAGGCCACAAGAGACTTAAAGCTTCAGGATGTAACGATCAAGACACCGATCTGTGAAATGGTAGGAAAAGAATTAAGCGGAAAGAAACTGGCAGTGGTGCCGATTTTAAGAGCCGGCCTCGGAATGGTGGACGGAATGCTTGATATGATTCCGGCTGCAAAAGTTGGACACATTGGACTTTACCGTGATCCGGATACTTTTGAACCGATTGAATATTATTGTAAGCTTCCGGCAGATTGTGATGAAAGAGAAGTGTTTGTGGTAGATCCAATGCTTGCTACCGGAGGTTCTTGTGTAGCTGCAATCCAGTTATTGAAAGACAAAGGTGTGAAGAATATTCGATTCATGTGTATCATTGCAGCACCGGAAGGTGTAGAGCGCATGAAAGCAGCACACCCGGATGTAGATCTCTATATTGGAGCTCTGGACGATCATTTGAACGAACATAAATATATTGTACCGGGACTTGGAGATGCCGGAGACCGCATTTTCGGAACGAAATAGTGATGGACAGGAGGCGTTTATATGGGAAGCAACAAAAGAAAAGATTATATCAGCTGGGATGAATATTTTATGGGAGTTGCAATGCTGTCCGGTCTTCGTTCCAAAGATCCCAACACACAGGTGGGATGCTGTATTGTAAGTCAGGATAATAAGATCCTGTCTATGGGGTACAATGGACTTCCCAAAGGCTGTTCGGATGACGAGTTCCCGTGGCTTAGAGAAGGCGAAAATCCTTTGGAGACAAAATATATTTATACCGTACACAGTGAATTAAATGCAATTTTGAATTACCGTGGCGGAAGTCTGGAAGGAGCCAAGCTATATGTGTCACTTTTCCCGTGTAATGAATGTGCGAAAGCAATTATACAAAGCGGGATCAAAGAAGTGATCTACGACAGCAATAAATATGAAGATACGCCATCTGTGCAGGCATCTATGAGAATGTTTGATGCGGCAGGTGTAAGATATCACCAATATCACCGAACACATCGGGAGATTAAAATTGAGCTTTAAAGTCTGAGTTTGAAATCAGATTTAACAATCGGACTTTTTGTAAATTCGGGACGGAGTTTTAGATAAAACGCTGTCCCGAATTTTTTTGATTACATAAGAAATGTTGTATCGATATTCTTGTTGCAATGTTATGAAACTACTACAGGAGATGTGATTCTCCCCGCGCCAGACGAAGGAGAAACAGGTAGCGTTTCCAGGCAGCGTGGCTTCTGTAAATATAGCAATCGATCAGATCCGGGTCGCTGACATTTTGAAAGTTGGCATAAGCATCTTCCATTTCCTGTTTCGCCTGCGACAGTTCTTTTAAGAGTGTAGTATCCTTTGACTTATCTGCAGAATGTGAAAAGAATCTCATGAGTTATCCTCCCTTTATTGATGGCTTCCTGTTTTTACATAGTATAAGCGGATCTTATGAATATAATACGGAGCTTTTTGATATATATGGAGAGAGGGAACTGGAAGAAAAAGATATGAAGGGGAAGATATGAAAGAAAAGAGATCTTCTGTGATTGTGAATTTTATAATTCGGGCTGTTGTAGGATTCGCTGTAATTTTCTTTTTGAATCAATTTTTAGCTATGCAGGGGCTGTCTGTTCGAGTGGGAATGAACCCGGTGACTTTTGTGACTGCAGGGACATTAGGAGCGCCCGGAGTAGCGCTCTTATATGGGATTTCATTCCTATCTGGTTATTAAAAAGTTTCTTTAGAATCTTATTGATTGATTTTATATGCAATACTGCATTGATAGCAAGCCGGAGCCGGAAGGGTCTGTATTCTCCATGAAGAATAATCCTTCTGGCTTTTTGTTATTCGGTAAATCGGCAGAGTGTCATAAGGCTCCGGTGAAATGAAGAAATCATTAAGAGGAATGGAAAGTCCGGTGCCTAATGCTTTGACAAATGCCTCTTTCATTGTCCAGTAGCGAAAGAATAATATTTCCGAATCCGTGGAAGATGCTTCTCTGAGAAGGCGTGTTTCTTCCGGGTGGAAAAATCTCTCTGCAATGCGCGCTCTTTTTTTAACCGGATGGATTTTTTCAATATCGATTCCAACAGGGGAATCGACGGAGAAAATCAGTGCAAGCTGATCCCCGGAGTGGGACAGGTTGAAATGAATCTTGCCGGCATGTTTCCCGGAGAGCTCCGGCTTCCCGTGTGCCCCCTTTTTGAACAGAAGATCATCTGGAGAGCAGCTAAGATAGAAGCCCAGAAGTTGATGAAGAATTGCGTGCCCGCCGGAATTTGGCATGATCCATATGTGAAGCTGTCCGGGGAGAATCGGTTCCGCCGAACAGAGTTGTTCCTGAGAAAAAAGTTTGATGTCCATAGGAAAATCCTTTCAATAAAAACACCTCTCAATGAAAAAAGGAGAGGATATGGTAATTATTTTTATTATAACTTTGAACATCATTTTCCCGCAACTTCTTTTGGGACTTTCAGAGAAATTTTCGAAGAAATTTTGTCAAGGATTCACAAAGATTCTTTTTTTGTAAAATTGGCATGGACAAGAAAAGAAAGGGGAGTTATAATCGTCCTACAAGTTGAACATGCAGCTTGTATCTGATTGTTTTATCTATTCATAATTTCAACATGATTCATGAATTTCAAGCCATTCGGCAACAAATTCAAGAAAGAAACTTTAGTAACAAAATAAGAATGTGCAGCGCATAAGGAGGTTCATTATGTGGTAAGTAAAAATTTAGTTATTTGTGACTCGGAAGAGGGATACGCCCAAGCATTGGCAATGTATTTCATGCGAAAGAAGGAATTGGCGGCGGAGGTTCAAGTGTGCAGTACCGTGACGCAGGTAATGGAGCTTGAAAAAACGAAGAAGATTCATCTTTTGTTTTTGGCGGGCGAGTATGCAAAGGAGGCGAAAGGAAAACTTCAGGCGGAGAAAATATTCTTGCTGACGACCGGAACGGAAGAGGCCGATGGAGAAAATCAGGTGTATAAGTATCAGTCCGGCGAGAAAATTGTAGAAGATATGATTCGGATATGCGGACTGGAAGCTTCTGAAAATGAGAGCATCTATAAAGGCGGAAGAAAGCAGGGAGGAAAAATCATCGGTATTTTTTCGCCGGTTCATCGGATCGGAAAGACGACTTACGGGCTGAAACTGGGCGAAGAGATGGCAGCCACAGAAAATGTCCTGTATCTGAATCTGGAAATTTACGGAGGAATCGGGGGACACTTCGAAGAGGGTGAGCAAACGCTTGCAGACGTGCTGTATTATGCAAGACAGGAAAAAGGGAATCTGGGGCTCTTACTCACCACAGTTGTAAAACATCGAAAAAACTTAGATTATATTGTCCCTATGCCTGTAGCCGAGGATGTAAAAAGTGTGAAGGCAGAAGAATGGCTTATGCTCATAAGACGGATTCTGGAACAGAGTATCTATGACGTGATTATTTTAGATCTGGATGAAGGAATCTCAGGGGTATACGAGCTGTTGCGGGCATGTACGAAGATATATCTTCTGTATACGCAGGACCTGTATGGACAGGCAAAACTTCGCCAGTTTGAAAATGAAGTTAATTTGCTGGGATATGAAGATATTTTAAGAAAATTGGTGAGAAAGGAAAGACATGATCGAGGCAGAACAGCTACACGCAAGGATTCTTGATGAACTGGATCTGTCCAAAGAGGTAGAAGATGAAGAATTGACAAGAATCATCTACCGGGTATTGCGGGAGGCTGAGAGCAGAGAATATCTGCCGTTAAATGTAAAGACAGCATTGGGCAGAGAATTGTTTAATGCCTTCCGAAAGCTGGATCTATTGGAAGAATTTCTGGAAGATGACGAAATCACAGAGGTTATGATCAACGGGACGCAGAACATTTTCTATGAGAAAAAAGGGAGAATCTTCCAGTCGGACAAACGGTTTCTGTCTAAAGAGAAGCTAGAAGATGTGATTCAACAGATTGTTGCCGGCGCGAATCGTCTGGTAAATGAGGCTTCGCCCATTGTGGATGCAAGGCTTGCCGACGGGTCTCGTGTAAATGTAGTGCTGGCGCCGATCGCATTAAATGGTCCAATCGTCACGATTCGGAAATTTCCAACAGAATCCATTACTATGAAGCAATTGATCGCATGGAACTCCATCAGTGAAGAGGTGGCGGAATTTCTCGCCTTATTAGTGGAGTCGGGATATAACATTTTTATCAGTGGTGGAACAGGTTCCGGAAAGACAACATTTCTGAATGCATTGTCTCAGTATATTCCCAAGGATGAGAGAATCATCACTATAGAAGACAATGCGGAGCTGCGAATCTTAGATGTTCCGAATCTGGTCAGTCTGGAGGCGCGGAATGCAAATGTGGAGGGCACCGGAGAAGTTACGATCCGGCAGCTGATCAAGTCGGCGCTTCGAATGAGACCGGACAGGATTGTAAGCATAACTGGAGCATTCCTCTCCATTTCCCTTATATATCAACGTTTTTTAGGGCGTGTATATTCGACCCGATAGAAGCCCTTGATTTTACTGGGTTTATACGTCTGAAAGACGAGTAATTTAATACTACTCGTCTTTCTTCGGAGAAGTCTGTGTAATTAAAACAATGGTAAACAATTAGCATATGCTTCTTCCAACTCCTTCTTTAATGCTTTAATTTCTTCTTGTGCTTGTTCATATTTTTCTTTGTAATTATCATTAGTTTTTGCTTCTTTTACAAACTTTTCATTTAGTTTTGTAAGTTTGGCATTTTCTCTTTTTAATGTTTGAATAAGAGTATCTTTTGAATCCTGACTTCTAACTACAGTACGACCTGTAGATTTAATGTATTTGTCAGCAAGTGCTCTCATTTCAGGATGTTTTGTGAAATATGAACGGCTTACACCTGCTTCACGGCAGAGGTCAGCTAAAGTAAACTGACCTTCTTTGCGAAGCTTATTAATTGCATTATGTACATCTTTTGCCTTTTGTTCTGCTAAGACCTTATTATGAGTGTCTATGCCAGAAGTATTTCTTTTTATATTAGTCATCTTTTGTTTCCTCCCTTTTTCTTTCAAGAGCGTTAATTATTTTTTCTAGGTTTTCTTTATCCTTTAATGCTTTCTTGAGCATTAATCTGTAATCATTTGCTTCTGCAACTTTAATTGTTGCTTCTACTTCTTGAAGTTGGATGTAATATCCATTTAAAAATTGAATGCTTGGAACAAACATGGAGCAATTCAAACAAGCATTTGCATGTTCACATGGTTCTGTAAGAGGATTTTTATTACAGAATCCATTGCATAAAGCTCTGCTTGGCATAGTTGCTTCTTTTAATTTTTCAATTTTGCCTATGTTTCTGATTAACATTTCGTCTTTTTCTATCCTTGGTTTTAATTGTTCTTTTACTGTTTCATTTGTAACAGTAGCATAATGGCTTAATGAAGAAAGTGTAGTTTGTCCCAATAATTTCGCTGCAGACTCAGGATCTAATCCAGCAGAAATTAAATTTGTTCCAACTGTTGCTCTAAACATGTGAGTAGTAACGTGAAGCAATTCACCAGAACTATCTCTAATATCATTTTCAAAAATTACTTTTCTAAGATTTGTATTTAATATGGCAAGCTTTATAGGCTTATTCTTTTCATTCACGAAAACATATTTTACATTTTCCTTACCAAAAGTATCTTGATTTCGTTTGATTTCTTTTTTAAGAAGAAGAGCTAGTTTTTCAGGAATTGGTTTCATATATTCCTTTTTTGTTTTGTACTGATTAATTAATAGATAATAAGTACCATCGTCTGCTTGTTTTAAAGCATCAACAGATAAGAATGAAAGCTCTGAACAACGAATACCCAAAAGAATAAGTGCGTAAATCATACGACCATATACTTTGGGAAGTAATGGAATTAATCCCATTACTTTTTTCATGTCTTCATCTGATAGATATTTGCTTTCAATTTTTCTCTTAAAATTATAATCATCATTTAAAATTAAAGGCTTATCGGGCATATCTTTTCTCTGTAGAATTAATCCCCATTCTAAGAAACTCTTTAAATTTAAAATCGTTATGTTGATTTTATGAGAAGAGAATTCAGATTCACATCTTAACCATAAAAAGAAGTATTCAATGATATCTCTATTTAAGTCTTTAAGATTTTCAATATCTGTTTCTTCTTCAAGCCATTCATAAAATGTTTTTAATGATACTAAATAATGGCAAACACTTGTAAATGTAATGTATTCCAATTCATATTTACAAAAGTCTTGTATTGGTTTAAGAATTGCTTTGTTTGTAATGACTCTAAAATCTAAATGTTTGCCAGGATACTCATCGACACAATTCTTGAGTTTGGTTTGCTCTAGATTTTTAAATTTCCATACTAATTTATCTGTTTCAGGTATGTCTGCTTCATAATATTCTTGGAGTGTTTCTTGAGCATATTCAATAAAAGTAATAAATCTACTTTTTCTTTTAGCTGGCTTAAAAAGCTTACTTCGAATTTCTACACCATTTTTGATGGTTACTTTATTTTTCTTCTTTTCAGATAAAAACTTTTCAAAATGTGGAAAATCTACTAACTCTAAAAGAGAAGAACTTCCTAACATGTATGTATTAATGTATTCAGATAACAACTTATAACGATCATAATATTCAGCGAAAGTTCCAACAGATACTTTTTTATATTCGATCAGATGAAACATGAAATATTTTAATTCTTCTCTGATACATAAATTTTTGCAAAGAGTAAAATCAAACTTATGATCACTAATGCTAGAACGTGCTCTCCATACTTTTTGTGGATTCTTAAGAGCTTGTGTATATATTTCCCATGATTTTATTTCCCAACTATCAGACTGATACTTTTCAGGAAGATTAAAATTAGGGAGCTGTTGTTTATTGGTTAATTGTAATGCACTCATCTGAATCCTCCTTTTCCTCTAATTTTTGAATAATTGCTTCAAGTTGCTGTATTTGTTTCTTCGCAGTTTCAATATTATCTGTCCAGCCGTTTGCTTTAAAGATTGGCATTTTCGCTTTAATGGCTAGTAATTGCTTTCTATGAACAGGTAAAAATCTTTTTGATGTTAAAAAGTGTTCGCAAGAAAGACAAGCATCCATGTGAGGGCATATACCTAATTTTAAAGCTCTACCACATACTCCGTTTGCCATAACATGATCTTTTAAAGTTTCTTTCATATATGTAGTTAATTCAACTTCACCGCATTTAGATATATACTTATCTTCTTCAAGTCTTGTAAATTCTTCTGGACGTTCAATGTAGTGTAAAGACATTTGAATTTCATCATGCCAAAGAACTGCTTTTTGAATTGTTACTATTGGAACATCGTAGTTTTGATGAAGATCTGTTGCTATTGTGTGCCTATAGCTATGTGATTTGAACTCATAAGGAGTACCGTCATCATTTCTAATATTCCATTCATTACATAATCTTTTAAACGAATCTCTATAAGTTTGTGTTAAGAAAGGTTCATTTTTCTTGAGAGATGCTGGAAATAAATAAAATTCATCATAGTCCATGTTTTTAATTATTTTGATTTGCTCTAAAATCAATTCATATAAAGCCTTTGGAATAAGATTCATTATTGGTTTTTGCATTTTTTGACAGGTATAAGGTTTTATGTAATAACCATTTTTACCATCTTCATATAAGCAATCTATTCTGAGTTGACAAATATCTGAAATTCTCATTCCTGTACAGTAATTAATTAACCACATAAGCTGTAAATGAAAAGGAGCAGTATGTAAGTTTTGAAATATTTGAAGAATTACATATTCAGAAACTGCAGAATATATCTTTTTGTCTTTTCCTTTTTTAAATAAATCAGGAGCAACAGGATTTTCTTTTGTGAACATTTCTTTTATTTGCAAATTCCGCAAGAACTGCGCATCCGTTCCAGAGGAACGGA
>UMFZ01038934.1_pt1 | contig 36200 bp, 30 predicted proteins | sample 1965141 | NCBI WGS metagenome assembly UMFZ01 (sample SAMEA4836059, study PRJEB28245) | human gut metagenome | biome: gut microbiome; material: fecal sample | place: Denmark | collected 2008
CAATATAAAGTTAAATATTGTCTAACTTTTTGGGTTCACTTCACTTTTGGATAAGTTTTCTTTTTCTTCATTTGACCTGTCCGCAAAATTTGCAAAAGTCGAAAAATGAAAACAAACACGCCATGATCCCGCAAAAAAAGAAGTCTTATACACGGGGATGTATAAGACTTCTTAGAATTGTATCATTATTGCTCTGTCTCTCGCATGGTCAGTGAAAAAGACTTTGCACAAACAATACCGATGATTTCTATCGGTATTGAGTATACCATACCGAAAAGCAGAAAACAATCTTTTTTTCTTTAAATGCTTTCTAATGCCTGTGCCAGATCGGCAATAATATCATCCACATGCTCAATGCCAACAGAAAGACGAACCAGATCGGGGCCTACACCAGCCGCTACCAGTTCAGTGTCTGTCATCTGACGATGGGTGGAAGACGCAGGATGCAGGATACAAGTTCTGGCATCAGCCACATGGGTTGCAATGATGATCCGTTCCAGTTTTGCCATAAAAGCTTCTGCCGCTTTTCTGCCGCCTTTTACACCGAAAGAAATAACGCCGCAGGTACCGTTAGGCATATATTTCTTTGCCCGTTCATAATATTTGTTACCTTCCAGACCTGCGTAATTTACCCATGTGATTTTTTCATGGCTGTTCAGGAATTCAGCCACTTTCTGGGCATTTTGGCAATGACGTTCCATACGCAGTGCCAGAGTTTCCAGTCCCAGATTCAGCAGATAAGCATTCATAGGTGCAGGTGTGGAGCCCAAATCACGCATAAGCTGTGCTGTTGCTTTTGTGATATAAGCGCCTTCTTTGCCAAAGCGTTCTGCATAGGTGATACCGTGGTAAGAATCGTCTGGTGTTGTCAGACCGGGGAATTTATCTGCATGTGCCTGCCAGTCAAAATTGCCGGAGTCTACAATACAGCCTCCTACGGTTGCATCGTGCCCATCCATATATTTTGTAGTGGAATGGGTTACAATGTCAGCTCCCCATTCAAAAGGACGGCAGTTGATGGGAGTAGCAAATGTATTGTCCACAATCAAAGGAACACCGTGGGCATGCGCTGCTTTTGCGAAACGTTCAATATCCAGAATCACCAGTGCGGGATTGGCAATGGTTTCCCCAAATACCGCTTTGGTATTAGGCTGGAAAGCCGCTTCCAGTTCTTCATCAGAACAATCAGGATCAACAAATGTAAAGGAGATACCCATTTTTTTCATAGTCACAGCAAAGAGATTATAGGTACCGCCATATACAGTGGAAGATGCTACCACATGATCCCCAGCCTGACACAGGTTAAACACAGCATAGAAGTTCGCCGCCTGACCGGAAGAAGTCAGCATTGCCGCTGTACCGCCTTCCAGTGCACAAATTTTCTTTGCTACCCAATCGCTGGTGGGATTCTGCAAACGTGTATAAAAATACCCTTCCGCTTCCAGATCGAACAGCTTACCCATTTCTTCACTGCTGTCATACTTAAATGTAGTGCTCTGAACGATGGGCAGCAGTCTGGACTGTCCGTTTGTGGGTACATAACCTGCCTGAATGCATTTTGTTTCCAATCTCAAATCTTTCATGTTTGTTCCTCCTCTGTATTAAGCCTGAATGTCATTGATATGATAAGGTGTTTCCTGATATACGAAGTAGTTCAGCCAATTAGAATAAAACAGGTTGGCATGGGCTTTCCAGCGCATCAAAGGCGCCTGCTTAGGGTCATCTTCCGGGAAATATCCATAGGGAAGCTGGATAGGAAGTCCTTTGTCCAGATCCCGATAAAATTCTTTTGCCAAAGAATCCGCGTCATACTCAAAATGTCCTGTCAGGAAAATCCGTCTGCCGGATTTATCGGCAATGATATGGGGCCCTGCACCAGCGGATTCCGCCAAAATTTCCAGATCATCCACTTTACGGATATCTTCTCCCCGCACTTCTGTATGACGAGAATGGGGGCAATAAAAAGCTTCATCAAAGCCTCTCATGAGGACATGATCCTTTTTCTCTACCTGGTGGGAATAAATGCCAAATTTCTTCGCCGGCAGGCTGTACTTAGGAATGTCATAGAAATAATTCAGCGCCGCCTGTGCTCCCCAGCAGATATGCAGCACACTGAACACGTGGCTTTTTTCCCATTCCAGTATTTCGCACAATTCCGGCCAGAAATCCACTTCCTCAAACTCATAATTCTCGATAGGTGCGCCGGTGATGATAAGTCCATCAAACTTTTGATCTTTCACATCGTCAAATGTTTTATAAAAAGCGTTTAGATATTCTGAAGCTGTATTTTTTGCGTTATGGCTCTTCATCTGCAGCAATTCGATTTCCACCTGCAAAGGTGTATTGCTCAGCAGACGCATGAGCTGTACTTCCGTTTCAATCTTATTGGGCATCAGGTTCAAAATGGCAATCCTCAGTGGGCGAATATCCTGATGCACCGCACGATAAGGATTGACAACAAAAACATGCTCCTTACGCAGCACATCATATGCCGGAAGTTCTTCATTGATAATCAGTGGCATAAATTCATCTCCTTTGTGTTTTTCCTCGGAGTGCAAGCCGTGAAGCAATAAAAAAACGGCTCGCATCCTCCGAACCGTTTGTAAAAATCAGATTTGTTTCAAAGCATCTCAGAACGATTGCAAGTAACATATGAACATCACAAAAAGCATGCACATCATCATGCCCATGCTCATCATCATATCCATATACAGTTTTCCTGCGAATGTAAATTTCTGCATGTTGAAAACTCCTGTCCGTCGTCTGTGATTTTTTGCCCATTGTAACGCTACCTTTTTTATCTGTCAACACTTTTTTTAAATTCTCATGCACTTTATCTTGCATAAAGACTACTTTTCTGCTATGCTATTGCGTATAAGTAAATCTGAATATCCCAAAGAGGAGATGTATGCAACCATGTCTATTGAAAAAGTGAAAGCTTATCTGAAAGATATGAACTGTCCCAAGGAAGTGTTGGAATTTGCTACCTCCAGCGCAACAGTTGATCTGGCAGCAGAGGCAGCAGGCGTCATTCCCGCCCGGATCTCCAAAACACTTTGCCTCATGTCTAAGGAAGGACCTATCGTCATTTCCGTTGCAGGGGACGCAAAAATCGATAACCGCAAATTCAAAGATACTTTCGGTCTGAAGGCAAAAATGCTTTCTCCCGAAGAAACACTGGAAGCTACTGGACATGCCGTAGGCGGCGTTTGTCCTTTCGCACTGCCGGAAGGCACCCGCGCATTTGCCGATGTTTCCATGAAGCGGTTTGATACCGTATTCCCAGCTGCCGGCAGCAGCAACTCCGCAGTTGAACTGACTTGCGACGAACTTTTCCATTACGGCAAATGCGAAGCCTGGGTTGACATCTGCAAAGGCTGGGAAGAAGAATAAAAACCCGTTTTAGTAAGGAGTATTTTTATGAAAATATCTACAAAAGGCCGCTATGGCATACGCCTGATGTTAAGTCTGGCTCTCCATTACGACAAAGGCACACTGGCTTTGAAATCCATCGCCAGAGAGCAGGATATTTCCGAAAAATATCTGGAACAGATCATCAATCCGCTGACAAAATCCGGTCTGGTAAAAAGTTACCGCGGTGCTCAGGGAGGTTACATTCTCACACGAGAACCCAAAGATATCACGATCGGAGAAGTCCTGAGAATCCTGGAAGGTTCCCTTTCTCCCGTAGATTGTGTGGACAACCCCATGTGCCCTAATTCCGACACCTGCGTTTCTCTTTCCATCTGGAAGAAAATGAAAGAAGCGCTGGACGATGTTGTGGACAATATTTCTTTAGCTGATATGGCGGAGGAATACAGAGAAAAAAATCACATTGAAATCTAAAAAAACAGCATGCAGGAATGATTCCCGCATGCTGTTTTTTTATGCAATGACTTGTTGTACTGTTGTTCCTGTATAATAATGTTCCAGAATTTCTTCTGCCGTTTTTCCTTCCTCTGCCATACCTTTCGCGCCATACTGGCTCATGCCCACACCATGGCCGTTTCCGCCGCCATAAAGGGCAACGCCTGTCAGTTTTCCTTCTGCATTTTTCATTTCTTTTACGGCAAAAAATCCACTGGGAAGTATGGTATTTCCCGTCAAAGATTCTCCGTCTTTCCTCTGCAAATAAATAGGATCGCCAATGGTCATTTGGGTAGGGGAAAGTACCTGTCGGATGGTATATTCTGTTTTCACCTGCACAGAACCTTTTTCGTAGTCCAGCCGCAGTACTTCCACAACGCCGCTTTCTCCCCGCTTTGCCACAGAAATTCCTGTAAGCCGTCCCAAATCTTCTGGTGTCTGTGCCTTCCAACTGCCATCTTCCTGCAAAACTTCCACATGGGCCGGATGGGATTTTGCGGCTTCTTTCAGTTTGGCACCGGTGATTTCCGTCAATTGTCCCGCGCCAAAATATGTTTTCCACCGATACCAAGGGGATGCATCGTCATACCCTTCAATCTCCCAATCCTGCCAAAATGCCAGCCATTCTTCTTCTGTATCTGGTTTTTCCGTGGAAATCCCATGGGTTCCGCCCGTTAGATATGGTTTGCTTTCTTCTGTGAATGTGCCGTTTGCCGACCATACTTCTTTTGCATCTGCTCCGTACCCGCAGGAAGTAGAGTAAAAATAAGTGGTCACCACTTCATTTCCTGCCGTCAGACATTTTCCTGCCGTTGCTTCGATTGCCGCATCAGACAGTTCCGCTGTATCCGCCCCCAGATAAACCTGACTGGCTACGGTATCTGCCAAATGAGCGCCATACCCGCAATAGCTGTTGGCATAAAACTGGTTATAGGCATAACTGCGGGCAGTGATTGCTTGGGCTTGGAGCGCTGTTTCTCCGAAATCCACAGGCATTTCATGAGGAACGACACCCCGCAGATAGGTTTCCAGAGGCAATTCATTGATGACAGAAATACCATCCTGCCGTCGTTCCAGTTCCACTGTGCCAAAATACTGACGTTTTGTACCATCAGAAAATGTTACAGATAAGGGACTATCCCCCGTTGGAGCCGCCTCCACAATGCCGCTGTCAAACCACGGCAGGTCAGCAGTCAGCACAGCCTGTTCTTCATTTGAAAATGTTTTTTCTGCTTCACTGCTTTTGAGAGTAAATCCCCCTTCTGCGGAAATGGTCACTTTTGTTTGACCTGCTCCGCCTATGAGCACACGGATATGATCCGGCTGTACTGTTTGGGTGATAATTGCCCCCGCTACTTTTCCATCTTTGAGATAATAATTTGCCCCCTTTGTACCGCAAATCAGTTTTGATACTTTTTGACTAGTCCACTCTGCTCCCGTAGCATCATAAATACGAAAATCATCCGCCCAGGAAAGAAGGCCTTGTTCTGCCAGATAAATATCCTGTCCATTGACCCGCTTTACCGTACAAAGCCCCAATTCAGCCGCTTGTACCGCGTCTGTTGCCTTGCCTTCTGAAAGGGTTACATCGCAAATACCGTCCAATGCCTGTCCTGTATAAGGCCGTGTCACACTGCCTGCACCTGTTTCCATGCGGATGGTTCCGCCGGAAGCAGTACAATAGATATTCTTAATGGTAGGGGTAGTGTCGGTGACTTCCAGCAACGCCAGAATTTCCCCATCTTTTGCCCAATACCGCAAAGCCGTATTTTCATAAGGCTTCAGATCTAATCCAGCCCCGCCATAATACCCATTATCAAACATTCCGCCGCTTTCTTCCGCCGTCAAAAGCACGCGGGTTTCTTCCGTGATGCCATAGGAGGAAAGTTCTTCTTCTCTTGCCTCCAAGGCAGTCTGCAATAATTGTATCCATAGACTGTAAGCTACCGGCATATTCTGGTTGCTTTCATCCAATACCATACGGCTATCATAATCCGGTGCCAGTCGATCCAACAGCGCCTGCGCCTGTATCAGTGTCAAATCCTTTTCTGGATAAAAATTGCCGTCCTCATCGCCGGATAATAGACCCAGTTTCACTGCCCCGTTGATGTAGGGATAAAATGGGTCTGTTTGCGGCACATCCGGAAAATCTGCCACCTGTTCCAGCCCTTCCAATTCCTCTTTGGTGTAAAAAGTCAATGCCATGGTCTTAGCTGCCATAGCACGGCTAATGGATAAATCATCGCCAATACGCCCTGCTTCTGCCATTTCTCCCGTTACTGCATTTCCACAGCCTGTCCAAAACAGGCTTGTCAGTATCAAAAGGAAAAAACAAATCCGTTTCATGTACGTCCTCACACTCCCTGTTAAACTTTATAACAGTATACGGACATGCACCGGAAAATAGAACCTCTTTTTTTATGCACGAAAAAACAGGTATATGAATATTATGCAATATCCATATACCTGTTCTCATACGCACGGAGATCCCGAAATGCCGTTCCCATCTCTTGACACCTAGCCTAAGCCAGGTGGGCAACCGCAGCTAAAGTCTCAGCCTTCCTCCGCCCAAAGGGAATTATCTTGAGGCCTGACATCACTTCAGCTTATAGGAATCCCTTTTCAGTCATGTAGGTTCAATAACGATGGGCTATCGAGCATCTCAGGATGTTTCCTGAGTGTATTATACTACGTTTGTCGACATTCTTCAACCCCTAATCTATACAAATACCATAGTTTTTTTAAAAATAAAACCATTTCCTTGTTATCTTTTCCATAAAGAGGCAAGCAATCCCCAGACTCCACCGCTTACGATAGCAACGTCTGCCAGGTTGAAAATAGGGGCTTTTTTCCACTTGATATAGAGAAAATCCGTCACGCCGCCACGGCGAATGCGATCCCAGAAGTTACCCAATGCACCGCCTATCATGAGGGAAAGAGGCAATAACAAATGCTTTTTCTCCTCCTGTTTTGTCAGCATCATGCAGAAAGCCGCAAAGCACCAACCGATCAATCCCCCTGTCAGATATAACACCGCTTTGGGATTTCGCTCAAGGGTATTATATGCCATCCCATTGTTTTTTATGTGCCGAAAATAAAATTTATTTTTGATGATTTCTGTTTTTCCACCCAAAGGCAGCTTTTTTCTTGCCCAAATTTTTGTGGCTGTATCCAGACCAAATACAGACAGCATGATACCAAAATACTTCAATTTCTTTCCCTCTCTTCCTTCTGTATTTTTTGCAGGATCAGCATGGCACGGATAAAACCAAGGCTGTAAAACAAAATAGAAACCGCAGCCAATACTCTTGGAAAATCTCCTGTTTTCATTCTCCAGAAAAAGCAGACTGCCATAAGTCCACCACTGGTATAGGCACATTTTCCCACAAATTGCAGCAAATTTCCAACCTGCTCTGCCATTTCTTTTTTCTCTGTATACTCTTTCATCATATGACAGGTGCCTGCCTTTGTTTCCTTTCCCCATCGAAACGCCAGATATGCCATCACTGCCATCAGACAGATATATATAATCATTGGTAACCTCCTGCTTTTTTGATAAATTCAGTGTACCACACAAGAGGCATCTTTCGCAACAAAACAAAAAAGAGGGCTGTCCTGAAAGGACAAACCATCTTTGTATTTTCCCTTAAAAATCCAGCATTTTCAAAATCTTCCGCAGGAAGAAAACACAGATTGCCGCTGCCACGACTTCCGCAATAGGGAAAGACCACCAGATACGATCCAGCACGCCCATCTTGGAAATCAGGAAAGCCACAGGCACCAATACCACCAGCTGACGGATAACAGAAACAATCAGGCTGAAAACACCATTGCCCATTGCCTGGAATACAGAAGAACAAATGATGTTGAAACCAGCCAGCAGGAAGCTGATGGAAATCAGACGCAATGCGGGAACACCAATGGCAAGCATATTATCAGATGCGTTGAACATCAGCAGCAGTTTATCAGGAATGATCTGGAATACCACAAAACCAATAAGCATCATGGCAACTGCGTACATAACTGCCAGTTTGATGGTACCAATGATACGATCACGATGCCGTGCGCCATAGTTATAGGCAATGATAGGTACCATACCATTATTCATACCGAAAATCGGCATAAAGATAAAACTCTGCAATTTGAAATATACGCCAAATACCGCAATGGCTGTTGTGGTGAACACTTCCAGAATACGGTTCATGCAGAACATCATGACGGAACCGATGGAAACCATCAGAATGGAAGGCACCGCTACTTTGTAGATATGGAAAAGCACAAATTTTGTAGGCAGCATGTTTTTCCAATCAAATTTGATATCATGGTTCACTTTTAAATTGAAAAACAGCGCAAGCCCTGCCGCAATAAACTGACCGATAACGGTAGCCAATGCCGCACCTGCAATGCCCATTTTCGGCATACCAAACATGCCAAAAATCAGAATGGGGTCAAGAATGATATTGACAATGGCACCTGTTGCCTGTGTAATCATGGTGTAGAAAGTACGTCCTGTTGCCTGGAGCAGTCTTTCCAGTGCGATTTCGGCATAAATACCCAGAGATGCCACACAGCAAATTCGCAGATAGGTATTGCCGTAATCAACGATTTCCGCCACTTTGGTCTGACCCATCAAAAAGGGTTTTGCCACAAACAGACCAATCAGGATAAACAGAATCCAGTTCATGAATACCAGAAACATGCTGACATTTGCTGTTTTGTTTGCAATTTTGATACGCTTTGCGCCCAGGCTCTTGGAAAGCAGCGCATTGACACCAACGCCCGTCCCTGTACCCACAGCAATCATAAAGTTCTGCATGGGGAACGCCAGTGAAACCGCAGAAAGGGCATTTTCACTGATCTGTGCTACGAACATACTATCAATGATGTTATACAGCGCCTGAATCAGCATGGCAATCATCATTGGCAAAGACATGTTCAAAAGCAGCTTATTGATGGGCATGGTTCCCATTTTGTTTTCTTTGGGCTGAACCGCAGTCGTGCTCATTTTCGTTTTTCCTCCTTTGTGCCGTTTTCATTTTTTCTCCTAATAGAAAACCAAGGCACTGCCGAAGCAGTGCCGTCTCAATGGTCTATGCAATATAATAAAGCCAATCTATGAGCATGTCAACAAAAAACAGGAAATCTGTATACAGAATATAACAAAAAATGTCACAAACTTTTTCAGCAAATTATACAGTTTCTGCGGTCTTCCAAAGAAGCAGATTGTCTTCCACATAAGCCTCCATTTGCCCTTTGTCCAGCAAGTAAGATAAATAGGAACGGATGGTGCTGCCCACAAGCACATACTGTCCATAATCCATGGTCAGATCAAAGGCCTCAAAGACTTCTTTCAATACCAATTCAAAGTTTTTCGGCATCTTGCAGAGTTCCAGCAGTTTATCCAGGATTTCCAAAGACTTGTCACGGTTCACTTTTACCAGTGACACAATATCCTCTGTGGGTTCCGCATGGGCAGGAATACAGAGTTTTCCCTGGAACTGTTCCACAAAGTCCAGTGTATCCAAAAATGCCTGCAAGTCATAAACGAAGTTCACATGGTATTTTGCCACGATATTTTCACCAAACAGACAATCAGCCAGGAAGTATACATTATCCGGCGTTTTCACACCAATCATCTGCCAGAAATGACCGCCCAGCGGAATAATCTCCATGCCTTCCGGCAGTTTCGCTTCGGCAATATCCTGGGCTTTGGATGGTGTTGCCATCAAAAATTTATTCCGCAGTTTTTTGAAGGGATATCCGCCATAGAGGAAAGAAGGTTCCAGAATAGGTGCTTCAATGACAGCGTTTTCCATAGGTGTGCTGTAAACGGCACAATTCAGACGATTTTGCAGCAGCGTGTTACCGCCAATATGGTCAGCATTGGAATGGGTATTGATGATAGCTGTCAGTTTCCAACCTTGTGCTTCTAGAATTTTCTGCACTTTTCTGCCTGCGTCTTTGTCATTGCCGCTGTCAATGAGCCATACATCATCATCACTGACACGGTATACGCCCATTTTAGACGGGCTATTGATATAATAGGTGTTTTCTGCCACCTGAACCAGTTCATACATAAGAATCCCTCCTTAAATAACCAAACATTCTGTTTCTATTTTATCCCATCCACAATGGCATTGCAAGAATATGTATCTTTTCCCGTACAAAAAAAGAGCAACATCTGCATATTCAAACAGATATTGCTCTTTCTATTTTAGTTAAATATCATGATTCTGATATTTCTTATTTCATGGAATCTACGGAACCGATTACGTTTTTGATCTTGTCTTCTACCAGTTCCTGAATCAGGTTTCTTGCGTCACCCAGGTAGCCACGAGGGTCGAAAGCAGCGGGATTTTCGCCAAAGGATTTACGGATTGCAGCTGTCATAGCCAGACGCAGGTCTGTGTCCATGTTGATTTTGCAAACAGCCATGGAAGATGCTTTACGCAGCATTTCCGCAGGGATACCTTTTGCACCGTCGATTTTACCACCAAATTCATTGCACATTGCAACGCATCTCTGGTCAACAGAAGAAGCACCATGCAGTACAATGGGGAAATTATGGAAGCCGGCATCTTCCAATTTCTTTGTGATGGTTTCCAGACGGTCGAAGTCCAGTTTTGCTTCACCTTTGAATTTGTATGCACCATGGCTTGTACCAATGGCAATCGCCAGAGAGTCAACGCCTGTGCGTTTTACGAAGTCAACAGCCTGGTCAGGGTCTGTGTAAGTAGCGTTGGCAGCGTCTACTTTTACATCGTCTTCCACGCCTGCAAGTTTGCCCAATTCCGCTTCAACCACTACGCCCCTTGCATGCGCATATTCTACTACTTCTTTTGTTTTTGCTACGTTTTCTTCGTAGTCATAATGAGAACCGTCGAACATAACGGATGTGAAACCGCATTCGATGCATTCTTTACATGTTTCCAGATCGGGACCATGATCCAGATGCAGCGCAATGTCCAGACCTGTTTCTTCCACAGCCGCGTCAACCATAGCTTTCAGATATTTCGGGTGAGCATATTTCAGCGCACTTTTAGATACCTGCAGGATAACTGCGGAGTTCTGTGCTTTTGCGGCAGCCACAACGCCCTGTACGATTTCCATATTGTTGATGTTGAACGCACCAATCGCGTAACCGCCCTGGAATGCCTTTTCAAACATTTCCTTTGTTGTTACCAATGCCATTTTTAAAACACCTCTTTCTCTTTTTTAGGAATAAAATATCCTACATTAAAATTATAATACCAGAATGGGTATTGTGGCAAGGACTTTTGCCACAATCCTGCTTTTCTTTTGCCGAAACATTGTTTTTCTGAGAAAAAAGATTGTATTTCTGCTTTTTTCCATATCCATTTTCATCATTTGCGGGAACAAATTACTTTTTGTTGGGCTTTCTTTTGATCCGCAGCAATTTCATGAAATCATCAAACAACGCCTGATCCTTTGGCTCAAACATCAGCCATTTTCCATCATGATAGGTCTGTGATTCTTCATAAATCTGCTGCATCTCTTTGGCAAAGGCATCTTTGTCCGCTTCAAACTTTGCTCGCTCCTCTTTTCCGAGGATAACCATAAAGCCCACACAGTTTTCTCGTGCATATAAAGCGCACAGCGACTTGCCGCCCCGACGATATTTGTACTCATATTTCCATGCCTTGCCGCCTTTATTCCATGTACGCTCCATTTCATATTTTTCATCAATGCAAGCGGTTAACTGCATCCAAACATCGTACAGGGATTCTCCCAACAAATTTTTCATTTCATCCCCACCTGGGATGCGCTCAAGCATGATAACCTCCTTTCTTCATGTACACTTGTCTTTCTTACATCATACCACAAGAGATAGGAATCGTCATTTCTTTTCTTAGATAAAAAACAAAGGGACAGAATTTTAGGGGCATCTTCATAAGAAAATAAAGAAAGCCAAAATCCTTATCATTATAAAGGATTTGGCTTTCTTATTTTATTAAGATTTTATTTGTTATGTTTTCTTCTGAAGACAGCCATCGCAATTCCCCTTAAAAAATCAAGAAAAAGGAAAATTAATGTTTTCTTAAAGGGAAGTTGCTTTTTCTGTCCCTTTTTCTTCTTATTTCAATTTTGCTTTCAGTACTTCTGCCAGCTCGGAAAGAACAACGGTTTCTTTTTCACCTGTTTCCATTTCCTTCAGTTCCACGCTGTTGTTTTCCAGTTCGGAATCCCCGATGATTACGGAGTATTTCGCACCGATTTTATTTGCGTATTTCATCTGTGCTTTTACGCTGCGTTCTACTGTATCGCATTCTGCGCGTACGCCTGCTTTCCGCAGAGCCAGTGTGATACCCTGGGCTTTGATCAAGCCTTTTTCACCCATAGAACCGATGTAAACATCACGTTCGGGTACTTCTTCGATGGGGCCATTCTGTTTTTCCAGAATCATCATCAGTCTTTCAATACCCAGACCGAAACCAACAGCACCTGTGGGTTTGCCGCCGCATTCTTCTACCAGATTGTCGTAACGACCGCCACCACAAACAGTCAGACCATCGGATACAAATTCAAATACAGTTCTTGTATAGTAGTCCAGACCACGAACGATTTTGGAGTCAATGACAAATTCGATACCCATTTCTGTCAGGATATCCTGTACTTTCTGGAAGTGCGCAGTACATTCTTCATCCAGACAATCCAGTACGGAAGGCGCATTTGCGATAACTGCCTGACAGCTTTCTTCCTTACAGTCCAGAACACGCAGGGGGTTCTTTTCAAAACGTTCTTTACAGGTAGGGCACAGTTTATCCAGATTGTTGCCGATGAATTCGCGCAGCTGTTTGTTGTATCTGCTGCGGCATTCAGGACAACCCAAGCTGTTCATACGCAGCTGTACGCCGTGGATGCCCATTTCTTCCAGCAGTGCTGCCGCAACGGAAATGGCTTCTGCATCCTGTGCCGCGCTGTAAGAACCCAGCATTTCCACACCAAACTGGTGGAACTGACGCTGTCTGCCTGCCTGTGTGTTTTCACAACGGAAGGTCGGGGAAATGTAATACAGCTTTGTGGGCTGTGCGTTGTTGTGCATACCATGTTCGATATACGCACGAACGGCACCTGCTGTACCTTCGGGACGCAGTGTCAGGCTTCTGTCACCGTCGTCTGTAAAGGTATACATTTCTTTCTGTACGATGTCGGTTGTTTCCCCTACACCTCTGACAAAAAGTTCTGTAAATTCAAAGGCAGGTGTTCTGATTTCCCCAATGCCAAATGTTTCACAGAGATTACGCATTTTGCCTTCGATGCGCTGCCATGCTTTTACCTCTGCCCCATAAATATCCTTTGTACCTTTTACCAACTGAATCATAATTTACCTCCCCGCGGCAATCCCTGCCGCTTTCTTTCTATCATTTCATCAATTCTGCCGATATAATCTTCAATGCTCTTTACATTAAATACACGTTCGATGCGGTCTGTGGCAGGGTCTACGGTCTTTGTGCTTGCCCCTGCTCCTGCCGCCAGAATGGTCTGTTTTTCTTCCATGATCTGAATATTGTAAACCCCTTCTTTGCCGGGTTTGCAGTATCCCACATTTTCAAAGTTCCCTACCATATTTTTCTGGCGATACATATAATAAGGTTCCAGTCCCATTCTTTCCGCATAATCCGCTGCGATTTCCAGCATTTCCTCCAGCACTTCCGCTGTGGTCATGGTATACAGGCCAAACTGCTCTTTCAAGCGGGATGCACGTTTTACCGCCAGTGTGTGAACAGTTACGTTATCCGGTTCCAGCGCCATGATTTCTTCCATAGTCTGACGTACATCTTCCGGTGTTTCCTCTGGCAGCCCCAGAATCAAGTCCATATTGATATTATCATGTCCCACTTCTCTTGCTTCCCAGAATACCCGACGGATGTCCTCCACCGTATGGCGTCTGCCGATACGTTTGAGGGTTTCCTCGTTCATGGTCTGAGGATTGATGGAAATACGGTTGACACCATAAACTTTCATCAAACGCAATTTTTCCTTTGTGATAGTATCAGGACGACCCGCTTCCACAGTATATTCCATATCTTCTGTGGGCGCGAACAATTCCTGTACCTTTTGCAACAAACGTTCCAGCTGTTCTTCTGTCAAAGAGGTAGGTGTGCCGCCGCCGATGTAGATATTTTTCAAATGGAAGTTCTGGGCGTATTCTGCCAGATATTCCATTTCTTTGAACATGGCATCCAGATACTCGTCCACTCTTTTTTCATACTGCTTCAAGGGATAAGCCGTAAAGGAACAGTATAAACAGCGAGTTGGACAGAATGGAATGCCGATATACAGGCTGATGTCTGTTTTTTCATTGCCTGCCAAAAGTCTGCGCTCCGCTTTTGCCACCTTCAAAGTCAATTCCGCTTTATGCTGCGCCACCAGATACTTTTCTGTTAGATAACGCAGACATTCTTCATCACTTTTGCCTTCAGAAAGAAGGGTATTAACGATTTTCGCAGGACGAACCCCTGTCAAAAGCCCCCATCTGGGATACATTCCTGTTTCTCTGCTCAACAGAGCGAAAATGGTCAGCTTTACCAGACGTTTTTTCTCTTTTTCTGTCAAAGGTTCCATATAAGGCACAGACCAAGCAGAAACCTGCTCTCCACGCCGATAAAGCATTGCCGAAGCAATGCCTTTTTCCACGGAACTTTCTACTGTTGTTTCTTCGGCAGAGATTTCCTCTGTCCGATAATAATGCAAATTGGGGTAAAACACCTGTACCATGGTCTGCACGTCATTTTGCAGCTCATGTCCCCGCAAACGATAATATATCATATCCAAAATCCTTTTTTAGAACAATTTTTCACTATCCAGCAGCAGTGTTACAGGGCCATCGTTGATGAGTGCCACTTTCATATCTGCCTGGAACTGACCGGTTGCCACTTTTTTGATGGGCATGGACTTTGCTTTTGCGCAAAGCTTATCGAACAGCACGGTTGCCACATCAGGAGCCGCACCGCCGGAGTAACCGGGACGTCTGCCTTTTCTTGCATCACCGTAAAGTGTGAAGTTAGGTACGATGAGCAGTTCCCCGTCAATATCCAGCAAGGACAGGTTCATTTTGCCGTTTTCGTCTTCAAAAATACGCAGGTTTACAACCTTATCCAGCATATATTCGATGGTCTTGTCGTCGTCTGTTCCCAGCATGCCGAACAACACCATAACACCTTTTCCGATTTCACCGATGACCTGACCGTCAACAGTTACACTTGCCTGTGAAACTCTCTGCAATACTGCGCGCATGTTAATCCTCCTATTATTTAGCCGCTGACACGTTCAATATCAATGATGCCTTTGATGCCTTTCAGACGTTTATTGACACGTTCCAGCTGATCTTTTGTTCTGATTTCCATAGTAATATTGAAAATAGCTGTCATATCCTTTGTAGTACGGATATTGAAGCCTTTGACAGAAATATCCTCGTCTGCCAGATGACGGCTGATTTCCAGCAGCAGACCGGTGCGGTCGTTGGCAATGACACGAATTTCCGCCAGATAGGAAGCATCCACTTCCCCATGGGTATACTGGGTATCCCATTCCGCATCAATCAATCTGCCCCGTTCTTCGTTGCTCAGGTTCAGAATATTGATACAGTCTGTACGATGGATGGTAACCCCACGTCCACGGGTAACAAAACCAATGATCTCGTCGCCGGGAACAGGACTGCAACACTTGGAGAAACGTACAGCAACGTCACCGACACCTTCTACCACAATGCCGCTCTTGCTCTTATGTTTCAACGGTTTCTGGCTGACAGTTTTCTCAAAGTCATTGAGCATATCCTCTGCTGTCTGCTGTTTCCGTTTTTCTTTCAAATATTCATCTTTCAGTCGGTTAACGACCTGACCTTCTTTCAGACCGCCATATCCGATGGCTGCAAGGACAGCGTTCCAATCCTTGAAGTCATATTTATTGATGACGAGTTCCTGCCATTCAGGGCGTAGCAGGTCTGACGGCTGCAAGCCTTTTTTCTTCATATCCGCCAGAATCAATTCACGACCGCGGATGATATTTTCTTCTTTTTCTTCCTTTTTAAACCACTGTTTAATCTTGGTACGGGCTTGTGAACTCTTGACCAATGTCAGCCAGTCACGGCTGGGGCCTTTGGAGTTCTGAGATGTCATGATCTCTACGATGTCCCCGTTCTGAATCTTATAGTCAATGGTTACCATACGGTTATTGACTCTTGCGCCTACCATCTTATTGCCGACAGCGGAGTGGATCATATAAGCAAAGTCAATTGGTGTAGATCCTTTCGGCAGCTGGATAACTTCCCCCTGTGGTGTAAAAGCGTACACCTGGTCGGTAAAGATATTCAGATCCAACTTGATGGTATCCAGATATTCTTTGTTATCAGACATATCTTTCTGCCATTCCAGAATCTGTCTGAGCCATGCCAGTTTTGCTTCTTCTTTTTTAGTACCTTTCTCACCGGATTTGCCTTCTTTGTATTTCCAATGGGCTGCGATACCATATTCACTGGTACGATGCATTTCCCATGTACGAATCTGGATTTCGAAAGGTTCCCCGGAAGGGCCAATCAGTGTATTATGGAGGGACTGATACATGTTGGGCTTGGGCATAGCGATATAGTCCTTGAATCGTCCCGGCATAGGTTTATACATGGTATGGACGATACCCAGCACTGCGTAACAGTCACGAACGGAATCTACGATAGCACGAACGGCAAACAGGTCATAAATCTGATCCAGTGTTTTCTTCTGGTTGACCATCTTTTTATAAATACTGAAAAAGTGTTTGCTGCGGCCTTCGATCTTGCCTTTGATGCCCGCTTCTTCCATTTTTTCACGAACTTCTTTGACAATGTCCGCAACGAATGTTTCACGTTCAATACGTTTCTTTTCAATCTTTGTAGCCAGATCAAAATAGGCTTCGGGATTCAGATACTTAAAGCACAAATCCTCCATTTCCGATTTGATCTTGGAAATACCCAGACGATGTGCCAGAGGCGCATAGATATCCATGGTTTCCTGTGCTTTTTCCCGCTGTTTTTCCGGCGTCATGTAGTTCAGCGTCCGCATGTTATGCAGACGGTCGGCCAGTTTGATCAAAATAACACGGATATCCTTTGCCATTGCCAAAAACATCTTACGATAGTTTTCTGCCTGAATTTCTTCTTTTGTGGAGTAAGACAACTTACCCAATTTTGTAACGCCGTCAACCAAAACGGCGATTTCCTCACTGAAAATACGTGAAATATCTTCATAGGTATAAGGCGTATCCTCAATGGTGTCATGGAGAATCCCCGCAACGATGGATTCCATGTCCAATTCCAGTTCAGCCAGAATATACGCAACTTTCAAAGGATGAATGATATATGGCTCGCCGGATTTACGCTTTTGATCCTTATGGGCTTCTCTTGCCAGATTGTATGCTTTTTCCAGCATATCAAAGTCTTTTGCAGGATGGTACGTTTTGATTTTTTCCACCAGTTCCTGATACAGTTGATCTTCAACAGCCATACCTGTCACCCCTCTTTCTTCCTCATTCATATGTTTTAACTCCCCGTTTTTCTTCGGATTTTTAAAAAAGATTAAAAAATATTATACCAATTTTTTGTTGTTTTTTCAATACTTTGCATTTAGGGAACCAACATTCCCTTATCATACTTCAGAGACAGGATTCTTTCCACACTCTCGTCCAAACGATTTTCCGAAATTTCACCTGTCTTCACCGCTTCACACAGACTATTGTAAGCATCATCCAAATCCGCAGGCATCAATACAATATCCACGCCTGCCTCCACGGCTTTCACCGCTGCTTCGCCGTCAGGATAATATTCCACAATGGCGCCCATATTCATGGCATCAGTGATGACGATGCCTTCATAGTCCAATTCTTCTCGCAGTAAATCAATGGCTTCTTTGGAAAGGCTTGCCGGCAGACCATCATCTGTCACATTAGGCATGGTGATATGTCCCATCATCATCAAATCAATGCCTTCCTCTGCCAAACGGCGAAAAGGCACAAATTCCACTTCCTGCAACCGCTGCAAGTCATGCTCTGAAACAGCCATACCGTCATGGGAATCGGTTCCCGTATCACCATGTCCCGGGAAATGTTTTGCGGTTGCGCTGACACCTTCGCTTTCCATTCCTTTTGTAAAGGCTGCTGCCATATCTGATACTGTCTTGGCATCTGTGCCGTAAGCACGATCACCAATGACTGTGTTTTCCGGATTGGTATGAATATCCGCAATGGGTGCAAAATCCACATTGATTCCCAACTCCGAAAGAACGCTGCCGATTTCTTTGCCGGCGGCTTCTGCCTGTGCTGTATCTCCGTTCATATCCTTCGCATTGGGAATGGATGTATGAGGAATCTGACTTTTATCCAATCTGGAAACCATGCCGCCTTCCTCATCAATGCCAATGAGCAAAGGCATGTCCGCCGCTTTCTGCATATCTGCTACAAGTTCTTTGGTCTGCTCTGCCGTATCCAGATTTTCCGCAAATAAAATGACCCCGCCCAAATGGTAGTCCGCAATCTTCTGCGCCACATCTTCCGAAAGAACAGTCATGCCGCTGTCGTCAGGATTTTTTCGGAAGTCCATCATGATCATCTGACCAACTTTTTCTTCAACAGTCATATGCTCTATGGCTTCAGATATGGTATCATCTTTCAATTCTTCCGCTGTTTTTTCCACGATCACTTCCGGCTGCTTCTCTGCTGTTTCTTCCTGTCCACATCCCGCGAACATTGCTACCGCCGCTGCCAGCAGAACGGTCATTGACTTTTTCATACAGTTCCTCCCATGATACTTTTCGAAGTCTATATTGCTTTCATTATATCCCTTTTCCAAAAAAATGAACAGTATTCCTTTGATTTTTCGCAAAAATTCGCTATAATGGATACCATGAAATGAGGAGGAACAAGCATTTATGAAATTACAAAAATTACTGAGTTATGTCCGCCGTGCTGTGGACGATTACCACATGATCGAGGAAGGCGACAAAATCGCTGTTGGCGTTTCCGGGGGGAAAGACAGCATATGTCTGCTCATTGCGCTGAAACATTTGCAGCGCTTTTATCCCAAACATTTTGAACTGGAAGCCATCACCGTTTCTCTGGGACTGCCCGGAGCTGTTTATGATGACATTCAAGCACTTTGTGACAGCATCGGTGTGCCTTATACCGTTGTCAACACGGATATCGGACAGATTATTTTTGAAGAAAGAAAAGAAAAAAATCCCTGTTCCCTCTGCGCTAAAATGCGTAAAGGCGCTTTAAACACCAAAGCGGAGGAACTGGGCTGCAATAAAGTAGCATTGGGTCACAACAAAGACGACGTAGTGGAAACATTCTTCATGTCCTTGTTCTACGAAGGACGCATCAACTGCTTCGCCCCTGTAAGCTATCTGGATCGAAGCAAACTCTATTCCATTCGTCCACTCATGTATGTGCCCGAATGGGAATGTCGTTCTTTTGTGACAAAAAGCGGCATTGATATCGTAAAAAACCCCTGTCTGGCAGACGGCAACACCAAACGTCAGGAAACAAAAGAATTACTGGCAGAGCTGTCCAAGGACTATGATAACTTACAGGAAAAAGTATTCGGCGCCATCAAGCGCTCACAAATCAAGGGTTGGAACGGAGAGATCTAAGATGTCTGTTTACCATGAAGAACTGAAGATCAAAGAAACGGAACTGCTGCGAGAAGTACAAGCAGACCTGCCGCCATTCTTGCGGGAGTTTTTCCGCGGTATTGCTCAGACCACTTCCACAAAAACCAGACTAGCCTATGCCTATGACCTACGTGTATTCTTCCGCTATCTTTATGAAGAACATGATAAACTGGGCGGTATGGAAACCCGCCATCTGGAAGTGGATACGCTGGATCAGATTACTTCCGAAGATATTGAATGTTATCTGGAATATCTTTCCTATTATATTGCCCCTGACCAGAACCAACCTCAACAGCAGACAGCCCACCATAATGACGAAAAAGGCAAGGCAAGAAAACTGGCTTCCGTTCGTTCCATGTATAAATATTTCTATAAAAAAGGAAAGATCAAAGCCAATCCCGCCACCATTGTGGATACTCCAAAAATCCACGAAAAGAAAATCACCCGCTTGGATGTAAACGAAATGGCAAACCTGCTGGATGCGGTGGAAAGCGGTAATAATCTGACAGACCGCCAGAAAGTCCGCCATGAGAAAACCAAGAAACGAGATTTGGCACTGGTCACATTGCTCTTGGGCACCGGTATGCGTGTATCAGAATGTGTTGGTATCAATCGGAAAGATCTGGATTTTCAGAATTATGCTGTAAAAGTCCTGCGCAAAGGCGGCAATGAAGTAATGCTGTATTTTGGAGAAGAAGTGGCAGAAGCCCTTTCCGATTATCTGGAAGAACGGAATCAGGTAGTCACCAAAGACGAAAATGATGACGCCCTTTTTCTTTCTTCTCAAGGCAAACGCATCTCCGTTCGTGCTGTGCAGAATCTGGTGAAAAAATACGCCCATGGTGTTACGGCAAAAAACATCACGCCACATAAACTGCGGAGTACCTACGGCACCAATCTTTATCAGGAAACAGGCGATATTTATCTGGTAGCTGATACATTGGGGCATGCGGATGTTAACACCACCCGAAAACATTATGCGGAAATCGAAGAAAACCGGCGAAAACGCGCCGCTTCCTATATCAAGCTGAGAAAGGACTGATTGTTTTGGCAGAAAAACCCACTACTGCGGACTTTCGCCAGACTTTTGGCGCAAAGGAACCGCAGCCCATACTAAAACTGAAAAAATTTGGCATTATGGCTCTTTTGACAGAAAAGAACAACGAACTGCATTTTGTTCTGACAAAACGTGCTGCTCATGTGCGCCAGCCTGGTGACATCTGCTTTCCCGGCGGTCATCAGGAAAAAGGCGAAAATCTGAAACAGACTGCTCTGCGGGAAACAGAAGAAGAAATCGGCATTCCTGCGGAACAAATTCAGATTTTGGGCAAAAGCAACTTCATGCTCACCGTTTATGGTGCGCTGATTCAGCCATACATTGGATTTGTTTCCTATGACCATTACAAAAATTTGACCTGCCAGAAAGAAGAAGTGGCAGAAGTCTTTACAGTTCCTATTTCCTTTTTCATGGAACAAAAACCGGAAGTACATTACATGTACTGGCGGGCAGATATGACTGTGCCTTTCCCCTATGAACGCATTGAAAACGGCAAAGACTATGGTTTCCGGGATTACAAGGTTCCCGAACTGTTCTACAATTATGAGGGAAAAACCATCTGGGGACTGACCGCCCAGATCATTGACCACATTATTACCGCATTGCAGAGTGAAAAAGCAGAACAGAAATAAAGATACATAAAAAGCAATTTTCCTTTAAGAAAACGCATCAAATGAAATCTTATAAAATAAGAAAGCTGAAATCCTCTATAATTGATAAGGATTTCAGCTTTCTTTATTTTCTTATAAGATGCCCCTAAAACAGCTTTGATGAAACCCGCAAAGCTGTTTTTTCTGGACAAAATCCCCCTTTTTCTTTATGATGAAAAAAAGAGCTTTTTTCGGAAGAAAGGAGGGATCTATATGGACTATGAAGAAATTTTGAAAACCATATCCCGCTGGATGAAAGCATATACGCCAATCTGTGATAAAGATGATTCCCCTTTATTTCAGTTAGAACCGCCTGCCACAGAAGAAGAAATCTCCGCTGTGGAAAAACAAATCAATCGTAGACTTCCTGACAGTCTGCGGACATTCTTTCTCTGTCATGCACGCTATCTGAAATTGACCGCGTATTTTTCCGATGATTTTTCGGAAAAATTACCACCCGCCATCCACAGTTTATTTTCTGCTTTTCTGGAACTTTCTCTGGATGACCTGCCGTCATTAAACGAAAGTTGTCAGGAGTCGATTCGTGTCTGTCTGGCAGAACCAGAGCACCCCTCCGCTGCACAGCTGCAAAATGTACTCCCGCTGACCTGGGTGCCCTGTGGGGATCTTCTGGTATTTGATTACAGTCAGGATGCTTTCGACCCGCCCGTTCTTTATCTGGATTTCTATGCCGCAGAATATCATCTCTGTGTATTGGGACATTCCTTCGGGGATTTTCTGAAGCGGTATACGGCAGTGGGACTTTGCGGAACAGAGGATTCACAGATGGCTCCCTTTCTGCCAAACAAAACCGACGGCATCCAGCCTGACTGTCTCAATGCCAAACTTTTTCGCAGTTTCTTTTTCTCAGAATAAAAACAGAAAGGAGCAAGCATATGAAAAATAAAACCTATATTGCCTTAGGCATCTGTGCTGGCCTGCTGGTAGTCAACACAGGATTTTTACTCCAGATTTCCAACAGGCAAAAAGCGTTGGAGCGACAAATGGAAAATATGCAGAACCAAGTCATGGACAGCATTTCTGTCAACACCTCCAGTATCACCCGGCGGATGGAAAACATTTTAGAGAAACAGTCCAGTCTCCTTTCTAACTCCAATTTTTCTGTAACAAAAGAAAATGGCACCATTGTACTTCTGGCAGAAGCCACACCAAAAGCCATTACTGATGGAGAAACAGCTGAATTTCGTGTAAAAAAAGCAGATGGTTCTGTACTGTCCCAAAAAGCCACATTGGAAAACGGTGTATGGAAAGCCAAGATGGAAACAGGGCTTTTTGATGACGGAACCCTTTCCATTGCCATTTCATCCGATGGCATCACCAGGCAAGAAGAACTTGGCAGCGTTTCCACAGCCCAATACAGCAACATAGACGCGCAAAGCCAATGGGGACAAAATGCTTCTACATTATATCTGCTGGTATATCCCGCTGATTCCTTCTATGAAGCAAAGGACATTGTAAAAGCAGAAGCCAATGTGGAAAATGCTAATACAGGTGAATGTTTTACGGTTCCCATGTCTCTTATGGACAACCCGGATGATGCTTTGGAAGATATTCATGCCAATGAACCTAAGGCACCCACACCAGATGTAGAAAACTTGCAGCGATTGGGATTTTCCGCGGACTTTACAAACAAATTTGAGGAAGGTACAGATTATCTGATTACCTTCTCTGTAACAACAACTGATGGAACCGTTCTTTCCGGCGGTGAGAGCAGTACTTCTTACAAAAAAGAAAAAGCCGGTGGCAGCACCTGGCTTTCCGGTGGTTCTTTCAGTTTACAGCCTTAATTCTCCACATCAAAAAACCCCTTTTGTTTATACAACAAAAGGGGTTTCTCATTACAGTACTTTCGCAAGGAATGTCTGCAAACGTTCGCTTTTGGGATTTGTAAAGATTTCTTCTGGTGTGCCTTCTTCTACCTGACGGCCATCAGCCATGAACATAACACGAGTTGCCACTTCACGGGCAAAGCCCATTTCATGGGTAACCACAACCATGGTCATGTTTTCTTCTGCCAGCTGTTTCATAACTTCCAGAACTTCACCAACCATTTCAGGGTCAAGAGCGGAAGTAGGTTCGTCAAAAAGCATCACTTCCGGCTGCATGCACAGGGCACGCACAATGGCAATACGCTGTTTCTGACCACCGGAAAGCTGAGAAGGATATGCGTTTGCTCTGTCTTCCAGACCAACACGACGCAGAAGCTTCATTGCCAGCTCGGTTGCTTCCGCTTCACTTTTTCCCTGCAATTTCATAGGTGCGATGATCATATTTTTCAAAATGGTCATATGAGGGAAAAGATTGAAGTGCTGGAACACCATACCCATTCTCTGACGATGGATGTTGATATCTGATTTCACATCTGTGATATCCACACCGTCAAAATAGATATGTCCGCCGGTAGGCACTTCCAACAGGTTCAAGCAGCGCAGGAATGTGGATTTACCGGAACCGGAAGGCCCGATAACAACCACAACTTCGCCTTTTTTGATTTCTGTATTGATGCCGTCCAGCGCTTTGATGGCACCTTTATTATAATGTTTCTGTAAATTTTCCACACGGATCAAGGATTCATTACCGCTCACTGTTTCTCAGTCTCCTTTCCAGTTTATTTACCAGGAAGGTAAAGAACATAACCATAACCAGATAAATCAACGCGACGCCAATCAAGGGCATAAAGGGGCTGTATGTAACGCCGCGGATAATGTCGCCGCCTTTTGTCAGATCCTGCATTGCGATGTAACCTGCAACAGAGGTTTCCTTCAGCAATACAATGAATTCGTTTGCCAGTGCGGGCAATACGTTTTTCAGAGCCTGCGGAATGATGACATAACGCATGGTCTGCACATAGTTGAAGCCCAAGCTGCGTCCTGCCTCGAACTGACCTGGATCAATGGACATAATGCCGCTTCGTACGATTTCCGCTACATAAGCACCGGAGTTCACACCGAATGCGATCATACCAACCAGCAATTTATTATTAGAGGATGCCAGAATGATATAGTACATGATCATGAGCTGTACAACAACGGGTGTACCACGGATCACTGTCAGATAAATTTTCGCGATAACATTTAAAATTTTCAGCATAAAACGTCCGAAACCGGGACGCATTTCCTGATAATTTTTGTCATATGTAGAACGGATCATTGCCAGAATGACACCTAGAACAATACCGATCAGTACGGCACAGAATGTCAGCTGCAATGTAACGCCCAGACCATTCCAAAGATATTTCCACCGATCATCCTGAATGAAGTTGATATAAAACTGCTGCTGGATCCCTTCCCACCAGGTCTGTATTCCTTCCAAAAAAAGTCCTCCTTTTTCCTGTAATGCCAAAACAGGGACGGTTTCCCGTCCCCGGTTTATGGTTTTTTATTTTGTTTTCAAAAATTATTCTGCTGTGATGTATTTGTCGATGATGGACTGTACTGTACCGTCGTCTTTCAGTTCCTGCAGAGCTGTGTTGATGGATTCTGTCAGTTCGCTGTCTTTTGCCAGAGCGATTGCATAGTCTTCTGTGATATATTCTGTATCCAGAATTTTCAGACCTTCGTTTGCTTCAACGAATGCTTTTGCAGGTTCGTTGTCGATTACAACACAGTCAATTTTGCCGGATGTCAGAGCTGCGATTGCGTCAGCACCTTTTGTGTAACGTTCTACTGTACCCAGACCTTTTTCTTCGATATCACCTGTTGTGTACAGGTCACCTGTTGTTGCTGTCTGAACACCGATTGTGTGGTTTGCGCCTTCTGCGAACAGATCATCAACGCTTGTGATGTCGGAATCTTCTTTTACGATTACTACCTGTACGCCTGTTGCATAGCTGTCTGTGAAGTCAACGCTCTGCAAACGTTCTTCTGTTACTGTCAGGCCTGCCATTGCGATATCAGCTTTGCCGGAAACGATGGAAGGGATGATGGAGTCGAAGTTCATGTCTTCGATTTTTACTTCACAACCCAGTTTTTCGCCCAGTGCTTTTGCGATTTCAGCGTCGATACCAACGATTTCCTGACCTTCGTAGTATTCGTAAGGAGGGAAGTCTGCGCTGGTTGCCAGAACCAGAGTATCTTTTGCTTCGCCGCCTTCTGCTGCGTCTGTTGCAGCTGTTTCACCACTGCCGCCGCAGCCAGCCAGAGCTGCTGTCATGGACAGTACCATTGTTGTTGCAAGAATGCCTTTGAAATATTTTTTCATACCAATTTACCTCCCTAAAACTTCTTTTCTCTTTTTTGAACTTGCTTTACAGTCACTGCTGTCTTACAAATAGGATTATACTAGACTCATGCATAAAATGCAATCAGAATGTTTCACCAGAAATTCTTTGATTTTCATTTTTTTTTATTCACATTGCACAGTTTTTCCCGTTTTTCAAGTTTTTTGAGCCATTTTTTCATTTTTCCAAACTACTTTTGTAATTTTGGCAACAATTTTTTATGTATAAAACAATGCATAAAATCCAATTATTCAAAACTTCTATTCGTTCCTTACTGGAAAAATATACCGCTCTGCACAGACATCAATGCACGCTTTTATTAATAAACTCCGGCTGCATTTTAGAATACATGATTTTCTGTTCCGAATACAACCCATAATAGCCAGACAACATATAGCTGACTGCGCAAGCCAATGTGTAATATGCAATCCCTTCCGCACCAAACAGCTCCACACAAAGGATCACAGAAGCAATAGGGCAGTTTGTCACACCGCAAAACAGCGCAGCCATACCTGTTCCTGCCGCAAAAGATGCCGGCAGACCAATCCAAGGGCCAACGGCACATCCGAAGGTTGCTCCGACAAAAAAGGATGGTACAATTTCGCCGCCTTTATATCCTGCTCCCAACGTCAACGCTGTCAACAGAATTTTCCATAAAAACGCCGGATACTCCGCTTCACCAGCAATGGCGCGGGTAATGACATCCATGCCTGCGCCGTTATAATCACGGGTACCCAGCATCAATGTTAGCCCTACAACGATGCAGCCCCCAACAAAAATACGGATGTATCCATTCTTGAAAATTTGTTTATAGTATTTCCCCGCCGTTTCCATCGTCATACAAAATAATACGCTGACACCGGCGCACAGCATCCCCAGCAATATGACAGATCCAACACCAGAAGGGCTAAGTTCCGGTACAGACTGCAATGTAAAGGAGGTTGGTGTCACACCACAAGCCATGGAAAGGCCCGTTGCCGTAATGGCCGCAATGATACTTGGCACAATGGCAGAGTAATGCATAATACCAACGGTAATCACTTCCATAGAAAATACTACCGCTGCCACTGGCGTACCAAATAATGCCGCAAAACCAGCACTCATACCGCACATGGTAATGATTCTTTCATCCTTTTCATCCAGTTTGATTTTTCTGCCTACAAAGGAACCGATACTGCCACCAATCTGGAGAGCTGCACCTTCTCTGCCGGCAGAACCACCAAGGAGATGGGTGATGATGGTACTAATAAAAATCAGCGGTGTCAGTCGCAGGCTTACTTTTTCATTGACACGAACGGCAATCAATATCAAATTGGTACCGCGGTCATTCTGCATCCGAAGAAGATGGTATAATCCCGCAATAACGAGACCACCCAGAGGAAGCAGAAACAAAATCCACGGATGGGTCATGCGAAACGCAGTCACTTCTTCCAGCAGTATATGAAAAGCAATGCCGACTACACCAACAACAGCGCCAATGATCGCACCAATAAAAGACCATACCAAAAAAACATAGATCCCCTTTTCACTGCCTTCTAAATAGCTGTTGATCCTTTCCAGCAAACCGAATCTCTCCTTTTATATCCTGATTTCCTCTTTCCGCAGAAAACATCCGCAGAAGATTTCGTTTTCTTTCAAATAGTTCACAGTCATTATACCATAGCCCGTCATTCCTGCAAAATAAAACCGAGAATTTTTGCAAAGAAAAAGCAATTTCTTCAAAAGGCGATCTTCTGAAAAATTGCTTTTCTGAAAAATTTCTACCTATTAAATATTCTAATATAATCTATGCAATATATTGCATTTAAAATTTGGGTTCTTCTTGAGGTATTTCAGATTCTTCCGTTTTTTCCAAAGAGGTTTCTTCAAAAATTTCTTCTTTGCGTTCCTCTAAGGGTTCCTCTGCTTCCAAATCTTCTTCGTCTTCATCCTCTGCAACTTCGGGATCATTTCTCCAAAGCTGCATGCTGACAATGGCTTTGAACAAGTCACCATCTACCTGGATACCGAAGGTACCTCCTTGTACTTCCGCCAGACTTTGCGCAATAGAAAGTCCCAGCCCACTGCCTTCCGTCGTACGGGAGCTATCCCCACGGACAAAACGTTCCGTCAGGCGAGTGGCATCAAAGTCAATGGGTGTGGCAGAAATATTTTTCATCACCAGAATCCCATGTTCTTCTGTCTGGAAAATATCAATATATACGCGAGAACCTTCCATGGAGTACTTGATGACATTGGACAGCATGTTTTCCAGAATTCTCCACATATGTCTGCCATCGGCTTCGATGAATACGGGTTCCGGACAACTGAGTCTGAATTCCAATCTCGCTTCCTCGATCTTTTCTTCCATTTCCCCAATGGCCTGCATGGTAAGCTGGCGGTAATCAATCCGCATTTTTTCTACTGCCACATTTCCGCTGGAAACCTTGCTGGCTTCAATGAGGTCTTCAATCAATTGTTTCAGACGATAAGACTTCACTTGCAGGACATCCACATAATCTCTGGCAACGGGATTATCCAGTTTCTGCTGTTTCAGCAGATCTACATAGGTCACGATGGATGTGAGTGGTGTTTTCAAGTCATGGGAAACATTGGTAATCAATTCTGTTTTCATGCGTTCCCCTTTTACTGCTTCTTCCACGGCATTTTTCAGGCCATCCTGAATATTGGCAATATCTTCCGCAAAATTCAGGAAGGATGGAGAAATCTCTGCCAGATCCAACTGATAAGTCAGATTTCCCTTTGACGTTTCTCTGGCGGAAATCATGATGCGTTTCAAAGAACGCAGGGCACGCAAAAACAGATACAGACAAAATATATTGAATGCAATCAGCAGTCCAAAGAACAAGAGTACCAAACCACTGTTGAAATACATACAGATCATAAATACCAGGAAACAGTTACCAACACCATAGGCCAGCATCACCAACAGCATCCAGCCCCGGAATGTTGCTCCCGTGAACAGAGATGCAATCTTCCGCAGAAATACAGAAACCAGCGTATTCCGTGCCAAAATCTTTCCTTTGATCTGCCTACTCAGAGATAAGACATAACTCAGTCCCACTGCCACATCTGCAATGTACAAAATACCCAGCAGCGTCAGGAATACATATGACCAGAACGGCATGCCGCGATAAAGAATAAATTCCAACAGCGTCAGCGCCATAAAAAAGGAAAAGATTCCAAACAGCGCTACCAAAAGGAAATGTATTTCATTGTAGATTCTGTCCACAAGGAGGTATTTCACCTGACCACCCTTTTTTCTCTGCCCCGCTACACGGATCAGATACACCAGACAGATCATAAAAATCAAAGATGCAATGGTGGATACCACAAACAGATAGGGCATACTGGTCTTTGCCAGCACGAATTCCTGATATAAATCATAGAACACATCACCCTCTCTAAGAGGTTCATCCACAGCAGCATACACCCGGTAATTGCTGTTTTCCACATAGGCATTGCTGTATGCGTAATAAGACTTGTCGCTGAGGTTGTCACTGGAAAATTCCGCAGAAAGCATAATGGTATGGCTTTTGCTGCTGACTTCTGCCCGGGTTGCATTCCCGGCAATGACACGCCCCTGTTCATCTTCTACAAAATAATAGAAGTTGGTCAGTCCTTCCAGATACCGCACAGCTTCTCGGTATTCGTCCAGCTGATCCTGAATATACATCTGGCGGTACTGGGGCAAACGGGTTTCCACCAGTTCCTGATATTCTATGAACTTGTCCTCCAGCCTTTCGGGAATTACTCCATACACAATGAGCCCGTCATAGGTATCATTGATTTCCGTATTGCCCGTTATGACCCCATCAATGATGTTGTAATATCGTTTGAAGCCAGCCAGCAGTGCTTCTCTGTCCACTTTTTCTCCTGACTGTATCTTGGCTTCACTTTCATAATAAACATCTGCCAGAACCGCTTTATCTAATGTAGAAAAAAACAGATTTCGCAGTTCCACAGTGTCATAAAAATTTTCTTCCGTCAGGATGCTCCTGCCCCAGTCTTTCGTTACACTGGAAAACACAACCCCACAGAAAAAAATCACCAGAGCCATAATAAAGAGCAGACATGCTGCACAAACCTTCCAGCCAGTCTGATACAGCTTAGATTTTTTCAATTTTGTAGCCAATGCCCCACACCACCTTCAAATACTTTGGCTCTTTCGGATTGATCTCGATTTTTTCACGAATACGACGAATATGCACAGAAACCGTATTTTCCGGTGCGAAAGATAATTCATTCCAAACTTTTTCATAAATCTGATCAATGGAAAAGACCTTTCCGGCATTTTCCATCAAAAGCTGCAAAATACCATATTCTGTTGCGGTCAGTTTTACAGGTTCCCCTTCCACACGTACTTCTTTGGCATCTTTATCCAGCTCCAGACCACCAATTTTGATCACGTTGCTTTTTTCCGCGATACTACCCAAAGAAGTATACCGACGCATCTGGCTTTTTACCCTTGCCAGCAGTTCCAACGGGTTAAAAGGCTTTGTGATATAGTCGTCAGCGCCGAAATTCAGCCCCAGAATCTTGTCTGTGTCTTCAGATTTGGCAGACAGAATGATAATGGGAATATTCAGTGTTTCACGGATTTTCACTGTTGTATTCAGCCCGTCCATTTTAGGCATCATCACATCAAGCAGAATCAGATGGATCTCGTTTTCTTCCAAAGCTTGCAGTGCTTCCAAACCGTTATAGGCTTTGATTACATTATAATTTTCCTGTTTGAGATAAATTTCGATGGCATCCACAATGCTTTTGTCGTCATCACAAACCAGAATATTGAATTTATTTTCCATAATAGTTCCCCCTGTATTGCATTTTTTCTCAACGATATCATAACAAGTAAATTTTACAAAAAAACGGTGACTTCCTTACAAAAAAATTAAATTATCCGTTAAAAATAGTGTACCATGTTCTGGGATAAAACACAAAGGCGAATGTTCTGATTGATAGAAATATCATTTCTCTATGATGCCAAAAACCCACTATTTCTATGGACTTTTTAAATTTTATCACAATTCATAATTATTTTTGTGATTTGTGTAAATTTTACTTATATACGCTTGTAATTTTTTCACAAATAATGTATAATGCAGGCGTAATGAGTTATGTTTTTTCTGCCATACCATTCTGGGTGAAAGTGTAATGGCTTGACATTAAAAAAATTTATGTTTTAAGGAGGATTATAATGAAGAAACGTACAGGAAAAATGATTTCCCTGTCTCTGGCAGTTGCTATGGCTGTGACAGCGGCTCCTGTGACCGCAATGGCGGATGAAAACACACAGGGCAGCGTTATCGAAGCAAGCGAACTGACACCTGCACAGAGCGCAGGGGAAACAGGTACAGACACAACAACCGTTGATACAAAAGAGGAAGAAGGTACTGCTTGGGCAACATTGACACCTGCAGAAAAAGTTGAAGAAGAAGCAGTGAATGATCTGCCTGAAGTAACCGAAACAGAAAAAACTGTTCAGGGTGAAGGCACAAAGGAAAATCCATACCAGGTTTCAACCGAAGCCGAATTAAAAGAAACTGTTAAAAACGGCGGATATCTTCAAATGTCTAACGACTTTGAAATTAACGATACACTGGTAATAGAAAATGATGTGAACCTTGACCTAAATGGTAAGACTTTAACATGCAGTTCTGAAAAAATTGGCATTCAAGTTAAGAGCGGAAGCACCCTCATCGAAGATAGTGCAGATAATGGTAAGATTACCACCTCAAATATGAGTACCATTCTTGTAAAAGTTTCTGCTGGAGCAGAATTCACACTTAACAGCGGAACTTTAGAAAATACAGATTTGGACTTGGCTACTGAATCTGTAATTTATAACTATGGTGTACTTAATATTGATGGTGGTGTTATAAAAGGGGTTTCATGTGTTCATGCAAATGCTTCTCAATATGAAACAAAGGACCCCACCACTGAAAAATCTATTGTAAATATTACAAATGGTCAACTTATAGGTATTCCTTGTGAAAAAGATAGTCTATATAACCAATATACTGGTGTTTCCTATGGCTTAACTTGGTTTGGCTTAGGTATGGGAGAAAAAGGAAATTACAATAAAAAACCAGATCCAATTAACGATGCTGTAGTAATTAATATCTCCGGTGGTAAGATCAGTGGCGGACAGGCTCTGGGAACAAATGCTAGTAGCGGAAAATATGCTGGTTTTACTTTGAATATTTCTGATGATGCTAAAATCGTTAGTTCCAACGACTGTGCCGCATACTTGCCCGGGTATGGTATCACTAATATTTCTGGCGGAAAACTTTCAGGTCCACAGGGTATTCGTATTGCCGCTGGTAAGTTGAATATTACTGGAGGTACTATTGAAGGAACATCCGTAACCGATGGCAATGATTTGCAGAGTGGTGGCAGCGGTGGTACTTTAGGTGCTATTGTTGTCGGAAAAGCCAGTGGCGGCTATCTGGGTAATATTGATGTCAACATTTCTAATGGTGCAGTAATTCAGAATACGGCTACTAATGGAACAGATGACAAAAGACCTGCAGCTATTGTAGTTTCTGACAAAAATATGGCTAATTCTGAATACAAAAACTCTTCTATTAATGTCACAACAGAAGATATTGAAATCACTGGCGATATTATTAAAATTTCAAATTTAACATCCACTACTACATCTGATGGTGGCGAAACCGTTCTTGATATTAATAACACAACCGTTACTGGTTCTGTTATTAACCAGAGTAAAAGTGATTTGAATATGACTTCTTCTAAAGTAACCGGTGATATGGCTAACAAGGACAAAGGTAATACCTTTGTTTCTGATTCTACAATTAGTGGCACAGTTAAAAACAGTGGTACAGGTGCTGTAGCAGTAACTGGTAACAGCCATGTAAACGACACCGAAAATACCGGAAGTGGTTCTATCTTTGTTGAAGGCGATGCATCTTCTGATGTCGTTGCTTTAGTAAATGGTAAACCATACCAAGATTTGCAGACCGCAGTAAATGAAGCACCTAACAATGCGAAAATTACTTTAGTAAAGAACGTAGAATTAGACGGATCTTCCGTTGTAACACCTGCAGGTGCATTGACCATTACAGATGATAAAACTATTACTATCGATGGTCAAGAAAAATATAGTATTACCGCAAAAGATAATTCTTTCACAAATAGTGGTAATATGATCAATGTTGTAAGCGGTGCAATTGTTACTTTCAAAGACATTACAATTGATAGTAAGAATTCTGCAAAACATGGTATCAATATTTATACTGCAAAAGGTGCAACACAACAGAGCTCTGTTGTTATTGATAATGTAACAATCAAAAATTGTAAAGACGGCTATGCTGTTGTAAATAATGCTTCTAAATTGAAGGTTATCGATATTACAACTTCCGGTAACGGTTGGGGCGGAATCAATGTTGACAATAGAGTAGGTGCTTATGAAAATGGTGCAACATTCGAAATGACTGGTGGCACAATTAATGATGCAAATGCGGTTTATTTTGAAAACGCAAATTCTAAGTCTATCAATGCTACTATCAGCGGCGGTACTTTTAATGGTTATGTCGGAGTAAATGCAACCACTAATGTAACTTTGACTATAAGCGGCGCTGATGCTATCTTTAGCAATGATGTTCATCAATATTCTGATAACAAATTCCAATTAGAATATACACAAAACGATAAAACATACTATCGTTATTTTGCCTCTTTAGAAGATGCGCAAAAGTTTGCCATTGGCGGGGATAAAATTACTGACTATTCAGATCTTAATGCCCCTGTAGAAAAAGAACAGTGTATGGTTTCAATTGATTTCAATGGTGGAACAAACCAGTCTGGCGACAAAAGTACATATCAAGTAGTATCCAAAGGAGATTCCATTTCCGATCCAGGCACTGTTACTAAAGTTGGTTATACTTTCCGTGGTTGGACAGTAGGAGGTCACTCTATTGATTTCCCTTATACCGTAACTGAAACAAATGTAGAAATTACCGCTCAGTGGTCTAAAAAATCTTCCTCCAGCTCTCGTTACGACGGCTACATCACCATCATCAACCCTAAAAATGGTGAAGTTTCTGTCAGCGATGACTGGGCAAACGAAGATGAAAAGATTACTCTGACCATCACACCTGACAAAGGTTATGTAGTAGACAAGATCGAAATCGTTGACGACGAAGGCGACAAAATCGACGCAAAGAAAGTAGAAGACAAAGACAACAAATACACCTTCCGCATGGCAAACTGTGACGTAACTGTTACTGTAACATTCAAAGAAGAAGGCAAAACAACAGAAGACACTGACAAAGAAGAAGGCAAGGACGAAGAAACCACAGAAACCACAAAACTGAACTTCACAGACGTGAAGGAAAGCGACTGGTTCTTCAAAGGCGTGGAATATGTTGTAGACAAAGGCATCATGAGCGGCGTTTCCGAAAACGAATTTGCTCCTGCCGGCAAACTGACACGTGCTATGCTGGTACAGATGCTGTACAACATGGAAAGCCGTCCCGCATGTGATGCTGAAAACGCATTCATCGACGTTCCCGTTGGTCAGTGGTACACAGACGCTGTTATCTGGGCAAATGCCGCGAAGATCGTCAGCGGCATGGGCGAAGGCCTGTTCGCTCCTAACATGGAAATTACCAGAGAACAGATGGTAGCTATGCTGTACAACTACGCAAAATACAAAGGCTATGATGTAACTGCTTCCGCAGACCTGTCCACATTTGCTGACAACGCAAGTGTATCCGCATGGGCACAGCCTGCAATGCAGTGGGCAGTAGCTGAAGGCTACATCAGCGGCATGGGCGACAACCAGCTGGCTCCTCAGGGCACAGCAACCAGAGCAGAAATCGCTTCCGTAATCATGCGTTTCATGGAAGCAACTGCTGAAACCGCAGAATAATCATACGATCTATAAGAGATAGTTGAACTTTCACCTCAACTCGCACAATATATAAAGGGACAGCCTCCTTTCCATAGGGCATATGCTCTTTCCCCATAGGAAGCTGTCCGCTATCTCTCACAAAAAAACCGGAAACACCTGATCTTTTCAGGTATTTCCGGTTTTTTATTTTTAATCAAAATCAATAGGAATGGTTTTTCCTGGCGCAAAGGCGTAGATATAACATGCCTTCACAGGCAGATCCGTTACCCGTTCCAAAGCTTCTTTATAAAGCCGCAGCTGAATTTTATATTTTTCACGGAAAGCATCTTCCTGCCAAAGTCGGTCACTTTTATAGTCCACCAGCACAACTGCATTTTCTTCCACGAAATAACAGTCGATAATACCATTAATCTGGATAAATTCCTCCATATTCTGATAAATATCATCAAGAAAAACTTCTTTTGGCTCCACAAGCATAGCAAAAGGCTGTTCTTTATGGATTTTATCCGCCTTCTGCATCCGTTTTGCCAAATCAGAAGCAAAGAAAGCCAAAAGCTCTTTTCGGCGAATGACGGCTCTTTCTTCTTCCGTCAATCTGCCCTGCTGCTGCAATTCTGCCAGCAGTTCTTCCAAAGTAACGGCATCATAGATTTTCCGCAGGTCTGCCGCTTCCATAACCGTATGCATTGCTGTACCGATTTCTGAAGCTGTCAGCCCCTCTTTTTTCTGTCCAAACTGAGGAATCTGCAATTCCTGTGGCATAGGTGCTTCTTCACCGGAAATTTCCGCCTGATACCGCCGTTTGATTTCAGAAATGGAAACTTTTGTAGGCAGCATGGTTGCTGTTTCATAGTCATACTTCCATGACAGGATACGGAAAATCTCCTTTTTTCTGCCGCTGTAATCCGGTTCTGTATCCCAGCTTTCAAAGACGTTCTGCTGTTCTTCCGCCAATTCCTGTTTTTCCTGCTCTGTTCCGTAAATATCTCCTTTTTCCAAAAAAGTAAATTTCCATTTGGAAGGCTCATCCAAAAACTGTCGTGCCTCTCCTCGATCTGTTGGTTCCCAAGGCTCCGGCAATACCCTTGCCTGGGGATGACGCAGAAGCGCTGGCATAATCCAATCCAAATAGTTTCTTCCTCGGCGCAGACGGAATACAGGAAGCAATTCTTTGGTACTATCTGCTGTTTCTGTCCACTTTTCCATGGATTTTTGCAGGTTGCGTACTGTTCCCGTCAGAATCAGTTTTTCCTTCGCTCTAGTCAACGCTACATATAATACACGCATTTCCTCTGACAGGTTTTCCTGCTTGATGGCCTCTGCCAAAGCGGTTTTGGACAAAGTGTGATAAGAAGCTCTATGGTCTAAATCCATATAGTCCATACCATATCCCCACTCTTGGTGGGTAATGACAGCAGCACGGGTATCGGCTTCATTGAACTGTTTTCCCAGGTCTGCCACAAAGACCACCGGGAATTCCAACCCCTTACTTTTATGTATGGTCATGACACGCACCAAATCATCCGCTTCGCTTTGGAGTTTTGCAGCAGAGGATTCTGTTTCTGCCGTCTTCATGTCCTCCACAAAGCGAATAAAATGGAACAGCCCTTTTCCGCTGTTATTTTCATACGTTTCCGCTTTTTCCAGCAAAAGCCGCAGGTTTGCCTGCCGCAGACTGCCGCCGGGTGTCATGCCCGCATAATCATAATATCCTGTCTGCTGATAAAGATACCGCAGCAATTCACAAAGGGACAATTCTTTTGCGGTCTCCCTCCAATCCAGCAAGTCTTCTTGGAAGCGTTCCAGTTTTTCCAGAATTTCCTCTTCTGCCCCCTCTGCAAGA
>UMFZ01015550.1_pt1 | contig 34308 bp, 30 predicted proteins | sample 1965141 | NCBI WGS metagenome assembly UMFZ01 (sample SAMEA4836059, study PRJEB28245) | human gut metagenome | biome: gut microbiome; material: fecal sample | place: Denmark | collected 2008
TTACAAAGGCATATAATCCGGTGAACCAAAGTCAGACCAAGACCGTTACCATTGTGGGTTCCCGAAGGATCCATACTATAAAACTTTTCAAAAATGTGATCCAATGTTTCTGGAGACATGCCAGTACCATAATCTTGAATGGATGCGGTGATACAAGCATCATCTTGAGAAAGCCGCACAGAAATGGTTCCATTTTCAGATGAAAATTTAATGGCATTAGAAATCAGATTATACCAAATTTGAGATACCATATTTTTGTTTCCTAAATAAGAAATGCTTTCCATTTCAATATCCCAATTGAGATTTTTTTCGCTCCAGAATTTTTCCATAGATAATATGGAATTACGGATCTGTTCGTCCAGAGAATATGTTGTTTTGTCCAATACAATGTCCTGATTTTCCAGTTTGGAAATCAACAAAATATTATTGATTAATGCGGAAAGCCGTTTGGAACTGGAAATGATCAGGTCAATATAGTTTTGCCGTTCCTGTTTGGATAGGGTTTCATCCTGCAAAAGGGTAACATATCCTTCTATCACAGCCAAAGGTGTTTTAAACTCATGTGAAACATTAGCTACAAAATCGTTACGGAATGTTTCGATATGACTCAATTCTTTTGTCATGATATTAAAACTGCGGATCAATTCCCGAATTTCTTTCCCAAATGCTTTTTCTTCCAATTGTATGTTGAAGTTCCCCTGAGAAACCAGATGTGCTGCTTCATTTAATTGTATGATTGGTTTTAATACATGTTTTCCGACCAGCTTTGTCAGCAAAGTGCCGCTGAAAATACTCATGATGATGAAAATCACCAGCATAAACAGGGGGGCTGGATTATGTATCCAGCCAAGACTAATGGCGATGAGTGTTAGTACTGATAAAAAGGTAGAACTAACAATTTGTATTAGGAAAAATGAAAAAGAAAAAAGAAAATTCAATTTGTGTTTGGACAGTGCCTGCATATTACCGCTTCACCGCCTTATATCCCAATCCCCGTACCGTTATAATTTCAAAATCCGGATTGTTGCGGAATTTTTCCCGCAGTCGGCCAATATGTACGTCGACGGTGCGGGATTCTGTTTCTGTATCCAGTCCCCAGATTTCATCCATTAATTGCTGTCGTGTGAAAATATGATTTAAAGAGGATAAGAGCTTGAACAAAATCAAGAATTCTTTCTGCGGCAGCATTTCCTCTTTATCGTTTTGCGTCACAGTGAGGGAATCGTATTCCAATTTCGTATGTCCCACAATGACTCTGCGTTCATGATTGATCTGCGCCCGTTTGAGAAGGGTACCAACTCGCAGCACCATTTCATTGATGTTGATGGGTTTTACCATATAATCATCGGTTCCGGCACGGAATCCCTTTTCCATATCGTCAAAAGTATCTTTTGCCGTAATCATCAGTACCGGCTGATTATAATTGGCATTGCGGATTTCCTGCACAAAGGAATATCCATCCATGACCGGCATCATAATATCTGAAATGATTAAGTCAATATACGTATTGTCCAGTACATCTATGGCTGCCTGACCGTTTTCCGCTTCTGTGCAGGTATAACCATGCTTGCGCAGAACGGTGCAGAACAAATGACGCAGTTTGCTGTCGTCTTCTACGACCAAAATATGAAACATGAACATGCTCCTTTCTTATGATGTTTTTTTCATTATAAAACAGAATTGTCAATTGTTTGTAAACAGATTCAATGGTATTTCATTTAATTTCCATTAAAAAATATACCACAATCCTCAGTAGTTTAGGAACAGATTTGACCTATCTAAATTTAAATTCCATTAAATACCCAAAAGTTTACATTCGGTTGATGTTTAGTTGATATTTAGTTTAAAGCTTCCGTGTAGACTTGGTGGCGAATTTTTGAATGAAGGAGGACATTTATGAAAAGAAGCATTTATGTTTTGATTGCATGTGCCTATTCTGTTCTGTTTTGCGCTGGCTGTGGCGCAGGGAAGCCAGCTGGGGACATGTCACAGATGACAACATCTGTTGCCGTAGAGACACAGGAAATTGCCTTGCAACCTATGGAACAGTATGTCAGTGTTTCATCTAAAGTATCATCGGAGCAGGAGGTTTCTGTGGTACCGAAAACTTCCGGAACAGTGAAGAAATTGTATGTAAGTCTGGGGGATACGGTTAAGGCAGGAGACATCCTTTTTGAAATAGACGATACGGAAGCAAGACTGCAAGTACAGCAGGCCCAGGCATCTTTGGAATCTGCTCAGGCTAATTATGATCAAAATGTAGGCGGCAGTTTGGAAACACAGTTGGATCAGATGCAGGCAACAGTGGATTCTTATCAGATTCAATATGATGACCTGAAAAAAGAACTGGAAGAAACAGAGGCTCTTTATGAAATCGGTGCTGCTTCCCAGAGCGAGGTTGATAACCTGAAATCCAGTGTAAATAAGGCGAAAATTCAGCTGGAGTCTGCGCAGAAGCAATTGGAACTGAACAAAGGCAGTATTTTGGAAGATACGAAGAAATCTTTGCAGGCAAATATCACACAGGCAGAAGCTTCTCTGGCAAGTGCTCAGAAGCAGCTGGATGATACAAAAGTCCGTGCGGAAATTGATGGTATCGTTGGTACTTTGAATATTTCCGAAGGCAGTGTTGTCAATGCCCAAGGTGAAGCCATGACATTGGTGAATATGGATAACCTGAAAGTGTCATTCCATGTTTCAGAAGATGTCATCAATGAAATTTCTGTTGGCTCTCCTGTTTATATTACGGTTTCCGCAGTATCAGATGATCCTATGACAGCAACAGTCACCAATATTTCTGAAGCGGCAGACAGCTCCACAAGACTTTATCAGGTAGAAGCAGCTTTGAGCAATACCGAAGGAAACTTAAAGCCAGGTATGTTTGCCAATGTACGGTTGGTAACCGAAACAAAAGAAGATACCATTGTTGTTCCCTTGAATACTGTTTTGACAGACAATGGAGAAAAATACGTTTTTGTAGTAGATGAAAATAACATTGCCCATAAAACTGTGGTAGAAACAGGATTGGAAAATGATACATACATCGAAATTACCAGTGGTTTGAACATTGGGGATACGGTTGTTACCAAAGGTCAGGACTTCCTGTCAGACGGCAATACCGTAAATATTACAAACGGGACAACAGAACAGGAATCAATCGCAGAAGTACCAGAGCAGGAATGATGAACTTTTCTGCGGATTTCTAAAACAAAGGAGTTGATATGTTTGGATATTACAAAGATTTCGATTAAACGTCCCGTTGCCATCATGATGGTTATGTTCATCATTATCATTCTGGGTGCAGTTTCCATTACTAAAATGGAAATGAAATTGACACCGGAAACGGAAATGTCTATGGTCATGATTATGACGACCTATGAAGACGCCGGGCCGGAAGAAGTGGAAAATCTGGTTACGGAGAAAATCGAAAGCGCAGTTGCCAATGTGGAAAATGTAGAGTCTATTTCTTCCACATCATCAGAAGGCAGCTCTATGGTTTCTATTGAATTTAATTATGGCACCAATCTGGATACGGCCATTACAGACTTGCGGGATAAATTGAGCATGGTGGAAGCAACTTTGCCTGATGGCTGTGATTCTCCCAATATTATGAAAATGGATATGAATTCCATGCCCATTGCCACCATTGTGGTTTCCGGTGAGGATATGACATCCGATGAACTGAAGTCATTTGCAGAGGATGATATCGAACCGCGTCTGGAACGTCAGGAAGGCGTTGCTTCCGTAGACATCATGGGCGGTACAGAACAGGAAATCCTGATTGAGATTGATCCGGAACGACTGGAAGGTTTGGGGCTGACCATGACTTCCATTGGGCAGATCCTTTCAGCGGAAAACAGCAACCAGTCCGGCGGCAGTATTTCCTATGGCGAAAAGAGCATGACCATCAGTACCAAGCTGCAGATGGAAAGCATTGAAGATGTCAAAAATACACCCATTCAGATTGCAAATGGTACAGTTATGCGTCTGGGAGATATTGCTACCGTCACAGAAACACAGAAGGAAGTTACATCTATCAGCCGTTACAATGGGGAATCTTGTGTCACACTTTCTGTCACACAGTCCAGTGATGGCAATACAGTAACTGCTGTGAATAACATTTTGGATGAAGTGGAAAAACTCAATGCGGAATATCCGGATATGACCATTGAAGTGGTAAGCGAATCCGGAAGTACCATTGAAGATTCCGTTATGAACGTTGTTTCCAATATTTTTACAGGTGCAATTCTTTCCATTCTGGTTATGTTTGTGTTCCTGAAAAATGTTGGCTTAACAGGTGTTATTGCCGTTTCTATGCCAATCTCTATTATTGGTACATTTGTATTTTTGTATTTCTCCGGCACAACACTGAATATGATCTCTTTGGGCGGTTTGTCCGTCGGTGTCGGTATGCTGGTAGATAACTCGGTTGTTATGCTGGAAAACATTTACCGTTATCGTACCAGCCTTGGCTATGGTAAGGTAAAAGGAACCTATCGTGCCGGCAGAGAAGTACGATCTTCTCTGATTGCGTCCACATTGACAACCATTGTTGTATTCATTCCCTTCGTTTTCGTATCTGGCATGATGATGCAGATGATGACAGACCTGGCGCTTGCCATTGTATTCTCTCTGGCAATGTCTTTGATTTCTGCAATGACAGTGGTACCTATGTTGGCAGGGAACTATGTAAATAATGTACATCGAAATAAAGCGCCGAAAAAACTGGATTTCATCAATAAAATGCTGAATATGTTCGATATCGGCATGAAAAAGCTGAGTAATCTGTATGGCAGATTTTTGAAATGGGCAGTTTGGCATAAGAAAAGAACACTTTCTTGTGTAATGCTGGTATTCATTGCCTCTTTGTGCATGCTTCCATCTGTTGGTATGGAATTGATGCCATCTTCTGACGAAGGTACTTTCTCTGTAACAGTGAAAGCACCGAAGGGCAGCAATCTGGATACAGTAGATGCACTGTCTTTACAGGTGGAAGAAATTCTGGAACAGATTCCGGAAATGGTATCCATCAGCGTAACTATGTCTGGTTCTTCCGGCTCTATCATGGGCAGTTCTGAAGAAAGCAGCATCAGCTGTGTATTGGTTGATAAAAATGAACGTGACCGCAGTACAGACGAAATCGTAGAAGAAGTGCGTAATTCTGTGAAGAATATCGCAGGGGCAGAAATCAGCGTTTCTTCCAGCTCCAGTATGGGCTCTATGATGGGCGGCGGTGTTTCCGTAGAAATCTATGGTGATGACATGGATAAACTGCAGGAAATCAGCGATCAGATCGCATCTCAGATGGAACAGATCGAAGGTGTTCGTCAGGTAAGCAGCTCTCTGGAAGATCAGGATACCGAAGTAGCCCTGCAAATTGACAAAGAACGTGCAAGACAGTATGGACTGACTGGTTCTGACATTGCAAGTCAGGTAAGAAACACTGTTTCTGGCTTTACAGCAACAACACTGAAAGCAAACGGAACAGAAATGGATATTCGTATTGTATTCCCTGACGAGAGCATGTCTACACTGAGCGATATCAATGACTTGTCTATTATGACAGGTGATGGCAAAGTGATTCCTTTGTCCTCCGTTGCGGAGATTACCATGGAAAATGTGCCGTCTTCCATTTCCAGAGACGACCAGAGCAGATATGTAACCATTTCCTGTGATGTATATGGCCGTGATAGCGGCAGTATCGGTAATGATATTCAGGCTATCATTGACCAGATGACCATTCCTGATGGTTACAGCGTAAAACTGGGTGGTACCAATGAAATGATGAATGATACATTCTCCTCTTTGGGTCTGGTAATCGTTCTGGCGATCGTGCTGGTTTACATGGTTATGGCAGCGCAGTTTGAATCCTTTGTAAATCCCTTTATCATTATGTTTACCATTCCTTTGGCATTTACAGGGGCAATTTTCCTGCTGTTCATTACAGGAGAACCTCTGAGCATGATGGCGTTGATTGGCTGTCTGGTGCTAGTAGGTATCGTTGTAAACAATGGTATTGTATTGATTGACTATATCGATATTTTGCGTAACAGAGATGGTTATTCACTGGTAGATGCCATTTTGACTGCATGTCCTACCAGATTAAGACCCATCCTGATGACAGCATTGACGACAATTTTGGGGCAGTTCCCTATGATTTTCTCCAATGGTACCAACAGTGAAACACTGAAAGGTATGGGGCTTGTCATTGCCGGTGGTCTGACTACATCAACATTCCTGACTCTGGTAGTCGTACCTTTGCTGTATATGATCTTAGATCGGTTTGTGCAGGCATTCCGCAATAAGATGAAATTTACCAAAAAGGCAAATCCTTATGAAATTGAACAGGAATGCTGTTAATGAGAGAAAGGAGGTTTTTTATGAAATATAAATTGGCGTTGCTGCTAACGGTGACGATGCTGATGCCAACTGCAACGACTGCACTGGCAGCGGAAACGAGTACGACAGCAACAGAAACCACAAAAACCGCGTCAGAAGCAAATACCGCAGAAACAACAGAAAGCGGTGTTTGGCAGCTAACATTTGAAGAGGCACTGGAACTGGCAGAAGAAAACAGTTCCGACCTGGATAACGTGGCGGAAAAAGCAGAATACCTTCAGGATTTGAAGGAAGATATCTGGGATATTACAGGTTCTTTCTCTGTGCCGACTGTTAGTTATCAGCAGTGGGTAGATGACGATGTTTACAGCATCTATTCTCAAATCCAGTCTATCAGCAGCAGTATGACCCAGAATCGTTATACGGAAGAGATTACAAAGCTGTCACTGGAATCAACCGTAAAAAGTTACTTTACTTCTATTTTGAGTGACGAAAGCTCTCTGGAAGTGGCTAAGAAAGAGGCGGAAGTAAAGAAAACCCAGTATTTGCAGGGTCAGACCAAAAATAAAATGGGGCTGATCAGTGATTACGACCTGCGTACACTGGAAACAGAGTATAAGACTGCGGTGGACAATGTGCAAACACTGGAAAGAGCCATTGAGGAGGAATACCGTTCCTTTAATCAGTTGTTGGGCATCAGTGATGATACAGAATATGAACTGAAATATGATGTAGAGTATACACCCTACAACATGGGACAGAGCATGACACAGTATATTCAAAATAAACTTAATACGGATTACACCATCAAACAGCTGGAACAGAATGTGGATGACGCTGAGTTCAACAAAAACTATATGTCTATGTCCAGCACAAATTCCCAATCTGCTACTAACAAATACTCTTATGAGGAAGCCAAAAGTACCTTAAAAACAGCAAAAGAAGATAAAGAACTGGCAATCCAGAATGCGTATAATGAGGTACAGGAATTGGAGAATCAATATGAAACAGCACAGCGAAATCTGGAAACAGCAAAATCCAATTTGGAATTGGCAGAACTGAATTACTCTTTGGGCAGAAATACGGCATTGGATGTAACGAAAGCGGAACTGGATGTAGAAGAAGCGGAAAATACATTGTCACAGATCGTATATTCCCACGATATGAAGGTTTATCAGTTGGAGAACACAGAATTATTGTAAAATCAAACATAAAAGTTGCTTTTCATGATCGTCTGATTGATTGAGCAAATAGAAGAAACAGAGAAAGATATGTCATTTTCATTCATTTGAAAATACATATCTTTCTTTTTTGTGTTCATATAATTGGAGGTTGAAAAAGAGAGTGATACTTTAAAAGCAGGATGTGTTGTTTTTGTTAAAAATACGTTGAAAAGTTGCGGAAATGATATTCACATTGTATAATAAAATCAATAATTAATGAATTATGTAAATTATTTATATAAAAATGAACAAAAATGGAATGAATTATAAAAAAGTTTGCGTGTGATTTTGTATGAGGCGATTTGGAGGCGATGCATTATGGCAAATATTTCAAGTGCAAGTGGAAAGATTACATTAAAAGGTGACTGGACGCAGGAAGCCATTGATGCCTTTGAACCCGTGTTAGACGTATGGGGTTTTTATGGCGAATATGGTATTCAAGATTGCGGTGCTTTGATGAAGAACATTTGACTTCTGACTTTTATGGTTGCGGAAGATGGTCTTTTTCAGGCACACTTGAATCATTTGAAGATTGGACAAGACAATGGTTTAAAGATAATCCCAAAAAACCAAATGGCGAACCTATTTGTGCTACGACAGAGGAACAGTACGAAAACTTCCTGAAAATTATGTGTGAAAATAAGCTTGTGATCGAGATGGATTTTGAGGATGTGGAAGAAGGCTGCGGCGGACATATCCATGAGATTGGCCAGTTTACTTCTGAAGACGGAAGCTGTATCACTTATGAAACAATGGAATGCGAGGACATTGTTCCATCTTGGGATGAATATGAAAGAAGTTCTCTAGAAGCTGCAGTGGACTTCTTTGAAAACTTTTTGTCAGATGCGGACAGAAAAAAACTGCGTAAGTGGGTAAAAAATCATGTCATGCCGACAGACATATTTGAGGAATGTGATGATTATGAGGAAATTATAACGTATTTTGGTGATTACGGCGAAGACCCGTTTTATCGTTTCTGCCGTAAATTCTATCCCGATACAGAAGAATGGGGCGAGTTCACTGGAGAATATGAAAATATATATGGATGCCTTGTGGAAGAATCAGTAGACGATGAGGACTGTGATTACGACGAAGAAGATTATGACGATGTGGAACTTGAGGACGACGATGAAGATGATGAAGACAGCGAAGATGAAGACGTTAATGCTTGGGATACAGAACCTCAATATCCTCTGGATGAGATTGACTCCTTGGAAATCAGTGGCAGCGCCTTTGTTTTGACCGGTGATTTTCAGAACTGTGATGGCGACAGGAATCAGGTCAAGGAAATGATTGAAGCCAAAGGCGGGAGATGCACCGGTGCCGTCAGCGGCAAAACGAACTACCTCGTTTTGGGTGATTTTGGCTCAGCAGGTGCCAAGAAGATTGATCAAGTCATGGAACAACGGGCAAAAGGCAAGGATATCAAAATCATTGCGGAATATGACCTGTTCCGTTTTCTGTAAAAGGATAGGGGGAATCACACATGAGTAAATGGAAGGATTTTGAGTTTTGCGCAGCAGGCTGGGATAAAAAAAGATGGGATTTGCGCTATACTGGCGAGAACAAAGATCTGGTGATACCGGAAAAAATGATCGCGAAAGCAGGAGAAAAGGCAACCATTGCCATTTCTGCCGCCAATGGGAATGAATTGGAAAGCATTACCCTGCCTAAAAACATTTATGATGTTTGGCTTGGTACACTCTATGGTGCGAAAAGTTTGAAAAGAATAACTGTTGATCCTGAAAATCCTTATTTGAAGGATATTGACGGCGTGCTTTACACCAAAGACGACAAAAGACTCATAAAGATGCCTTGCCAAAAGACAGGAACCTATACTGTATCTGATGGTGTGGAAGAAATCGAAGTGACTGCTTTTCAATATTCACATTTAGATGAGGTGATATTGCCGGAGTCCTTAAAGGAAATCGGAAATTGTTGTTTTCAGTACAGTGAACTGAAAAAAGTAACGATACCGAAAAGTTTGCCAGAATTAGAGGATAATGTTTTTTCTGATTGTCGAGAATTGGAGGAATTTTCGTTTTTGGGAGATACCAGTATTCAGTATGGGTATGTGGATATGGACTCTGAAATGGAAAAGCGGATTTCCGGAGATGGTTTTACACAGACAGCGGAATGTTATCTTCTTGCCTGCTTAAAGAGTTATCCGAATATTGAAAAATGCAGAAGAAAATTCATTGCGGCGGCAAAACGCGGAAAAAGGGAAAAAATAGTGGAATATCTCTTGAGCACTTTACCGGATACACCTGTGGAAAAAGGCACATTCGAAATCGTGACTTAGAAGATGGAACGGCTGCAATCCAGTCGTATAAAGGTGAAGAAAGCGTCATTGAGATTCCTGCTGAAATGGATGGCAAAAAAATAACAGCAATCGGAAAGGGAGCTTTTGAGGAAAATGAATCTGTGGAAAAGGTCATTGTGCCTGAGGGTGTGGAACTGATCGAAAAGAATGCCTTCAAGGGCTGCATATCCTTAGAAGAGGTAGTGTTGCCGGAAAGCTGTACAGATATTGGTGCTTCCGCTTTTGAGGACTGCAAAATTCTGGAAAAATTGAATTTGCCAAAGAATATGACTGTTTTGCCCAGAAAGATGCTGAAAAACTGTAAATTACTGGAAAAACTGGAGTTGCCAAAAGGACTTGTGAAGATTGATAATGAAGCCTTGTATGATTGTGATAGCATCACAGAATTGGAGCTGCCGGAAGGCTTGCGGTATTTGGGAAAAGAATGCTTGTATGCGTGCGGCTGTAACTATGGCCCGGTGCTTCCCGGAGAATGGGGATACAGCAAGAGAAAATTTGCCATCCCGGCGTCCGTGACACAGATTGATGATGGCGGAAATGGTATCTTTGCCGCTTATCCCAAGGCGCAGGAACTGTTCGGTGTCTTCGAGTATAAAGTGATTTTGCAGGTAAAAAGAGGTTCTGTTGCTCACAGGTACGCTGCGAAAAAGAAAATTCGTTTTGAACTGGTTTGATTTGTAAGGAGGTGTGCCCTATGCGGTATGATGGCGATTTTCAGGTAGGAATCTATGGCAGCGGCGCATTGATGCAGGATATTCCCGAAATCATTGAAAACTGGGTGAAAACACCGCCAGAGAATTATATCAATAACGAGGTAAAATCGGAAGCGGATTATATCAGTTCCATGCTGCGGGAACGATTAAAGACAATTCCGAATACAGAGGAAGAAGCAGTTCTGAAGTGGGATCATTTTTCCAATATTGCTTTGGTGGTTCTGGATTTTATCAATCAGATTGCCAAGGCGCATCCACAGCTGGAAATCGCTGTTGGGGTGGAGATCACATTTTCTGTAACCGATACTACGGACTATTATAGTTTTTATTCTCCTGTTGGTTCCGATACCATTTGTAAATTGCGTGTGGATGATGATGTTTGGAAACTGGAATACTATCTCGAAGATAAAGAAGCATCCGAAAAAAAGGCGGCAATGCGGTTGAAGTATACGGGAGAAGATGTAAAAGGGGAAAGCTGTGTGTTTGATCTGTATTCCAACACAGTTTCCTTGGTAGAATATCTGGAGTATGAGCTGAACCCGCCTGAGGAAACGGATTTTGGCAAAAACCTTCTGGTCATGGAGTATTCCATCCAGCGTGCGGTGCTGACACGAAAAGACGGCATCTGGGTAGATGCTGGCGGGCAATTATTCCTTGGAGATGATGCGAAAGAGATTTTCGGCGTATTGGAAGGAGCTTTTGAACATGCTTTTTCTGTGGAGGATTTTTTCAACGGAAAACGCCCCTGGCAGGAATATCCGGAAGAGTTTATTACATACCTTTTCAAAATCTGTCTGGCAGATCTGAATTTGGATATTTCCGTTGAAAATCATAATGGAAAGCCACATTTTATAAGCTCTGACGGTGGGGAATATTTCTTCGGCTGTATGTTGGAAAAGGTATCCATAGAAGCAATTGCTCAGTGGAATTTCCCTGATGAGGCATATTTCTTTGATTTCGCACCGCCTCGTGTGGAACTTTTGGATGATGATGACGATGAGGACTGGGATGACGACTGGGACGACGAAGATTTATAAAATGAATGAGAAAAAAACAGGAAAGGAGCATGTATCATGGGGAAAAATGACAGAGATACAGAAGAACTCAGAAGCAAATTGCTGTCAGAAGTTTACGCCGGAGCAGTGGCTGGTATGCCTGCCATGATACTGGATGAAAGCAGAATCCGTAATGCTGACGCAGACGAACTGGAAAAGATTGCGAAAGAATACGGATATTAAAATCAGAATGAAAGCAGTACTTTAGAGGGCTAAAAATAGCTGGAGTCTTTTCAATATAAAGGATTCCAGCTATTATATTTTTACTGATGAAGGAAGCTTGAGAAAAGGATGTTATTTTTGTTCTGTCATTGCCAAAGGATACATAGAATAACATCATGATATATTTGAAAGCAAAACAGAATTCAATGGCATTTTCGTTGCATTTTTATACCTAACATGATAAAATTAAAAGTCCGGGGAAAGAGACAGAAACGTCATATATCTTGTTCTTTTTTTCCATCTATGATAAACTCTTAATATTAAGGTTAAATGGAATCTGCGTTTCCAAATCGTGGTGAAACGACAGGATTGGGTTTAGAAGATTCATATATCGTACAGATATCCAATAGAATTTACTTGATTGAACCAGTGTAAACAATGAATCCATGATGTTTTGAAAGGAGCAAATCGTATGAAGAAAAAGGTTGCAATATTATTTGGTGGTTGTTCTGAAGAACATGACGTATCCATAAAATCTGCAAGAGAAATCTGGAAATATATTGACAAAGAAAAATATGATCCCGTTTATATCGGTATTTCCAGATCCGGCGAATGGAAACTCTGTGATGAACCTACTGCTGATTGGGATGCGAAAACAACACAGCGTGTCATTTTGTCCTCCAACAAACAGGATAAAGGCATGCTGGTACTGAAGGACGGTACTTATGAATTGGTTCCTCTGGATGTTGTATTCCCCATGATCCACGGCAAAATGGGCGAAGACGGCACCATCCAGGGTCTGCTGGAAGTGACAGGTATTCCTTATGTAGGCTGTGGCATTCCTGCTTCTGTATTGTGTATGGATAAATCCATGACATACCTGACAGTAAGCAACCATGGATTCCGCGCACCTGGATTCAAAATTCTGCATGATGGCGAAGAAGCAGACGCATCTGCTTTGAACTACCCTGTTTTTGTAAAACCTGCTCGTTCCGGTTCTTCCTTTGGTGTAACAAAGGTAAGCAAACCAGAAGATTTGCAGGCTGCTGTTGATGTGGCAAGAGAATTTGACAAAAAAGTTCTGATTGAAGAAGCCATCAAAGGTATGGAAGTTGGCTGCGCAGTTATGGGCAATGGCGACAACCTGAAAGTAGGGGAAGTAGACCAGATCACACTGTCTCATGGTATTTTCCGTATCCATCAGGAAGACCATCCCGAAGAAGGTTCTGAAAATGCTGTATTTACAGTTCCCGCAAACCTGCCTGTTGAAAAGCGGAAAGAAATTCAGGAAACAGCAAAAGCAATGTATAAAGTTCTGGGCTGCAAAGACCTTTCCCGCGTGGATATGTTCCTGCAGGAAGATGGCACCATCGTTCTGAACGAAGTAAATACAATGCCTGGTTTCACATCTTATAGCCGTTATCCTCGTATGATGCTGGCAACAGGCATGACATTCACTGAACTTATTGACCACTGTATTGAAATGGCATTGCAGGAAGGAAAATAATCATGGAAAAAGGATTTGTTTTTTTGGATGAAGCCATCCCCGGAATTCGTTGGGATGCCAAATATGCAACATGGGACAATTTCACAGGGAAACCTGTGGATGGATATGAAGTCAATCGCATTGTCGCTGCGAAAGAAATGGCCGATGCCCTTGCAGAGGTACAAAAAGAAGCAAATCAAATGGGATATGGGCTTTTGGTCTGGGATTCCTATCGTCCGCAGCGTGCTGTAAACTGTTTTCTGAGATGGGCTGCGGAACCGGAAGACGGCAGAAGAAAAGAAATCCATTATCCAAACATCAAGCGGGAAGAATTGCTTTCTAAAGGCTATGTGGCTGCAAAATCAAGCCATAGCCGCGGAAGTGCAGTCGATTTGACGCTCTATTCCCTGAAAACAAATGAAATCCTTCAGATGGGAACATGTTTTGACTTTATGGATGTGAAATCCCATCATACCTGTAAAGATGTGTCAAAAGAAGAATATGAAAACCGCCAGCTCCTGTGTGGCCTTATGACACGTCACGGATTTGTGCCCTTTGAAAATGAATGGTGGCACTATAATTTGAAAAAAGAACCATATCCGGAAACATATTTCGATTTTCCTCTTTCCGGCAGTTCTTCTGATGAAATGGTATAAATATCATGAACAAAACCAGGACTTTTCTTATTGAATGAAGGAAGGTTCTGGTTTTTTGTTTGTGTATGAAACAGACATTTGTATATGTCATAAAGTATGGAATATAAATGTATAGAATAAAATTAGAAAAATTCTCAAAAAAATCTATAAATGATAGAATTGCTTGTAAAATAAGGGGGTTTCTTTGTTGTAGGGAGCAGGATAATTTTCGGATGTGATTAATAAATATGAAATACCTTGCATGCTTTATATGTCGGATGTATAATAAAAATGTCAAAAAAACAGGAAAAATGCAAGGGGGATGGAACACTTGAAGCAATTATATGGGGCTGCTGCTTTAGGCGTAGCCGCTGTATTGTTTGCGGGAATTTCCGGTACGGAAGTAATGGCACAGGAGCTGGAAAATGCCGCAGATAAAGCAGCACAGGGGGCGTTCGAGTATTTGTATCTGGAAGAAAGAGGAAGTTCAGATACAAATGAAATGAAAATCGTGATTCAGTTAAGTTACAGTGAGGAAGCGCCGGCTTCTGCGCAACTGCAATTTCATTATGAAGGAGATTCAGAATCAGAAATCGTGGATGCAAGCCAGATTGCGGAAAGAACTGTAACTTTTACACAAGGATTTGATGATGCAACAAAAACTGCCGTGTTGGATACAATTAGCTGGACAGAAAATGACACAGTATACACAGTTGATTTTGCAGAAAATCAGATAGAGATTGCCGGCAATGATGAACAGACAGAAAATGCAAATACAGCACTGCTTTATCTGGCGGATGGAACACAGAAAGAAGTTCCTGTTTCTGAAGAACCCATTCGCATAGAAGAAATGCAGGAAGCGGTAGCACAGCCCGAAGTCGATGAAGCTATCGCAAAGGAAGATGCGCAGGAAGAAACCGATCGTGATTCTTATACTGGCGGGGAACTGATTACAGATGTCAAAAAAGAAAATTGGTTTTATCCTGCCGTTAGCTATGTAATGAATAAAGGTCTTATGACTGGTATGGTCAATGGCGGTTTCGGGCCCAATGAAGAATTGAGCAAAGTACAGTTTACGGTGGTTCTTTATCGTATGGATGGCTCTCCGGAAGTACGTCTTTCTGCAAATACACTGTCCATTCCGGAAAATGCTTATTATGCACCGGCAGTTTACTGGGCAAATCAGGAAGGATTGCTGGATAGATCCCAAAGCAAGTCCATAAAGCCGGAAGATCAGATTACACGGGAAGAAATGATCTCTATGCTGTTCCGTTATGCCCAGCATAAAGGATTTGATACACAGGAAAGAGCTGATCTGTCACAGTTTGCAGACGCAGAGAAGGTATCTCCTTCTGCAAAAGAAGCTATTTCCTGGGCAGTTGCAACAGGAATGATTAGCGGAGAGGGAAAAGACAGACTTTTGAATCCTCAGGGTAGCGCAAGTAGAGCAGTTTGTGCCGCTATGATCACCCATCTTTGTGAAACATATATGCCGGATGCTTTTGCGAATATTCCCATTTACGCAAAGGCGAATAACATCGCATTTACTTCTGTAAATCAGGAAACAGGAGATTTTACAGTCACTGTTTCCGGCATTACTGCCAGCGATGATGTGAAAAAGGTAGAAGTAGCTCTTTGGCGTGACAGCAATCAGGGGGACATCTGCTGGTATCCTGCCGTTGCGCAAGGAAATGGAGTCTATGCAATCAAAGGAAATGTGGTAAATCATAAACTGCATTTCGGCGTTTATCAGGCACAGGCATATGTAACATTAAAAAATGGTCTGCGGATTCCTGCTGGCATACAGTCTGGCACCATTGAAGGCAGTGAAGCACAGATTCGCATCAGCAACCATGTCAATGATGTATACGATCAGGTGGGACATGACCTCTATGCATGCTATAAATGGGTTGTGGACAATGTTTCTTATAAAAAGCTGCCTATTCCTGTGGAACCAAAGGATGGCTACACAGCGGATCAGTGGTATGCAGTATTGGCATTTGAAAATCATCAGGGTAACTGTTTCTGCTACGCTGGTGCGTTTTATCAGCTCGCCAAAGGTTTAGAATATGACGCAAAATATGTAGAAGGGAAAGTTGCTATGGCGGCTGGTGGTTATGGCCCGCATGGCTGGGTGGAAATCACTAAAGACGGCGCTACATATATTTGCGATCCAGATATGCAGGACGAAGCGCCTAGATATAATTTCTATATGCAGCCGGCAAACAGTCCTGTCATCAAATACGTGCGATAGGTAGGGCAGAAAGATATGGTATTTAGTTCACTGACATTTTTATGTATTTTTTTGCCGGTGGTACTGGCGCTTTATTATCTGCTTCCGACACTGCGTATCCGAAATATTTTGCTTATTGCAGTCAGTCTGCTGTTTTATGCTTATGGTGAGCCGGTTTATGTACTGTTGATGATTGCCAGCATCATCATAAACTATATTTTCGGCAGACTGCTGGGAACGGAAAATAAAAAGAAACGACAATGGATTCTTGCCATTGCGGTGGTTATCAATATTGGTCTGTTGATGGTATTTAAGTATCTGGATATGATGGTACAGACTGTCAACCAACTTTGCGGCAGTGAAATTCCCTTGGTTGGTCTGGCTTTGCCCATTGGTATTTCTTTCTTTACTTTCCAAGCGTTATCCTATGTCATTGATGTTTACCGCAGAGAAGTGGAGCCACAGAAAAATCTTTGGAATGTGATGCTTTATATCTCCTTTTTCCCGCAGCTTATTGCTGGGCCCATTGTAAAGTATCACGATATACAGGAACAGATTGATAATCGAAATACGGATGTGAAAGAAATTGCGGAAGGTCTCAGAAGATTTATCATAGGTCTTTCCAAAAAAGTCCTGATTTCTAACACCATGGCAGTTACAGCAGATGCGCTGTTTGCCGCTGGTGCAGGAGAATTGAACATTCTCTCCGCATGGATTGCCGCCATTGCTTATATGCTGCAAATTTATTTTGATTTCAGCGGGTATAGCGATATGGCAATTGGTTTGGGGCATATGTTTGGGTTCCGTTTTCTGGAAAACTTCCGTTATCCTTATATTTCAGCTAATATACAGGAATTTTGGAGAAGATGGCATATTTCCTTGTCCACATGGTTTAAGGAATATTTGTATATCCCTTTGGGCGGCAACCGGAAAGGAAAGGCACGCACTTGCCTGAATAAAATGATTGTGTTTTTCTCAACGGGTTTGTGGCATGGCGCAAACTGGACTTTCGTGCTCTGGGGTTTATGGCATGGGGTATTCCTGCTCTTTGAACAGGTGTGTCCTGTAAAAAAACTACCGAAGGTTCTGGCACATATTTACGCATTGCTTGTTGTATGCGTGGGCTTTGTCATGTTCCGCGCGGATACTTTTGGGCAGGGCATGTTTATGATCGGTACAATGTTTGGCGGTTGGGAATTTTCTCCTGTACAGATGGCGGTGGTATGGGAACAGCTGACACCCATATTCCTTGTGACCTTGGTGGTGGCAGTGTTTGGCAGTGCGCCATTGATTCCCAAAGCCGCAGAGGCTTGTCTGGTACGGGAAAATCTGCGGAAACGAGCTACATACTTCAGCTATATGGCAAGTTTTGTATTGCTGATATTATGTATGCTGAGTTTGTCCAGCGGAACATATAATCCATTTATTTATTTTAGATTTTAGGGGCTTTGCAAAATGAAACATAAGAAATATTTGATATTTATCATAGCCGTTTGGGCGTTCTTGGTTTTTCCCTTTGCAGGCATGTTGTTTTGGAGAAGCGACGAAACCACCGAAAATACAGAATTGGCTTCTTTTCCAGAATTAAAAACGGATGAAGGATGGAATCAAGAGTATTTAAGCGAAATGGGAGCCTATTTTGAGGATCATTTCGCTTTGCGGCAATATTGGGTTACGGCAAACGCTTTGCTGCGAAGTCATGTGACCCAAAGTAGTGCAACAGATCAGGTGGTTCTGGGAAAAAATGATTGGCTGTATTTCAGTGGAACCACAGCCGATTATCAGGGAACCAATCTCTTTTCTGAAAGAGAAATATACGCCATCCTCCACAATTTGAAACTCATACAGAACTATGTGCAGGAGCAGGGCAGTGCATTTTATCTCATGGTGCCGCCTAACAAAAACAGTCTGTATGATGAAAACATGCCCTATTATTATCAAAAAGGGGATGAAAGCAATCTAGAGATGCTGACAGAACGCTTTCAGCAGGAAGGCATCTCCTACATTGATCTGTATGAAGCCTTTCAGGAAAAAGAGGAAGTCTTGTATTTCCAACGGGATTCCCATTGGAATAATCAGGGGGCGTTGCTGGCATACAGAAACCTTATGGAGGCGATAGGAAAAGATTATGAAACTTATCTGAATGCACCTTTTGATGTGGAAAAAGTCCATAGCGGTGACTTGGATGAAATGCTTTTTCCAAAAGCAGTGCAGAAAGAGGATGATTATTTCTATGATACAGCATCTAATTTTGTCTATGTAAACGAAGTAAAAGACAATATGGATTCTTGGATCGAAACGGAAAATCCCAATGCAATAGGCAGTATCCTCATGTATCGGGATTCTTTCGGGGAAAGCCTCCTTCCTTTTGTGGCAGGAGAATTTGAAAAAGGATATTTTTCCAGACTGGTGCCTTATAATTTGCTTCAGGTAGAGCAGTATCAGCCGGATGTAGTTGTTATTGAAAAAGTAGAACGAAATTTGGATGATTTTATCACGGATATGCCCATTGTGGAATGCCCTCAGGTGGAAAATATTATAGCACCGCAGGCGCAGACCAACACGGAAATGACTGCGGAAAAAGCAGGTTCTTTTCTGGAAATCAAAGGCACTGTGGATGAGAAATATATCCAACCAGATACACAGATTTATGTTTCTGTGAAGGATGAAAACACCATGGAAACCAAAACATTCGAAACCTTTTACGCCAAAACAGAAAAAGGGGACGCCAATGGTTTTCACCTTTATTTGAAAGGCGGCAGTGTGCCGGAAGGAAATTTACAGCTGAATGTAATTGCGGTAAATGGCAGCCAGCCCTTTATCGTTTGCAGTAAAGAAATCACATGGAATCTTTAGGGAGGTAATGAAATGAAAGCAAAAAGAGTGTGGGGACTTGTTCTTGCGGCAGCAATGTGTATGGCAGTTGCTGGCTGCGGACAGAAAGAAGCAGAAACAGCCAGCACAGAACCTCAGTATCAGGTCATCGGTACAGAAGCGGAAGGCGCATATGACATTCTGCTGAAAAACAGCATTGGTCAGGATGTGACAGGCATTTCTGTGAAAACTTCTGAGGAAGAAGAATATCCTGCCAATATGCTGGCAAGTGATGCTGTTCTGAAAAATGGTGAAACAGCAGAATGGTTCTATATGCCGGAAGAAGCTGCTGAAACAGAAGGCGTAGGGGAAAAAGATGTTGCTCTGAATGTGGTATATCAGGTACAGATCACATTGGCAGACGGCACAGTTTATGAACTGAGCGCATTGGGTGTGGACGATATTGACCAGAACGCAGAACTGTGTCTGGAAGATGATGTTGTTTTTGCAAAATACACCAGCAAAGCATCCGGTGATTCAGTGTCTACAAAGGAACAGGAAGTTGCTGCAAAAGCACAGAAAGACGCAGAATCTCAGGAAGCGGTTACAAGTGAACCTGCTCCCGTAGAAGAAGTACAGCAGGAAGCACCCGCACAGCAGAGCGCACCAGCTGCATCTGAACCTCAGCAGGCACCTGCGGAACAGATTCCCCAACAGACAACAGAAGGTTGCTTGACAGAAGGCGGCGGCCCTGCATTCAACTGATCTTGATGGAATCATAGAAAATATATGAAATATCAAACCTCCAAAGAAACGATACAATAGTTCTTTGGAGGTTTTTCTTTTGGCATTTTGTTTGGAATAAAATCCCATGTGGATTGTATCATTTGTTGTGTTCGTGTTGACAAAATACCACAAGATATAGTATACTTACCACATATTTGTAGTGGTTGTAACGGAACAGGGGTAAGAGGAGATGTCAATATGGAACGAGTAAGGCAGTTGGTTTCTGCGGTCATTGCAGGCGGATTGATTGGCATGGGCGGTACAGTGTATCTATCACAGCAAAATCCTGTTGTGGGCAGTTGCTTGTTTGCCATTGGCTTGTTTACCATCGTTATTTTCCAATTGCAGTTATTTACCGGAAAAATCGGATATCTGCCAATGCAGAAGCCGGTGTATCTCATTGAACTGGCAATCACATGGATTGGCAATCTGATTGGTACATACATTGTTGCCTGGATGGTACGGAATAGCCGCATATATGAAGGTATGGCGGAAAAAGTACAGACCATTGCGGCAACGAAGCTTAATGATGATTTCTTGAGCATTTTCCTGTTGGCAGTATTTTGCGGTATGCTGATGTTTATTGCCGTAGATATTTTTAAAAACCAGACTGGTTCCACCATTCGTACCGTAGGGGTGTTTATTCCGGTCATGGTGTTTATCCTGAGTGGATTTGAACATGTCATTGCCAACATGTATTACTTTTCTTTGGCAGGTGTATGGAGCGGTCATTGTTTGCTTTCCATTATTGTCATGACCTTGGGGAATTCCGTTGGCGGTATGATCATTCCTCTTTATCTGAAATGTTTTAAAATACGATAATTGCTGTATTTTACGGACAGACCTTATCGGGCATCTTTATAAGAAAACGAATATCACTGGAATTCTTGCAGTTCATGGAATTCCAGTGATTCTATTTTACTTAGAATTGTTTTCTGAAGAGAAAATTGCTTGAGGTTTGTCCGCTGTTTTATCTGAGAATATGTTAGAATAGATTGAAATCTATCTCCAGAAAGGATTGTTTTATGCAGGAACAGAATTTACAGACAGTATTTGCCCTCTTAACAGAGTGGTATCATGTATATAAAAGAGATTTGCCGTGGCGCAGAACCAAAGACCCCTATGCCATTTGGGTTTCGGAAATTATGCTCCAGCAGACGAGAGTGGAGGCCGTAAAGCCTTATTACGCAAGATTCTTGGAGGAATTACCCACCATTCGTCATCTGGCAGAAGCCGATGAGGAACAGATCCTTAAGTTATGGGAAGGCCTGGGATATTATAGCCGTGTGCGGAACATGCAGACAGCGGCAAAACAGGTCATGGAGGAATATGACGGAAAAATGCCGGCAGACCATAAGGCACTTTTGCGTCTGAAAGGTATTGGGCCATATACGGCTGGTGCAGTGGCATCTATTGCTTTTTCTCTGCCTTTTGCGGCAGTAGATGGTAACGTGCTGCGTGTTATGTCCAGAGTCTTTGCTGATGAAAGGGACATCATGCTTCAGCAGACCAAAAAGGCATGGGAAGAAGAAATCAATGACGCACTGACAGGAGAAATTGCCGGCGATGTGAATCAGGCGTTGATGGAACTGGGGGCGACAGTATGTGTGCCCAATGGGGAACCCAAGTGCGAAAACTGCCCACTTCGTACATTGTGTTTGGCATATCAAAAAGGGAATCCCATGCAGTATCCAGTAAAAAGTGAGAAAAAGCCAAGAACAAAAGAATATCTTTCTGTCTGCTTTATGACAGATGGCAAAAGAATTGCTTTGAGAAAACGTGATAGTAAAGGATTGCTGGCAAATTTGTGGGAACTGCCTCATGTACCAAAAGAATATGCTTTGCCTGCGGCTTTTGCAGACTGGGGAATACAGCAAGCAGAAATCAAAAATATGCGAGGTCAGAAGCATATTTTTACACATATAGAATGGCATATGGATGCGTATTTTATCAATGTAAAAGATATGACAGATACACCATTTCAATGGGTAACCATAGAAGAGGCAAGAGAAAAGTACGCATTGCCTTCTGCTTTCAAAAAAATCTGGACAGAAGGTTTGGATATGCTGGAAGATATGGAATATGAACAGATGCATTTGTGAAAAGTTCTGAATTTTCTTTTGAAATTGATTTCTTTTCGGGCAATAAAACCTGTTTTTTGCTTTGAGAAGGAATTTGTCTAACCAAAACACCTTCTTTTCATGGGAGCATCTGAAAGATATGTGTAAAAGTGATATGCATCTAGAATAAATTTACAAAATCTATCAAATGATAATAATTATTATTTGACTTTTCTTTTACATTCCTGTAAAATATACTTAAAAAGTAGGAAAGAAGGCTGGTGAAAAAATGATTGAAGTAAGAAGTGCTGTATGGGAAGATCGACAGGATTTTTCAGATTTGTGGCAGCTTTGTTTTGGTGACAGCGATGCTTTTTGTCATTGGTTTTTTCACCATAGATTTGAGCCTTCTCTCTCTGTCCGCCTGAAAGCCGATGATGTTTTTGCGGCATGTATGCAGGCATTTCCCTATACCATTGGAATCCGTGGGAAAGCGGTAAAAGGCACTATGCTTTGTGGTGTCTGCACCCATCCGGATCACCGAAAGAAGGGATATATGGGAAAAATTTTCCCCTATGATATGCAGCTTTTGCAGCAAAAAGGCTATGGCGTGGCGGTTCATACACCGGCGATTCTGCCCAGTTATTTTTCCTTCGGGCATTTTCCTGTTGCAGATGCCTGTTATCTGACAGCAGAAAAAATACCGGAAATGGCAGCTGCGGAAGGCGTTTATCCTTTAGAGCCGAAAGAATACACAAAGGCATTTCCTTGTTACACAGATTTTGCAAAGAAATACAGCGGCATTATTTGGCGTACAGAAGCAGATTTCCTGCGTAAATGTGCCGACTATAACGCTGACGGCGGAAAATGCATGGCTTATGGAAAAGAACATGTAGAAGCCTATGTATTTTATTATCAGACAGAAACGGAATTGATCTGTGTGGAAGCAGTTGGAGATGATGGTGCTTTGCAGAAAGTACTGACAGGCATTTTGGCCGAAGGCGAAGGTTTATCTTTATCAGTAAAACTTGCTCCTGAATCTGGCATCTCTTTTGATTTTGCTCAGAAAGAGGTAAAGCAGAAAGGTGTTATGGGTCTGACTGATTTGCAAGTACTGTTGAAGGCGCTGGAACTTGATGGGAAAGCGGCTTTTGAGGTGGAAGACCATGTGGTTCCGGAAAACAATGGCTGTTTTCTGCTCAAAGGTGAAAGAACAGAAAAATCTCCGGCTTTTTCCATTCCAGCAGGAAGACTGCTGCAAGTCCTGATTGGATATACCACTCTGGAAAGCCAGAAACCCTATGTGCATATATATGATGAAGCGGGATTTCAAGAAATCAACGAGAAATTACCGAAATGTAACTGTTATATTATTGATGAATATTAAAATGGAGGCTGAAAAATATGCCGTATACACAATGTTTGGAAAGAGAAGTAGAAGCTGACTGTAAAAACGAATTTTGTTTTCGTCCCTTTACACTGGAAACAAAAGAACTGATCGAAAGTTATACAAAACCCTGGCAGATGGATTGCTCTGATTTGTCCTTCGCGAACCTGTTTATCTGGGGAACAGAAGGAAAAATGCAGTTTGCTGAAAAGAATAATGTGCTGTATGTAAAACTGGACTTTGAAGGTGTGCCTGTTTATTTCTGGGCGCCTATCCCCAAAAAAGGTGCTGATGTGGATTATCGGAAAGCCATCATGGATGCAGCGGACTACATGAAACAGGCCGGTGTGGAACCCACATTCCGTGCTGTTTGGACACCTTTCCGTGATATGATGCTGAAAGCTTGCCCCGAAATGTTCGCAATGCCTACGGATATTGCTTGGGACTATGTTTATGAAAGAGAAAGTCTGGCAACATTGAAAGGTAAAAAGCTCCACGGCAAAAGAAATCATATCAATAAATTCTTGGCAAATCATCCTGACTATGAATATCGTAAATTGGATGCGACACTCATTGACGACTGCATGGCACTGTACGACAAGTGGATTTCTGAAAGAGAAGAAACCAAGGAACTGGAAGACGAAAGAAAGTCCGTTTCTCTTGCCCTGCATAACATGGAGCGTCTGGGATTGACTGGCGGCTCTATTTTCGTTGATGGCAAAATGGGTGCGTTTACAGTAGGGGAACGCCTGCGTGACGATGTGCAGCTGGTGCATATTGAAAAAGCGGATACAGACATTGATGGACTGTATCCCATGATCAACCAGCAGTATGTACTCCATGAATGCCAGGATGTGACTTATGTGAACAGAGAAGAAGATATGGGTCACGCGGGTATGAGAAAGGCAAAACGCTCCTATAATCCCACATATATGGTAGAAAAATATCTGCTGAGCTTCCGTGACCTTTCCGAAGAAAAAGGTCTTTGGGGCGCAGAAAGCGAAGATGCTGAATAAAAACACCATTGACACAAATTTTGATTCTGTGGTAAAATACACAAGATTGTAAGGGAATGAGGTTCTCCCGCGGCAATGCCGGAAACGCTGAAACAGCTGATGACTTCTGTAAAATCATTACAGGGTCATTGGCTTTTTTATTGGGAAGAAAGGGGTTAGAAATGGAAAAATATGCTTATGGTTCGTGGAAAACACAGTTGATGCTGGCAGGATTGGGAATCGTTATCGGGGCACTGGTAGGGTGTCTGGATACGATTTTTGGCAAAGTCCTCCTCTGGGTGAGCGATATTCGAACAGCACATATATTTTATCTGGTTCCAGCACTGCCTTTAGTGGGCGTTTGTATTGTTTGGGCTTATAAAAAGTACGGTGGCAGAAGCGGGGAAGGCATGGGCTTGATTCTCTCTGTTAGCCATAGAGAAGATGAGGAGGTTCCTAGACGACTGATTCCTTTTGTCATGATAAGTACATGGCTGACCCATTTGTTTGGCGGCAGTGCCGGTAGAGAAGGTGTAGCAGTACAGCTGGGTGCTACTGTTTCCCATCAGGTAGGAAAACGCTTTTCCATAGAAGATGGCACACATATTTTTTTGCTGACAGGTATGGCGGCAGGGTTTGCAGGTCTGTTTCGCACACCTTTGGCAGCCATTTTCTTTGCCATGGAAGTGCCTGTGGTAGGACAACTTGCACTTCGGGCCATTTTGCCCATGTGTACGGCAGCTTTTACAGCAGCTTCTGTTTCTGCATTCCTGGGCTTGGAAAAATTCCAGGTTCCTTTGGAACTGCAAATGACAGTGACACCTGTTTTTGTAGGGAAACTCATTGTAATCGGGTTGATTTTTGGTTGCGTAGGCAGCCTGTTTGCATTCCTTTTGGGAAAAAGCAAAAAGAAATTGGCGGAAATCCTGCCAAATCCATTGCTGCGCGTGTTTTTGGGTGGTATCATATTGAGTATTCTGCTGTTATTTTTCCATCAGGGAAGATATACAGGTCTTGGAACCAACCTGATTTCTGCATCTTTTTATGGAGAAGATATTTACGCATACGACTGGATATTGAAAATCCTGCTGACGGTATTCACCCTTTCTTTGGGATTCCAAGGTGGGGAAGTGACACCATTGTTTTCCATTGGCGCATCTTTGGGGGTGATTTTGGCTGGCTTTATGGGATTGCCTGTGATGCTGGCTGCCGCTTTGGGATATGCTGCTGTTTTCGGAAGTGCGACTAATACACTTTTGGCACCTATCTTCATTGGTGCGGAAGTTTTTGGCTATGAGTATCTGCCGCTTTTTGCGGTTGCCTGCCTGGCAGCTCATATTTTCTGTCATTTCCCTTCCATTTACGGAAAGCAGAAACATGGTTCTTATAGAAAATCCTTATTGCAGTTGGTAAAAAGAAAGGAGAAATCTATCTGATGAAATTTTATTTCGCACCTATGGAAGGAATTACAGGCTATGTCTTTCGGAATGCCCATCATGCTTGTTTTCCTTCAGTAGACCGTTATTATGCACCATTTATCTCTCCCAACCAGAATCGTCCTATGAGCCCAAAGGAAAAACGGGATGTTCTGCCGGAAAATAATCGGAATATTCCTTTGATTCCTCAAATTCTGACAAACAACGCCACACAATTTTTGCAGGCAACAAAGGTTTTAGCGGATATGGGGTATGAGGAAGTGAATCTGAATCTGGGCTGTCCTTCGGCAACAGTGGTGACAAAAGGGAAGGGGGCAGGATTTTTAGGAGAAAAAGAAAAACTGAGAGCTTTTTTGGATGAGGTTTATGAACATACACACATTCCTGTTTCCCTCAAAACAAGACTGGGCATGCGCGATCCTATGGAAATTGTGGAATTGCTGGAACTGTTTCGCCAGTATCCAGTAAAAGAATGGATTCTTCATGCCCGTATTCGGGAAGACTACTATAAATATGAGCCACGTCTGGATGCTTTTGAGGTAGCAGCCAAGGAAAGTCCTTTTCCTCTTTGCTACAATGGGGACATTTTTTCCGTTGCTGATTATGAGAGCATTTGTCAGCGCTTTCCACAGGTAACATCTGTTATGTTGGGACGGGGGCTCATGGCGAATCCGGCATTGATTCGTCAGATAAAGGGTGGAAATCCGTGCACAAAAGAGGAATTCCTTTCTTTCCACAATCGTATCAGCCATGGATATGAAGAAATCATGTCCGGCGACCGGAATGTATTGTTCAAAATGAAAGAATTATGGGCATACTGGGAAAGTCTTTTCATTGGAGAAGAAAAACGTATCAAAAAAATCAAGAAAGCCAATTCTTTGGCGGAATATCACGCTGCCGTTTCTATTTTACTGGAACAGGCCGACTTTCATCGGATATAAAGAAATCTTAAGAAAGAAAATTTTTTGTTTAGTGGATATTTCTGGTAAAACCAAGTATAATAGAAAACGCAAAAATAATGAAAAAGAGAGGTAGCGTATGAACTTGATTGAATTATTCAAAGCGGCGCTTTTCGGTGTCATTGAAGGCATTACGGAATGGCTGCCTATCAGCAGTACGGGGCATATGATTCTGTTCAATGAATTTATGCCTTTGCAGGTATCAGAAGAATTTTACAGTATGTTTGAGGTGGTCATCCAGCTTGGTGCCATTTTGGCAGTTGTTGTGATATTCTGGAATGCTATTTTCCCTTTCCAGAAACCGCCGTATGATCCCAGAAGGATTCGTACAGGTCTGATTTCTTATCTGCGTATGGATATTGTCATGCTGTGGCTGAAGATTTTGGTTGCTTGTGTACCAGCGGCGGTCATTGGGCTGTTGTTTAATGAGAAGTTTGAGGCATTGTTTTACAACTATACCACTGTTGCCATTGCACTGATCGTTTTTGGTATTGCGTTTCTGATTATTGAAACACGCCATAAAGGAAAACGGGCGCGTGTCAACAGTTTGGAAGAAATCACATTCCAGCTTGCTCTTTTGATTGGGGTATTCCAGCTCATCGCAGCTATTTTCCCTGGTACATCCCGTTCCGGTGCAACCATTGTTGGTGCGTTGCTTTTAGGCGTATCCAGAACAGTAGCGGCAGAATTTACATTCTTTTTGGCAATTCCCGTTATGTTCGGTGCAAGCTTGCTGAAGATTGTACAGTTCGGCTTCCATTTTACTGGTATGGAAGTTGCCATCCTGCTGACAGGTATGATTGTAGCTTTTGTAGTGTCCATCCTCGTAATCAAATTCCTGATGGGCTACATCAAGAAACATGATTTTAAAGTTTTTGGCTGGTACCGTATTGTCTTGGGTATTGTAGTACTGCTTTATTTTGGACTGATTGCAAAATGATAAAATTGTGATACAAAAGAAAGAGGATGATAAACACATGTTTGGATTATTTGGTAAAAAACCAGACTTTATGACATTGCTGCAGGAGGCAAAGGGGAGCAAGGATGCAGTTGTCATTGATGTACGGGAACCTGATGAATATATGCAGGGACATGTGCCTGGCAGTATCAATATCCCCACCTCCCAGATCAATACAGTCAATTATGCAAAAGATACACCGCTCTATCTGTATTGCCTCAGCGGCGGCAGAAGCAAAATGGCAATGGGATTCTTGGAACAGAAAGGCTTCCAGAATGTAAAAAATATGGGTGCCATTGGCCAGTATCAAGGCGAATTAGAAAAATAAGCACGAAAAAAGTGATTCGAAGCAGATTCCCCTTAAGAAAACATTGTTTTTCTTTTCCTTGATTTCTTAAGGGGAATTGCGACGGCGGTCTTCATAAGAAAACACATCAAATAAAACCTTCGTAAAAATAAGAAAGCTGAAACCCTTTGTGTTATAAGGATTTCAGCTTTCTTTGTTTTCTAATGAAGATGCCCCTAAATGAATCACTTTTTTATTTGTCCAAATGTTTTCTTTTCGACATGGGAATGAAAATTTCCGTAATGATGCTGTGGAACAATCCGCCTAAAATGCCGCCGTAAAGCACGGATATGATGGGATTTGCAGTGATGGGGCATGTGCCGGAAACACAGCCTATATATTTATAGTAAAGAAAGCCGGCAATCAAACCGATTGTAACGAAAAAGATCATTCCAAGATTGCGTTGTATCATTGATTTGTATGACATGTAGATCACCTTCCTTTGTTTTATAGTATAGCAAAATAGGAGATGCTGTTCTGTGAGAATGTCACAGTTGAAATGAACAAATGTGCAGGGGATAAAATGTATTTCTTTGCCAAAACGCAGCCCAATAAAGAATACAGTTCAAAAAAAGGCAATACTGACGAAAATTCTGCAAAAAATGTGATTGTATTTGTCATACGGATAAATGTTTGCTCAAAAAAGACAAAAGTAGTTGACATCGGTTGGAATCGTGTTAAAATCTTAATATCACGACAGATATTGTCATATTTTATTGTTATTTACAGGAGGGGAAACCATGGACGAAAGCATCAAGAAAATCGCACTACTGGGTATGGGTACCGTTGGCGGCGGCGTATATGAAATTTTGGCAAAACAGAAACCGAATATGCCTGCAAAAATCGGATGCACGCTGGAAGTTGCAAAAGTTCTGGTAAGAAATAAAGCAAAATACGCAGATAAAGTTCCGGCAGAACAGCTGACAGATCAGTGGAGTGACGTCATTAACGATGATTCCATCTCCATTGTGGTAGAAGTCATGGGTGGCATTGAACCTGCTAGAACTTACATCAGAGAAGCGCTGTCGAAAGGCAAACATGTTGTAACTGCAAACAAAGACTTGATGGCAACCCATGGTCATGAACTGCTGGAAATCGCAAGAGAACATCAGTGTGACCTGCTGTTCGAAGCAGCTGTTGCCGGTGGGATTCCCATCATTCGTCCAATGAAGCAGTGCCTCCTGGGCAATGACATTACTGAAGTTATGGGGATCATCAATGGTACCACAAACTTCATTCTGACAAAAATGGCAGAAGACGGCATGGAATTTGATGATGCACTGAAACTGGCCACAGACCTTGGTTATGCGGAAGCAGATCCCACAGCGGATATTGAAGGTTATGACGCAGGCCGCAAGCTGGCAATTATGGCTTCCATTGCTTTCCATAGCTCTGTTACATTCGGTGATGTCTATACAGAAGGTATTTCCAAAATCACAGCAAAAGATATTCGCTATGCGCATGAACTTGGCTATGAGATCAAACTGCTGGGTCTGGCAAAATTGACACCGGAAGGCATTGAAGTAAAGGTACATCCTACCATGATTCCTTTGCAGCATCCTTTGGCAGCAGTGAAGGATTCCTTTAATGCTGTTTTCGTTCATGGGGACGCAGTAGACGATGCGATGTTCTACGGAAGAGGTGCAGGTGCATTGCCAACAGGTTCCGCAGTGGTAGGGGATATTATGGATATTGCCCGCAACATGCAGTATCACTGCACAGGCCGTATTGGCTGCTCTTGCTATCAGAGTCTTCCTGTTAAGGATATGTCCGAAACCAGAAGCAGTTATTATATCCGTATGAAACTGGAAGACCGTGCTGGTACCCTTGCGGCACTGGCTGGACTGTTTGGCAGCAATAATGTCAGCATTTCCATGCTGTTGCAGAAAGCGAAAGAAGGCAATACAGCGGAAGTTGTTATTGTTACATATGATGTATTGGAAAAACAGTTTATGGACTCCATTACTGTCATCAAGACTATGTCTATGGTAAAAGAAATTTCCTCCATTATTCGTGTGCATCACGCATAAATAATTTTCATAAGAAAACAAAAAAGCTGAAATCCTTACAGTATAAAGGATTTCAGCTTTCTTATTTTGGATTTTATCAGATATGTTTTCTTCTGAAGATAGTCTTCACAACTTCCTTAAGAAATCAGGTGTTTTCTTAAGGGAAGACTGCTTTTTGCTTGCTGTTTTATTTTGCTTCTTTTTCGGATTTATCTGCTTTTGCAGGTGTAGGGATTTCTCCAACGCCATTTAAAATCAAACGAGGACGGTAAGGGAAAGTTTTCACTGTTTCCATAGTAGAAACGCCGGAGAGCACCAGAACTGTATCCAGACCACTTTCGATACCGGATACAATGTCTGTATCCATACGGTCGCCGATGATGGCAGCTTCTTTGGAGTGTACACCCAGCATGTTCAAACCGGTACGCATCATGAGGGGATTGGGTTTCCCGATGTAATAAGCTTCTTTTCCTGTTACCATTTCAATGGGTTTCACAAAGGCACGGCAAGCAGGAATAATGCCCTGTTCTGTGGGGCCTGTTAAGTCAGAGTTGGTGCCAATCAGACGCGCGCCATTCTGAATATGACGTACGGCACGACAGATGTTTTCGTAATTATAGCTGTAAGATTCCCCAATAACAACATAGTCTGGTGAAGTGTCATCCAGAATGATGCCTTTTTCATATAAAGCGTTGTACAAACCAGGTTCGCCAATCACAAAAACCTTTGCGTTGGGTGTCTGTGTCGCAATAAAGTTTGCAGTTGCCAGTGCGCTTGTATAAAAATGGCTGCTGTCTACATGCAGGCCCATACGGGACAGTTTTTCCTGCAGTTCCTGCGGTGTTTTGCCGCTGTTATTGGTCAGGAACAGAAATTTTTTATCTTCTCTGTAAAGCCAGTCAATGAATTCCTTTACGCCGGGTAAGATCTGGTTGCCATGATAAATGACACCATCCATATCACAAATGAATCCTTTTTTATTTCTCAGTTGATCCAATCTATTCACTCCTTTTTAGTTTTTATTTTATTATAATCGAAATCGTTTCTTTTTTCATGTATTGTCGTAAAATTTCTATGAAGTTTTTGTAAAAAAGAAGTGGAGCCGTATGTTTTTCAGGACAGAAGAAATACTAATGAAAAAACGATGAGGTGAGTATATGCGTACAGATGAACAAGCGCAGAAAAAATATGCTGCCATGGTAGAAAAGGCATCACCCAAAAGCCCCATGGCAAAAAATTGCCTGATGGCGTTTCTTTCCGGTGGTTTTATATGTGCTTTTGGACAGTTTTTGCAGGCTAGTTATTTATCTTTTGGCATTGAATATGAAAACGCATTGTTGCTGGTTTCCATTTCTTTGATTCTGATTTCCGCTGTTTTGACTGCGGCAGGTATTTACAGCAAATTGGGAAAATACTGTGGCGCGGGAACGGAAGTGCCTATTACCGGGTTTGCCAATTCCGTAGTTTCTCCGGCTATTGAATACCGTAATGCAGGGCTGATTATGGGGATGGGGGCGAAAATGTTCGTCATCGCTGGGCCGGTGATTGTGTATGGTACATTAACTTCTGTTGTTGTTGGCATTTGTTACTATTTTCTGGGGAGGTGATTTTATGACAAAACGTGTTGGCAGACAAACGGTGGCATTTTCTAAGCCTATTGTGATACGGGCAGCAGCATCCACAGTAGGGAAAAAGGAAGGGGAAGGCCCCCTTGGAAAATATTTTGACGAAATTGCAGAGGACTCTATGATGGGAGAAGATTCCTGGGAAAAAGCGGAAAGCTGTTTTGTAGCGGAGAATATGGCATTGGTGCTGAAAAAAGCGGGTCTTTCTCATGAGGATATACAGTATGTCCTTTGTGGGGATTTGCTGAATCAGTGCATCGGAACAACTTTCGGCGTGAAAGATTTGCATATTCCTTTTCTGGGGCTTTTTGGCGCCTGCTCTACCATGGGGGAAGCCATGAGTGTGGGAGCGATGCTCATTGATGGTGGTTTTGCGGAATATATCTTAGGTGGTGCTTCCAGCCATTTCTGCGCGGCAGAAAAGCAGTTTCGATTTCCGCTGCCATTAGGCATTCAGCGTCCTCAATCAGCTACAAGAACTGTCACAGGGGACGGTGCAGTGGTTCTGGCGAAAGAGGGTGAGGGGCCGCAAATTACCATGGTCACCACCGGGAAAATCATTGATATGGGAATCACTGACGCTCAGAATATGGGGGCGGCTATGGCACCTGCGGCAGTGGACTTATTATTGGCGCATTTTAAGGAAACAGGGCGCACCCCACAGGATTATGATGTCATTGCGACAGGTGACCTGGGTTATGTAGGGCATCAGTTGGTTGTGGAATTGATGGAGAAGGAAGGGTACGATATGTCAGAAAACTATACAGACTGTGGGATACTCATTTTTGACAGAGAAACACAGGATACCCATTCCGGCGGTAGCGGATGTGCCTGTTCCGCAGTGACATTTTGTGGCTATTTTTATCCGAAACTTTGCAGCGGAGAAATCAACCGGATGCTTTTTATTCCAACAGGCGCTTTGCTCAGTGCAGATTCTGCGGTGCTTGGGATGACCATTCCGGCGGTGGCCCATGGCGTTGTTATAGAAAGCGGAAAGGGGAGCTGCAAATGATGTATCTAAAAGCCTTTCTTGTAGGCGGATTAATTTGCGTATTGGGGCAGATACTCATTGACCGAACAAAGTTGACCCCTGCCAGAATATTGGTTCTTTTCGTATGTATTGGCTGTGTGCTGGGGGGGCTTGGTATTTATCCCAAGCTCATTGATTTTGCGGGGGCAGGTGCGACAGTGCCTCTGACTGGATTTGGTAATCGCCTTGCCATAGAGGTAAAAAACGAAGTAGATGCTATGGGCATTTTGGGGATTTTTACAGGCGGGATCAAAGCTGCCGCCGGCGGACTCACAGCTGTGATTCTTTTTGCCTTTTTGGCAGCGTTGATTGCCAGACCGAAGGAGAAATAATGCATAAAGAGAAAAAGAAAATTTTGGTTTATTATTTTTCAAAAAAATTTTGATTTTTGTAGCGTTGAAAACCCTTTCGTGATATAATAACTATGTAAATTAAATTTACATGAATTTACATGAATTTACAAGGAAGGAAAGACGTAAATGCACAAAGCGATTGGTTCAAGAAAGGATTTTAGCAGACCGGATGAGGATTCTTTGCTGGCAGAGTACAAAGCATGCGTTGAGGATCTCTTGGCGCATGATATGGTACAGAAAATGGATAACCACGTACAGCACTGCGATACCAGCCGTTTACAGCACAGCATAAATGTATCCTATTACAGCTTTTTGATTTGCTACCGTATGGGTTGGGATTATCGTTCTGCTGCAAGAGCGGGCTTGCTGCATGATTTGTTTTTCTATGATTGGAGAACCAAAAAAGCGATTCGCTCCAATCATGCTGCTTGGCACCCCCGGGTTGCCTATGACAACGCGAAAAAGATTACGGAATTAAATAAAGTAGAAACAGACGCGATTTTGAAACATATGTGGCCCTGCACACCAGTGCCTCCTCGCTATGTAGAATCTTATGTACTGACATTTGTAGATAAGATTTCTGCCATTTTCGAAGTTGCCGAAAAGAAATCTGCAAAGGTATTCAGAAGACGTGCTGTTGTACAGCCTTAATTGAACGAACCCAAGAAAAAGTCCATGACGATGTCATGGACTTTTTTCGGTATTGAGATGTGATAAATAAATCTCAAAAAGTGATATATTTGTACTAATTTTGTTGACAAGTACAATTGTAAGTGATATATTTATATCAGAAAGAGATAAATATATCGCTTATGAAAGAGGTGTTTTTATGATTCGGAAAAATTTTTATTTAGGCTTTTTTGGGTTCTTGGGATTTTTTGCATGCCGCTATTTTATGACAGGAGAGATCACTAGCCTTGCCTACCTGGGTTTCTTCTCTTTCTTTGGTTTTTTCTTCTTAGGGAAGATTCAAGGGGATCAGGCAGACGAACGTTATCAGGAAGATCGGAAAACAGCTCTTGCCTTTATCGGCCATCTTTCTCTTTTCCTGTTTGCGGCTATTTGGATCATCGGCTTGTTCATGAGCAATCTGGAAGTGACATTTATTCTGGTTATTATTGCCTATGTGGTGCTGATTCTGGCGTACGCTGTGAAATTATACTGGTTGGAGGAACGATGATATGGCGGAATTTATCTGCAATTTAAAGAAATATCGCCTGCTGAAAGAACTGACACAAGAGCAGTTAGCGGAGAAGGTGGGTGTTCGGCGGGAGACCATTATGCGTCTGGAAGCAGGAAAATATAATCCTTCATTGAAGCTTGCCATTGATATTTCCCGGGTAGTAGAAACGCCCATTGAAGAATTATTCATCTTTGATTA